>JACXTT010015098.1_pt1 | contig 10042 bp, 5 predicted proteins | sample 9270951 | NCBI WGS metagenome assembly JACXTT01 (sample SAMN15532306, study PRJNA645909) | rock metagenome | isolation source: weathered quartz diorite | place: Puerto Rico | collected 2017-06-21
TGGACAGATAGACCACCTCGGTCACCACCTCGCCGGCGTTGCTGCCGTAGTTGTAGGGGTGCCAGCCATTGTGGCCCCAGGCGGCCAGGCCGCCGTCGAAGGTGTCGGTGAACAGCATCACCCCGTTGTTCTTGATCTCGTCGAGCGAGCCCTGGTCCAGGATCAGGCCGGGGGTCATGACCGCCCTGTAGGCCTTGGCCATGTCAGTCACCGACATCCACCAGCCCTGGGAGCCGCACACCTCGCGCATATCGCCCCAGATCTCGCCGGGCTTGACGGTGGTGAAGTCCAGCGGATGGCTGTCGTCCGACGACTCGTAGCTGAGCGTCGGGCTCGGCCCCGGCTGGCAGTCCAGCGTCGGCAGACCGGCGACGGCGAAGACGTGCTTGTTGACGTACTCGCGGTAGAGGCTGGCGAAGGACACCGCCATCCAGGTCGCGTCGCCCGCCTGCTCGGCCTTGACCGGACCCTCGAGCGTCTTGTCGCTCATGCCCTGCATGGTGGGGATCACCACGCGGAAGATGGCGAAGTTCTCGTTGTGATAGGTCTTGGCGCCGCTGAGGTCGGTGGTCTTGAAGCAGTTGCGCAACGTCACATAGTCGATGCCGCCGCACTCCAGCCCGGACTTGTGGGTCATCAGCTGGCGGAAGGTCAGGGTCTTGGCCTTGGCCGACAGGGTCCAGTGCTTGGGCAGCCAGGTCGCGACCTTGTCGTCCAGCCCCACGCCCTTCTCGTGCATCAGGTGCAGCATGGCCGAGCCGGTCCAGACCTTGGACACGCTGGCGATGGTCAGCCGGTCGGTGGCGCTCATCTTGCGCGGCGAGCTGTCAGGCGCCCGGCGGGCGTCGCCGGCTGCGCGCTGCACCATCGCCCCATGGGGTCCGATGGCGGCGAACTGGCAGCCCACCGCCTTGGTCTTGCAGAGCGCGATCCAGTTGTCGCCGATCTTGGTTAGGTAGTTCAGCTCGAAGGTCCTGGGGATGATCCGCCCGTCGATCTTCGCCACATTGAGCGGCTTGGCGGTCAACTGGCTGGGCGGGACGGCCGAGACCGAAACCGGCTTGGCGTTGGCGGCGCCGACCACGGCGCAGGCGGCGGCGACAGCCAGGGTGAGCTTGATGCGCATGACAGGGGCCCCTTACGAAAACCGCCCGTCAGCGACCCTCCGCCGCCAACGCCACGGTAAGGCCTCAACCCTAGCTCGCTACAGCGGCCCTTACCAGTTCCAGGTCCAGGCCTTGGCCGAGGCCTTGCAGCCGCCGCCCTTGTAGCCCTTCCAGGCCCGCCCGCGCACCACCCGGCCCGAGGCGGCGCCGGTGGGTTCGCCGTCCTTGAGCGCGATCTTGCCGTTGACCAGGACGTCGATGACGCCGGTGGAGAACTGCTGCGGCCTGGGGAAGGTGGCGTGGTCGGCGACGGTCGCCGGATCGAACACCACGACGTCGGCGAAGTAGCCCTTCTTCAGCATGCCCCGATCCTTGAGCGACAGGTCGCGGGCCGGGAGGTTGGACAGCCGCCGGATGGCTTCGGGCAGGGAGAGCACATGCTCGTCGCGGACGTAGTGGCCGATCACGCGGTCGAAGTTGCCGTAGGCGCGCGGGTGGGGCTGGGACTTCAGGAACACCCCGGTCGGCTCCTCCGCCTGCTCGTCCGATCCGAAGCTGACCCAGGGCAAGGTCAGCTGGCGTTTCACATTGTCCTCGCTCATCAGGAAGTAGGCCACGCCCACCCGGCTGCCGTCCTCGATGACCAGGTCGATGGCGGTGTCCTCCGGCGACTGACCGCGCATGCGCGCCACCTCCGCCAGGGTCTTGCCGGTCAGCGGTTTGAGCTTCTCGTTCTTGAAGCCGAGCAGCAGGGTGCCCTCCGCCCCCGCGTGGCCGTAGAGGTTTTCCCAGCCCGGATGCTCGTTCCTCATCTCGGCGATGACCTTGGCGCGGGTGGCAGGGTCCTTGAGGTGCTCGATCCAGGCCTCCAGCCCGCCGTTCTGCACCCAGGGCGGCATGGCGGCGTCCAGGCCGGTAGCGCCGGCGGTGTAGGTGTACATGTTGGCGCTGATACGCACGCCGGACTTCCGGGCCGCCTCGACCTTCTCGATCAGGGGCTCGAGCTTGTTCCAGTTGGACTTGCCTGCCGCCTTCAGATGCCAGATCTCCGCCGGCGCCCCGGAGTACCTGGCGATGGCCACAGTCTCGTCCACCGCCTCCAGCCGCCGGTCGCCCTCGCTCCTCATATGGGCGATGTAGATGCCGCCGCACTTGCCGGACTCCTGGGCCAGCGCCATCAGCTCCGGCGTCCTGGCGTAGCTGGCGGGCGAATAGATCAGTGAGGCGCCGACCCCCATCGCCCCGTCTTCCATGGCGTCGTGGACCAGCTTGCGCATCTGCTTCAACTGGGCGGGCGTCGGCTGCACGTCGCGCTCGCCCAGCACCACGCGGCGCGGGGTGGTGGCGCCGATGAAGGACGCCACGTTCATCGATACGCCCTTCTTCTGCAGCTTGGTCAGGAACTGATCGAGGGTGGACCAGTCGATCCTGTACTTGATGTCGCCCTGGCGGGTTTCCTCCAGCCGGGCCATGGCCGGGGTGATCGGACCCATCGAATCGCCTTCGCCCATGACCTCCAGCGTCACGCCCTGACGCAGGTCGCTCTGGCCGCGGCCATCGACCAGCAGCGACTCCTGGGCCTGGCTCAGCATGTTGATGAAGCCCGGCGCCACCGCCTTGCCCTTGGCGTCGATCTCGTTGAACGTCAGCCCGGGCGCCGGGCCCTTTCCGACATAGACGATGCGGTCGCCCTTGATGGCGACGTCGCCGACGTAAGGGGCGCCGCCCGAGCCGTCGTAGATGGTCCCGCCGTGGATCACGAGGTCGAACACCGGCTCCGCCTGCTCGCGCGCCGGGTGTTTGGCCCCATGCTTCGCCGCCAGGGCCGAGCCGCTGATCAGCGCCACCGCCAGGACCGTCACCGCCGCCGTCGTCATCACGTGCTTGCGCATCGTCGCCCTCCCCGAATTCCTGTACGTCGAGCCTAGTGGGAACAGCGTTCTCCGCAAGCGCGCGCCCGGCGATTTGCGATCTGATCTTGACGTTTACGTAAAGGGCGGGTTACAGCGCAGACCTCCCGGGAGACCCACATGGCCGAAGCCTTCATCTACGACGCCGTTCGCACGCCCCGCGGCAAGGGCAAGAAGGACGGATCCCTGCACGAGATCACCGCCCTGTCGCTGGCCACCCAGGTCCTGCAGGCGCTGCGCGACCGCAACAGCCTGGACACCGCGCTGGTGGACGACGTGATCCTGGGCTGCGTTTCGCCGGTGGGTGAGCAGGGCGCCGACGTGGCGCGCACGGCGGTGCTTTCCGCGGGCTACGCCCAGACCACCGCGGGCGTGCAGGTCAACCGTTTCTGCGCCTCGGGCCTGGAGGCCTGCAACATCGCCGCCGCCAAGGTCATCTCCGGCGAGGCTCAGTTCGCCATCGGCGGCGGCATCGAAGCCATGAGCCGGGTACCGATGGGCTCCGACGGCGGGGCCTGGCCGGTCGATCCCAGCGCGGCCTTTCCAACCTATTTCGTGCCCCAGGGCGTCTCGGCCGACATGATCGCGTCGAAGTACGGCTTTTCCCGCGACGACGTGGACGCCTATTCGGTGGAGAGCCACAAGCGCTCGGCCAGGTCCTGGGCCGAGGGGCGCTTCAAGCGTTCGGTCGTGCCGGTGAAGGACCAGCTGGGCGTCACCATCCTGGACCACGACGAGACCATCCGGCCCAACACCGACATGCAGACGCTCGCGGCGCTGAACCCCTCCTTCGCCATGATGGGCGAGATGGCCTTCGACGCGGTGATCAACCAGCGCTACCCGGAGGTCGAGCGCGTCAATCACGTCCACACCCCTGGCAATTCATCCGGCATCGTCGACGGCTCGGCCGGCGTGTTGATCGGGTCGAAGGAGGCCGGCGAGAAGGCAGGCCTCAAGCCCCGCGCCCGCATCCGGGGCATGGCCTCGATCGGCTCGGAGCCCTCGATCATGCTGACCGGTCCCGAGCCGGTGACGCGCAAGCTGCTCTCGCGGCTCGGCATGGCGGTCGGCGACATCGACCTCTATGAGCTGAACGAGGCCTTCGCGGCGGTGGTGCTGCGCTACATGCAGGCGCTGGATATTCCGCACGACCGGATCAACGTCTGCGGCGGCGCCATCGCCATGGGCCACCCGCTGGGCGCCACCGGCGCCATGATCCTGGGCACGGTGCTCGACGAGCTGGAACGCACCGGCAAGGGCACGGCCCTCGCCACCCTCTGCATCGGCGGCGGCATGGGCACCGCCGCCGTCATCGAACGCGTCTGAGGATCGCCGACATGAAGACCTTCAAGATCGACATCGACGCCGATGGCGTTGCGCTCGTCACCTTCGACGTGCCCGGCCGCAGCATGAACACCATCACCGCCGAGGTGCGTGACGACCTCACAACCCTGGTGGAGCAGATCAAGGCCGACGCCGCGATCAAGGGCGTGGTCATCACCTCGGGCAAGGCGTCCGGCTTCTGCGCCGGGGCGGACCTGGCAGAGATGGGCGGAATTCTCGGCGGCGCACCGCGCGACGAGGCGGGGCTGAAGGGCGCTTTCGACACGGTCTATGCGCTGAACAAGGCGCTGAGAGGCCTGGAGACCTGCGGCAAGCCGGTGGCCTGCGCCATCAACGGCCTGGCGCTGGGCGGCGGTTTCGAGATCGCGCTTGCCTGCCACTACCGGGTGGTCGCGGACGATCCGAAGATCCAGCTGGGCCTGCCCGAGATCAAGGTCGGCCTGTTCCCCGGCGGCGGCGGCACCCAGCGGCTGCCGCGCATGATCGGCGTGCAGGCGGCCCTGATGGCCATGAGCGAGGGCAAGAGCTTCCGCCCCGCCGAGGCCAAGGGCGCGGGCGTGGTCAACGAGGTCGCTCCCCTGGCCGAGATCGTGGAGCGCGCCAAGGCCTGGGCCAAGACCGGCAAGGCCGGCAATCCCTGGGACGACAAGGCCTTCAAGCTGCCCGGCGGCGGGCCCTACCACCCGGCCGGCATCCAGGTCTTCATCATGGGCAACGCCATGCTGAGGAAGCAGTCCTACGGCAACTACCCCGCCGTGTTGAACCTGATGAAGTCGGTCTATGAAGGCGTGCAGGTCCCCATGGACGCGGCGCTGCGCATCGAGAGCCGCTATTTCCTGAAGACCCTGATGACGCCCCAGGCGCGCGCCATGGTCCGCTCCCTGTTCCTGTCCAAGCAGGAGCTGGACAAGGGCTCGGGCCGCCCGGCCGGCGTGCCGAAGTCCGATCCGAAGAAGGTCAGCGTCCTGGGCGCCGGCATGATGGGCGCGGGCATCGCCTATGTGCAGGTCATGGCCGGCATCGAGACGGTGCTGATCGACGCCACCCAGGAGGCCGCCGACAAGGGCAAGGCCCATGTCCAGGAGCTGCTGGCCAAGCGCGTCTCGCGCGGCCAGATGAGCCAGGACAAGGCGGACGCGACGCTCGGCCTGATCACCGCCACCACCGACTACGCCCACATCAAGGGGTCGGACCTGGTGGTGGAAGCCGTGTTCGAGAACCGCGAGGTCAAGGCCGAGGTGACCAAGAAGGCCGAGGCCCAGCTGGCGGCGGACGCGGTGTTCGGGTCGAACACCTCGACCCTGCCGATCTCGGGCCTGGCGGAAGCCTCGGTGCGTCCCGAGAGCTTCATCGGCATCCACTTCTTCTCGCCGGTGGACAAGATGATGCTTGTGGAGATCATCCTCGGCAAACAGACCGGCGACGCGGCCCTGGCCAAGGCCATCGACTACGTCCTGAAGATCAAGAAGACCCCGATCGTGGTCCACGATTCCAGAGGCTTCTACACCTCGCGCTGCTTCTCGACCTTCCTGATCGAGGGCATGGCCATGCTGGAGGAGGGCTACGCGCCCGCCCTGATCGACAACGTCGGGCGGATGACCGGCATGCCGCGCGGGCCGCTGGAGATGCACGACGACGTGGCGCTGGACCTCTCCTACAAGATCGCCAAACAGACCCGCGCCGACCTCGGCGACAAGTACAAGCCCAATCCCGGCGAGAAGATCGTGGCCGAAATGGTCGAGGGCGGCCGCTTCGGGCGCAAGAACGGTCAGGGCTTCTACGACTACCCCGCGGCCAAGGGCCAGCCCAAGACGCTGTGGCCGGGCCTGGCCAAGCTAGCTCCGGTCAAGATCAACGACTCCACCCCCGAGCTGGTCGAGGAGCTAAAGACCCGGCTGCTCTACCGCCAGGCGGTGGAGGCGGCGCGCTGCTGGCAGGAGGGCGTGATCGACGACCCGCGCGAGGCCGATGTGGGCGCCATCCTGGGCTGGGGTTTCGCGCCCTGGACCGGCGGGCCGATCAGCCTGATCGACGGAGTCGGGACCGCGAAGTTCGTGGAGACCTGCGACCGCCTGGCCAAGACCTACGGCGAGCGCTTCGATCCCCCCCAGCTGCTGCGCGACATGGCGGCCAAGGGTGAAAGCTTCTACGGCCGGTTCGGCAAGAAGGCGGAAGCCGCCTAGCGGGGGCCGCCATGAAGCAGCACCTGATCAAGACCGACGGCCTGTCCCAGCAGGTGCTCGAGGCCGGGAGCGGGCCGCTGGTCATCCTCTGCCACGGCTTCCCGGAGCTGGGCTTCTCCTGGCGCCACCAGGTCGAGGCGCTGGCCGCCGCCGGCTGCCGCGCGGTCGCGCCGGACATGCGCGGCTATGGCGGCACGGACAAGCCCGCTGAGACCGACGACTATTCCATCTTCAAGATCGTCGGCGACATGGTCGACCTGGTCCGCGCGCTCGGCGAGACCCGCGCGGTGGTGGTCGGCCACGACTGGGGCGCGCCCATCGCCTGGCACTGCGCCCTGCTGCGCCCGGACATCTTCCACGCGGTGGCGGGCCTGTCCGTCCCCTTCACCCCACGCCGCGCCAACCGTCCGCCCATCGCCACCTTCAAGGCCATCGCCAAGGCCATGGGCAAGGACTTCTACATGCTGCGCCTGCAGGCGCCCGACGCCGCCCACGAGTTCGATGCGGACCCGGCCGAGGCGCTGAAGCGTGTCTTCTGGTCCTACGACGGCGCCACGCCGGACGCCGACCGCAGCACCGGCTTCATGGAACCCGGCGGCTCGTTCCTGGACGAAGTGAAGGGCGCCGTCGCCCTGCCGCCGTGGATGAGCGAAATGAACTTCGCCACCTACGTGGAAGCCTATGCGGGCGGAGGCTTCGAAGGTCCGATCAACTGGTATCGCAACCTCGACCGCAACTGGGCGCTGGGCGCCTTCGTCCAGGACCTGAAGATCACCGTCCCGGCCCTGTTCATCGTCGGCGAGAAGGATCCGGTACGTGGCTATTCCGGCTCAGCCGAGGCGGAGCCGGAGCAGGGGGTCCCCGGGCTGACCGACCGGCCGGGGGTCCCGGGCGCCGGCCACTGGATCCAGCAGGAACGGCCCGAGGCGGTCAACGCGGCCCTGATCGGCTTCCTGAAGGGGCTCTGAGCGCGGCCGGATCGGACCCGGCGCCTGGGCCAGGTCCGGCTCCTGGCGAAAAAACAGCGCACTTCACCGGGAAACTGTCGGAATCGACCGCAATCGCGCGTTCTTTCATTGAAACCGCGGCCCGGGCGCATACCTAGGCCACAAGAACACCGATCTTTGGGGGATCCGCATGCCAGCCATGTTCCGGACGGGCGTAGCCGCATTCGTCATTCTTGCGGCCGCGACGCTGTCGGGGTGCGGCCCGAAAAAAGCCGAGGCGGTGGCCGCCAAGCCGTCGATCACCGTCTCGACCGCGGTGGTGGGGACCCAGTCCCTGCCGCGCCAGCTCGACGCCTCCGGCTCGGTCGCCGCCTGGCAGCAGATCCCCGTGGCGTCCGAGGCAGGCGGCCTGGAGACCGTCGCGGTCCTGGTCGACGAAGGCAGCCGCGTGCGCCAGGGCCAGATCCTGCTCAAGCTCGACGACCGCCTGCTGCGCGCGCAGCTGCGGCAGCAGGACGCCCAGCTGGCTTCGGCCAATGCGGTGCTGGCCCAGCAGACCGCGGCGCTGAACCGCGCCCAGGAGCTGGCGGGCAAGGGTTACCTCTCCAAGGCCGGGCTCGACACCGCTGTCGCCAACCAGAAGACGGCCCAGGCCAATGTTCAGGCCGCCGCCGCGGCCCAGGGCGAGACCCGCACCCGGCTGGAGCAGACCAATATCCGCGCGCCCGTCTCGGGCCTGATCACCGCGCGCAGCGTGGTCAAGGGTCAGGTGGTCTCGGTCGGGACCGAGCTGTTCCGCCTGGTACGCGACGACCAGCTGGAGATGAACGCCCAGATCCCCGAACAGGACCTGGCCCTGGTGCGCCAGGGCACGACCGCGCGGGTCACCGGCGAGCCCAACCTTTCGACCGTCGGCGTCGTGCGCCTGGTCACCCCCCAGGTCGATCCCCAGACCCGCCTGGGCCTGGCGCGCATCACCCTGCCGCGCGGCTCGGGCTTCAAGGCCGGCGCCTTCGCCAAGGCGGTGATCGACGAGGGCAATATCCCCGCCCTGGTCGTGCCGCAGCAGGCGATCGTCTACCGTGAAGGCAAGCCGGGGGTCTACCTGATCGCCGCCAACAACCGGGCCCACTTCGCCCCGGTCACCACCGGCGCCCGCGTGGGCGACCTGATCGAGGTCTCGGGCCTGCAGGCCGGCGCGCGGGTCGCGGTGCAGGGGGCGGGCTTCCTGGGCGAAGGCGAACTGGTCAGCGTCGGCGCGCCGCGCCTGAACGCGGCGCCGGTGGCGAGCGTGAAACGATGAACCTCAGCCGCATTTCGTCGTGGTCGATCAAGAACCCGATCCCGACCCTCGTCCTGTTCCTGGTGCTCGTGATCGGCGGGCTGATCGGCTACGGCAAGCTGCGGGTGAACAACTTCCCCGACGTGGACCTGCCCGTGGTGGCGGTCACCGTCGTGCAGCCCGGCGCCGCCCCGACCGAGCTGGAGACCCAGGTCTCGCGCATCATCGAGGATTCCGTCTCGGGCCTGGGCCAGGTCAAGCACATCACCACCACCGTCAATGACGGGGTCTCCACCACCGCCATCGAATTCCAGCTCGGCGTCGACCTGGAGAAGATGACCAACGATGTGAGGAACGCTGTCACCGGCGTGCGCCAGCAGCTGCCAGCCGATGTGCAGGAACCGATCATCCAGCGCATCGACTTCACCGGCGCGCCCTTCGTGAACTACGTGGTGCGCGCGCCGGCCATGAGCCCCGAGGCCCTGTCCTGGTTCGTCGACAACGACATCGCCAAGCGCATGCTATCGATCAAGGGCGTGGGCCAGGTGCAGCGCAACGGCGGTGTCAACCGCGAGATCCGCATCAAGCTCGACCCCGCCAAGCTGGCCGGCCAGGGCGTCACCGCCGCCCAGGTGTCCAACGCGCTCAAGGCGTCGAACATCAACCTGCCCGGCGGCCGCGGCGAGATCGGCGGCTCCGAACAGGCCATGCGCACGCTCGGCAGCGCCCACTCGCTGCAGGACCTGACCGAGACCCGCATCAACCTGGCCAACGGCCGTTCCGTGCGCCTGGGCGACCTGGGCGAGGTCAAGGACGAGTGGTCTGAACAGCGCGGCCGCGCGCGCTTCAACGGCCTGGAGGTCGTGGGCTTCGGCGTGGTGCGCTCGGTCGGCTCCAGCGAGGTCGACGTCGCCAAACGCGTCGACGCCGAGATCGCCAAGTTCAACGCCGAGGGCAAGGCCACCGGCGTCTCCATCGAGAAGGTCACCTCCACCACCGACAATCTGAGGCGCTCCTTCGAGGCTTCGGTTGAGGCCCTGCTGCTGGGCGCGGGCCTGGCGGTCTTCGTGGTCTGGCTGTTCCTGAGGGACTGGCGCGCCACTTTCGTGACCGCCGTGGCCATGCCCATGTCGCTGATCCCAACCTTCTGGGTCATGGACCTGACCAACCAGTCGCTGAACGTGGTGACCCTGCTGGCCCTGTCCCTGACGGTCGGCATCCTGGTCGACGACGCGATCGTCGAGATCGAGAACATCGTGCGCCACATCCG
>JACXTT010015100.1_pt1 | contig 10041 bp, 11 predicted proteins | sample 9270951 | NCBI WGS metagenome assembly JACXTT01 (sample SAMN15532306, study PRJNA645909) | rock metagenome | isolation source: weathered quartz diorite | place: Puerto Rico | collected 2017-06-21
TGGCCGGATACTCCCCCGGGCAAACCCGGACTCGCGACTGGAAGGTACGTCCGCCAATCACCAGAGGAGTGTCCTGAGTTGTCTCAACTGCCTTAGTCACCCTTCCCCCCTCCCCCTTCCCTCATCCCCCGCCGACAAAATGCACCAGCTCGATCGCGTCGCCTTCGTTCAGTTTTACGTCGCCCAGCGCGGGCCGCCGGACAATACGGCGATTATGCTCGACCACAACCGCCCGTGGATCGAGCTCGAGCTGGCTCAGCACGTCGAGCAACGACGCTCCGGGTGGGACTCGCTTGTGTTCCCCATTGATTACGACATCCACTCCCGCATCCTCCGCGCCGCCTCGGCGGGCTCCACGTCGTCCCATAGGGCCCGAATCGCGGCGACGCCGTAGGCACCGCTGTTTCTCACCTCGCGCACCCGATCGGCGCTGATGCCGCCGATCGCGATCACCGGAAGTCCGTCGACCGCCGACGCTATCGCCTGCAACCGCTGCAATCCCAGCGGCGTGCGTCCCGGATGTGAAGCGGTGGCGAATACCGGCCCTACAACAAGATAGTCGGCCCCTTCCGTCCTTGCGGCTTCGGCCTCCGCCAGGTCGTGGACCGACTTACCGATCCACCACAGCGGATTGAGGGCGCGAGCGGCATAGACCGGAAGGCTGCCATGGCCGAGCTGGACGCCGGCCGTGGGGACGGCCAGCGCAACGTCCAGACGATCGTTTACGAACAACTGCGACGGCAGGACGGAAAGTCGGAACGCGAGATCGAAGTGCTCCAACCCGGTCAGCTCGCGGCCGCGGGCATGAAACGCGAGCTCGCTTCCGCCGCTCTGCGCCAGTGCGCCCGCGATCGCATCGATGTCGGGCCGCCGCGCGATGCGCTCGTCGGTGATCGCATGCAGCCGCGGCAGCGGCGGTCTCACGTGAGCCTGGTGCCGGCTTTCAGCCGCGCGCCGCGCAGCCAGTCGTCCGTCGTCATGCGCGCCTTGCCGGACGGCTGAACCTCGACGATCTCGACCGTGCCGCCGGCAGTGTCCTTGAACGCACCCGTGGCAATGACGAGCGAGCCGTCCGCCGACAGCACCTCTCCCGGACCGCCGGTGCCGGGGAAGGGCGGTTCATTCACTGTAGGATTGAAGAGTTTCAGCTCGGCACCGCTCAGCTCGGTCCAGGCGCCGGGCCGCGGGTCCAGGGCGCGAATCAGGCAGCTGATCGCGCGCGCGTCTTTCGTCCAGTCGATGCGCGCGGTCTCACGGGTCAGCTTCGGCGCGAATGTCGCACGCTGCTCGTCCTGCGGGCGCGGTTGCGGCGGCGGATCGCTCTGCTCCATCATCGCCAGCGTTTCGACCAGGGCCTGCGCGCCCACTTCCGCCAGGTGCGCTGCCAGCTCACCGCCGGTCACATCGGGCTCGATGCGGTGCGGGATCTGGTGGAGAATAGGCCCGGAATCCATTCCGGCGTCGAGCTGGATGATCGTGACGCCCGTCGTTTCGTGGCCGCGGATGATGGCCCACTCGACGGGGGCCGCACCGCGCAAACCGGGCAACAGCGACGGGTGCACATTCACCATGCCGCGGGGCGGCAGCTCGAGCAGCTCGGGCTTGAGGATGTGGCCGTAGGCGACAACCACGCCAATGTCGGGACGCAGATCCCGCAGCCGCACGAGAAAGGCGCCGTCCGTCGGCTTCTGGGGCTGGAAGATGGTCAGCTCTTCGGCTTCCGCGGCGACTTTCACCGGCGGAGGAATCAGCTTCGAGCGGGAGCGGCCCTGCGGCGCATCGGGTTGTGTGACGACGGCGACCACGTCGAACCCTTCTCCGACGAGCGCGCGCAGCGAGGGCACCGCGAATTCGGGCGTACCGAAGAACGCCACGCGCACTTACAGCTCACCCGCCGGCTCCGGCGTAACCTCCTTGAGATATCCGGTCTGTCCTTTGCGCGACTTCTTCCATTTGGACAGCAGCAGGCTTCGCTTCACGGCGCTGAGGTGATCGAGAAACAGAATCCCGTCGAGATGATCGATCTCGTGTTGAATCGCGCGCGCCTTGTAGCCGTGCGCCTCGACGCGCGAGCGGCGGCCTTCCTGATCGAGCGCCTCGACGACGACGCGCAGGGGGCGCGTGACGTCGCCGAAAATGTCGGGGATCGACAGGCATCCCTCCTCGGCCGTCTCATCCTCTTCTCCCCGCTCGACGATGACCGGATTGATGAGGATTAGGGGCGTCGGGTCCTCCTCGCCGATGTCCACGACCGCGACGCGACGCGCGACACCGATCTGATTGGCGGCGAGGCCGACGCCTTTCGCGGCGCGCATCGTCTCAAACAGGTCGTCGACGAGCTCGCGCACGGCGTCATCCACGTGCGCGACCGGGGCCGACTTTTGCCGCAGGACCGGTGAGCCGAGCAAGTGCAGCATGCGAACCGTCACGCTGGCTTGGCCTCGATGGCGGTGCGGTTGGTGATACTCGAGACGCCGCTGCGCAGGATCACGAACTTCGCCTCGCCGCTGCGGATCGTGACCTGATCGTCCTTGATGTGCACGACCTCGCCCACGATGCCGCTCGAGGTGACGATCTGATCGCCGCGCTGCAGGGATGCGAGCAGCTGCTTGTGCTGCTCCGCTTGGCGGCGCTGCGGCCGGATCAGCAGAAAGTAGAAGATCGCGATGAACAGGCCGATCTGAATGATGAATGCGCTGGCGCCCGGTCCACCCGAACCGGTGGGGGCGATCAACAGCAGGGACAGATGTGCCGTGGTCATGCGACTCCTGTGTGTTGGTAGCGGCGGCGCCAGTCATCGGCCCATGTGGCGAATGCGGCGCCCCCCCCGCCACGCTGAATGGCGGCGCGCATCTCCGCCGCGAGGCGGATCAGATAGCGAACATTGTGCAGCGACAACAACCGCGGTCCGAGCAGCTCGCCCGACACGAACAGATGACGCAGGTATCCCCGCGAATACGTCGTGCACGTCTCGCAATCGCAGCTCGGGTCGAGCGGCCCATCGTCGGTCCGGTAGGCGGCATTGCGAATGTTCACGGTGCCTTCTGGCGTGTACGCCGAGCCGTTGCGCCCGCCGCGCGTGGGGGCGACGCAGTCGAACAAGTCCACGCCCCGCTCCACCGCGGCGACCAGATCCGCCGGAAATCCGACACCCATAAGATAACGGGGTAGCGTAGCAGGCAGCCTTGACTCCAGGACCTCGATCGTCTGGTACATCTTGTCCTTGGGTTCACCGACCGAAAGGCCGCCAATCGCAATGCCAGTCCAGGGACCCAATTCCAGAATGCGGTCGAGGCTCTCGGTCCTCAGCGCGGGCAGAGTTCCGCCCTGGATGATGGGCCAAAGCTTTTGACCGGCGGTCTGCAGCTGCGCGTGGCGTTTCTTGCAACGCTCCAGCCAGCGGAGCGTTCGATCGAGCGCGTCTCTCGCGGTTGCTTCATCGGCACCGCCCGGGATCACATGATCGAACGCCATCGCGATATCGGAGCCGAGCAGGGCCTGGATTTCGACGGCGCGTTCGGGGGTCAGCGTACGCCGGCCGCCGTCGACGTGACTCTGGAATTCCACGCCGTCGTCATCGACCTTCCGAAACCCTTCGAGCGAGAACACCTGAAAGCCGCCGGAGTCGGTGAGCAGCGGCCGCTCCCACGCCATGAACTTGTGGAGGCCGCCGAGCTGCGCGATGACGTCTTCGCCCGGCCGGACGTGCAGGTGATAGGTGTTCGCGAGCACGATCTGCGCGCCCACGGCCTTGAGGTCGGCGGGTGAGAGCGTGCGCACGGTCGCCTGCGTGCCAACGGGCATGAACATGGGCGTCTCGACCGTGCCGTGGGGCAGGGTGAGCGGGCCTGAGCGCGCCGCGCCGGACTGACCGTCGATCCAGAAGTCGAACATCGGCGTGGCTCGGGTCTCAGCGTGCCGCGACGACCCGGACCCCCATCGCTCGGAAGATCCGCTGGTAGCGCCGGGATGCGTGCAGCGGGAAGTACTGTGGATCGGCACCGACGAAGGGAAGGTAGAACGAGCGCTCGCGGTAACCTTGCTCCAACCAATCGAGCGCGCGGGCGGTGTCCCCGAGACCAACCGATACGAGGGCGAACGCCTCGGGCGTGATGTAGCGCTCGCGCGCCCGCTGCTCGAGGCGATGTTGGATCGCGATCGCGTCGGCTCGGCGCCCCGCCGTGGCGTATGCCCAGCCCAGCATGCCGCCCCCCAAGTGGCCTGCCTGGAGGTCGACAGCGGTCGGAAATGTCGCGAACGCCTCGGGGTAGTGGTGCTCGAGGATGAGGAGACGTCCCAGCTCGGCACGCGCGCCCGCCGTCGTTGAGTCGAGCGCGAGCGTCTGTCGCAGTGCGACGATCGCCTCGTCGTAACGGCCGAGATAGTAGAGCACGCTGCCCAGGCGTGTGTTGACGATCGGGGAGAGTGGGTTGAGCTGCTGGGCGGTGCGCACTTCACGCAGCGCGTCGTCCAGTTGTCCCTTCGCCACGTAGTACCAGGCGTGGAACAGATGCGTCCTCGGCTCGTTCGCGTCGAGGACGAGCGCCCGGTCGAACGCACGGGCCGCCAGATCCCAGTCCCAATCATGGAACACGCTGATGATGCCGAGCGACGTGTACGCCTCGGCGAGCGTCGAGTCGAGCGCGAGGGCGCGTTGCACGGCGCGTTTCGCTTGCGGGAACGCGTCGCCCGGTGGGACATCGCCGAAGGCGGGGAGCAGACTGTAAGCGTCCGCGAGGCCCGCCCAGGCCCGCGCGTAGTTCGAGTCGAGTGCGATCGCCTGGTTGAAGTAGTCGATCGCCCGGTGAAGCGGCGACGGTCCCCCGCCTCGCTGGTTCCAGAACCAACGGCCCTTCAGGTAGAGGTCGTACGCCTCGAGGTTCTCAGTCTGCTGGCGGACCAGCGGTCGCGTCTCGCCGACAAGCCGGACCTGCAGGGCCCGCACTACCGCGTGTGAGACCTCGTCCTGCAATGCGAACACATCTTTGCGGTCGCGGCGAAGTGTGTCGGACCACAGGACGTAGCCGCTGCCGGCGCTAATGAGGCGAAAGCTTAGCTGATCCGTCAGACCGGAACGCTGGTAGCTGCCCTCGAGCATTGTCGCGACGTGAAGCCGCGAACCGATTTCGCGGCTGTCCAAGTGCGCGTTGCGGTACGCGAAGACGGACGTGCGGGAGGCCACCTGCAGGCCGGGTACATGCGATAGCGCGTCGATCAGCGCCTCCGTCATGCCGTCCGCGCGGATCTCATCCTCCTGTGTACCACTCTCGTTGACGAGCGGAAGGACCGCGATCGAGCGCGACACGGCATCGTGCCGGCGTGTCGCGAGTGCGAGTGCGGCGATGCCGAGCCCCGCTACGATCGCCGGGATGGCGATCCGGCGCGGGAGACGCCAACGGCCATGCGTGGTGGCGACGGTCGGAGGGGCGAGCGCCGCAAGCGCGGCGTCCATCTCGGCGGCGCTGCCGTAGCGCTGGCCCGGTGTTTTTGCGAGCGACCGTGCGACCGCTCGCTCGAGCGGCTCGGATGCGATGCCGTCCCGGGTGTGCAGCGACGGAATCGGATCGACGGAATGGCTCGCGAGCACCGCGAGGGAGGTGGCCCCGCCATAGGGGGGCGACCCCGCCAGCATCTCGTACAGCACGCAGCCGAGACTGTAGACGTCACTGCGGCCGTCCACTGGATCGCCCGCGATCTGCTCAGGACTCATGTACAGAGGCGTCCCGATGGTCACTCCAGTGTGCGTCAATCCGGGACCTCCCGCTGCGTTAATCGCGCGCGCGATGCCGAAATCGGTGACGAGGGCGTGGCCGTCCTGCAGCAGAATGTTCTCCGGCTTGATGTCGCGATGCACGACATCGTGGATGTGCGCGTAGGCCAGCGCCCCGGCAACCTCTCGAGCGAGACGCACGGCGTCCTGCACCGGCAGCGGGCCTTCGCGCTGCAACCGCATTCGGAGCGACTCGCCCTCGATGTAGGGCATGACGTAATACGGCAGACCATCCAGGGCGCCGGAGTCGTGAAGCGGAACGATGTGCGGATGGCTCAGACGAGCAGCGATCTGGATCTCGCGCAGAAAACGCTCGACGCCGATCGCGGCGGCGAGCTCGGGACGCAGGACTTTGAGCGCGACGAGCCGGTCGTGCTTCAGGTCGCGAGCGAGGTAAACGGTCGCCATCCCGCCTTGCCCCAGCTCACGCTCGATCCTGAACCGATCGACAGAGTCTTCAACTCCCAAAACACACGCCCCGCAAGAAGTGTTGGAATATAGAGCGCGTGGTTACAGCACGGCCATTGCATCGCCATACGAATAGAACCGATACCCCTCCGTCACTGCCTCACGATACGCGTTCATCACCCGTTCGTAGCCACCAAACGCGCATACCAGCATCAGCAGGGTCGACCGCGGCAAGTGAAAATTTGTGATCAGGTGGCTCACAATTCTGAATTCATACGGCGGCCGGATGAAAAGCGCAGTCTCACCGGCGCCCGCCCGAACCGTCCCGTTTTGTTCCACTGACGATTCCAGCGCCCGCACAACCGTCGTCCCCACAGCCCACACCCCCCGCTCTTTCTCGATCGCCTGATTGATCCACTCTGCCGCACCCGGCGCGATGTCATACGCCTCGGCGTGCATGGGATGCCGGGACAGGTCCTCGGTCTCGACCGGCTTGAACGTCCCCGGCCCGACGTGCAGGTCGATCGACGCGACGCGAATCTGCCGCGTGTACAGGTCCGCCATCAGCTCCGGCGTGAAGTGGAGGCCGGCCGTCGGCGCCGCGACACTGCCATCATGTGCGGCGTACACCGTTTGGTAGCGCTCGCTGTCCGCGGGTTCCGTCGCGCGGCGGATATAGGGCGGCAGCGGTACCTCGCCGTACTTCGCGAGCGTCGCGCGCGCATCGAGCGCGCCCACGAATCGAACGCGGCGCAGACCGCCGCCCAGGACCTCCTCGATCTTCACCGCGCTGTCGTCACCGAAGGTGACTCGCCGACCGGGTTTCAGTTTGCCTCCGGGGTGCCCCATTGCGAGCCACGTCCCATCGGGCTGCTCGCGGACGAGCAGCAACTCGGCCGCGCTTCCCGCTTCCCGCTTCCCATGTAATCGCGCACGAATCACCCGCGAGGTGTTGATGACCATGACGTCGCGTGCTGAAATCAGCTCCGGCAAATCCCGGAAGTGCAGGTGGCGGAGGGCGCCGCTCGCGCGATCGAGCACCAGCAGGCGGCTCGCCGAGCGATCGGGCAAGGGATGTTGCGCGACCTGCTCGGGCGGAAGGGTGTAGTCGAAGTCGGAGAGTTGCACTAGCCGTCGAAGATGCTGGCCTGCTCCGACGATTTGGGAGGGACAAATCCAAAGTGCCGATAGGCCGCCGGCGTGGCGACGCGGCCTCGTGGCGTTCTGGCCAAAAAGCCTTGCTGCATCAGAAACGGCTCGTAGACCTCTTCGAGCGTCCCCGGGTCCTCGCCCACCGCCGCCGCCACCGTCTGCACTCCGACCGGCCCGCCGTCGAACATCTCGATGATCGCCTTGAGAATGCGGGCATCCATGTCGTCCAGGCCGAACTCGTCGACGTCGAGCCGCTTCAGCGCCTCGGACGCGACGGCTGCGGTGATCTTGCCGCTCGCGCGCACTTGCGCGTAGTCGCGTACGCGCTTGAGCAGCCGGTTGGCGACGCGCGGCGTGCCGCGACTCCGACGCGCGATCTCCGCGACCCCGGCCGCATCGGCGGCGACGCCGAGGATGCCCGCCGAGCGGGTGATGATCTGGACGAGGTCGTCGGGGGGATAGTAATGAAGACGTTCCACAAGTCCGAAGCGGGCGCGCAACGGCGGCGTCAAGAGACCGAATCGTGTCGTCGCGCCAATCAGCGTGAAGCGCTCGAGCTGCATCGGCAGCGTCTGGGCATGCGGGCCGTCCGCGATACGCACGTCCACCCGGAACTCCTCCATCGCCGGATAGAGGAATTCCTCGAGCGCCGGCCGCAGGCGATGCACCTCATCGATAAAGAAGATGTCGCCGGCCTTCAGGGACGTGAGCATGCCGACGAGATCGCCCGGGCGCTCGAGCACCGGGCCGGACGTGGTGCGGATATTCACGCCCAGCTCTTTCGCCATGAGCAGCGCCAGCGTCGTCTTGCCCAGTCCCGGGGGGCCGAAGAAAAGCGCGTGCTCCGGCGGCCCGTTTCGCTGCTTGGCCGCGTCGATCGCGATCTGGAGCGACTCCTTGACCTTGGCCTGGCCGACGAATTCGTCGAGCCGCGACGGGCGCAGCGCGGCGTCGGTGAGCCGCTCGTTCTCGAGCGCTTCCGGCGTCGTTATTTCCGCGCGAGCCATGAACGCCAGCGTACCGGCCGCGCTTCGGCCTCGATGATGTGCAGGGTGTGGCACCGCAAACAGGTATCCTCGGCGGTCGTCGTACCGGCGGGCACGAGGCGCCGGTTGGTAGAGCCGCACCGGGCGCAGATCCACTCAGCGGTGATCTCGGCGGGAATTGGTGTCATCGCGTGGTGAGAATCTGCAGCGCGCGCCGCACCAATGTCTCCGTTTCCGTCTCCGTGCCGTTGCCGGCGAGCGCTTGGCGAATCGCGCGATCGGCCTCCGGCACTCCGTATCCCAGCCGCTCGAGCGCCTTGAGCGCGGCCTCGGCGCCCTCCGGAACTGCGACGGACGGCGCTTCGGTAAAGTCTTCGACTTTCTCTCCGAGCTCGAGCGCCAGCCGCTCGGCGGTTTTTCGGCCGATGCCGCTCACCGACGACAGCAACGCGATGTTTTTCTCGCGCAGCGCCCGCGCGCCTCGCTCCACGCCGAGCGCCGAGAGCAGCGCGATGCCGATCTTGGGGCCGACGCCGCTCACGCTCGTGAGTCGCTGGAAAAATCGGCGCTCGGCTTCGTCGAGAAAACCGTACAGCGACCAGCCGTCCTCGCGCACGACCAGCTCGGTGGACAGCGTGATCTCGGCGCCGGTCGCCGGCAGGCGTTCCATCACCCCGAGCGGCACGACGATTTCGTAGCCGACTCCCCCCGGCGTCTCGACGACGACTCGGTCGGCCGATTTCGCCGTCAACCTCCCGCGCACGTGAGCAATCATGACCGAAGGATATACGTCAATGCCGCCGCAACGCCGTCGGCCGCGTCGGCGGGTTTCGGCGCGTGCTTGAGTCGCAGCAAGTGCGCGACCATTGCCCCCACCTGCGACTTCTGCGCGCCGCCCGCACCGACCACCGTCTTCTTGATCATGGCCGGCGCGTACTGTGCGATTTCGATTCCCTCCTGCTCTGCTGCCAGCAGGATGACTCCCCGCGCATGACCGAGCACGAGCGTGGTGCGCACGTTCTTATGATAGAAGGCGTCCTCCAGGGCGAGCACGGCTGGCTGGTGGCGCCGGATGAGCTGTGCGATTTCGTGGTGAAGCTCTGCGAGACGATGGGGAAGCGAATTGCTGCGGCCAAACCGGAACACCCCGCATTCGACAAGCCGTCCCATCCCCGGAGTCCCATTCCCCGCTTCGATCACGCCGTAGCCGGTGACCCGAGTGCCGGGGTCGACGCCCAGGACCCTCACGTCATCCCGTCACCGCCGCCATCGCCTCGGCGTCGATGTCGAAGTTGGAAAAGACCTTCGCGACGTCGTCCATCTCCTCGAGGCCCTCGACGAGCTGCAGCAGCCGCTTGGCATCGCTGCCCTCGACCTTCACGGTGTTCTTGGGAACCATCGCGATCTCAGCGCTCTGGACCGGCAGCTTCCTGCCGCGCAGCGCCTCATCGATCGCATGCAGCTGCGCGGGTGGCGTGGTGATCAGGTAGATGTCGCCCTCTTTCTCCATGTCTTCAGCGCCGGCGTCGAGCGCCGCTTCCATCGTGGCGTCCTCGTTCGCTTTGGCGTCGATCACGATCTGCCCCTTGCGGTCGAACATCCAGGCGACGGCGTTGCTCGCCGCCAGGTTCGCGCCAGGGCGCTGGAAAACGTTGCGGATCTCGGCGACAGTGCGGTTGGGATTGTCGGTGGTCACCTGGATCAGCAGCGCCGCGCCGCCCGGAC
>JACXTT010015101.1_pt1 | contig 10041 bp, 7 predicted proteins | sample 9270951 | NCBI WGS metagenome assembly JACXTT01 (sample SAMN15532306, study PRJNA645909) | rock metagenome | isolation source: weathered quartz diorite | place: Puerto Rico | collected 2017-06-21
TCCTTCGACGCGTCGCTGAGCAGATAGCCGACGACCGGCGCGATCTTCTCTGGGCCCATCTGCTGGATGCGGGCCACGCGGGCCTTCTCTTCCTCGGTCTCGGTGGGGATGGTGCCGATCAGGCGGCTCCAGGCGAACGGCGAGACGCAGTTCGAGCGCACGTTGAAGCGCTGCATGTCGAGCGCGATCGACTTCGACAGACCGACGATGCCGAGCTTGGCGGCGGCGTAGTTGGCCTGGCCGAAGTTGCCGATCAGGCCCGAGGTCGAGGTAAAGTGCACGAACGAGCCGCTCTGCTGCTCCTTGAACAGGCGCGCTGCCGCGTGCGCGACGTAGAACGAGCCCATCAGATGCACTTTGATGACCTGCTCGAATGCGTCGACGCTCATGCGGTGGAAGATCGCATCGCGCAGGATGCCGGCGTTGTTGACGACACCGTCGAGCTTGCCGAACTTGTCGACTGCCATCTGCACGATGCGGCTGGCCGGAATGGCCTCAGCGACCGTCTCGAAGTTGGCGACGGCCGTGCCGCCACGCTTGGTGATCTCCTGCACGACCTCTTCGGCCGGCGCAGCGTTCGTGCCCGAGCCGTCGGCCGCGCCACCCGGATCGTTCACGACGACCTTCGCACCTTCGGATGCACACAGCAGCGCGATCTCGCGGCCGATACCGCGTCCTGCTCCGGTCACGATGACAACTTTGCCCTCAAGCGCCTTACCAGCCATGGAGTCTCTTCTTTCCGTCTCTTCGTGTGTGGGTCCGGTACCGATCCTGGCGCCGGTTCGATGGTTCAGATGTTCTCGGGACAGCCATAAGGCCCGTGGGAGAACGTCGAAATCACACTAGAGCCTTGGCATCCGGGTGTCGCTTCGAATCCGGGCTTCGCCGCCAGACCTAGCGATATGGCAGGGGCGGCTCGGCTCGCGTTGCGGGGAGTTCAGCACCGGAGCAGGATACCTCGGTCACATTTCCAAACATTCTTGTTACCTTTCAAGCGCTTGGTGTGAGTTGAAAGTTTTGCTGCGATGCACCATATAGGCGTGACTAGGGATTCGACGCCTCCTCGAGGGCCACCACGAGGAGTTTGACGAATGAAGAAGCTGGATGTTGCAACGATCCGTCGCGGCGGGGTGATCCGTGTGCTGACGGAGCGGGAGCGGCAACTGCTGCAGGACCATCTGATGCGGCTCGATCCTGCGAGCCGGCGCGATCGCTTCAATGGCGTCGTCGACGATGAGTTCTTGATCAAATATGCCGCAGGCTGCTTTGGCGAAGGGGTGATTGTTCTCGGTTACATCGAGGACGGCAAGATTCACGCGGCCGCTGAACTGCATGAACCGCAGCGCTCGCCGGACGAGACGCCGGAAATCGCGTTCAGCGTTGAACGTCACCTGCGTCGCAAGGGCGTCGGCAGTGCGATGTTCAAGGCGCTGCTCGATGAGGCGCGCCGTGCCGGCTACAAGCGTCTGCGCGTCACCACCGGCGCGCAGAACGACGCCATGCGCGCGCTTGCGCGCAAGTTCGGCACCAAGCTGCAGTTCCGTCATGGCGAACTCAGCGGCAGCATCGATGTCGGCGGCGTCCGGCGTCCCAAGGCCGATCTGCCGGCGTTCGCCGCAGGCAACGAGTGGCTGCAGGCGATGGCTGGACTGGGGATGGCGTTCTGGAATCCAGTGCTGCGGCTCTACGGCGTGTTGCCGCCGCGCGGCAATCAGGATCGCAAGCCGCACTGAGCAAATGGTATCGGCACCAAGAACAGCGGCGCGGGCGAAGTGTTTCGCCGCGCGCCGTTGGTGAAAATCGTTGTCTGCTCAGACGATATCAGAACAGCATCGGCAACTGACGCGGTCCGCGCACCGTGCCCTCGGACCAGGTCACTGTTCCGGCGGGATCGAGCCTGAACTCCGGAATACGCTTCAGCCATTCCTCGATCGCCACCGTCATCTCCATCCGCGCGAGGTTGGAGCCGATGCAGCGATGGATGCCGAGGCCAAAAGCCGCATGCCGGTTTTCCTTGCGGTCGATGATGACCTTGTCCGCGTCCACGAACATCGCCGGGTCGCGGTTCGCCGCCGGGAACGACAGCAGCACCATGTTGCCCGGCTTCACCGGACAGCCGCTGACGACGGTCTCTTTCATCACCTCGCGTGCCATCGTCACCGGTGAGTAGGCGCGCAGGAATTCTTCGATCGCGTAAGGCATCAGCGCCGGCTCGGCCACCAGGCGCTCGCGGTCGGACGGCGTCTTGGCAAGATGCCAGAGCGAGGAGCCGATGGCGCTCCAGGTGGTGTCGATGCCGGCGATCAGCAGCAACCGCAGCGATCCCTGCACGTGCATATCCGATAGCGGCTGGCCGTCCGGAGTTTTCGCGCGGATCAGGTCGGAGATCAGGTCGTCGGTCAGGTTCTTGCGGCGCTGCTCGATATGACCGGCGAAATAGTTCGTCATTTCGTACACGGCCTTCATCAGGATCTGCTCGTTCTTGATGCCGAGTTCGAGGATCTCATGGATCCAGCGAATGAACAGGTCGCCGTCCTCCTCGGGAATGCCGAGCATATGGGCGATGGCGCGCGTCGGAATGTGCTTGGAGTACTGCGCGGCGGCGTCGCACTTGCCGTCCTCGATGAAGGCGTCGATCAGCTCGTTGCAGATCGCACGCACCCGCGGCTCCAGCTTCTTCATCGCATCGGGCGTGAAGGGCGGAAGCAGCAGTTGCTTCGCAGGCTTGTGGAACGGCGGATCGGAGGTGATCGGTGGCGACGGCACCACCGGCTCCGGGCGAACGTTGCGCACGACGACGCGGCGCGAGGAGAAGTGTTCGGTGTCGTAGGAAATCTGCTTCACCGCTTCGTAGGTGGTCGGCAGGTAGACGCCGAGGAAGCGATCGGTATGGGCGACCGGGCATTTGCTGCGCAGTTCGTCCCAGATCGGAAATGGATTCTCGGTCCATCGCGGATCGGTATGGTCGAAATCGTTGACCCAGTCGGTCACAGGCGCATTGCTGCTCATCGAGCTCTCCTGAAATTTTTGCCAGTCTGCACGCGGAGCTGCAATTGCTCCGCCGGATACAATGTCAACGAACGTACGGGAGCGAGCGACAGCTCACTCCTCGATGATCTCGATCGCGAGTTCGGGGCAGTTGGATTTTGCGAGGTAGGCCTTCTCGACCAGGTCATCCGGCACGGTGCCGTCACCGATTTCGTGGGCGTTGCCATACTCGTCGAGTTCGAACAGCTCAGGTGCGAGCGATTTGCACCGGCTGTGACCCTGGCACTTCTCTGGATCGACGCGCAGTCTCAGCTTGCCCGACATCGGGTAACCTCCCTGTAATTCGTTGTTGGTTTCCATCGCCATGACCGGCTGCTCAGCGATCGGCTGTGCAGCGAGAGGCGACGCGCATTGTTCGCGCTTGGACCTATTCTTGTTGTTGGAAATTATAGCCGAGACTATAATATAGCTGTCAATATCATTTTGGGCGGACTGCGCTTGGCTGACAACTCGCATGCTGACGGATGGACGCTGGTCCAGGACTTGCCGGGCATCCTGCCGACCCGGCAGCGGCGCAGCCAGGAAACGACGGTCGCACTGCTTGAAGCCGGCTCGGAGCTGCTGCGCGACTGCGCGTTCGACGAATTGTCGATCGATGAGCTTTGCGCGCGCGTTGGCGTCACCATCGGCGCTTTTTACGGTCGGTTTGAAAGCAAGGACGCATTTTTCGCCGTGCTGATGTCGCTCGCCGTGAAGCGCTGCCTGGCCGCCATCGACGTGGCGGTCGCCAACGACGACCGGATGCAGGCCGGGCTCGAAGAGGTTTGCCACGACGTGGTGACGGTGGTGACCGATGTCATCCGTCGCAACGAGGGGGTGTTGCGCGCTGCGATGCAATACAAGGCGGTGCAGCCGGCGCGCTGGATCACAGTGCGAGAAACCGGTGCCGACATCATCGGGCGGACCACGCCACTGCTGCTGGCGCGGATGGGGCGTGGCCGCAAGCAGGCCAAGGTGCGCGCGATCGCCTTCGCGTTCCAGATGGTGTTCGGCACGCTGATCAACGCGGTGCTCAACAAGCCGACGCTGGTCGGCCTGCATGATCAGGAAATGATCGATCGGCTGGCGTCAGCGACGTTCCTGCAGCTCGAGAACGAAGCGCGCGTGAAGCCGTCGTCGCGCAAGAAGGGTGTCTAGGCCGCAAGAGCCGATTTTCGCGCGTTACTCCACCTTCAAGCCGATTTCCGGGATCAGCTGCTTCCAGCGCGGCACTTCCGTATCAAGGCGCGCCCGCAGTTTATCAGGCTCTGTGAGCTGCATGGTCATGCCAGCGCCGGCAGCCTTTTCCTTCAGCACGGCGTCTTCCTTCGCGGTTTTGACCTCCGCCTGAATGCGCTCGGTGATCGCCGGAGGAATGTTCTTCGGCCCGAACAGGCCGTACCAGTTGGTCATGACATAACCCGGCAGCACTTCGGCGACAGCCGGGACGTCAGGCAGTTCAGGGATGCGGTTCGGGGTGCCGACGCCGAGCACACGCACATTGCCGTCGCGCACGTGAGGCATGATCTCGACCGCGCTGACGAACACCATGTCGATGTCCTTGGCGTAAAGTCCGGTGAGCGATTGCGCCGTGCCGCGATAGGGGATGTGCTGCAGGCTGACGCCGGCCATCTTCTTGAAGAGTTCGCCCGCGAGATGATTGCCGGTGCCGACGCCACCGGAGCCGAAGGTGATCTGGCCCGGCGAAGCCTTGGCCCGTTCGATCAGGTCCTGGATGTCCTTGATCGCGCTGTCGTTGCGCACTGCGATGCTGATCGGCACTTCGGTGACGAGGCTGAGCAGCGTCAGGTCACGAACGGGTTCGAAGTTGAGCTTCGGATAGATCGACGGCACCATCGCGATCGACGACGTCGTCAGCAGCAGCGCGCGGCCATCGGGCTCGGACTGGACGACACTTTGCAGGCCGACGGAGCCGCCCGCGCCAGCCCTGTTCTCGATGATGAAGACGCCTTTGGTCTGCGCCGCGAGCCGGTCGATCAACAGGCGTGCAGGGAAATCGACCGGGCCTCCGGCGGTGAACGGGACGATCACGCGGATGGTCCCTGTCGGCCAGTCTTGCGCCATCGCGGGCGTTGCGAGCAGACCAACGACGAGCAGCAGCGATCGCAGAAATCCCGACGTCATTTGGATCAGCCTTCTTTTATCGGGGAGGCGATAAGTCAGGCCAATCAGCGGCGATCATCGAAGCGATGTCAAGCAGCCAGCATCATGCGATGACATGACGGACCGAGCGGCGGAACGCTCCGTCCATTCGATGCGCGTGCAGAGGGAGCGATTGCTCCGCTCTGTTCTGTGCGTCAGCTCAGCTTCGCCACCACGACCATGCGTTTCACGGAGCCGTTTTTGAACGCGCGCAGGAAGGCGTCGTAGTTCTTGAACGAGATGCAGCCGTTGGAATCGCCGCGCGCGCCGAGCATGTAGGTGTGGGTAAGCAGGCCAGTGCGCCCGTGGATGCGACCTTCGCCACCGACCGGGGTCATGCGCAGTGCCTGAACGCCGTGGAACAGGCTTTCGCGCATCTTCAGGTCGTAGACATGCGGAGGCGTCGCGCCGCGCATCTTCACGTGGACGAAACGCGGATCGTCCATGTGCTTTCCGAGACCGGAATGCGCTTCCAGTTGCGTGCCATCCGGCATGTACACCGTGCGCGCTGAGATGTCGTAGACGGCAGTGTACTGATTGTACTTCGGCGCGCCGTCAAACATGATGGTCTGCGCATCGCTGGCGATGCCGCCGTCGGGCGACGCATAGGCGAGCGTCACGCCTTCGGATTTGGGCTTGCCGAACAGCTTCTGGAACATCGATGGCGATTGTCCGGAAGAGATGGCCGCGAGGACCGTCGCCTTGTCTTCCACCGGCGCCCTGCGAACGGTGGAAGGTGGCGTGCTCGGTGTTGGTGTCGATGCTGGCGGCGGCGTCAGCGCGATCTCTGGCTTCACCGGGCGTGGCATCGGCATCGGCACCGTCAATGCCGCCTGGCGAATGATTGGGGCTTGCGGAACCTTGTCCTGGACTTTGCTCTGCAGCGGATCTTGCTGCTTGTCCTGCATCTTTGCCTGCAGCCCTACGGACTGCGCGGGCATCGCGAGCTGGTCAGCCCGTGCCGGCAGCGAGCCTTGCGCGAACACGGTGGGCGGATGACCGAGCGAACGTCCGGCATCGAGCAGGGCCGCATAATTCTTCTGGATGACGCTGCTGCCAGCAGCGGCACGCGCGGATTTCTTCGCCACGTTCGACGTCGGCTCATCGGTGGCCGGTGCCGGCGATGCGGCCTCAATGGCTGCGCCATCAGGCCCGACGACGTTGGCATAGACGACCCACAAACACGTCGTCACGACAAACGCGAGCGCGACGCTGCCGAGAATGCTCTGCGGAAGCGAACGGGACTTGAGCGGAGGCTGCTGCCAGGAAAGACGTCGCGGGTGGTGAGCCGGGTAGTCGTGCAGGGCGTCGTAACTCATCTACATTTACTGCCAGTACGAATCCACTTTGCGTAACGTGCCTGGCAGGGCCCCCTCTGCCGGTCGCGACACAATGAAGTGCAGACCGCGTCTAGCCTCACCGCAGGTTCAAAATTGCGGCAAAGCATCTCGCAGGTTTGCGGAGCGGCATTAAGACGGCATTTTAGTTAAATGCCGATTAAGTATGGGCCGATCTAAGGCAATGCGCCGGTGTGCGTCCCAATTCGGCACATGCAAACCCGGCTGATGCGGGCCGCGCCTCATCAGGCGCCGGCTTGCAACAACCGGCGGCGGTTTGCGCATCTGGAAATGGCAGAATTAAGAACGGAAAAGTTCCGCGTCAGACGTCGACGCTGGCGCTCAGCGCGTTGTCCTGGATGAACTCGCGGCGCGGTTCCACCACATCGCCCATCAGCTTGGTGAAGATGTCGTCGGCCTCGTCGACTTCCTTCACTCTTACCTGCAACAGCGAACGCACATTGGTGTCGAGCGTGGTTTCCCAGAGCTGCTCCGGGTTCATCTCGCCGAGACCTTTATAGCGCTGCATCGAGATGCCCTTGCGGCCCGTGTCGGTCACCGCTTCGAACAGGCTGACCGGTCCATGGATCGGAGTCTCGCTGTCCTTGCGGCGCAGGGTGCCAGTACGCGGATAGGTCTCCTGCAAGGTCGCGGCGTATTCATCGAGCTTGCGCGCATCCGCAGAGCCCAATAGCGCTCCGTCGATCACCGCATGCTCCCTGACGCCGCGCACCGTGCGCTCGAAGGCGAAGCCTTCACCCTCAACGTAGTGTCCGCTCCAGCCGCGCTCGACCTCGTCGGCCAGCGCATCGAGGCGCTTTGCGATGTAGTCGGCGGCCTGACTGGCGGTGGCCATGTCGATCGTGACCGATGGGTTGAGTACACCGGCGATGGCGGCTTGCTCGACCACGCCACGGTTGTAGCGCGAATGCAGGCCATTGAGTACGCCGCGGATCGTGCGGGCATCGTCCACCAGCGCGCGCAGGTCGCGGCCGGCACGCTCGGTGCCATCCGCGAGCTTCAGCACTGTGTCGTCGAGACCGGCGTCGATCAGGTAGTCTTCCAGCGCGCGCTCGTCTTTCAGGTACTGCTCGGACTTGCCGCGCGAGACTTTGTAGAGCGGCGGCTGGGCGATGTAGAGATGGCCGGCCTCGATCAGCTGCGGCATCTGGCGGAAGAAGAACGTCAGCAGCAGCGTGCGAATATGCGCGCCGTCGACGTCGGCGTCGGTCATGACGATGATCTTGTGATAGCGCAGCTTGTTGAGATCGAAGTCCTCGCGGCCGATGCCGGTGCCGAGCGCGGTGATCAGCGTGCCGATCTGCTCCGACGACAGCATCTTGTCGAAGCGTGCACGCTCGACGTTGAGGATCTTGCCGCGCAACGGCAGCACCGCCTGGAATTCACGATTGCGGCCCTGCTTGGCGGAGCCGCCTGCCGAGTCACCCTCGACGATGAACAGTTCGGACTTCGCCGGATCGCGCTCCTGGCAGTCGGCGAGCTTGCCGGGCAGCGAGGTGACGCCGAGCGGATTCTTGCGGGTCAGCTCGCGCGCCTTGCGCGCGGCCTCGCGCGCGGCGGCCGCCTGAATCACCTTGCCGACGACGGTCCTGGCCTCGCTCGGATGCTCCTCGAACCAGGCCTGCAGGGCCTCGTTGACCACGCTCTCGACCACCGGGCGGACCTCGGACGAGACCAGCTTGTCCTTGGTCTGCGACGAGAATTTCGGGTCCGGCACTTTCACCGACAGCACAGCAGTGAGGCCTTCGCGGCAGTCGTCGCCGGTCAGCGAGATCTTCTCCTTCTTGGAGATGCCGCTGACTTCGGCGTAGCCGGTGACCTGACGCGTGAGCGCGCCACGGAAGCCCGCCAGATGCGTGCCGCCGTCGCGCTGGGGAATGTTGTTGGTGAAGCACAGCACGTTCTCGTGGTAGCTGTCGTTCCACCACAGGGCGCACTCGACGCCGATGCCGTTGTGCTCGGCGCGCAGCGTGATCGGGGTCGGCATGATCGCCGCCTTGTTGCGATCGAGATACTTCACGAACGCCTCGATGCCGCCGTCGTAACGCATCTCCTCGCGCTTCTCGACCGCGTGGCGCATGTCGGACAGAACGATGCTGACGCCGGAATTGAGAAACGCGAGTTCGCGCAGGCGATGTTCCAGCGTGGCGAAATCAAACTCCACCATGGTGAAGGTTGCGGGCGAGGGCAGGAACGTCACCTCGGTGCCGCGCTTGTCGCCGGCATCGCCGACCACCGCGAGCGGAGCAACCGCCTCGCCGTGAGCGAACTCGATGAAGTGTTCCTTGCCGTCGCGCCAGATGCGCAACTGCAGCTTGGTCGACAGCGCGTTGACGACGGAGACGCCGACGCCGTGCAGACCGCCGGAAACCTTGTAGGAATTCTGGTCGAATTTTCCGCCGGCGTGCAGCTGGGTCATGATGACCTCGGCCGCTGAAATGCCTTCACCCTGGTGGATACCGGTCGGAATGCCGCGGCCGTCGTCGTACACCGTTACCGAGCCGTCGGGATTGAGCCGTACCTGAACCGCAGTTGCGTGACCTGCGAGCGCTTCGTCGATCGCGTTGTCGACGACTTCGTACACCATGTGGTGCAGGCCCGAGCCGTCGTCGGTGTCGCCGATGTACATGCCGGGACGCTTGCGAACCGCGTCGAGACCCTTCAGCACCTTGATCGATTCAGCGCCATATTCCGGCGTCGAAGAATGCGCAGTTTCGGCGATCGTTTGCCGGGCGGGTTCGGTCATGCAGGGGCCTTCAAAAAGCCGCGCCGAATCATGGTCCCATCGGCGCGAAGAAAGATCATTTTGTGCCATGAAAGCGGGATGCCGTACAGGGCATTCTCGCGCCTTTTAAGCTATTGAATAAATGATATTTTTTGGCGCTTTTTCAAGGCTTGATTTGGCCCTTTGCGGGCGCATTGAAAACTCTCGATCAGGCGGTTCGAAAACGCCTGATTCGGCCTCTGGAAACGGCGCTACTTTGTGCGTGTCACACGACCGCTTTCGACCTCGAACATGGCGGCGCGATCGGTCACAGCAGTGAAGGCGGCGGGGTCGGCGCCGGTCATCCAGACCTGGGCGCCGAGGCGCTCGAGCTCGTCGAACAGCGCAGCGCGCCGGCCGGGATCGAGATGGGCGACGACTTCGTCGAGCAGCAGCAGCGGTGTGATGCCGGTCATCTCGGCGACGAGACCTGCGTGCGCCAGCACAAGGCCGATCAGCAGCGCCTTCTGTTCGCCGGTCGAGGCATCCTTCGCCGGCATGTTTTTTGGCGTGTAGATCACGTTGAGGTCGGTCAGGTGTGGGCCGTCGAGCGTGCGGCCTGCAGCGGCATCGCGTGCGCGCGACTCGCGCAGGATCGCGCGATAGCGGTCCTCCACCGCCAGTGCAGGCTCGCTCAGCAGTTCGATCTCCATCCAGCCATCGAGCGTCAGCGTTGCGGTCGGGAATGGCGAAGCGGCGCCGCGCGCCGACAGCGCCGTCTGCAGGCGC
>JACXTT010015102.1_pt1 | contig 10041 bp, 10 predicted proteins | sample 9270951 | NCBI WGS metagenome assembly JACXTT01 (sample SAMN15532306, study PRJNA645909) | rock metagenome | isolation source: weathered quartz diorite | place: Puerto Rico | collected 2017-06-21
CGGGGCCTTCGAGCCGGCGACGGGGCCCCACGCCCTTTGTGGGGCAGGAGCCTGGCGAGCAGAGGCCGCGCGCGCCGATCCACCGCGGAGCGGTTGCGCGCGCGGCCGCGCCCCGTGCCGCCGCCGGTCCCGCTCCCCCAGGGCTGGATGGCGACCTCGCTCGCCGGGTTTCTGGAGGATGATTCGTTGCTGAATCAGCATTCCTTGAAAAGGCTTGCCGGGCAACGCGTTTGGTCGTATATGAAGACCGGTTCGCGAGGGAGACATGTTCTGCTCGGGCTGCGGCGGGGCCACGTCCCCGGGTCGGTACTTCAGCATTCCGGTGGATGTGTGCGACGGCTGCGGGGGCACCTGGCTCGAGGAAGGACGCCTGAAGTGGATCATCGAGATCGGCCCCAAATCGCTGCCCTCCGACCGCGTCAAGCAGCTCACCACGTACAGCCGCTCCATCTCGCCCTCGTACCGGCTGGCGGACGACGAGACGACCCGCATCGTCAAGTGTCCGTATTGCATCGGCATCATGCGCCCCGTCAATTATTCGGCGAACTCGGGCGTCGCGATCTACAAGTGCATCAATGACCACGGGGTCTGGGTGCCGAAGGACGGCATCGACCGGCTGGTCCTGTTCATCAACACCTGGGATCGGCTCCTGAAGGAGCACGGGCCGTACTACGCCCACCTGGCCCAGATCGAGCGCAAGCGCTTCCTGCGAAAACTGACGATGTGACGGCGGGCCTTCCCGTCCGTCCGCTCACGCGTTCCTCGGCGTGCGCGCCAGCACGCACCCCACGACCCGCCCCGCGCCCGCCCGGAGCAGCTCGCGGGCGCAGGCCTCGAGGGTGGCGCCGGTCGTGGTCACGTCGTCCACCAGCAGGATCGTTCTGCCCCGGAGTCGATCGCCTCGGGCCGCATAGCAGCCGGCGAGCGACCGCAGCCGCTGGCGCCGTGAGAGGCCGAGCTGGCGGCGGCCGGCGCGGCGTCTGCGCAGGAGGCCGCGCCCGAGCGGCAGATCCCCGTGCCGGGCGATCGACGAGGCGAGCAGGGCGGCCTGGTTGAAGCCGCGGCGGTAGCGTCTCCACCAGTGCAGCGGCACGGCCAGGACGAGGTCGGGCCGCAGGGCGCGCAGGACGGGCGCGAGACGCGCGGCGATCTCGCGACCGAGCGGTCCGGCGAGATAGTCCATGTCCTCGAACTTCAGGCCGTGGACCAGACGACGGACCGCTCCCTCATAGTCGGCGGCCCAGACGATGGCTTGCAGGGGGCCGCGGCCGGGACGGTAGCCGGGCGTCCAGGGAAGGCTCCTCCAGCACGGGAGGCAGACCCCGCCCTCCTGCCGCCACGGCAGGTCGCGTCCGCACAGATGGCAATCGGCGGGCACGATGGCCGCGAGGAGCGTCTCGACGAGACGCCCGGCGGCACGACGAGCGTTCAGCAACCGGACCACTCGGCGGAGCGCGGCCCTCCGGGCCGGGCGCTCCTACAGAAGGGACCGGCCCTCCATCTCTCCCGGCACCGGCAGCCCGAGCAGTCCGAGCATCGTCGGCGCCACGTCCGACAGCAGGCCGCCCGCGGCGGCGGTCTTTCCCTCGAGACCCGCCCGGACGACGTGAACGGGCACCGGGTTCGTGGTGTGCGCGGTCACCGGCGACCCGCTGCCCGGTTCGATCATCCGCTCGGCATTGCCATGATCCGCGGTCACGACGGCGAGCCCGCCGAGGCGGAGCGTCTCGTTCACCACGGCCTCGACGCAGCGGTCGACGACCTGGCAGGCCGCGACGGTCGGCTCGAAACGTCCCGTGTGCCCGACCATGTCCGCGTTGGCGTAGTTCAGGACGATCACCTGGCGCGGGCGCGCCGACAGCCTGTTCAGGACCTCGGTCGTGACTTCGCGGGCGCTCATCTCCGGGCGCAGGTCGTAGGTGGGGACATCGCGCAGGGAGGGGACGAGACAGCGCTCCTCGCCGGGGAAGACGCGCTCCTCGCCGCCGCTGAAGAAGTAGGTCACGTGCGCGTATTTCTCGGTCTCGGCGACGCGCAGCTGCGGCAGACCGGCGGCGCTGACGGCCTCCCCGAACGTGCCGGTCAGATGCTGCGGCGGAAAGACGACCGGCAGCGTCCAGGTCCGATCGTAGGTCGTGAAGCAGACGAACGACTCCAGGACCGGGCGATCCGGCAGGCTGAATTCCGCGAATCCATCCGCGGCGAAGGCGCGCGTGATCTGCCGCGCCCGGTCGGCGCGGAAGTTGAAGAACAGCACGGTGTCCCCGTCGCGCACGCGCGGGTCGCGCCGGTCGGCCGCCCGATCGTGACCGGGGTCGATCACCGAGGGCACGAGAAACTCGTCGGTGACTCCCGCCGCGTAGCCCGATTCGACGGCGGCCGTCGCGGTCGGGAAGGCGGGTCCCTCGCGGAGGATCAGTGCGCGGCAGGTCTTCTCGGTCCGGTCCCAGCGGGTGTCGCGGTCCATGGCGTAGTAGCGGCCCGAGACGGTGGCGATCCGCCCGAGCCCGGCCGCCTCGAGCAGGGACTCGGCGCTGCGGACGAACCCCAGACCGCTCCGGGGCGGCGTGTCGCGGCCGTCCATGAAGGCGTGCACGAACAGCCGGCTCACGCCGTGGGCGCGTGCCGCGCGAACCGTCGCGCCGAGGTGATCGATGTGGCTGTGCACGCCGCCGTCGCTCAAGAGGCCCATCACGTGCAGGGTGGCGCCCGGACGAGCCGCCCCCTCGAAGGCGCGGCGCAGGACGGCGTTGGCGCCGAACTCGCCGGTCCGGATTGCCCGGTTGATGCGCGACAGGTCCTGCAGGACGACGCGGCCGGCGCCGAGACACAGGTGGCCGACCTCGGAGTTGCCGATAACGTCCGGCGGCAGCCCGACCGCCTCGCCCGAGGCCTTCAGGAGAGTCGTCGGGTAGGTGCGCCCGAGGTGCTGCAGGAAGCGCGGCCGGCTCGCCGCGATGGCGTTGCCGTCGGTCGCGTCGGCGTGACCCCATCCGTCCAGGACGATGAGGACCGCGGGAAGGGGAATGGCCATCCGGTGACCGCGCCGGGAGGCTAGGGCTCGCCCGCTTCGGCGGTGTAGACCGGCGCGGTGCTGATCCCCAGCTCTTCGATAGGACGCTCTTCCTTGAAGTCGACCACCACGCTGTTCCACTCGCCGCACCGGTCGCAGTAGTCGACCCAGGCGGAGTACTTGCGGCCACAGGTGCCGCACGCGTACTCGACCTTGAGGACCTCGGACTGCAGCAGCACCAGCTCGAATTCCTTCAGAGCCTCGCGCAGGTCGCCCTGCCGCTCCAGGATCTTGGCCAGGTAGTAGTGCAGGGCCGGGAAGTAGGTGACCCGGCCTTTCATCTGGGAGAACTGCTGCAGCGCCTCGTCGATCATCTCGAGACGGTAGTACAGCTTGCCCAGGAAGAAACGCGGAATGATGTCCTTCTTGCTCTTCCAGATGGCCGACTTGAGCGCTTCGATCGCCCGGCGCGGCTGCTCCTGCCCGAGGTAGTGATCCTCGATGGTCGAAAGAAAGATGGGGTGGCCGGTCGCTTCGTAGCCTCTCTCCCAGACCTCCACCGCCTCCTCCGGCTGCCGCAGCGCGTCGAGCGCCTTGCCCAGGGCGAGGTGGGCCGGAACGAACGCCGGCTCCATGGTCGCCAGCCGTCTCAGGATGCCGATGGCGTCGCGTGCCTTGCCCTGCTCGAGGAGGCGGCTCGCCAGCATGTAGCGGATCCCCAGGTGATGCTTCTTCTCCGACTTCGGGGCGCGGCCCATCTCGGAGAGCTGCTTCTCGAGACGCTGCTGGATCTCCCAGGCCTTCTCCCAGTCGCCCTCGCGCACGCAGATGGCCCGGTACTTGCGGCAGGCGGCGAGCGAGCGCCTCGGGTCGAGCTCGATGATGCGGTTCAGGACCCCCTTGGCGTTGTCGAGGGCGCCGGACTCCTCGTAGTCGGAGACCAGCGAGTAGAGGGGGTGCAGGTCGCCCTCCTTCACGCGCGCCGCCCGGCGGTGGTACTCGATCGCCTCGCCATGGCGGCGCAGGGCGCGCAGGACCTCGCCGCCCTTCAGCAGGGACTCGAAATGATTGGGCTCGATCGCCAGCACGGCATCGAAGTGCTCGAGCGCCTTCTCCTCGCGCCCGTTCAGCATCGATTCGATGCCCTTCAGGTAGAGCTCCTCGGCCTCCTGCAGCGAGCGCGCCTGGCGGCGGGCGGTCAGATCGCCGAGCATGCGACGCAGATCGCGCAGCACGCCCAACAGGAGCGGCACGAGCATCGATACGGCGCTCGCCAGCAGCAATGCGAACCACACCGGGATGGAGATGTGCTCTCCCATCCGGATTTTGCTGTCGAGCGTCTCCTGGTTGGTGACGTACAGGATCATCAGGACGATGACGACGACCGCTCCGAACATCAGGTACAGGACGGTCCGTATCTTCATCGCGGTCCCGACGGGCCCCCGGGGCCCTTCGCTAGATCAGTCCCTTCTCGAGCTTCTCCTGACAGGTGACGCAGTGGCTCGCCCACGGCACCGCCTCGAGGCGCTTCTTCTCGATCTCGTCGCCGCACTCGATGCAGGTGCCGTAGGTCGCCCTGGTGATCCGCTGCAGCGCCTCGTCCACCTTCTGGAGGACCTCCCGGTCGGTGTTGGACAGGGAGTACAGGAACTCCTTGGTGTAGGCGCTCGAGGCCTTGTCCGCCAGGTCCTGCGTCCCTTCGTCCTCGGTCAGCCGGCCGTAGTTCTTGTTCTTATTGTAAGCCTCCGTGACGCCCTTCTTCTTGTCGAGGAGGCGCTTTCTGTATCCTTCGAGCAGTTTCTTCGACAGGGCCATCGTGGGGCTTCCTTTCCGTCCCGCAGGCCGTGCGCCAGCCTCAGGGGATTCCGTAACGCTTGCGTTTCTCGAGGAGCGTCTTGCGGTTGATGCCGAGGATCCGCGCGGCCTCGCTTCGGTTGCCGCCGGTCAGCCGCAGGACCTCCCGGATGTACCTCTCCTCGAGCTGTGCCAGGGAAGAGCGCCTGCCGATCGCGTCCGCGATCGGGTCGTCCGGCCGCGCCGGACCGATCGCGATCGCCTCGACGGCGATCGTCGGTCCGGCCGAAAGAATGGCGGCGCTTTCGATCACGTTCTGGAGCTCCCTCACGTTGCCCGGCCAGGCGTGGCGCATCAGCCGATCCAGGGCGCCCCGCGACAGCCGCTTCGGCGCGCCCCCGGCGCGCAGCGCCGCGTCGCGCAGCATCTGCTCGGCCAGGAGCGGCACGTCCTCCAACCGATCGCGCAGCGGCGGGACCTCCACGCGGATGACGTTCAGCCGGTAGAAGAGATCCTTCCGGAAGCTGCCCGCGGCCACCAGAGCCTCGAGATCCACCTGAGTCGAGGCCAGGATCCGCACGTCGACGCTCAGCGTCCGCGTGCCGGCAAGCCGCTCGAACGATCGCTCCTGCACGACGCGCAGCAGCTTGCCCTGCAGCGACGGAGCCAGCTCGCTCACGCCGTCGATCAGGATCGTGCCGCCGTCGGCCTGCTCGAAGCGACCCTTGCGCTGCTCGGTCGCCCCGGTGAACGCCCCCTTTTCGTGGCCGAACAGCTCGCTCTCGAGAAGATCGACCGCGATGTTGGCGCAGGTGATCGTCACGAAGGGACCGGCGCGCCTCGGGCTCGTCTCGTGGATCAGACGCGCCAGGACGCCCTTGCCGGTGCCGCTCTCGCCGATCAGCAGGAGGTTGGCTTCGCTCCGCGCCACCCGCCGCGCCAGCTCGAGCACCCGACCCATCAACGCCGACCGGTGCAGCAGGGGGGCCGACGTGACGTCCGGGGCGACTGCGTTCACGCGGGGGTCCTTCCGCCAATGAGGCGGGTAATGTATGGATCGCCCCGCCGAAAGTCAACCCTTGCGCGCCGCCGAAGTCCCTTTGTTCCTGCGGCTTCCCGCGCTCTCGGCGTCCATCCGGGGCGCGTCGCCCCAGAGCATCTCGAGCTTGTAGAAGTCGCGTGTCTCCCGCGTGAACACGTGCACGACCAGATCCGCGAAATCGATCAGGATCCAGTCGCCGAGCGTGTATCCCTCCACGTGCCCAGGGCGCTCCCCCTTCTGGCCCAGCCGCTCGATGACCGCGTCGCAGATCGCCTGGGTCTGTCGTCTCTGATTGCCGCCGAGAATCACGAAGGCGTCGGTGAACGATGCAATCCCCTTCAGATTGAGCGCGACGGGATCCTCCGCCTTCTTGTCCGCGGCGGCCTCGAGCACGAGCGCCACCTTTCTCTTAAGTTGTATAGACCCCTCCCTCCTGACGGCTGCGGGTCGGGGCGGTCCCGCCCCGGTCGTGCGCGGCCAGGATGCCCCAGGCCTCCTCCAGGAGATCGCGGATGCCTTCGCCGCTGACCGCGGAGACGGCGTGGAACGGGACGCCCGCGGCGGCGCAGTGCGCCCGCAACGGGTCGAGACGCGTGCGGTCCGCGAGGGCGTCGATCTTGCTGCCGGCGACGATCTGCGGCTTGGCCGCCAGGTCCTCGCCGAAGGCGCGCAGCTCCCGGTTCACGATGTCGAGATCGTGCACCGGCTCTCGACCCGACAGATCCGACGCGTCCACCAGATGGATCAGCACGCGGGTGCGCTCGATGTGCCTCAGGAACTTCACGCCCAGACCGTGCCCGCTGTGGGCGCCCTCGATCAGCCCCGGGATGTCGGCCACCACGAAGGTGCGGTAGTCTCCGAGATCGACGACGCCGAGGTTCGGCTCCAGCGTCGTGAAGGGATACGCCGCGATCTTCGGCCGGGCCGAGGAGATCCGGGCGATCAGCGTCGACTTGCCGGCGTTCGGAAACCCGACGATCCCGACGTCGGCGATCAGCTTCAGCTCGAGGAGCAGCCGGTGCTCCTCGCCCGGCAGCCCGGGCTCGGCCTCGCGCGGGGCCTGGTGGGTGGAGGTGGCGAACGCCGCGTTCCCGCGCCCGCCGCGCCCCCCATTCGCGACCAGGACGCGCGCTCCGGAGGCCGCCAGGTCGGCGATCACGGCGCCGCTCTCGTCGCGCACCACGGTGCCCGGCGGCACCTTGATCTCGAGGTCGGCCCCGTCGTGCCCGGCCCGGTCGCTGCCCTCCCCGTGCCGGCCCCGATCGGCCTCGAACCGGCGCTGGAACCGGAACGCGTTGAGGCCCTTCAACGAGGCGTCCGCCACCAGGTGAACCGAGCCGCCGTCCCCTCCCGGTCCGCCGTTCGGCCCGCCTCGCGGGACGAATTTCTCGCGACGGAAGCTGACGCACCCGTTGCCACCGTGACCTCCGACGACCACGATCTCGGCCTGATCAATCAGCACAAAGCACCCGTTCCCTCGAGACCCGGACTGTCCCCGACGACTGGTGGCGCTGCGCGGAGGATCGAGCGGAGGGAGGGAAGGATGCGTGCGTGGTCTCCCGGGGGCATCCGCCGCAGGGACGCAGACCCCTAGGCCCGGCCGGGGGCGGCCGGGGCGGGAAGGATGCTGACGAACTTCCCCATCCTCCCGCGATCCTGGTACCGCACGACCCCGTCGATCAAAGCGAACAGGGAGTCGTCACGTCCCAGCCCGACGTTGTCACCCGGCTTGAAGCGCGTGCCGCGCTGCCGGACGAGGATCGAGCCGCCGGTGACGAACTGACCGCCGTAGCGCTTGACCCCCAGCCGCTGCGAGTTGCTGTCGCGCCCGTTGCGCGAGCTGCCTCCGGCCTTCTTGTGAGCCATGATGCCACCTCGTTCGCGCGCCGCTCAGCCGGCGTGGATCTCCTCGACGACCACCGCCGTGAACGGCTGCCGGTGACCGCGCGTGCGCCGGTATTGCTTGCGGCGTTTCTTTTTGAAGATCAGCACCTTGCGGGCCTTGTCGTGGGCCACCACCCGGCCGACGACCCGGGCGCCCTTCAGGACGGGTCGCCCGACCTGAAGCCCGCCGTCCGTCTGCACCGCCAGGACCTGATCGAAGGTGACCTTCTCTCCGACGCCGGCCCCGATCGTCTCGACCCGGATCTGATCGCCGACGGCCACCTTGTGCTGCTTGCCTCCGGCGCTGATGACAGCGTAACTCATGAATGCTCCCTGCGCGGCGCGCGTCTTTTCCCTGGACGGACCGGCGATTATACTGACCGCCCCGTGGACCTGTCAACGATCGATCCGAGGAGGAGAGCACGGGGAAGCCTCAGGGTCGGCGCCGTCTTCGCCCTCGCGCTCGGCGCTCGGCTCCTGTACATCTGGCAGATCCGTCGCTCGCCGTACTTCGACGTTCCCCTGATCGACGGTCCCAATTACTTCCGCACGGCGGCGGCGATCGCCGGAGGATCGCTGGCCGGCGGCCACCAGGTCTTCTGGCAGCCTCCGCTGTATCCCTACTTCCTGGCCCTCCTGTTCGTGACCGTCGGCACGAAGATGATGGCCATCTACTGCGTGCAGGCGGCCGTCGGGTCCCTGTCGTGCGTGCTGACCTACCTGATCGGACGGCGCGTGTTCGGAGAGAGGGCGGCCTGCGCCTCGGCACTCATCATGGCCTTCTACGGACCGCTCATCCATTTCGACGCACAGCCGCTGATCCCGGTGCTGCACATCGTCCTGACCCTGGCCGGTCTGCTGATGCTGCTGCGCGCCCGCCCGGCGGCCCGGGACTACGCGGGCGCGGGTCTCCTGTGGGGGCTGTCCGGCATCGCCACACCGAACATCCTCTTGACGGTGCCGCCGGCCGCCCTCTGGGTCCGGGGCCGGAGCGGGCGGGCCGGACGGTGCGTCGCCGGGTTCTTGATCGGCGTCGCCGTGCCGATCGTCGCCGTGACCGCCCGCAACGTCCTGGTGGCCCGCGAGGCGGTGCTGATCTCGAGCAACGGGGGGATCAACTTCTATATCGGCAACAATCCGGACTACGAGAAGACCATCCGACTGAGACCGGGGGGGGAGTTCGAGCGTCTGGCGCAGGAGCCCGAGGACCTCGGCATCGTCTCGGCGGCGGCGCGCTCGCGCTACTTCGCCGGTCGGGCCCTCGAGTTCCTGCGCCGGAACCCCGGGGCGGCCCTGCGGCTCTACGCGCGCAAGACCCGCGACCTCGTCGCCGGCCGCGAGATCCCCCGCAACCAGGATCAGTACGGCTATCGGAGCCTGTCGGCGCTTCTGGCTCTTCTGCTGTGGCGCTTCGGGGTCTCGTTCCCGTTCGGAGTCGTGGCGCCTCTCGCCCTGGCCGGCGCGCTGGCGCGGCCCGGCGGCCAGGAGCCGGCGCCGACGTCCGGCGGCGACCGCGGCGGGAGGGTCCTGCTTCTGCTCTACGCCGCCTCGTATGCCGTCTCCGTGCTGCTGTTCTTTCCTACCGACCGCTACCGCCTGCCGCTCGTCCCGGTCGCGGCGCTCTATGCGGGCCGCTTCCTGGCGGGGCTGCCGGTGTGCCTCCGCCGCCCGCGGGTCCTGCTCGCTCTCGGATTGGGCCTGATCCTGTTCAATCTCGACGCCCTGCGCGCCAGCGAGTCGTATCCCGAGGAGGAGGCGCTCAACCGCGCCTACGCGCTGCGGACGAAGGGGCGACCGGAGGAGGCCCGCGACGCCTATCTGCAGGCGATGGCCCTGAATCCGCGACGGATCGATCCGTACAACGCTCTCGCCGCGATGGCGGCGGAGCAGGAGAACCGGGGGGAGGAGGCCCGCCGTCTCGAGGAGCTGCTCCGGATCGACCCCGGCTTCGCCGACGTCCACCGCACTCTGGGCGAGGCGTACCTGTCTCTCGGCCGCGTCGACGACGCGCGGCGCGAGTGGCAGACCGCGGTCCGACTCGCTCCCGGCCAGGGCCTGGCGCTCGCCGACCTGTGTCTCTCGTACTACAACGAGGACGCCCTCGCGCTCGCGGAGCCGTTCTGCGAGCGCGCGCTTGCGGCCCGTCCCGACCTGCCCGAGCCGCACTTCGTCGCGGGCCTGGTCGCGCGCTCCTCGGGGCGGCGCGAGCGCGCCCGGGCCGAGTTCGCGGAGGCCGCGCGTCTGTTCCCGCCGGACAGCCCCGCCGGGAAGCGGGTCGGCCTGATCCTGGAGCGGATGCGCCGCCGCG
>JACXTT010015103.1_pt1 | contig 10040 bp, 9 predicted proteins | sample 9270951 | NCBI WGS metagenome assembly JACXTT01 (sample SAMN15532306, study PRJNA645909) | rock metagenome | isolation source: weathered quartz diorite | place: Puerto Rico | collected 2017-06-21
CGCCGAATTGACCGCATTGTCCACGATGTCCTTCGACGGGTACATCGGCTGTCCACCGACCATCATCTCCATGGCGGCCCCCGCCAGCGTGGGGGCGATCGCCAGTACCGCGACCGCCGTGAGCCCCTTGAGTATCTTCCTCATCTCCCGCATCCTTTCTCGAGTTCGTTCGAACTCGCTTGCCGTGGAGCCGGCACGTTTAAACCGCCTCTTCACCCGTACCTACGGACAGCCAACGGATTTGGATTGGTGAGGCCGGTCTGGGTGAGAATCCGAGGCTCAGACAACCCGCATGGCAAGCGCATGAACCATTCAGCCCTTGTGGTCGTGTCGGTTACAAGGCGTTGCCGGGGTCCGCAATCACCGGTATCGCAGCACTGACCCATGTCGGCGACTTCGCGTCCGGTGAGCAGGTCGTTTCTCGTCGCGGCCGGCGGACCTGCACTCGGTAACCACTATTCTCGAGGACGGCTTGAACCATCCGTTCGAGACGCCAGTGTAGACCCGCGAATAGGACAGTGACCGAGTCGCGCTCCGCGCGCGTGAACGGCTTAGGGACGCAGGCGCGGTACGGCTCCGTCGTCACGCTAGACATTCCATTCCTCCGTCGGCATGGCGACTCATCCAGGCTTCGAGCAGCTCGACCGTCTCGAACCCCGGGAGGCGCCGGATCGTGTCGTCGACCTTCCGTGCGGCCGCCCGCCCCTCCTCCCCGGCGAAGAGGTACCGGGCCATGAACCGAAGCTCCTCCCGCGGCTGCACGCCGGTGCCGACCGGGGCCCAGAACCGATCGACCAGCAGGCGCGCGATCGGCGCCGCCCGGGGCCGGCGCAGGCGGATTTCCGCCTGATGGTAATAGAAGAAGAAGTGGCGCGACTCATCGCGCATGATGCGCGCCAACAGATCGGACAATACCGGGTGCTCGGCCACCGCCGCGAGCCGGCGATATCCGGTGAGCGTCGTCAACTCATTGATGGCGCCCCACGTCATGTGAACGGCGCAAAAGTCGCCCCACGCGCGCGACACCAGCGCGGTGAGCATCGTCTCCAGCCGCTGAGGCAGCGATTCCCGGCCGGGCCGGGACCTCGCGGGCACCGGGTGGCCGGCGGCTTCGAGAAACCGGGCCAGCGCGATGCCGTGAAACGTTTCCTCGTATAGCCAACAGGCGAGGAAGGTGGCGACGTCGGGATCGTCGATGGCTCGCGTCGCAAGCAGAGCGCGCAGGTAGACGATCGTGTGGCTCTCCACGCCCTGCATGTACGACAGCGTGCGCACCGCGGCCGCCGGCACCGGGTGACGGCGGACGTCGTCCCACACGATGCCGTCCAGATCGAGCGCGCCCGACCGCGCGACGTACTGGTCGAGATCGAACGGCTGCGGAGCGATTTCAAAGCTCATCGGCTCACCATGACGACGATCGATCGTGGTCCAGCTGACGAACGTTTATACCGCGGCAAGGTGGTCAGCATCGGCCGCGTGGCGTAGGCCAAGGAGGAATCCGCCACTCAGGGCGGACGTGAGCGACGTGTCGATCATGAGACCCCGATCACGCCGGCCGCGCTGAGACTCCGCAAGGCAATGCCCACTCCGAGCGCGGTCATGACCGCCGACGATGTGATCGGCAGCCACCGCGTCAGCATCCGGCCGTCGCTATGAAATCGGGTCATCACGGTCCGTGCATAGACGATCAGCAGGCCGATCGCAATCAAGACCGCGGCAAGGCCCAGGCTGAAGGCGACGATGAGGACGAGTCCGAACGCGACGCGGTTGAGCGAGATTGCGCTCAAGAGCACCACCAGCGCCGCCGGACACGGCACGATTCCACCGGTGACTCCTAGCGCGAACAGCGTGCGCAGCGACACCTCGCCGTCAGGCCCGTGGTGGTGATGATGATGTGCATGCACGTGACCGACGACGCCACCGTCGGCGGCGTGCGTGTGGTCTGCGTGATCGTGCAGGTGGTCGTGCGCATGCGGGTGAATGGGACCTTCGACGTAGCGACGGAGAAAGAGGGCCAAGCCCAGTCCGGCGATCAGAAGACCGGACGCGACGCCCAGCCACGGATAGAGCCGTTCTGGCAGGACATAGCGTGATGCGTAGAGCGTGACGGCCCCCAGGAAGTACACGCCCGCCGTGTGCGATGCGGTCACGACGAGCCCGAGGACCAGCGCGTGCCACGCGGTCCCGCGCGAGCCGACCAGATAAGCGGCCACCAGCGTTTTCCCGTGGCCGGGCTCCAAGGCGTGAAAGGCGCCAAGGCCGCCCGCCGCGATCAGCGCGAAGAGCACGATGCCGATACCGAGCTGCGGGGTGGCAACGAGTTCAGTGAATCGGCTCGGTGGCGCCGCTTGGCGATTCGGCGTGACGCCGACCATGTCGTCCACCTCCGACGGCGTCGCCACGACGTCGTGCCCAACAGTCATCCTGCCTTCCGTAGCGCCGGGTTCCGGCGGCTTCGTCGACGCCCGCGGCGGCGGTGTCGAGGACGGCGGTGGCGGCAGCAGCGTCGCTGCCGAGGCGGTGTCGCGTCGCCGCGCGACGACGTAGGCGTTGATCGTCTGCGGGGGGCTGTTCAAGAGGTCGGTCGGATAGTCGCTGAGTTCCTGGCTCCGATCCTGGGCCGGGACAGAGCTCTCGACAAGCTCCAAGCCCGCACCCGCAACGGCGACGATCTCCTTCCACCCCGCGCGCCCGATGAAGTTGTTGTCGTGGTAGTCGATCGAGAGGTCCGTGTCCCCGCGTGGCGGCTTCGCGCGATAGCGGATGCCGAGCTTCAGCGTTGGCAGACCACCCGCTCCGGGTGGGAAAATGACGGTCGTCGCGACCGTCTCGAGGGAAACACGGCTCCCGTTGACCGCGAGAGCGAGGCCGTCCTTGAGCGTCTCCGCCTTGCGAGCGAGGTACGTGGGTACCCTCGGATGAGTCGTCTCGGCGACCAGGCCGGTCTCCTGGAGCTCCTGGAGCTCCTGGAACGTCGGGATCTCCGCCATGTCGACCACGTAGCGCACCTCGATCGTCTCTCCACGCAGCTCCAGGCGGCTGTAGTGGCTGATGCTGAAGTTGCCGAGCGGATGCGCATGCCCCGGCATCGTGAACGTCGCGACGGCGCCGCCGACGACGAACGCGACGATGAGGCACGCCCGTCCGCGCGCGCCGGTGAGCATCAGCGCGGACCCTGCTCCGCGACGGTCGGCAACCCGCCCTCGTCCAGTACGGCGAGCGTGTGTCGGGCCACATCCGCGTGCAATACGCTGAAATGGGGATTGGTTGCGAGGGCGCGGCGGAGATAGTCGCGCGCGACGTCGACATGGCCCGCCGCCCGATGGATGAGGCCGGCGTGGAAGAAGAGCTTGGCATCCTTCGTCCCGAGTTTGAGCGCTTCGGTCATCGACGCGAGCGCCTCTGTCGTTTGGCCATTCTTGTACAGCGTCCAGGCCAAGACATCATGAGCGTAGACGTCCTTACGAACGGTCAGCTCTAGCCGCGCCAGCTCGAGGGCGCGCGACAGCTGGCGGTCGTGGTCGGCGTAGAAGTAGGCCAGCTCACGGTTGTAGAGGACGCGGTTCAGCGCGTTGACGTGTCCGATGTACTCGACGAGCTGATAGGATTTGCGCGCGTCATCCGTCTTGCCCAGCCGGGCGTAGACGTCACCGAGCGCAGCGGCGTACTCCGGCAGCGGGATCACGGCCAGCGCGCGCTTGTAGAGGGCGATCGCGTCGTCGTACCGGGCCTGCGCGGCCCGCACCTGCGCCAGACCTCCGAGGGCCCGATAGTACTCAGGGTGCGTCTTCAGCGCGGCGAGATAACTCGCTTGCGCGGCATCGACGTTGCCGATGGCGAAATGCTCGGCACCCAGCTGCCACGCCGTCCAGGCGACGCTCTCGGCCGGGTAGGAAGGATCCCCTCGCGCCGTGGCGAGCGCGCGCTGGAGATCCGCGATCGCGCCGTGCGCGTCGCCGCGTAGGCTCTTCAACCCGGCCAGACGCGCCAACGCGTACAGCCCGTCGCCTTCGGCCATCATCGAACGATAGGCGGCCTCCGCGGCATCGTAGCGGCCGACCTCCAGATGCGCATCGCCGAGTATGCCGTAGGCGTCGCCGTCGTGGGGATCGAGCGCGATCGCTTGCGTGGCCTGCGCGGCCGCCTCCTCGAACTCGTGGCGTGAGTAGAACACGTAGGCGAGGTGGCGAAGTGCCCCCGCCTGGCGGGGCGCCAGTTCCAGCGACTTGCGCAACGCGGCCTCCGCGCGCAGGAAGTAGGCGACGTCGCCCGTCTCGCGAGCCTTGCGGATGAAGGCGTCTCCAAGGCGATAGTACGTGCGCGCCTCGGTCGGATTGCGACGCAGCAGCCGCTCATAGTACGCGATGTGGTTGTCCGCGGCGCTGGGCTCGGCGGCCACGGCGGTCGGCACGAGGCCGACCGCCGCCACGATCGCCAGGACGATCCCCACAGGTCGCTTCATTCGCGCAGTCCTCGTTCGCCGTAGACGACAAGGGCGCGTTGGTCCACGCGCGCCCTTGCCAGCAATGGTTACCGGAACAGCGGCTCGTTCGGATCCAACTGGAGCGGTGGCGATGGGCTCCGCCCCGGGTTCGGCGTCGGCAGAAACGGAAAGGCCAGCGTGACGTTGTTCCCCGCATTCACGCCGGGCGTCCCCGGCCGAACGCGGTCGACGTTGACCCCATCGCCGAGGCAGGGCACGGGATTGAGCAGCACCCCCGCCACCGCGCGGATGGCGATGTCCGTGACATCGTCATTCGGACGCCGGCCGTTCGGCCAGCCCGCGGCGTCGGTGATCGTGTTCGGGTCAAACTTCGAAAAGCAGGTTCCGCCACCGTCGAAGCTCGTCAGCACCGTGAGCCGCTTCTGGCTGGCCGGCGCGGTCGGCGGAATATCGAGGTTCACCCGCAACAGCTCGGAGGTGATCCCGGTGGGGCCGGAGAAGACCGGGGGGAAGTACTGCAGCAGCACGGTGACGAGATCGTCACGATTCGTCGTCGGGAAGCTGGTCCCGAAGACCGCATTCAGGAGCGCCGCCAGGCGCGGCCGCTGATAGAAATCCAGGAACTGCGATTCGTTCTCGGGGTCATGCGTGTTCCACAGATCCTTGAAGCCGGTCCCGATGATCGCTTCGTTCACGAGCGGATTGGCCATGCGAGCGACCTGCACGAAGTTGCCGGATCCGGACGCCGCGCCGTCGTTTTTGAGATGCCGGTTGCGCTGACGGCTCGTCGAGGCGTACATGCCCACGGTCGAGGTGCCGAGCAAGCTGATGGGAATTTCGACGGCGATCGTCGTGATGTTCAGGCCCTCGAAGCCATCGTCGACGCCGAAGGCGTTGGCCGTGTCGTTCATATCTTCCGCCAGCGTGAGGATCGGCGGCTTCCGACGGAAGTTGAGCGTGTCGAACGTCGAGCCCAGATCAATGTAGAACGTCTCCTCGCGTTGCCCGACAAACACCCGCACCCCGCTGCCCAGGTCGAAGATCCCTTGCGCGGCGAGCGACGGGTAGTCGGGCATCGTGGCGGGGCCGACGTTGGAAGGCACGGCGACCAGCAGGGCGCCGTCGGCCGCTGTCGAGCGGGTGCCGAGGGCATTCGCGACCGCTCGGCCGGCTTTCCCCTTCGCCAACGCTCGCACGGTGTACCGTTGTCGAAGGCCGATCCCCGCCGCATCGGGACCGTCGAGCGCCGTGATCGGGGGCACCCCGGCGTACGAGATCGGCACGTCCTGGAAGTTGAGGCCTCCGCTTGCTGAGTTGTCACGGATCTCGGTCTGGAAGCGGAATTGGATCGTGAGATCCTGGGCCTTGCCGCTCTGGGTCAGATCGAAGTGGAACTCGTACAGGACCTGGTCGTCCAGGTTGAAGTAGTTCGGACCCGACGCCGGGACCTGCGCCGGGATCACGTTCATGATGAAGATCGCCCTCGTATCGTTCTCCCAGCTCCGGAAGGCGTAGACGTCGGTGAGGTCTGCGGCGGGGTCCAGCGCGATCAGCGGCGCCTCCCTGTGGCTAGCGCCCCAGACAGCAGGTGGAGGAACTATCGACGCCAACAGCATGACTATTGCGACCGCACGCGACCAACGACGTGGTCTCATCGAAGTGCCTCGTCAATGTGTTGCGGGTTCCCTGCATGATCGGTCGTCTAGAAATGAGCCTCCTTTTCTGGCCTACGCCGAGACCACAGCGCGGGGCATGAGGCGCTCTTCACGTGCTTCTACTGCTGTACTACGTCGAGCGGCGACGCGCGGATTCGTCCGGGGTCGGAATTTCTCACCCGACAGCACCTCACCGCTCGATCACTGCCACTCTTCAATGGGTATTCCTCGCTGTTCCGGCTGAACGGTACCCCTGGAGAGCGGGCCGGGAATGAGGTGAAAACCTGGGTCGTTTCACGGTGAAGACCTGAGTCCTTTCAGCGGCGACGACGAGCCCGAGCCGGACCGCATAGCGGGACGGCCGCGTGCCAGCCAGCGCCAGGCCGAGCGTACCGGCGATGAGCGTGCGACGGCGCATGAAACCTCCTCCCGGGCGCCGTTCTCGGCGTCCCCTGGGCGGAGAGGATGACCCCAGCGGCGCTTCCGAATGTCACACCGGTGTGAATTCGAAGAGCGGCCGAGTTCTTCGCGCCGGTCGGCCGTCGCCACGTCGGGCGGCGACGCCGGGCCTCGAGGGGATGATTGCGGAAGGGCGGCTCGCCCGGTCAGTGCTACCGTTCATGTATGACGCCTCTCCAGGAGCGATCGTCCATGATGACGGGAAGCGGGTCCGGAGGTGACGGGGTCCCCCGCGCCCTGCGGCGCTGGTTCGTCGTGCATTTCGTGGCCGACTGGGCGTTCGCGGTGCCGTTGCTGCTGTTCCCCGAGGCGTTTCTCGGAGCGCTCGGCTGGCCGGTGGTCGATCCGATGGCGGCGCGTGGCGTCGCCGCCGCGCTCGTGGGCATCGGCACGCAGTCGCTGCTGTCGCGGAACGCCGGGGCGGTCGTCTACCGTGAGATGCTGTCGCTCAAGATCCTCTGGTCGGCCACCGCGGTGTTGGGCTTCGGGTGGACGGTGGCGACCACCGGACCACGGGTGGGCTGGGTCTTCGTCGTGATCTTCGCGCTCTTCAGCCTGCTCTGGACGTACTGGTGGCGTCGGCTCAGGACGCCGCCGCCGTGAATCGCACGCTCGCTCGCCCGCATCGCATATTCGCGGGAGGTGACCATCTCGCTTCAGGAACGTCTGGATCAGATCAGGGAGCAGGCCAGGAAGCGGATTCCTCCGGAGGCGCAGGCGGTGATGGAGCGAGCCATCCAGGACCTGCGTCGGTCGGGGATGCTCGAGCGCGTCGTCAAGGTCGGCCAGGCCGCGCCGGAGTTCACGCTGCCCGACACCGCCGGCGATCCGGTGAGCCTGGCGGCGCTCCGGTCCCGAGGACCGGTCGTCCTGAGCTTCTATCGGGGCCGCTGGTGACCCTACTGCAATGCGGAGCTGGACGCTCTGCGTAACGCGCTACCGCTGCTCGCCGCCGCCGGTGCCACGCTCGCCGTGATCTCACCCCAGGTCCAGCGCAGCGCGCGCGATACGGGCGAGACGCCGGCCCTGCCGTTCACCGGGCTGCGCGACAGGAGCAACGAGGTCGCCCGGCGGTACGGTCTCTCGTCTTCACGTTGCCGGACGACCTGCAGCGGATCTACGCCGGCTTCGGTCTCGACCTCCCGAAGATCAATGGAGCCGAGGAGTGGACGCTCCCGGTGCCCGCACGCCTGGTGCTCGATCGTGGCGGGATCGTGCTTAGCGTGGCCGCCGACCCGACTACACGCGACGGCCGGAGCCGGCGGACACGCTGGGCGTGCTCAATCGGCTCGCGGTTCAGGACTCGCGACCGCGGGCATGAGCGCGATGCCCATCCGGGGGTACGTGTTCGACGCCCACGGCACCCTGTTCGACGTCCACGCCGTGGTAGAGGCCGGCCGCGCAGCGACTGACCCGCTCGCGCTGTTGAGCATAGGCGGGATAAAGGCCCTGTTAACGGAACGGCCGTTCTCGGCACCACCCGCCCCCTGTTCCTTCCTGCCCCATCCCCCGGTACAGCGCGGACAACCAGCGTGTCACCGGAGTTTCTACCAGACGACTCCCAGGTTCATGGAGCGGACCGGGATCGACTCACACGCCTGCCGCACGTCCTCGAGCGTCAGCCGCTCCAGGACCTGATCGGGCCGGTAGCAGTGCGGACACTTGAGGTTGCACTCGTTGGTGAGGCCGATGCCGATCGAAACCCCGTCATTTCGGGCGACCTTCTATTGCGGGAGGCCTCGAGTTGTCACAAGGATGTGAAATCATGCCTCATACCGCCCACAGAGGATAGCGCGCCAAGGCGGACCCCGTCAGCGCCCGCCGCGCCAGGACCGGCCTCAGACCGGGTTCGGAGTCGCTGATCTCTCCGCACGGGGTGGCGATATGTCTCCGGTGCCACCCGGGAGCACGTGCGTGTCGGTCGCGGACCACACGACCACATGACCCGCAATGACGACGCTGACCACATTGCGCCTCCTCGCATGAATCGTAGACCGTACAGAACCCGGACTTGTCACGACGACGTAAAGCATCCGCGCCGCCTACGTGCCCCGGCGACCCCGAAATGAGGAGCTCACGATGCCCTGACGAGCCCCCGATGGTGACCGACCAGCTGGCTCGTCGACCTCGCTCGCGCGTGACAGCCCATTCGTGCCGACACGAGTGTTCACACGGTTTTGACATCTCGCCGAGAGGCGCGGTCTATTGTCACGGCGGAACAGAAGTGCCACTCTCATCCACGGGAGGTCTCACATGATGCGACGCTTCGTCCTCAGTCCGCTCGTCGTCGGAGGTATCGCCGCTCTCGCTCTCGCGTCGCTCGGTACGGCCGGCCCGGACAAGATCCAGTACCCGGCCAACTGGAAGGACCACGTGCAGTACCTGACCGTCGACCGCTACGACATCAAGCAGCATCGCGAGCTCTACGCCAGCACCCAGGCCGCGGTGGACGCTATGAAGGCCGGCGCCCCGCTGCCCGACGGCACCGTGCTCACGCTGATCCAGTACAAGGCGCAGGTGGACGCCGCCGGCGCGCCGGTCAAGGACGCCAAGGGCCGCTTCGTGAAGGGCGACCTGATCGCCCACGCCGTCATGATGAAGAAGTCGGGCTTCGGCACCGAGTACCCGCCCGAGCTGCGCAACGGCGACTGGGAGTACGCGGTGTTCGGCCCCGACACGAAGCTGAACGACAAGGCCAACTACAAGGCGTGCTTCGAGTGCCACAAGCCACACGAGAAGATCGACTACGTCATCTCGCTGGCCTCGCTGCGCGGCGGCACCGGCTCGACGGCGGCGCCCAAGGCCGACGTGACGATCGCCGGCTTCGCCTTCGGCCCCAACAAGCACACCTCCACGGTGGGCCAGCCGGTGACGTGGGTGAACAACGACGACTCGCCGCACCAGATCACCGTCGTGAGCACGAAGGAGCGCTCGCCGATCATCACCAAGGGCCAGAGCGCCGTGCTGCCGTTCAACACGGCGGGCACGTACGAGTACATCTGCGGCCTGCACCCGGCGATGAAGGGAAGCGTCGAGGTCAAGTAGGCGACTGCCCAGCGGAGCGGGCAGCCCGCCCGCTCCGCGCAACACTCCCGCATCGCCGCGTCCAGCTAAGCTCCCGCCGCGCCGAGCGCCACCCCGTAGCGTCGGGCTTGCTCCCTCGCACGCCTGCCTCCTCGTCGCGACGCATACCGAGGGCGTCAGTCTCTTCACACTGGGTGAGCCTGCCTCGCCGGAGCTGGCGACACTGGCTGAGGAGGGAAACGTCGCGCCGCTCACGGCGGTGCTGGCGCGGGACCCGCGCGTGCGCGCCCTGACGAGCACCGGAGCACCGCCCGGAGGCTTCCTCCCTCATCGCCCATAGACGGGCGTGTCGGGATGTAAGGCGAACCACCCGAACCAGAATGCGTTGTGCCCGGCCAACCGCGCCAGCCGCTGGCCGATCCCCGCCTGCACCAGCGCGTCTTCGTCCACGCGCCACA
>JACXTT010015104.1_pt1 | contig 10040 bp, 9 predicted proteins | sample 9270951 | NCBI WGS metagenome assembly JACXTT01 (sample SAMN15532306, study PRJNA645909) | rock metagenome | isolation source: weathered quartz diorite | place: Puerto Rico | collected 2017-06-21
AGATCGTATTTATATTCTTCTGATGCTCTTGAAAGCAGATGCATGCCTTGCGCATAAGAAACGATCATACTGAAATAGAATGCCTGCTCCAATGATTCAAGGAACGAATCTGTATCAACATCCAGCGCTTTTTCTCCGTCACCATATAAAGCTGCAGCCCGCACACGCAATTCTTTGTATTTGGAAAGATCGCGCATTGAAACAGAGCTGTCTATAGTTGGAATTGGCGCCTGAAGATCCATCGCTACTTGTGAGGTCCATTTACCGGTACCTTTTGCTTTGGCTTCGTCTTTAATATCGTCGATTAGCAAATGATCCGTTCCGGGAGCATTGTAATGGAAGATATCTTTGGTGATATCCAGTAGAAACGACTGCAAGCGTCCCGCATTCCATTTAGCGAACACCTCGCCTATAGCCGCGTTATCCATTTGCAGACCTTTCTTCATTATCTCATATGCTTCGGCGATCAGCTGCATTAAGGCATATTCGATACCATTGTGCACCATTTTTACGAAGTGGCCTGACGCACCAGGACCGATATAGGTTACACACGGCGCACCATCAACTTTTGCTGCAATGGCTTCAAAAATAGGCTTCATTACATTGTAGGCCTCTTTGTCGCCGCCCGGCATCATGCTCGGCCCACGACGCGCGCCTTCCTCACCGCCAGAAACACCCATCCCAAAAAAATGTAAACCCATCGCTTCCAACTCTTCAACCCGCCGATTGGTATCGGTAAAATGCGAGTTCCCACCATCTATCAGTATATCCCCTTTTTCAAGCAACAGAACCATTTCTTCAATTACGGCATCAACTATTTTACCTGCCGGTACAAGCATCATAATAGCACGCGGTGTGGTAAGGCTTGCAATAAATTCTTTCGCATCAGTAAAGCCCTGGACATCTTTATCTTTTCCTTCTTCGTTAAGTGAGTTTACCTTCGCGACATCCTTATCAAGGCCTGCCACAGCATAGCCGTGATCAGCCATATTAAGTAATAAACTCCGGCCCATAACACCGAGGCCAATCATGCCAAAGGCATATTTATTTGATGTTGTGCTCATTTTAGTTTTGAGTTTTCTTCTTTTAAATCTTCTAATATTTTCTTTGTCGTTTCAAAGCTGGTGTGTTGATAAGCGCGTAATCCAAGCTTTCCGGCGGCGATAGCGAACATTTTCCTGTCATCGAAATAAACGCATTCCTGGGGTTGTGCCATTGCTATGCCCATCGCGAGCCTGAATATTGCCGGATCTGGCTTTCGGGTACCTACTTCGCACGAGGACACAAATGCATCAAAACATTCGTGGAGCTTGAATTTTTTGATGCGATAGTCATTGAGCTCTTTACCCTCGTTATTAATAGACATGATCCTGAAACCACAATCTTTCTTCCACCCTTTTAACCATGCAAGCATATCAGGCAGCTCTTTTGATTGCTCGAACATAAAATTCTTAAAATCCTCACGTGTAAAATCGCGTGGGTGATTAAAAATTACTGTATCCAAATATTCATCCAAATCTACACCGCCAGCTTCGTACACATTAAAAATGAATGTATGCAGATCACTTAATTCGCTATAGTCAAGGTTAAATATTCTTGCAGCTTCTTTGCGCGACTCATGCCCCCAACCATTGGTAAGCAATATGCCTCCTACGTCGAAGAATAAGAACTTTACAGCTAATGTCTCCACATTAATTATACTTTAACTTTGTGATCTTCAATTGCTTGCAACAGTTTTTCAAACGGTTTGTTGAACTTGTCAATGCCTTCGTCTTCCAACTGCTGAGTGACCTTATCGATATCAATGCCAACCGCTTTCAATTTTTCCAATACAGCAGTTGCCTGGTCAAGACCTTGCTCCAATGTATTTGCTGCAATACCGTGATCGCGGAAAGCTTCAATGGTTTCTAAAGGAACAGTATCAACAGTATCGGGACCAATCAATGCTTCAACATATTTGGTATCCTTAAATGCTGGGTTTTTACTGCTGGTACTTGCCCATAATAAGCGCTGTGGTTTTGCACCCTGAGCAACCAGCTTTTCCCAACGAGGTCCGCTGAAAATTCTCTTATAAATCTCGTATGCTTTTTTTGCTGATGCGATGGCTACTTCTGCTTTTAACTCAGGAGCACCTTTTTGATCCAATATCGGGTCTACCAATACATCAATACGGCTCAGGAAGAAACTCGCAACAGATGTAATGTGACCAATTGAGTGGCCTGCTGCCAAATGGTCTTCCAAACCTGCGATATAAGCTTCAGCCACTTCTTCGTAACGTGGTAAACCGAATAACAAGGTAACATTGATATTGATACCTTTTGCTATCGAACTGCGAATGGCGCCTAACCCAGGTTTGGTACCGGGTATTTTGATCATTACGTTTTTGCGGTTTACAGCTTTCCATAACTTTTCAGCTTGTTCGGCTGTTTCTTTTTCGTTCAATGCAAGGAAAGGTGAAACTTCAAGGCTTACATAACCGTCAACACCTTTTGATTCTTCATAAACACCTTTAAAAAGATCCGCTGCATTTTGGATATCCTTAATCGCAAGACCAAAGAATATATCCTCATTATCAGCAGTAGTTTTTGCTAATTCAGCAATATCAGCGTCATAGTCTGTGCTGCTGGTAATGGCTTTTTCAAAAATAGCCGGGTTTGAGGTTACCCCTCTTACACCGTCTTCATCTATCAGTTTCTTTAATTCACCAGATTTGATGATCTCGCGATTAATAAAATCGAGCCAGATACTCTGACCGAAACTGTGAATTTGTTTTACTCTATTAGTTGCCATGATAATTTTCCTTCTATTTTTTTAACCTAATATCTTATAATAAAGCTTTTGCCTTTTTTACAACGTTTTCAACTGTAAAGCCGAACTCTTTAAACAGCTCTTCAGCAGGTGCCGATTCACCGAAAGTATGCATAGCGATGATATCGCCTTCGTCGGTCACGTATTTATGCCAGCCAAGTGGTGACCCTGTTTCGACTGCCAGTCGTTTTCTGATAGCTTTAGGGAATACTTTTTCCTTATAAGCAGCATCTTGTTTCTCGAATAGCTCCCATGATGGCATACTCACTACGCGCGCCTGAATGCCTTCTTCCAGTAATTTGGTTTGTGCAGCCATGATCAATGATACTTCAGAACCTGTCGCGATTAAGATAACTTGTGGTGTTTTTTCAGAATCAGACAGGATATAAGCACCTTTCTCTAAGCCGGTAGCTTTTGCATATTTATCCTGATCGATAATAGGTAATCCCTGGCGGGTAAATACCAATACCACAGGTCCATCCTTGTGTTCGATAGCCACGCGCCACGCCTGCGCTGTTTCGTTTGCATCACCCGGGCGGATTAGGGTAATATTAGGTATCGACCGTAGGGAGATCAATTGTTCAATCGGCTGGTGCGTGGTACCATCCTCGCCCAAGCCAATACTGTCATGAGTATAAACAAATATCGGGCGTATCTTCATAATCGCTGCCAGGCGTATCGGTGGGCGCATATATTCAGAGAACATCAGGAAAGTAGCGCCAAAAGGAATAATGCCTTTGGTTAATGCCATACCATTCAGTGCCGATCCCATAGCGTGCTCCCTTATACCAAAATGGAAGTTACGGCCATCTCTCTTTTCAAAGGTAAAAGAGTCATATTCCTTTAGGTTAGTGTCAGTAGATGGTGCAAGGTCGGCTGCGCCGCCGATCAGTAAAGGTAATTTGCCTGCGATTGCATTTAATACTTTCCCTGATGCCTGGCGTGTGGCCATCTTGCCATCAGAAGCTTTAAATACTGGCAGGTTTGCATCCCATCCTTTTGGCAATCCGCCACTTGCAGCTAATTCATACTCAGCAGCCAATTCGGGATATTTTTCCTTGTAAGCCTTAAACAGATCATTCCATTTTTGTTCGGTAACTGCACCTTTCTCACCGCATGAGCGATAATATTTCAATACCTCATCAGGCACTACAAATGACTTATCAGGATCAAAGCCAAAAAACTCTTTAACCAGTTTCAACTCATCAGCACCAAGCGGTGAACCGTGAGCACCTGCGGTATCTACCTTGTTCGGGCTGCCATAAGCGATGTGCGAACGTACTTTGATCAATGATGGTTTGCTCGTTTCGACCTTTGCATTGTCGATGGCATTCGAAAGTGCGTTTACGTCATTTACATCATTTACTACCTGCACATGCCAGCCGTATGATTCAAAACGTTTGGCGACATCTTCATTAAAGGTAATATCGGTATCCCCTTCTATCGAGATATGATTATCGTCATAGATGTAGATCATGTTACCTAGCTCAAGGTGACCAGCCAATGAAGCAGCTTCTGAAGCTACGCCTTCCATCAGGTCGCCGTCACTGCAAACTACATATATTTTATAATTGAACAGATCAAAACCAGGCTTATTATAGCGGGCGGCCAAATATTTTTGAGCAATGGCAAAACCTACGCCATTGGCAAATCCTTGTCCCAGCGGGCCTGTGGTAACTTCAATACCGGCTGTTATGCCATACTCGGGGTGACCGGGTGTTTTGCTATGCAATTGCCTGAAATTTTTAAGGTCATCCAAGCTAAGATCATAACCTGTCAAGTACAGGAAACTATACTGGAACATACATGCATGACCTGCAGACAATATAAATCTGTCGCGATTGGCCCAATTAGGACTCTTGGGGTTGTAATGCATAAAATGCGACCAAAGCACATGGCCTATAGGGGCTATTGCCATCGGCGTGCCTGGGTGTCCTGAATTTGCTTTTTGTACTGCATCGGCTGACAATACCCTCACGGTATCGATACTTAATTGTTCAATGCTTTTTGTAGTTGAATCCATATTTTTAACTATAGATGAATGATTGATTTTAAATTGATTGACTAATTGTTGTTGGCACAGAGGTGATCAGATCATGCCTGGCGTCTTTTAGCCACAAGCGCGATCCGCCTTTGATACCGTCCTGGTTGGTAACCAGTTTCATGTTCTTATCCAGCTTAAATTTCAGTTTATCTGAATTTCCGCCTCCTATATATAAGATATCATAATTAACTACGGTTTTCAAAGTTTTTAAAACCTTTTTCATGCGCCGGTTCCACTTATCTAGCCCTTCTTTTTCAAGCGCTCTTTCGCCGACATATTGATCGTAGGTTTTTCCCTTTGCATAAGGATGGTGCGCCAATTCCAGGTGCGGCATCAGCTGACCGTCTACTAACAAAGCCGTACCGAATCCGGTTCCCAGGGTGATCACCATTTCTAAACCTTTTCCGCTAACTATACCAAGACCCTGCATGTCAGCATCATTTACTACCCGGGTAGGCTTGCCAAGCTCTTTTTCCAGCTTTTTACTCAGGTCAAAATCCCTCCAGAAATCGGTTCCCAAGTTAGGTGCAGTTTTAACTACGCCATATTTAATATAACCAGGAAAACCCACCGAGACATTATTATATGCAGGAAAACTTTTTACTAACTTTTTAATGGCATTAACGACATTTTCAGGACTTGCCGGCAAAGGTGTTGGTATCTTATCATAATCCATTTGCAAGGCACCTTTGTCATTTAATATTGTGGCTTTTATATGCGATCCTCCAATATCAATTGACAGGAATTTTGGTGAAGACGCAGTTTTTTTTTCCATGTAGTTTTTGAGGGATTATGTATTTTCTCTGTAGGTGATTTTATAGCCCGGTAGATTGATATTCAAAGTTAGGATATACATTGATTAACTCTGTTTTTAACAGCAAAGTTTTTTATCTAGTTAAAGTAATTTTTATTTGCGCGCAGCTATAAGTTACCCGATAACTGGTAGTTGGTGGGTGCAATATTAACTAAATTAGATTTGTGAACAACTTTTTTTGGGACGAAATAATATTTATTAATATTATCTTAATAAAACGCAAGGAATTTGTGGAAAATAGGCCTTATGCGAATATGTTTTTTAAGAAGTTTTTAAAAAGATTTTGACGTCGGGGGCAGATTCGAACTGCCGTAAAAGGTTTTGCAGACCATCACCTATCCACTCGGTCACCCGACTGTAGAAATAACGGAAACCATCCCGGTTCCCGTTATTAAACCAAAAAAACTAAGAAATCACTATATAAATAGTCTCTTAATAATACCGGATAAATAGTCTCTTAATAATACCGGCCGCTTGATGACGCTGGACTTAGCCCCCCGCTGACCTGTTTATATTTCGTACATTATTTTGTTGCTGGCCGGCTTTTTTTACTGCGGAAATAATTTCGCTAGTTGGAAATGTTTTTGAAAAGTCAGGGTCAATATGATCATATTCAATTTGGCCGCTTGCCGACACTACATAGGTAGCCAGTAGCGGGACATTGGTATCAATGCCTGAAAACTTATTCCAGATGGGATCATGCTCCGAATAGATCCTGAATTTTTCGGCAATATGTTTATCCTTATCAAAATAAAAGTTAAGTGATAAGTTATTATCCCACATTAGCTTCTCCAGTTTTCTGTCTTTTTCTGAGCAGATAATTAAAAAGCTGGCTTTGTTGGCTGAAATATCATTCTGTAAGGAACTTAATTGCTTCAGTAAATCGATACCGTACTGCTGCCAGTGGTACGAGTAAAACCCGATGACCAGTGGCCTATTCAGCAGCTGATGAAATAAAACCGGACCGTGAGTTTCAGCGCCGTTGAAAAACTGCTGCCATCTCGCAGGTTCTTTTTCCAAAGAAAAATCCGGTAATACATCTCCCGATCTCACCGGTTCTGACTTTTGGAACGATCTGAAAACCAAATCCTGTTCAGGCTCTATCTCTAACAGATCAAAGTACGGAAAGCTGTTTATTTTAAGTGCTGATAACATAACCTATTCCTTGCTTAAGTAAATCGATATACAAATGTATATATTATCTATCTATTTAGTAGTTTTTATTTAAAAAAAATAAATTAATTCATATAACTAACTGTTTTTAAGTGAATTGTTAACTTTATTTAAGGCGCTATAAACATAACATCCAGCGCAGAAGCCTATAAACGATTCTAAAAAAGCGAACAAAAGCAGCACGGAAGTAACAATGAGCGTTGTTATATTTAGATCAAGTAAGGTCAGAATTAATATACCCATAGTAAACATCAACCCCACCCCAGCTGCAAATCGTTTGGGCGCCCGATCCGTAGGTTTATTCTTAATTTTGAATTGATTAATTATGATGTCGCTCAGCATAGCAAGCAGACTATACTTTCCCAGGTTCCTCGCTCTTAGAAAAAAATCAATTACAAGGAAAGCTATGATGACCCACCAGTTAGTAAGCAGAAATATGACACTCAATATTAAAACGAAAAAGGCCGTAAGCCGTGCCTTATTCTCATTCATCAGCACAAAATCTACCGGGCATTGTAAATTATTTTTCATGCCACAAAATTGATAAATTCTACCGGATAAGTCAATAATGGAATCGGGTTATTCCACTCCTTTTACATTCATATGTAAAAGGTAGATGGCTTTTGACGCGGTTATGAACAGATCGTCTTTATTTTTCCCGCAAAAACAGAGGTTTGCAGTCCAGGGTTCATCAACTTTAATGTGAGCTATTTTAACGCCTTGCGGATTGTAAACTATTACTCCATTTCCTGTTAGGTAGACATCACCATGCTCGTCCAGCGTCATGCCATCTGATCCCTGTTCAACAAACAATTTTTTGTTTGTTAAACTTCCGTCGGCAGCTATAACATATTTATAGGTCTTGTTGGCTGCAATATCCGCGACATATAAATACCTGCCATCCGGCGTACCAACTATTCCGTTTGGCTGTTTCATATCCGATATGACCAATACAGGCTTATTGCTGCCTTTTGGAAGAAAATATACATTCTGCCCTTCTATATCCGGCTTCTGCCTGTCCCAAAAATCACGCTGATAGTATGGGTCTGTAAAATATATTCCACCATTGGGCGCCACCCACACATCATTAGGCCCATTCAATCTGTGTCCATTATAATCATTCACCAGAATTTTGATCTTTCCTTTAGGACTAATGGATATCAACTGATCTTTACTCTCCGCACAGGAAACCAAATTACCCTTATTATCGAAATAGGTACCGTTAGAATGCCAGGAATCTTCTATAAAAACCGAAAGCTTGCCATCAACACTATACTCCCATATTTTATTATTAGGCTGATCAGTAAAAAACACATTGCCTTGTTTATCTACAGATGATCCTTCGGTAAAAGTGAATTGCCTGGAGATTAACTTTGGCTTTGCCGTTGTATCATATAATTGTTGAGCAGATACCGCCGACAATAAAGAGCAAAGCACTAAAAAGGCTAGTAACAACTTCTGATACTTCATGTTATAAAATTAACCTTTTTTCGAGAGGTTTGGTTCGCTGTATAACCCAAAATCGCTCAACGCTATACAAACCGGGGCTTTTGTAACCCTCAGACGCACTTTGCTGGTAGTGATACTCTCAGACAAACGGATAAGACGATTGCCGCCTATACTGGTCGCGGTAGCTACTTGTCGCCACTTACCATCCTGCCAAACATCTACAGCTACTTCATCTATACGTTGGCCAAGCTTAATATTTTCGCGAAGCTGAATAATATTGAATGATCTCTTTTTATGAAGATCGAGCACCAATTCCGGAGTTTTTACCTTATCATCAGTGGCCCAATAGCTGTATCGATCATTATCCAATAAATGCGCCGGTCCAAATTTAACCAGGTTCCCTCCTCTTACATTGCTCGCTTTTAAAGTTGCCCCTTTGGCCAGGTTGGTCGTAAATGTTTGTTTTAATAAGTCACCAAATCCTTTCAAAGCGTTTACATCATTGTTATTAAGCAAACCTCTTCTATCAGGAGATAAACCCAAATCCAAACAAGCACCATGACCTACACTTTTAAAATAGAGGTTGAAAAGTGAGTCCGGAGTTTTTACCTTTTCATCCTGATCCGCGTGATAAAACCATCCTGGTCTCAGCGGAACATCACATTCTGCAGGCATCCAGTATTTGCCGTCGCGATGGCCTTCAGTACCTTCTTCATCCTTTGTAAAACCATTTCCTGGTTCTTTTCCCGGTTCAGGAGCATGCGGAGTGTAAGTTGCCCAACAAGTTTCACCTGCATGACCGGCTTCGTTACCGACCCAGCGCACATCCGGACCGACATCTCCAAAAATTGTTGCGTTAGGTTGTAATTTTCTGGCTATACCCCATGTTTCAGGCCAGCCATAATAAGTTGAACGATCAATTTTACGGACTTCGCGTTCACCACCGTAATAACCGTCTCCACCATTAGCACCATCATGCCATACAATAAATAACGGGCCGTAATTACTATATAGTTCCTGTAATTGCTTACGGTAAACTTCCGTTACATATTCAGACTTGCCATATAAGGCACTGTTTCTGTCCCAAGGTGAGCAGTATACGCCCATCTTAACACCTAACTTATCACAAGCCTCGCGATATTCTTTCACAATATCCCCTTTGCCGTCTTTATAAGGGCTTTTTGAAATATTATGCTCTGTAGTTTTGGTGGGCCACATACAAAAGCCATCATGGTGTTTGGCAACTACTACTATTCCTTTAAAGCCGCCTGCTTTTAACGAGCTCACTATTTGTGTTGCACTAAATTCAGTAGGATTGACAATTTTCGGATCCTCATCACCATATCCCCATTCTTTATTAGTATAGGTATCGGGACCGAAATGAATGATACAATACATTTCAGTTTCCTGCCATTGCAACTGTCCTTTGGTCGGTAACGGCCCATAAGGCTTCGGAGCGGACTGACTGAATGCATTAATAATGAATAAACAACTGATGAGTGTTAAGCAGATTTTTCTCATTGGATTTAACGTAGTTGGTTGCTAAAGTAGTAATTTTTAGCATTAACCGTTGGATAAACATTTCTTGTGCACTGTTATTTTTCTCCTTATGTTTAGCCCGTCATGAATAACCCGATAAAACTCTTTGCTATTGCTCTTTCTGCCTGCTTTTATTCAACAATTGTCCAGGCCCAATCTGTGCCGCTATATAAAGATATGAGCCAACCGCTCGATACACGTGTAAAAGACCTG
>JACXTT010015105.1_pt1 | contig 10039 bp, 9 predicted proteins | sample 9270951 | NCBI WGS metagenome assembly JACXTT01 (sample SAMN15532306, study PRJNA645909) | rock metagenome | isolation source: weathered quartz diorite | place: Puerto Rico | collected 2017-06-21
GATCGCGTGCGCGACCCCAGCGCCGGGTACACCCACGGGTCTTTCGACGTTGATGAAGAACTCGATGTGGCTGACCGCGGGGAGGCCCTTCGACATCGTGAACCAGAGCAGCAGCCCAAGCGGAATGAGGGCGAGGCCTGTGAGTGCGTACGCGATGGCGATGGCGAAGTAGTTGATCGACAGCCGGCGGCGGTTGCGGTTCATATGGCGGCCCGAGCCGCGGTCGAGCGGACTAACACCAGGGCGAAGACGTTGACGGTGAGCGTGACGAGGATGAGACACAACCCGAGCTCTACCAATGCGGCGGGATAGAGGTCGCCGGTCGCTTCGGTGAACTCGTTGGCGATCTTGCTCGCGAGCGTGTAGGCGGGGGAGAAGATCGAAGGCGGGATCTGGTAGCTGTTGCCGATGACCATCGTGACCGCGATGGTCTCGCCGAGGGCTCGGCCCAGGGCGAGGATCGTCGCACCGAAGATGCCGGCACGCGCGGATGGCAGGATCACGCGCCAGGTCGTCTCCCACCATGTCGAGCCGAGCGCGACGGCGTTCTCCTTCATGCCGCGCGGCACGGCGCGGATCACGTCGCGGGAGACCGCCGTCAGGGTGGGCAGGATCATCACCGCGAGCACCAGCGAGGCGGTGAACAGGCTGCGCGGCGACGCATCGGACAGCCAGCCGATGTTGCCGAATTGGTCGGCGATCGGCGATGCGATGTGCTCGAACGTCCACGGCCCGAGGACGTACAGCGCCCAGATGCCGTACACCACGCTCGGGATCGCTGCCAGCAGCTCGATGCCGATCCCGATGGTGCCCCGGATTCGTGCCTGGCCCTGCTCGGCCAGGATCAGCGCCACCGCCACCCCGACCGGGAGCGCGAACGCAAGCGCCAGCAGGCTGGTCGCGATCGTGCCGAAGATACCTGGCCACGCGCCGAAGTCGAGGGTGACCGGGTTCCAGACTTTGCCGGCCAGGAAGCCCAGGCCGAAATGGGAGATCGACAGCCAAGCCTGCTGAACCAGGACGGCGACGATGAGCACGAGCACCGCGGGCGAGACGCTGGCGACGAGCGCGACGACCGTTCGGAAGCGGTCCGGTGGCTTCGCTGCAGCCCTTGAGCGTGCACCGGCGGCGGTGGAGGTGGCGGCCAAGCTCTGGGTTTAGACGGCGGCGCCGTCAGGCGAGGTCCTGCGGTCCATGCGGTAGCCGATGCCCCGAACCGTGACGATCTCGAAGTGTGCGTGGCCGGCGAACTTCTCGCGGAGCCAACGCACATGCACGTCGACGGTCTTGCGGTCGCCGGAGAACTCGTGGCCCCACACGTTCTCGAGCAGCACATCGCGCGTGTGCACGCGTCCGGGATGCGCGAGCAGGTAGGAAAGAAGGTCGAACTCGCGGGCCGTGAGCTTCACGTCGCTGCCGTGCATGATCACGCGCCGTGCGGCGCGGTCGATGCTGAAGTCGCCGATTGCGTCGCGCTCCGGAACGGCCTTCGGCTCGTTGGCCTCGGGCTGCGCGCGGCGCAGCACCGCGTTTACGCGCGCGAGCACCTCCCGGATGGAGAAGGGTTTGGTGATGTAGTCGTCGGCGCCAAGCTCGAGCCCGACTATCTTGTCGACCTCGGCGTCCTTGGCCGTGATCATGATGATCGGCACGCGGCTGCTCTTCCGGAGGGCGCGGCAGAAATCGAAGCCGCTCATGCCCGGGAGCATCAGGTCGAGCAGAATCAGGTCAGGGCGTGCGGTCCGAGCAGTGCGCAGGCCGGACGCTCCGTCACGAGCCTCCTGGACAGAGAATCCTGCCGTCGCGAGGTTGTACTTGAGCATCTCGCGGATGCCCTCGTCATCCTCGACCACCAGGACACGACCGGAGCTGCCGTTGTTCGTTGGCCTTGTCATCCCAGTTCCACCACCTGTCCGGTCTCTAGAAAGACGATGTCTTCGGCGACGTTAGTTACCCGATCTGCGATGCGTTCCAGGTTGTGCGCGACGAGGAGGAGCGTGACCGAGCGCAAGGCGCCGTCGCTGTCGGTGTGGCCGTTGCCCATCTCGCCGACGAGGTCCTCGAAGACGCGGTGGTACAGGCGGTCGACCTCGCCGTCGCGACCCGCCACCTCGCGGGCGTGGGCCTCGTTCTCTTCGATCAAGGCTTCCAGGATGTCGTGGACCTGGCCGATGGCCAGCTCCCCCATGAGCCCGAACTCGGCGCGCAGCGGCTGATCCGGCAAAGCGACCAGCGTGCTCGTCATGCGCGCGATGCGCACCGCATAGTCGCCCATACGCTCGAGCTCGGTGGCGATGTACTGGATGCCCATCAGGTGGCGCAGGTCGCGAGCCACCGGTTGCTGCGTGGAGATGACCATGAATACCTGCTCCCGTATCTGTCGGAAAAGTTCGTTCAAGTACTGGTCCTGGGTGCGGACCTTTTCGGCGGCGATACCGTCGCGGCGCCGCAGCGCGTCGAGCGCGGCCTCGATCTGCGACTCGACGAGCGTGCCCATCCGGACCAACGACTCGCGCAGGCTGGCGAGCTCTTTCTCGAAAGTCAGTCGCGGCACTGGTGGACCACCTATCCGAAGCGCCCTGTGATGTAAGCCTCTGTCCGGCCGTCCTGTGGGTGGTTGAACAGGTCGGCGGTCGGCGCGAATTCGATCAGCTCGCCGAAGCGACCCTCGGGGTTCATGAGCATGAAGGCGGTGAAGTCGGAGACGCGCGCGGCCTGCTGCATGTTGTGGGTGACGATGACGATCGTGAAGTCGCGCATCAACGTGGCCATGAGGTCCTCGATCTTCAGGGTTGCCACCGGGTCGAGGGCCGAACAAGGCTCGTCCATGAGGATCACTTGAGGGCTCACCGCGATGCAGCGCGCGATGGCGAGTCGCTGCTGCTGGCCGCCGGAGAGAGACGCCGCCGGCTCGTTGAGCCGGTCCTTGACTTCGTCTATCAGAGCCGCGCGCTCCAGGCTCTGCTCGACCGCCTGCCGGATCCGCGTACCAGACCAGCCGAGGAGCTTCGGCGCAAAGGCGATGTTGTCGCGGATCGACATCGGGAACGGGCTCGGCCGCTGAAAGACCATTCCCACCTTCTGTCGCAGCTCGAGCAGCTTGCGCGTGGTCACGATGTCCTCCCCGTCGAGCATCACCTCACCTACCGCGTGGGCGTTGGGGATCAGGTCGTACATCCGGTTGAAAACCCGCAGCAGGGTGCTCTTGCCGCAGCCGGAAGGCCCGATGATGGCCGTGATCTTGTTTTCCGGGATGTCGAACGCGACCTCCCTGAGTGCCTGGTTTTTGCCATAGAAGAAAGAAAGGTTCTGGACGTTGATCTTCGACGGCGAAGCTCCAGGCACAGTTCGCAGCTCGGGCCTCCCGGGTTGCGCCAACGCTTGCTCGATCGGCCTGCGGTCAGCCACCCGAACCTCAGAATAGGCAGCGGCAGGTTAAGGCTGCTTTATGCACCCGTTAAGACTTGCCGGGGGAGAGCAATGCAAAATACCTGCCCGCCGTCGCGCGCGGCCTCGGTCCAGATACGGCCCCCGAGGACCTGCACCAGGTGCTTGGTGATGGCCAGTCCCAGGCCGAACCCGCCCGATTCGCGGGGCCGAGCCCGGTCGACCTTGTAGAACCGCTCGAAGACGCGACTCCAGTGCTCGGGGGAGATTCCCGGACCGCGGTCGCGGATCGAGATGACGACCTCGTCCTGCAGCTCCGTGACGATGTCGATGGCTGCCCCGGGGGGCGAGAACTTGGCGGCGTTGTCGAGCAGGTTGCCCACCGCCTGGGCCAGCTTGGCCCGGTCGGTCGCGATCTCGATGTCGGTACGTCCTTCTATGTTCACCGGCCGGTCGATGCCTAGCCTGGCGAGGCTGTCCTCGATGAGCTCGCGCAGGTTGAAGGTGGTCACCTCCACGGCCATCGCACCGGTCTCGATGTCGCCCAGCTGGCGGAGGTTGTCGATGATCTTGCTCATCAGGTCCGCCTCTTTGATGAGGCGCTCCGCGAAGCGGCGCCGGTCCTTGGGCATCGGGTCGCCGAGCAGGCTTTCCGCGGTGAGTCGCAGGGAAGTGATGGGCGTTTTCAGCTCGTGTACCAGGTTGGCGACGAACTCCTGGCGTACGCGTGCCAGGTGGCGCAGCTCCGTGATGTCGGTGATGAACAGGAGCGACTCGCCTTCGCGCCGAGCCGGCACCAGCTTCGCCAGCACGGTGCGCCGATGGTGGACGAGGTTGGTCTCCGATTCGCGCTCACCGTTGTTGATCGCCTCGAGGAGCCGCGACTCGACCGTCACCTCGACAAGGCTTGCCGGCAGGCGGGAAATGTCGATTTCGAAAAACGCGCGACCGGCCTCGTTGGCGGCGATGACGCGTCGCTCGGAGTCGAGCAGGAGCACCACGAGCGGAGCCTTCTCCAGGAGATCGGCGAAGAGATCGTGTGTCGCCTCGCGCGGCGGCTGCTGCTCGAGTGGCCGCCGCCGATCCCAGATCACGGCCGGAGTATAGGAGCGCCATCGAATGGCCTTGAACAAAAGCTCCATTCGTTAACGCGGGCTTAGCCCGTCCTTAAGCGCTGATCCATAACGTGGACATCAGTCCGGGGAGACGTAGACCGCTACTACGGAAGGATCAGGAGGGTATAGATGCTTTCAATCAGCAGGACCGGGCGAGCGCTGCTTGCGTCGGCGGCAGTCTTGCTCATGGTTGCGTGTGGCTCCTCGAGCAGCACCGGGGGCATGGACATCGGCAGCGGTGCGCTGACCGGCGCGGGGTCGTCGTTCGACAACCCGCTCTTCTCCAAGGCGTTTTTCGACTACACGCAGCAGCACTCCAACGTAACGGTGAACTACCAGGCGATCGGCTCCGGTGGAGGCATCAAGGCTTTCATCGCAAAGACGGTCGACTTCGGCGCCACGGACGTGCCGATGGGTTCAGCTGACATCGCGTCCGCCGGCGGTGACAGCGCCCTGACCCAGATTCCGGTGACGCTGGGCGTGGTCGCGATCGCATTCAACGTCAAAGGCGTCACCAGCCTCAGTCTCGACCCCGATACGCTGGCCGGCATCTACCTCGGCACAATCAAGACCTGGAACGATCCGAAGATCGCTGCGCTCAACTCGGGTGTGACCCTGCCGAGCACGAAGATCACGTCGGTTCACCGCGCCGACAGCAGCGGCACCACGTACATCTTCACCGACTACCTCTCGAAGGTTTCGTCGGACTTCAAGTCGGCGGTGGGCACGAGCAAAGCTCCACCCTGGCCGACCGGCGTCGGCATCGGTGCACAGCAGACCCAGGGTGTGGCTCAAGCGATCACGTCGACCGACGGTGCGGTGGGCTACGTCGAGCTGGCCTACGCGGTGCAGACCAAGATGACCTCAGCCAGCCTGAAGAACGCCAACGGCAAGTTCGTTCAGCCGACTGTCGCCGGCGCGACGGCGGCGGCTTCGCAGAACACCAGCATCAGCGCCACCAACTTCTCGATCGTCAATGAGCCCGGCGACGACACATACCCGATCGCCGGCTTCAGCTGGGTGATCCTGCGCACGAACTACAGCGACGCGAGCAAGGGCAAGGCTGTCGTCTATCTCTTCAAATGGCTGGTCTCCGACGGTCAGTCGGAGGGAGCGTCCCTGCAGTACGCCCCGCTGCCCACGTCGGTGCAGCAGCTGGCCTTGACCAACCTGAAGCTGGTGAAAGCCGGAGGTAGCGCCGTCATCAGTTAGGCAAGACCCTTCCCTCTGTGGGCGAGAACGGCGCGGGTCATACCGCGCCGTTCTTCTTTTTGTGGCCGGTTCCGTCTTAACAGGCAGGGTTGCAGAGCCGCGCAGATCGACCTAGCCTCAGACGCAGGCGTGTTCGGCAGGGGGAGGGGCCGAACCGGGAGAGGGAGGGCCCTCGGCTCAGAGCGGCTTTTTGGCCGGCACCCCCGCTCGGCGCGGGTACTCGGCCGGCGTCGGGCTGATCTTCTCGACGGCCACGATGACCCCGTCGTGCCGAGCCCGTGAAGGCGCCGGAACCACGTCTGCGGGGCCGCCGCCGAGCAGTTCGATCGAGCGCGCCGCCACCGCGAGGTCCTCAGACCGCGTCTTCTGCGCCAGCAGCCTGCCGCCAACTCGCACGAACGGCAGGCATAGCTCTGCCAGCACCGGCATCGGCGCCAGTGCTCGGGCCACCGCGACGTCGAAGTGCTCGCGCATCCGGTCGTCGTGCCCGGCGTCTTCGGCCCTCTGATTCACCACCTCGACGCCGAGCAGCCCAAGCTCGGCGCAGGCCCGGACCAGGAACGCCGCCTTGCGCCCGTCGGCTTCAACCAGAGTGACCCACAGCTCCGGCCGCGCGATCTTCAGCGCCAGGCCCGGCAAGCCCCCGCCGGAGCCGACGTCGATCACCCGCGATGCATGGCCAAGGTGCCCGACCAGCACCAGGCAGTCTGCAATCAACTCTTCGGGCGGACCGGAAACCAGTCCCGGCCACGCAGCTATGAGTCGCGCGAGCTCTGCGAGCTTAGAATCGTTCACAGCGATGCCCATCTACGAGTATCGGTGCGAGAGCTGCTCCGAGACGTTCGAGGTCCTGACGCGATTTGCCGAGCGTGACACCGCCCAGGTGTGCCCTGCCTGCGAATCGACCAAGACGCGGGTCCTCGTCTCGAGCTTTGCGTTCGGCGGCGACTCCCTGCAAACTCTCGACCTCGGTGGCGAGAAGGCGACCGGGGGCGGTGGCTGCTGCGGCGGCTCTTGCGGCTGCGGCGCAAGCAGGAACTAGCCGGCTAGTTGCTCTTCCCGGTTACCTACCGGGTGAACGCTGCCGGCCACATGGAGGTCGGCGGCTGCGATCTCGTCGACCTTGCCCACCAACACGGCACGCCGCTTTACGTGTTCGACGAGGCCACCGTTCGCCGGCGGTGCCGTGAATACGTCGTCGCCATGGGCGGCGCAGGCCAGGTGCTGTATTCGGCCAAAGCCTTTGCCTCGCCGCAGTTCCTGCGCATAGTGGCTCAGGAAGGTCTAGGGCTCGACGTCGTCTCAGAAGGCGAGCTGCACGTAGCGCTCAAGTCGGGATTTCCAACCGACCGCATCCACTTTCTCGGCAACAACAAGAGCCGCGCTGACGTGGAAGCCGCGCTCCGTGCGAGCGCGATCATCGTGATCGACGGGTTTCACGAGTTCGACGTCCTTCGCGAACTCGTGCCCGAAGGCAAGCGCCATCCGGTGATGCTCCGGATCTCGCCCGGTGTGAAACCCGACACGCACGACCACATCTCCACCGGCCAGCTGGACTCGAAGTTTGGGTTCTCCATCGAGTCCGGTGCCGCACGGCAGGCAGTCGAGGAGGCGCTCGCGCATCCGCACATCGACCTGGTCGGATTGCATTCCCATATCGGCTCGCAGATCTTTGCGCTCGGCGCGTATGAGCGCGCGATGGAGATCATGCTCGACCTGCTGGTCGAGCTTCGCGACCAGCTCGAGTACCAACCGCGCAAGCTCGGGGCGGGCGGCGGCCTGGGAATCGCTTACACGAATCGAGACGACCCGCCGACGCCGCGCCATTTTGTGGAGACGGTGCGCCAGGCGCTCGATGCTGGGTGCCGGCGCCGCGGTCTGGATATGCCCCAGCTGGTTGTCGAGCCGGGTCGCTCCATCGCCGGTCCGGCAGGCATGGCGCTCTACACGGTCGGATCGATCAAGGACATTCCAGGCGTGCGCCGATACGTCGCGGTTGATGGCGGCATGGGCGACAACATCCGGCCAAAGCTGTACGGCGCTCGATACGAGGCATTTCTCGCGTCTGGGCCGGAACGACCGCTCGATGGCACGGTCACCATCGCAGGCAAATACTGCGAATCGACCGACATCCTGATCGCCGACATCGAGATGCCGAACCTGCAGACCGGCGACGTCATCTGCCTTCCTGCCGCCGGTGCTTATTGCCTGCCGATGGCCAGCAACTACAACGGCATGCCGCGACCCGAGGTGCTCATAGTCCGCGAAGGCCAGGCGCGCGTGATGCGCAGACGCGAAACCCTGGACGACCTGCTGGCGGCTGAAGTTCTCTAGGTGATCTGACAGGTCGCGTACGCCGATCTTCCTGACGTGTCGGCCGCTGTAATCTTGGCGGTTCCAAGCGGGTCAAGCAGTCCCGGGGTGAACGAGCCCGAGAATGACCCGCTGGACGTCACCGTCGTGGTGAAAGTCCTGAGCGGAGTCGACGAAGAGCCCGGGTCGTAATACTTCACCGTCACGGTCTTGCCCGGTGTGAAGTTGTGTCCGTTGACAGTTACCAACGTGACCCCTGCGACGATGACGCCGGGGGAGATCGTGATGTAGGCCGGCGGTTTGGGAGTGGGCGAGGGCGAAGGGGCGGGCCTCGGGCTAGGGGCGGGCGACCGCACCGGAGGTGGGCTGGATTTCGGGCTGGCGTAAGGAGTCGCGCCAGGCGTCGAGTGCGGGCTTGGAGACTGTGACGCATGGGGAGAGGAACTCGGGCCTGCGCTTGGCGAGTCCGGGGTCGGGAGCAGAGCCAGGCTGGACACGACCTGCAGGGGCGCGTTCGCGTGGCAGCCGCCACCCCAGCAGATGTACACGCGGTGCCAGCCCAGGTCCTCGTCGGGCGGCACCATGATCTGTCGCGTCACGCGCCCGATCGTGTCGGCTTTGAACGCCCAGCTGAGGACCATGCTGTGCAGCTCGATGGTCCCGACCTGACCTGAAGGGATGTGATTGGCGGTCACGATGACTGTGTCGCCGGGCGCGACGATCGATCGCGACAGGTGCAGGGTCGGCGGCAGCAGCACCACGTAACCGCAAACGCCGAGCAACAGCAGCAGCGCCACGACCGCGATTCCGATCGCAGTCCGTCTCCGGTTCCGGCCTTTGTCCTGTGCAGGCACCTTGACGCCGCGCCACGTGATGACGGGATGCGGGACAGTTGGGTCGGGTCCGCGAAGGGCACCCACCGCGTTCTCGCCGGCGAAGATCGACGTGCCTCCGACCTCGGCGGTCACAGGCTTGGGCGATCTCTTCCTTGTCGTTGGCGGCGGAGCAAAGACCACGGGAGGCGGCGCGACTGCAACCGTCTTCTCGATCGCGGGTGACGCCATCGCGATCGTCTTCTCGGGTCCCGGCGTTGCATCCGCCAGCAGGGCGGTCTCGAGCGCTGCCACCAGGTCCCCGCACCGATTCCACCGCGCGTTCGGATCTTTGGCCATGCCGCGCAGGATGACGCTGTCGACGCGCGGCCCGAGCGAGGGATTGACGGTGCTCGGCGCTGACGGATCACGGTGCACCTGCGCGTACAGCACCTCGAGCACACCGCCCTCCTCGAACGGCAAAGAGCCGGTCAGCATCTCGTACGCCATCACAGCAAGCGAGTAACGGTCCGCCGCAGGTCCAACCTGGCGACCGCTCACCTGCTCCGGCGCCATGTACGCGGGCGTCCCGGTAGTAACGCCCGTAAGCGATTTGATGGACGAGGACTCCATCAGCTTGGCGAGCCCGAAGTCGGCGAGAATCGGGTTGTCGTCGGGGCCCATCAGAACGTTCGCCGGCTTCACGTCGCGGTGGACGATGCCGTGCTTGTGCGCATAGTCGAGCGCCTCGCCGATGCCCTGCAGGTAAGCGAGCGCTGATCGCGTGTCGAGCGCACCGCGGTTGAGCCGCGAGGCGAGGCTGCCGCCTGGCACGTACTCGACGATCATGTAGGGCGTCCCCTCGAACTCGCCGAAGTCGAAGACGTTCAGGACGTTCGGGTGGCGCATATGGGCGATCGCCTGGGCCTCGCGGCGGAACCGGGCAGTCGAGTCGACGTCAAGGCCGATGCCGTGCAGCACCTTCACAGCACCCGTTCGTTCCAGCTGCGGGTGATAGGCCTTGTAGACGACGCCCATGGCGCCTTCGCCTATGGCTTCCTGGACGACGTACTGCCCCAGCTTGGTTCCGGGCCCGATTGGCACGGCACCTGATTATGCGTTGGTACTTTCGAGTTCCAGCCTCAATAGGCAGCCTTTACACCGTTAAGTGGCAGCGGACGTCGAGGATCGCTCCAACCA
>JACXTT010015106.1_pt1 | contig 10039 bp, 8 predicted proteins | sample 9270951 | NCBI WGS metagenome assembly JACXTT01 (sample SAMN15532306, study PRJNA645909) | rock metagenome | isolation source: weathered quartz diorite | place: Puerto Rico | collected 2017-06-21
CGGCGCTGGCCGTGGAGCAGGAGCAGTGGGGCGTCGAGCGGGCAGGAGCGGCGCTCGAGGCTTTTCATCATCTGGATTTGCGCGTCAAGGAGATCGTCACCGGCTGGCAGCTGCGGGGTCCCGAGCTGAACGACCACAGCGACGCGGCTTACGACGCCGGCGTCATCGCGCGGCTGGCCGCTGTTCATCGCGACGCTTCGGAGTGGATCACCAGCCTGGACGGAGCGCCGCCTGGGCTAGGTCGATACGCGTCGCGCCTCGACGATGCGTTGGGGCACGTCACCCGCGGCGACCACCGCTTCGTCGCTTCGCCCCGCGTCGCCAGCTATCACAGCGTTTGGTTCGAGCTGCACGAAGAGCTGATCCTGCTGGCCGGGCGCAATCGCGCCGATGAGGCAGCTGCCGGCCGCGCCTAGATCTAGATGCCCTGCGCGGGTTTGGCGGTCAGCTTGTCATAGAGCGCTGCGGCGTTCTTGGTCTGGATGTGACCCATCATGTAGCCCTGCCCGATGTCGACCGGGTAGCGGTCGGCAAAGCTCACGCGCTGGATCGTCTCCTCGCGAGTCCAGCCCTTCGCGACGGCGTCGGCGACAGCGCTCGTCCAGTCCAGCAGCACTGACCGCTGCGTGGCCACATAGTCGGTGGTCGTGACCGGGCCATGGCCGGGCAGCACGTGGTCGACATCGAGAGCGCGCACCTGCTCGAGCGCTTCGAGCCACTGCGGCACGTCCGACTCCATGAGCCACGTCTGAACGTCGTGGAAGATCGTGTCCCCGGTGAAGACGACGCGCTCTTCCGGCACGTGCACCGCGATCTGGCCGCGTGTGTGGCCGGGGGTGTGGATGAGGTGGAACGTGTGGCCGCCGACGTGCAGCGTAAGGTCGCGATTGAAAACGATCGTGCCCTTGTTCGGGTCTCGGAAGTAGGTCTCGCGGTCGGGCGCGATCTTCGCGCCTTCGGGATCGTCCATCGGGATCGCCTCCATCCCGTACGCGTAGGGGTCGATGTTCGGCAGCACCACCATGAACAGGTCGTACACGCCCTGGTGCTGCACCACCGCTCCGGCGCCTTTGAAGTAGTAGTTGCCGAAGATGTGGTCGACGTGATGCTCGGTGTTGACCAGGTAGCGGATCGGGCCGTGCGACTCGGCCAGCTTGCGCATCTCGACCGCCTTGGTCGGCAGCTGGGGCGTGTCGATCACGACCACGCCGTCTGAAGTGACCACGAAACTGGGGTTGCAGCCGCGCAGCTTCGGTTCGAAGTAGACGTTCTTCGTGACCTGTTCCAAGTCTTCGACCCCCTACTGCGTGGCCGTGAGCCCACCGTCGATGGTGAGTATCTGACCGGTGATGAACGAAGATGCGTCGGAGCAGAACAGCAGCACTGCCCCGACAAGATCATCGGTCTTACCCACGCGGCCGAGCGGGATGCGGCTCACAAGGTTGCCTTTGAAGACAGGGTCGGCGAGCAGTGAAGCGACCTGCGGCGTGTCGACGAACGTGGGCGAGATGGCGTTGACCGTGATGCCGTGCTTGGCCCATTCAGTCGCCCACTGCCGCGTGAGCGCGTTGACCGCCCCCTTGGCTGCGACGTACGCCGAGTAGCCCGAGTTGATGCCCAGCTGACCTCGCACCGATGAGATGTTCAGCACTCGGCCGCCGCGCCCGCCGGCAATCATCGCCTTCACGGCCGGCTGCGTCGCGAGCACGGTGCTGCGAAGGTTGAGGTCCATGATCCGGTCCCACTCGGACTCGGGGTATTCCTCGGCAGCATGGAGCGCGGTGCCCGCGCCGCCGCCGATTGCGTTCACCATGATGTCGAGCCGGCCGAACTTGCCGACAGTCCTATCGACCACGTCCTTGCAGTCAGCCGAGCGGGTCATGTCGCCGGTGATCGCGAGACTCTCGACGCCATGCGTCCGGAGCCGCGACGCCGTCTCGTCGAGCCGGTCAGTGGTGCGACCCGCGAGGCCGATCGACGCCCCGGCCGCGCCCAGGGCCTGAGCGACGGCGGAGCCGATCGCCCCACCACCGCCCGCGATCAGAGCGACCTTGCCGGCGAGCGCGAAAAGCTGCGAGGCTTCGGTCACAGCCGCCGCCCACACAGATAAGGAAGATCGATCACCCTCACCCTACCCGCCTCCCTCGAGGGAGAGGGAAAAAGGCGCGAAGCGGGCGAGACGGGGCGATAATCGATAATCAAGAATGATAGACAAGGACATCGCCACCGACGGCCTGCGGCGGGTCGCAGCCGAGCGCCGCGAACCCCTGCGTCATGTGCTGCGCAGCCAGGTGCGGGACATCCTCCTCGAGCGGATCATCGATGGCGACTACCTGCCTGGCGCGCGTCTGGTGGAAACGCAGATCGCGCGCGAGCTGGGCGTCAGCCAGGCGCCGGTGCGTGAAGCGCTCCGAGACCTGGAGAGCTTTGGCGTCGTGGAGTCCCACGCGTTTCGGGGCGCGCAGGTGCGCAACCCGAGCAGGGCTGAATTGCTAGAGGCCTATCCGGTGCGCGCGGCTCTCGAGTCGATGGCGGCGCGGGAGGCCGCGGCTCGCATCACCGAGGAGCAGCTCGACGAGCTGGAGCGGCTGATCGACCGGATGCTGCAGCTCGCTGACGAAGGCAACGCTCATCAGCAGGCGGTCGCCAATGCGGAGTTCCACGGCCTGATCATCGAAGCGGCTCAGAACCGCACGCTCGCCCGCCTGTGGTCGTTCCTCGAGCCGTGGGCACGCACATACCTGACCGCCGTGCGCTCAGGGGTCGACCTGCACGAGTTGGCGCTGCGACATCGCAAAGTCCTCGAGGCGCTGCGTCGCCGTGATCCGGAAGCCGCCGCGGCCGCGATGCACCAGCACCTGCTGGATGCGTCCGCCTGGCTCAGGGAGGGCTAGAGTCTCAAACCTCGCGGCCCAGAGCGCGCGAGATTCGCAGTGGGGTGATGGGCAGCTCGTCCATGACTGTGCTCGAGCCCAGCTTGCGCAGCGCATCCTCGATCGCGCCGGCGATCGCGGCCGCCGCTGGTATAGTCGCGCTCTCGCCCGCACCCTTGAAACCCTGCGGGTTGTTGAAGACTTCGGACTCGACCTTGATCAGCTCCGGAACGACGCTGAGCTCCGGGGCGCTTGGTATCGCGTAGTCGAGAAAGGTGCTGCTGACGAACATCGCCTCTGAGTCGTAAACCGACTCTTCGAAGAGCGCATAGCCGACCCCATGGGCGTAGCCGCCGAGAAGCTGGCCCTCGACCAGGGCGGGGTTGATCGAACGACCCGAGTCATGGCCGATGACGTAGCGGACGATCTTGGTCGTGCCGGTCTCCGGGTCGATCTCGACCACCGCGGCGTGGCAGGCGCTGGCGTAAGCCGGCGGCTGCTTGAAAGTCTCTGCAACGTCGAGCGCACCGTCGCCCAGGATTGGCGCCAGGCCGACGGCGCGCCCAGGGGAGCCCCGGACGTGGACGCCGCCGGGCGTGAGCACCAGGTCCGCCACGTCTGCCTCGAGCAGCTGCGCGGCCCTGTCGAGCAGGCGCCGGCGCGCGGATGCTGCGGCCAGGGCGGCAGCATTCCCGACCTCGAACGCGGAGCGGCTGGCGGCCGTCACCGCGGCGCGACCGATCCACATGGTGTCGCCCGATGTGACGCGCACCTTCTCGAGCGGCCAGCCCAGCGACGTCGCCACGACCTGGGCGAACGTGGTCTCGTGCCCCTGGCCGCCTGGAGTCGAGCCGATGTGCGCGGTCACGGATCCATCCGCCTCGACGACCACGCGCGCCTCCTCGCCGATGCCGATGCCAGTGCGCTCCACCGACATGGAGATGCCAACGCCGCGCCGGCTGTTGCCGCGCTCGGGCTGAACAGCGGTGGCCACGCGGTCGAGCAGCTGACCGTAGTCGCCCCCGTCGTATACGACCATCGGCAGGCCGGTGTCGTAAGGCATGTCCTCCCGGCGAATCACGTTGCGGCGCCGGATTTCGACACCGTCGAGGCCGAGGCTCGTCGCGACCTGGTCCATGGTCCGCTCGATCGCGAAGTTGCCTACCTCGCGCCCGCCGCCGCGGACGAAACCTGCGGGGACGGCATTGGTGTATACGAGGTCGATCTGCGCGCGGTACGCGGGAATCCGATACGCCGAGACGAGGTGGTTGGTGATGGTCTGCGCGAGCTGCGCGCCCGGACCCGCGTAGGCGCCGATGTCGTGCAGGAGGTGGGCCCGCAGGCCGAGGATCCGCGCCTCGGCGTCGAGCGCGAGCTCCACGTCGAGGACGTCGCCGTGCGCCTGGAGGGATGAGGCCATGTCCTCGCTCCGGGTCGCGGCCCACTGCACCGGCCGCTTGAGCCGGCGCGCGAGCACGGCGACCAGCACCTCCTCGGGATAAGGCGCGCCTTTCGGGCCGAAACCGCCGCCGACATCCTCCGCGCGCACGCGCACCGAGCCCGGCTCCTCGCCGAGCACCGTGGCTATGGTGTCGCGAACGCCGTGCACCCACTGCGTCGAGGTCCACACCGTCCAGCGGCCGCTCTCCTCGCTCCATTCCCCGCAGCACGCTCGCGGCTCGATGAATCCGCCCGCCACTCGTGCGAGCCGGTAGCCGTGGCGCACGACGTGGACGGCCTGGTCAAAGGCCCCGTCGACATCGCCGAACTCGCGCACGAGCGTGCCCGCGAGGTTGGTGTCGGGAGGCGGATGGATCGGCACGGACCCTGCAGCGAGTGCGCTCACCACGTCGGCTGCCGCGGCCAGCGGCTCAGTCTCGATCAAGACGGCGGCCGCTGCGTCTGCCGCTGCGTATGCAGTCTCGGCCACCACCGCCGCCACAGGCTCTCCGACGTACCGCACCCGTTCCTTCGGCAGCACGGGCCGTCCCACCGCATGCACGTCGGCCAGCGTCACGTCGACGATCGGGCCTTTGATCTCTGGCAGGTCAGCGGCCGCGAAAGCCGCCACCACCCCGGGCATGGAGCGCGCAACCTCCAGGTCGACTCGCTTCAGCACCGCGTGCGGAACGATCGAGCGCACGACCGCAAGGTGCAGCAATCGGTCGGGGTGGAGGTCGCCCGCGTAACGCCCGAGCCCAGCGATCAGGCGCAGGTCCTCGCGCCGCGGTATGGAGACCCCTACATACGAATGCTCGGTCACCCGGCGATCGAAAGGTCTCGCCGGCGCTCCCAGATCATGTCCGCGCACCGCAGCGCCAGCGCCTGGATGGTGTGGCTCGGGTTGACCCCCGCGCTCGTCGGCATGCTGCTGCTGTCGGCGATGAAGAGCCCGGGCACGTCGTGCGCCTCGTTGAAGCGGTTCGCGACCGACGTTGCGGGGTCGTCGCCCATTCGTGCGGTGCCCAGCAGGTGCCAGCCCCAGATCGGTGAGAGGCCGAAGTCGCGGACGCTCTTCGCGCCGGCCGCGTCGAGCACCTGCCGGCCATGGGCGATCATGTCCCGCCCGAGCCGGCGGCTGTTCTCGTGCAGCTCGTGGTGCGTGATGAGGCCGGGCATTCCGAAGTCGTCGAGGTGCGACCAGTCCAGCTCGACGCGGTTGGTCGCCTCTGGCAGGTCTTCACCGCACATGTAGAGCGAGATCTCATGGTTGATGCGCTCGTCGAACGCCTGGTGGTGACCCGAGCCCCAAGGTGCGACTTGCAGCGCGAGGTTGAGCGCAGACCAGCCGGCGCAGCCGCTCATGATGAAGCCGCGCACGTAGTCGCGCGTCGGATCCGTCTCGTAGAACATCCGAGTCGACACGGTGCCACCCCACGTGCCCTGCCAGCCGTCGACCGGCTCCTCGAACAGGCCGGTCGCAAAGCTCTGCACGTGCACCATCAGGTTCTTGCCGACCATGCCACTTGAGTTGGCCAGCCCATCGGGATGCGCCGGCGATGTCGACATGAGCAGCAGGCGCGGCGTGCCGAGCCCGCCGCAGCACACGACGGTGACCGACGCATAAACCTCCCGTACCGCGCCGTCCCGGTCGTAGTAGCGGGCGCCGGCGGCTCGTCTGTCCGCGCCGAGGATGATCTCGCTCACGCGGGCGTTGGTCCGCAGCTCGACCCCGTTCTTCAACGCCAGCGGCCAATACGTGATGTCGGGCGTCGACAGGGAGCCCTGAGGGCACCCGAACGTGCACCAGCCGCGGTTGTCGCACGCCGGCCGGCCACGGTAGTCGCCGGTCGTGATCGACTGCTCGGTCGGCCACCAGTACCAGCCGAGCTTCTCGTAGGCTTTCACCAGCAGCTCGCCTGGCTTGCCAATCGGCGCCGGTGGATTTGGCAGCGGGTCGCGCGGCGGGCCGCACGGGTCGCCGGCCAGTCCGGCCACCCCGATCTCAGCCTCGTTCATCGTGTAGTAAGGCGCGAGCTCGTCGTAGGTCAGCGGCCAGTCCTCGCCGACGCCGTCGAGAGTCTTCACTCGAAAGTCGGACGGCGCGAATCGCCAGTAGTTGCCCGCGAATCCCACCTGGCTGCCGCCCACGCAGTTGTAGAGATAGACGTCGACCGGATCCGCCCCGAAGCTGCTGACCGGGTAGTCGGCCGGCCATCGGCGGACGTTGGGGTTCGCGGCCCAGAACCGGCGGCCTCGCACCTCCCAGTCGACGTGCTGTTTCGGCAGGCGGCTGCGGTCCAGCCAATCGCCCTGCTCGAGGCATATCACCCTGGCGCCGCGGGCAGACAGGCTCTTGCTGATCGCCGCGCCCGACGGGCCGGACCCGATGACGAGCACGTCCGCCGCGGGTTGGCGGCTCATCGCGTGGTCCCTTTGGTCTTTTCGACCGGGCGGTAGCGCGGCGGCAGCGTGCGCACCCGCGCGAGCTTCGACGCATCGAACGCGGGCATCGGCCGGCCTTTCATGGGACCCAGGCCGCGCCAGCCGGTCTCGGCCTCGATCGCCGCGAGCACCTGCGGGTGCCCGTAGTAAGCCTCGTAGGTGAAGTCGTTGACCATGCTGAAAGCGTCCGTGTCATCGGCGGCCTGGAACTGCCGGAGGATGGCCTCGCGCTCCCCTGGACCGCAGTCGGTGAATGCCTTGCCACCGCCTTCTCTTGCCAGGCGCTCGACTTCATCGATCGCGTGGATCAGCGCCGGGCGCAGCGGCGCCACCAGGTGCACGGTGGCGTCGATGTACTCGGCGGCGCCGACGCTGCCTGCATCCGGCCTGCGACCGGACGCGGGGATGACGGTCGCGGTCCACGCGCGCAGCGTCGCGGCCCGTGCGGCGTCCAGGATGGTGAAGGTCCGAGGCTGACCGACAGCAATTTCAGCCCTGCCCACCACCAGCCGGTAATCGGGCCGGCTCGACTGCGCCACCTGGTGCTGGCCTTGCTTTCTGTCGTACGCCATTCAGCGACCTCCTGATAATAGGCAGCCTCGGTGAGGGCAGATCTCGCGGCGTCGCTTGCGGTTGAGCACGTGACTCCGATCGCCGTGGTCGACGGCGCGGTGCTGGACGCGAACCTTCGCCGCATGGCGGACTTCGTCGCCACCCACCGGGTCGGGCTCCGGCCGCACGGCAAGACCCACAAGAGTGCGGCGGTCGCGAAGCGCCAGCTGGAGCTGGGTGCGATCGGCATCACGGCCGCAACGCTGGTCGAGGGCCGCATGTTCGTCGATGCGGGCGTCGACGATCTCTTGATCGCGCATCCGCCGGTGGGCGCGAAGGTGCGCGGCCTGGCCGAGCTGGCCGCTCGGACGAGGCGGCTCGCGGTCGCGCTCGACGACGTGACCCTGGCTTCCGCGCTGCCGGAGAGCATTGACGTGCTGTGGGAGGTCGACACTGGCCTGCACCGCGTCGGCACGCCGCCCGGCGCACCCACAGTCGACGCGGTGCAGTCGCTCGTGCGCGCGATCGGCGCCAAGCGGTTCCGCGGTCTTATCACGCACGGCGGCCACGTCTACCGCGCCGAGAACCAGGGCCAGCGCGCCTCGGCTGCGGCGCAGGAGGCGGAAGGTCTGCTCGAAACCGCGGACGCTGTGCGCAAGGCAGGGATCGAGGTGCGCGAGATCAGCATCGGCTCCACCCCGACCATGGGCATGCACTCGCTCGACGGCATCACCGAGATCCGGCCGGGGACGTACGTCTATGGCGACGCCAACCAGGTCGCGCTCGGCGTTCACGGCCTCGAGGATTGCGCGCTGGCGGTCGTGGCGACCGTGGTCTCCACGCCGGCTGCCGACCGCGCCGTCGTGGACGCGGGCTCGAAGGCGCTTTCCGCCGACCTGCGCGTGCCGGGCCTGTCCGGCTTCGGCATTGTGCTGGACCATCCGCACCTCACGGTCGCCAGGCTGAGCGAGGAGCACGCGGTCCTCACCGCGGACGGAGCCACCGGGTTGCGGGTCGGGGACGTGGTCGTGGTCGTCCCGAGCCACGTCTGCACAGTCGTCAACCTGCATCGCGAGCTCGCGGTCATCAACTCCGACGGATCCGTGCGGATGCAGCCGGTCGACGCGCGGGGCTGGCGCTGACCCGCGGCGGCGCCGTGCTCTCCCTGACCATCAGCTCGACCTGGTGCACAACCGTCTGAGACGATCGGTCTTCGCCGTCGAGCAGCAGCATCAATCGCTCCACGCCGGCGGCGCCAAGCTCGGCCATCGGCACTCGCACCGTCGTGAGCCGCGGGTGGATGAACTCCAGGCCCGGGATGTCGTCGAAACCGACGACTGAGATTGCGCCGGGCACGTCGATGCCCTTACGCATCAGCTCTGACAGTACGCCGAGGGCCATGGTGTCGCTGGCCGCGAACACCGCTGTTGGCGCTTCGCCATGCAACAGTTGGGCCATCGCGGTGGTGCCGCCCACGATCGTGAGGTCCGCGCGGATCACGAAGGGGTCGCAGCCGGCGCCCGTCATCGCCTCCGAGTAGCCCGCCTCACGTTCGTGTGCGGTGCGCAGGGTGGTAGGGCCGCTGATCATCGCGATACGTCGGTGACCGAGTCCCAACAAATGCCCTGTCGCGAGCCGCGCCCCGTGGCGGTTGTCGGCGACCTCGGCGGGCCAGCTCTCCGAGCGCGGCGCGAGTGCGACGATCGCCCCGCCGTAATGCTCGATGCTGCGCGCGTACCCGGTCATGCGGCGGCGGTAGTGCGGCTCGTCCAGGCCGCCGCCGGCGAAGATCACTCCCGACACACGGCTCTCGCACAACATCTCGACGTATCGAAGTTCGGTCATCGGGTCGCGGTCGCTGCTGCATACGACGGTGAGGTAGCCTCTCGCCGACGCTGCCGCGGTCGCTCCCCGAACGATCTCCGCGAAATACGGGTCGGCCACGTCATGGACGACGATTGCGACCGTTGGCACGCGCCGCGTGCGCAGAGCGCGGGCCATCGGGTTGGGCCGGTACGAGAGGTGGTTCGCCGCCGCCATCACGCGCGCACGCGTGCCCTGGCTGACCGGGTGGTTGCTGTCGGGGTCGAGCGCCCGCGAGGCGGTCGTGATGGAGACTGCGGCGCGCCGCGCGACGTCGGAAAGGAGAGGCAGGCGCTTGCGGTTCGTGATCAGTACATCACCAGGCCGGCCGACACGTTCATGTCCTCGCCGGTGATCCCCGAGCCCGTCGCGCCGGCCAGGAACACGCACGCGGCCGCGACCTCTTCCGCAAGCGTCGGCCGCTTCAGTGCAGCCGGTTCGCTGAACTGGCGCATCGCTTCAGCTTCGGGGATCCCGCGCGACTCCGCGTTCTGGCGCACGATGCGGTTAAGCCGCTCGCCCGCGACGGCACCCGGGCAGATGCTGTTGACCCGGATCTGATGCGGACCGAGCTCGAGCGCGAGGCTGCGGACCAGGCCGATCACGCCCATCTTCGCGGCGCAATAGGGCGTGCGGTCTGGCAGCGGCCGCTTGCCCGTCATCGACGAGAGCGCGATCAAGCTGCCTCCATTCCCGGCCTCGATCATCGGCGGGATGAAGCGCCGGAAGGTGAGGTACACGCCGTCGAGGTCGGTGGTCACGCAGTCCTGCCACTCCTCGTAACTCAGCTCGTGCATGGGCCGGATGGCGCCGGCGATGCCGGCATTGGCCACGACCACGTCGACGTGGCCGAAGCGGTCGAGCAC
>JACXTT010015107.1_pt1 | contig 10038 bp, 4 predicted proteins | sample 9270951 | NCBI WGS metagenome assembly JACXTT01 (sample SAMN15532306, study PRJNA645909) | rock metagenome | isolation source: weathered quartz diorite | place: Puerto Rico | collected 2017-06-21
GGGGGGGGGGGAGCCGGGGGACGGGCCGGAAGGCGTGAACCGGGTTGGATGCGGGGCCAAGGTCTCCGCGACAGTGCAAGGCAGGACGAGGGGCTCTGACCGCAAGAACGGAAGTGGCGCCGGGGCACTCAAGAGAACCGCAGCTCGCGGGCTGCCAGTCAAACGCAAATGTTTGCGCAACACCCGGCGCAGCCACACCTCCTCCCGAACTTCAATGGGAGACAAGCGCACCGAGTGCTGGTTGTAACCGTATCCTCCGATGGAATCCCGCAACAGATAGGCGAGGCCGCCGGTCATGCCGGCGCCCAGGTTCATTCCGGCAGGGCCCAGGATCACGGCCACGCCGGCTGTCATATATTCACAACCGTGTTGGCCGACGCCTTCCACGACTGCCAGCGCGCCGCTATTGCGCACCGCAAATCGTTCACCGACACGTCCCGCAACGTACAGTTCCCCGCTAGTCGCACCGTAGAGCAAAGTGTTGCCGGCAAGCACATCACCTCGGGCCGACGCTTCTTCGCCGGCAGTGATGGCAATCGTCCCTCCGGAAAGGCTCTTGCCAACGTAATCGTTGGCTTCGCCCAGCAACCGGAAATTCAATCCATTCACCAGAAACCCGCCGAAGGTCTGTCCCGCGCTGCCCACAAATTCATACTTGGCCGGGGCATCATCCCCTGGCTTGAGGCCCTGACGCAACATCTCTCCGCTCAAGTGAGCTCCGATGGAGCGATCAGCACTGCTAATCGGGAAACGACGACGGCGGGCCGCACGAAGGCTATCGTCATCTGCTTCGTAAATGGATCCCAGGGTACGATTCAAGTCGAGATACAAACTGCCTTCGCTTTCACTTGGACCCGCCACCTGCCGGGGACTCGCAATTGGATCGAGCAATCCGGCCAGCGATTTCGCCGCTTGCGGGGTCTGCGGCCGCAAGCGTTCGACCTGTCCGGTGATTTCATCGATCGAACTCGCACCCAGGGCGGAAAGCATGGCTCGCACATCCGCCGCTACCGCGCGGAAGTAGGTTTCAACCATCTCCGGCTTTCCGGTAAATCGAGTGCGTAATTTCTCGTCCTGGGTGGCAATGCCAACGGGGCAAGTGTTGAGATGACACTGCCGCGCCATCACACATCCCAGCGCGAGCAGAGAGGCGGTTCCGAAACCAAATTCTTCCGCACCCAGAAGTGCGCCGATGATCACATCACGCGCGAACTTGAAGCCGCCATCCACCCGCAGACGCACACGGTCGCGCAGCCCCGCTTTCACCAGGGCGCAATGCGCGTCGCGCAAGCCTACTTCCCAGGGGATGCCCGTATTTTTGATGGAAGTAATCGGCGATGCGCCCGTACCGCCGTCGTGGCCGCTGATGGTGATGACGTCAGCTCCAGCCTTGGCTACCCCAGTGGCAATGATTCCCACGCCGGCGCTGGCCACCAATTTCACTCCGATGCGCGCCCGCGGATTTATCGCGCGCAGGTCGTAGATCAGCTGCGCCAGGTCTTCAATGCTGTAGATGTCATGATGCGGCGGCGGTGAAATCAGCATCATGTTGGGCACAGCGTGTCGCAAGCGGGCGATGTAGACCGAAACCTTGCTGGCGGGAAGCTGTCCGCCTTCGCCGGGCTTCGCGCCTTGCGCAATCTTGATTTCCAGTTCGTCAGCATGAACCAGATATTCCGCGGTTACTCCGAATCTCGCCGAGGCTACCTGCTTGACCCGGTTGTTGGCCTCCCCACCGTCGCGATAAATCTCCGGATCTTCTCCTCCCTCGCCGGTGTTGCTGCGGCCGCCCAGGCGATTCATGGCGATGGCAAGAGTGCGGTGCGTCTCCGGCGAGATCGCGCCCAGGGACATGGCCTGGGTGCTGAAGCGGCTGAGAATGGAAGCTTCCGCTTCGACCTCTTCCATCGGCCTCGGCTCGCCGGGAACAAGCTCCAGAAGGTCGCGTACCGCCACCGGCTCCCGCTGCTCGCCAAGTTCCATGAAGGAGAGACGATTCTCTTCGGTAGGCGATTTCAGATAGCGATGCATTCGCCGTACCAACTCGGGAGAGCTGGCGTGTTGCTCCCCTTGGCGACGAAAGCGATAGAGCCCATTGTCCTGCAAGTGCGCGGTTGTGATGGAGAAAGCTGCGGCGTGACGATCGAGACAGTCCTGCAAGAGAGCGGTCAGACTCTTGCCGGCGAGTAAGCAGCTCGCGTCTTCGAAAAACTCGGCGCAGACATCGGGGTCTAAACCAATAATTTCGAACAGATGGCTATTGCGATAGCTGGCAATCGTCGAGATACCCATTCGCGCAATCACCTTGCGTAAGCCTTTTTCCACTGCGCCGCGGTAACTGTCGGCCCCGCCCGGCTTCAGGCTCTCAGCCTGCTCAAGCGCGAGATACGGAAACACAGCGCTCGCGCCTGCCGCCACCAGCAACGCCACATGATGTGTATCAATGACCTGCCCGGTCTCGATCGCGAGCGGAATGTCCTGCGCCCCCGCTTCAACCATCGCCTTCCAGGCCGCAGCTAGGGCCAGGAGTGCCGGCAAAGCCGCGTGCTCCGCGTCCACGCTCCTGTCCGTCAACAAAATGAGCCCCGGGTTTTTCGCCGAAGCACGTTGGGCATCTTCCTGCAAGCGCTTCAGCGCTGTCTTTGCTCCCTCGGGTCCCTCTGCGCTTGGAAAAGTGAATGGAATTCTCTCGGTTGTTCCCAGCTCTTTCTCGAGCTTCCGCAATTGCCCGCCATCGAGCAAGGGAGAGTTCACTGCAGCCCGGCCTAGAAACACTTTCAGGGACATCACGTGAGTTTCACGCAGCGAGTCAATGGGAGGATTGGTGACCTGCGCGAATCTCTGCTTGCAGTAATCCCAAAGCGGGCGGCGGAAACTGGACAGCGAAGCCGGTGGAGCATCATCTCCCATGCTCCAGACCGCTTCCTGGCCTTGTTCCACCAGGGGTTGGAACAGCAGGCGAAATTGATCTTCACTCCAGCCCATCGCGGCCATCACCTGCTTCGGCTCTGGCGTCGGATCTACGCATGCCTGAGGGGTTGGTGCAATCAGAACCGATGGCGGCGACGAAACGGGGCGAATTCCATCGCGCAGCCGCAGGGAATCCTTTGGACGAACGAACTCGCTGCTGGCAGGGTTCACCAGCAGAATCTCGCCCGGCCCCAGACGCTGCCTTTCGACGATCTCTTTGCCGCGCAAATCGGCGATTCCCACCTCGGAGCCGACTACCAGCAATCCGTCGGAAGTCAGGGTGTAACGCAGCGGCCGCAGCCCGTTGCGGTCAAGCTTGGCACCGACCATACAACCGTCAGTGAAGATCAGCGCGGCGGGACCATCCCACGGCTCCTGATGGCGCGAGCGCTCCTCAAGAAAGCTCCGTAACTCGGGCGCAGCCTCAGGCGAACGCTCCCAGGCGGGAGGAACCATGCCGAGCATGGCTTCGGCCGGGCTGTAAGCCTGGCGCAGGAGAAGTTCAAATCCGTTGTCGAAACTCGCCGAATCGCTGACCCGCTCCTCCAGCAGGCGAACATCCTTGGAGAATCCGAACTCGCGAAGCAGCTTCGGCGATTTCGCGCGCAGCCAGCGCCGGTTGCCGCTGATGGTGTTGATCTCGCCATTGTGAGCTACAAAACGGAACGGCTGAGCCAGGGACCAGCTGGGCTGGGTGTTAGTCGAGTAACGCTGGTGAAAAATTGCGAACACACTCTCAAACTCGGGGTCGCGCAGATCGGCGTAGAACCCGGGCAGTTGACAAGGCGTCAACAGGCCCTTGTACACCACCGTTCGTGAGGAGAGCGAACAGAAATAGGTTCCGAGCGGCGCTACCGCCTCCGCGCGCTTGCGGAAATGAAACAGTAGACTTTCAAAGTCGATGGTTTCCGAATGCTGGGTTCCCGATTGCGGAGTGAAAAAGCATTGCTCGATGACGGGCAGAGCTTCGAAGGCGCGTGGGCCAACAACTTCAGGATCGGTCGGCACGGAACGCCAACCCAGACATTGCAGACCGTTCTCCTTCGCCTGCGCGACGATGGAACTGCGCGCCGCCTCTTCCCTGCCCGGCGGCAGGAACACCATTCCTAGACCAAACACCTCGGGCAACTCGATACCTGCCTGACGCGCGCTCTTCCGGATGAATTTATCTGGAATGGCGGTAAGCAGGCCCGCACCGTCACCGCTCCTTCCATCCGCATCCACGCCGCCCCGGTGCGCGAGGCGGATTAACGCCTCAAGCGCACGCTCTACGATCTCGCGCGAAGCCGCTCCGCCGATCTGGGCGACTAGGCCGACACCGCAGGCGTCGTGGTCTGTGGTTATGTGACTCGGATTCATCTTTACAATGTGTATCGCCAACGAACCCGATAAGTACAATCGAGAATTTCGATGGCACTGATGGATTTTTTGGGCAGCGGGGGTTTCCCGCAAGGAAGGCGTCAACCACCAAGGACACTAAGGTACACGAAGGAAAACATTGGCCTTAAACATTGATTTCCTTGGTGTAACTTCGTGTCCTTCGCGGTTTATGGATGTTTTTGACTCAGCTTTCTTCGCAGCCGAACGTTGTTTTGACTTTGATTTCCACCAGCGGCGCGATGGCTGCCGGAGCCGCAACGTGCAGACCGCACTCGGTCTTCTCAGATCCGGACCAGCGCCCCGCCCGCGCACTCTCCCCCGGACGGATGGCCCGGGTGCAATGCATGCATCCAATGCTGGGGTAGTTCCGGTCGTGCAGCGGATTGTAGGGAACGTTGTGCTTGACCGCGTAGCTCCAGACCATCTCCGAAGTCCAGTCGGCAATGGGATTGATCTTGACCAGTTGAAATTTTGCGTCCCACTCCACCTTGCGGGCGGTAGCACGCGAGGAAGTCTGGTCCCGGCGGATAGCGGTGATCCACGCATCTAGTTCCGTCAGTTTTGTCCTGAGCGGCTCGATTTTCCGCAGGGCACAGCACTGGTCGGGATCGCGGCTCCAGAGCGCCGGACCGTGTTCACGTTCTTGCTCTTCCGGCGTCAGCGTGCTATAGACCTTTTCCACTTTAATTCCGTAACGCTTTTCGACCCGGTCCAGCAGGTCGTAGGTTTCGGGAAACAGAAACTCGGTGTCCAGCGTGAATACCCGGAAATCGCGACGCACGCGCGAGGCCAAGTCGAGCAGCACCATGCCCTCAACCCCAAAGCCCGACGCGATCGCCACATCTTTTCCATACGTCGAGAACGCCCAGCTCAGTATCTCCTCCGGCCGCCATTTTTCTGCCTGAGCCTGCACTTGTTCCGGGTGCTCTCTCACTCGGCACGCTCCTGGGCAGCCGGCAAGGCCGAACTGGTTGAGGCGTACTCCACCTGAGTCGGAAATGACATCGCCACGCCAGCCTGCCAGGCAAACTGTTCATGCAGCGCAGCGGGCTTTGCCATACGCACGATTTCACCGACCACCAGCAAGGTAGGTGATGGAAGCCGCGGAGATTTGTCGAGGTCTTCAACCGTGGTCACATGGACCTGTTCATCGGGTGAAGTCGCCTGCGAAATAATCGCGCAAGCCGTGCTGCCCGGAAGACCTACGCGCTGGAGTTGGTGCGCAGTCTTCCGATATTCGTAGCCCGGCATGTAGACCACAACGGTGGCGTCCGTCGGGATCTTCGCAGGCCAGTCGGCGAATTCATCGCTGTCCGCGTGATGGCCGGTGACCAGCACGATTGCCGATGCAACCCGGCGATGAGTCAGGGGAATCTGGGCACTTGACGCCGCACCCAGCGCGGCCGTGATGCCGGGAACGATCTCAAATTCGATGTTGGCTTTACGCAGGGCTTCGATTTCTTCGCCGGCGCGCCCGAAAATGAGCGGGTCGCCGCTCTTCAGCCGGACCACCTGCAATCCGAGCAACGCGTTGTGCACCATCAGTGCATTGATTTCTTCCTGGCTGACACGCTTGCTTCCAAACCGCTTGCCGACATTATGGAGTTGTGTGGACGATGGAACCAGCGCCAGGATTTCCGCGCGGATGAGATCGTCGTGCAGCACCACGTCAGCCGACTTCAGAAGCTTTAACGCTTTCAGCGTCAACAGCTCCGGATCACCCGGTCCCGCTCCCACCAGATAAACCTTGCCCGTCATGATTTTGCTCCCACACTAATTTCCTCCACGTTCATTCCCTGCGACTGCGCCCGTTCGAAGGCTTCGCGGCTTGCCAGCTCGTGCAATAGACGGCGCCGTTCGTCGGAGTTCATTCCGCTGGCAAAGAGTTGCCGCCGGATTCTTCCCAGCTCTTCCAGCCATTCGCCGTACTCGGGTCCAAATTGAGACTCCAGGTCGCGCCTGATTCTTTGGGCCAGCGCAGGGCTGTGGCCGTTGGTCGAAATCGCTATCTGAAGATCTCCACGCCGGACCACCGCGGGATAGTAAAAGTCGCAGTACTCCGGATCATCCACCACGTTGCACAAAATGTTCCGCTGTTGGGCTTCACGAAAAATCGTTCCGTTCACATGGCGCGAAGACGTGGCGGCAATGACCAGGAAAACGCCGTTGAGATCCGAAATGTTGAACTCCCGAGCTTCCCAGACGATCGCTCCAGCCCGTGCCCACTCGGCAACAGCCTCGCTCGCGCGCGGTGCAATCACGCGTACGGAAGCGCCTGAGGTCAAAAGGCTCTTTATCTTGGGCGTACCAATCGCACCCGCGCCAACCACGATGCACGATCGCCCTTCGAGTTTCAGAAAGATCGGAAATAGAGTCATCGCTTGAACCTACGTTTCTTCCGCAAGAGTTGCAGCGGCCGGCACGATCACAGTCATGCCCTCCCCTCTTTGCTTTCTAGCCTTCAACCGCATGTGGCACCTTTCCCGGCGATGGATCTCGTTCTACCGCTGCCAAGAACCTTCCCGCCAGGCACTCGCGCAGTTCTTCATCGCTATGCCGCGCAAAGAAGCGCCGCAGATTTTCGTCAGGGGAGCGTTCGTCCAGGTAGCGACGCAAGAGGCGCTCGATGGCGTCGGGCACTTCGCTGGCCAAGCAACGATAGCCGATCGGACGAGCTACGGACTGATGCAGTCCCACCGCGCCACCGACGCAGAAGTAGTAAGCATCCTGCTGGCGGCCGTCCACCTTGATCTTCTTGCCTTCGATACCAATGTCGGCGATCCAATGCTGGCCACAGCTATTGGGACATCCGGTGACGTGCAGTTTCAGGTGCTGCTCGAAGCCGGGAAGTCTTTCCTCGAGTTCTTCCACCAGCCAGCGGGAGAAACTCTTGGTCTCGGTAATCGCGAGCTTGCAAAATTCCGAACCGCTGCAGGCAACAATGCCCCGCCAGAACGGCGAGCCGCCCACGGGCAGGCCCATGGCGTCGAACTCGCTCGCCAGCGCCGCCACATTGTGGTCGGGAACATTCACCACCAACAGGTTCTGCATGTTGGTCGTCCGCAGCTCGCCAGACGCAAACCGGTCGGCTGCGTCCGCCGCGGCGCGCATCTGCTTTGCCGAAATCCGCCCGCGCAACACGGCTGCTCCAATGTAGGAATATCCCGTCTGTTTCTGGGGATGGATGCCAACGTGATCGCGGTAGATATCGTTGGGCGGTCTTTCCTCGACTGCCGGGTCAAGTTGGAAGCCGATGCGCCGCTCCAGTTCTTCCTGAAAACTTTCAGCGGTCCAACCATGCTTCAGAAACAGAAACTTGAGACGGGCGCGTTCCCGGTTTTCGCGCAGCTTTTCGCTCTCGCGAAAAATCTCTGCAACGCCCTTCAGAACTGGGATTACCTGATGCCGGCGAACAAACGCGTTTAACCGGACCGCGAGATGAGGATCAGTGGAGAGCCCGCCGCCCACTCGCAACGAGAAGCCAATCTCGGAATCTCTGCCGCTCTGGCGAATGGCGGTTAGGCCAACATCGTTAATCTCCGGATAGGAGCACCAGACATGGCAGCCGGTGATGCAGACTTTGAACTTGCGCGGGAGATTGTAGAAATCGCCGTTGCCCACAAAAAAGCGGTTGGCTTCAAGGGCGAGTGCAGAGGCGTCAAAAATTTCATCGGCATCCACGCCGGCGAGAGGGCAGCCGGTGATATTGCGGGTGTCGTCGCCGCAGGAACCCATGGTGGTCAGGCCCGCGCGCCACAATCCTTCCAGAAGCTCGGGCAGATCTTGAATCGTCACCCAGTGGAGCTGGATGTTTTGCCGCACGGTCAGGTCAGCCGTTCCGCGCGCGTATCTCTCAGTGACGTTGGCGATGGTTCGCAGTTGGTGAGAATGAAGAAGGCCGTTGGGAATGCGAATTCGCACCATGAAATACGGCAGCGCTTTGCCTTCGCCGTTCTTCCCGCCGATCACGCCGGCGCCGTCCCCCTGCGTGTACACTCCCCACCACCGGAAATACGTCCCCAGCCATTCGGGCGTGATCGAGTCGAAGCCTTCGCGGGCGAAGCGGCGGATGTCGTCAAGGCCTTCCCACGGGTTCTTCTCCCGCTTCAGCCGCTCAACCCGCTGCGCTTTGGTTTCTGTCACTGCGTTTGCCATGAGAGGTTTGGGCCACAAAAAAACCCACCGCCAGTAAGCTGCACCGGCGGTGGGTATAATTGCCGATTTCTAAATGATTCTTAGGTCAGCTGCCCCCTGGCGCCAGTGAATACACCCGTACAACAACAAATACAACACTGGCAACGCATTAGGTAAGACGCTGACATTAGCTCTTCGATGGTAGATAGCGGGGAGAGCCCTGTCAATCTACTTCTGGGTTCATTGGATGAAAGTTTTGGATGGGAAGCATCAAAAAAATTGCGGCCATCTCTTTGTGCAGACGTCCCGGTTTGAGATACTCGGGAGTACCTTCACCCGCACAAATGCAAGACCGCAGCCGACCCGAAGCGCCTGTTAACACGCCTGTTAAACAGGAGACTGGGACCATGATTTTGGCCGCTAAGGCTTCGCTGGCTCGAGCACGGCGTCGGTTCCCGACCGCCTGAAGCTGAAGCGCACAATCCACGTGCGTGCGTCCTGCCCCTGAGCCGGGACAAACCTCCAATTTTCAGCGGCTTGCATGGCCTGGCGGGCAAAATACCTGCTCGGACCGGGAGAAACGAATGACGCGGTCTCCACATTGCCGGCAGAATCTACTCTGACTCTCACACCGACCTTGATCGTGCCGTGAATGGTATCCCTGGCTGATTTGGACACCGCGGGCATGATCTGCTGCACGACCGCGCCCTGACCGGAAATCGTGGGGGGCGCTTCGGCTGCCGGCGTAACTGGTTCAGGCGAAGTGGTTTCACCCGGGCGAGCGGCCACAGTGGGCTGATGGTCCGCGTTGGCAGCCTTCCGCGCCGATGGCTTCGCGGTCATCGCCGTTGGTGCTGCCGACTCTGGCACACGCTTTGGGTGTTCCGAGGGACGCCGAGACGATATCTCCGACGAGCTCCGCGCAGAAGAGCCAGAACTCCCAGCAGAATGCTCCGACGAAACAGCTGCCGCAGGCTGATTCTCGGGGCGCCGGTTGAGCAGCCTGGGACCGAGCAGCAGCGCGGTGGCCACGAGTGCCACGGCCGCCACCGGAAGAATGTAGCGGAACTTCGCCGAAGCGGCGGGAATTCTGAGCGTAGAAGGCCCCTGGGCTCTAGATATGGCCTTGGATAGCGACGAAGGCGAGCTCGACCGCAGCCGTGAGGCAATGTCGGCAGCCGAGCACCGGCGTTGCGGATCACGCCGCAGGCAGCAGTGCGCGATTCCCATAAACGGCGCTGGCACCGTTTCAAGCACCGGTTCTGCCATTCCCTCGCGGGCAGGAAGCCGCTGGGTCAGGGCTTCCATCAGAGTCATGCCCAGAGACCAGGAGTCCGAAGCCGGAGAGATCTTCCCACTCGCGATCTCAGGTGCGTCATAAACACTGGCGTAGGCGGCGCTGCCTTTAGCGACACTGCCTGCCGGATCGTCAACCCGCGCCAGGCTGTCGCTCGAAAGCTTCAGCTGATCCCCTGCCGCCAGAATATTCGCCGGCTTTAGACGACCATGCACCAGCGACTTGCCGTGGATGTAGGCTAAGGTATCCAAAGCCGG
>JACXTT010015108.1_pt1 | contig 10037 bp, 11 predicted proteins | sample 9270951 | NCBI WGS metagenome assembly JACXTT01 (sample SAMN15532306, study PRJNA645909) | rock metagenome | isolation source: weathered quartz diorite | place: Puerto Rico | collected 2017-06-21
TAAGCGAATTGCCGTTAGGCGGTACTGCAGTCGGAACGGGCATTAATGCGCACCCAAGATTTGCGGCCACCGCAATTCAACATCTCTCTCGATTGACCAGATTGAAACTTCGCGAGGCGGAAGATCACTTCGAAGCACAAGGTGCGAAGGATGCTGTCGTCGAAGCCAGTGGCACCTTGAAGACGATTGCTGTGAGTCTCACGAAAATTGCGAATGATGTTCGATTACTTGCGTCCGGGCCGCGCTGTGGCATAGGCGAACTCTGGATGCCGGAAACACAGCCGGGTTCGTCTATCATGCCGGGAAAGGTCAATCCAGTGATCGCGGAATCGGTGGTCATGGCTGCTTCGCAGGTCATCGGCAACGATGTTACGGTCACCATTGCCGGGCAGATCGGATTCCTCGAGTTAAACGTCATGATGCCCGTGATGGCGCACAACCTTCTCGAATCGATCCGTTTACTTTCTGCATCGGCCGTCAATTTTGCCGAGCGGTGCGTCGCCGGCATCGAAGCAAATCGGGAAAGGTGCAATGAACTCGTGGAACAGAGTCTCGCCATGTGCACCGCCCTTGTTCCGGACATTGGCTATGATGCGGCCGCGGCAATCGCAAAAGAAGCATACAAAACGGGGAAGACCGTTCGGGAAATTGCCACAGCCAAGAGAATTTTGCCGGCAAAACGCCTCAAGAAAGTCTTGGATCCACTTCGCATGACCCGGCCGGGAATCGTGGCTAAGGGGGAGTAGCCGTGCAAGAGAAGGATTTCTTTAACGAGAAGACAGAGGCCAAGGGACATACCATTTATTGCCCCTCATGTAAGCAGTCGGCGGAATATCAGATCCGATGGATTCGCCGCACCAAGAAACCCTCCCTCCCTCGACATGCAACTGAAGAGGATCGCATGCGGTTCAAAGCAGCCCGGGATTATATGGTACGGGTTGATGACATCCTGCGCTGCAGCAATCCGCGATGCGGCAAACGCATCGAAATCACCAGCCTGCAAACCGTGGTTCTGTTGTGAGCGGCTCTGCCTTTAGTAACTCCCCTCCTAGGTTAGGAAGGGAGTTAAGAGTACTCCTTCGCTATGATGGTCCCCGGTTCGGTTGGATAGTGCAGGAGCCCTAGCGCGTCACGCAAGATCCTCATCTGAAATTCCGGATCATTCGGCTTTCCTAATGGCGAACCCGGTTGAAAAGGTTTCGGATACAGAGCGCGCGGAGGGCCGGCCGGCTCGGATTCATTTGGAGAAACGGTTATGAGTACCGTTGAGATCCCTTGTGTTTCAATAGCTCGCTGAATCGTGACGACCGTCCGATGGCAGAGTGGTCAGCCACCGGTGAGAACTACAATATCCGGACGCATCTTCATCACTACCTCAGCGATCTCCCAACTCACGGTCTCCTTTAATTTTCGCAACTCCGTCGTGAGTCCCATTGAAACGTGCTGCTCCGCCAATGTGCGGACCTCACCCCGCGCTACAAGGTCCCGAAGCCGATCGAGCGGAAACATGACGTTGGCATCTTCCGCACCTTTGGAGGTGTCGAAGTGTCCCGGAACAAAACGGATTTTTTTTGTATCGGTATCGGTGGGAATAAGGCGAAAGCTCAGATCATTGTCACTGAAGGGCTGCGTGCCCTCGACGTACGCGCCGGAAGTACTGACGAGGGCTATGCGGCAGTCTTTAACATCACGGCGAAGGGGTGTATACGGGATACAACTGCGTGAGAGTTCCAACATCACGCTTCATTACCCCTGAATTTTCCTCAATTCGTCAAACAGCACCGAATTCTTCGGCTGGTCACCGATCGGATGGATGTCGATGTAACGGATTTTGCCTTGCTTATCCACGATAAATAAAGCTCTCTCCGTAAACCCTTCGGCGCGAAGTACGCCATATTTGAGTGCTGTGAGTCCATGCGGCCAGAAATCGCTAAGCAGTGGATATGAGATCTTTCCTAGCGATTTAGCCCATGCTTTAATCGTGGGAATTGTATCGATGCTGAGGCCCAGAACCTGGGCGTCGTACCGGGCAAATTCGGAAAGATCTTCCTCATATGCCGGCATTTGGACGGTTCAAACCGGGGTAAAGGCGAGTGGATAGAACGCCATCACGACATTCTTTTTGCCCCGAAAACTGGAAAGCGTTACCTCGTTGTCCAGGTGTGATTTCAAAGTGAAATCCGGAGCTTCGTCGCCAACCTTAGGTGCGTTCACATCTTTGGCCATGGAGACTCTCCCTCAATAATTTTCAGAAGTGCTCTGCAATACCAACATCAAAACTATCATATCATTCCGAACCGCATGAAGATCGCACTCCTCGGGGCGAACGGACAGTTAGGACATGATCTCCGGGAAGCGTTGCGCGCGCACGAGGTCCTTCCACTGACCCGAAAAGAAATCGACGTCGCCGATTTCTCTCGCACTCGCGAGCTCTTGCTCGGGCTGACTCCCGACGTGATTTTGAACACAACCGCATATCATCGAGTCGATGATTGTGAGACTCAACCTGAGCTGGCCTACCGGGTAAATGCTCTTGCCGTTCTCAATCTTGTGCGTGTTGCCAACGCTTTGGATGCCGTCCTCGTTCATATCAGTACGGATTATGTCTTCGACGGCACCGCCACCGAGCCCTACTCAGAGGAGGCCTTGCCCCTTCCCCTCAGCGTCTATGGGAATTCGAAACTTGCCGGTGAACTTCTAGTAAGGACGATCTGCAAGAAGTATTTCCTTATCCGGACCTGCGGCCTTTACGGATCGGCAGGCAGTCAAGGCAAGGGAGGTAACTTCGTCGAAACCATGCTTGCAAAGGCGAGACGCAAGCAATCTATTCGGGTAGTCAACGACCAAATGGCGACGCCTACTTACAGCGTAGACCTCGCGGATCAAATTGCGCGCATTTTGCCGACCACGCATTACGGGTTGTTTCACATGACTAACGAAGGAGGTTGCACCTGGTACGAATTCGCCACTGCGATATTCGAATTGTCCGGCATTGGGGCAGATTTGTCTCCAACCACTTCCGAGCTTTACAAAGCCCCTGCCCTTAGGCCTCGATTCTCCGTTCTCGAGAATGCTCGGCTCAAAGCACTCGGTCTGAACCAAATGAGACATTGGCGCGACGCTCTCGCCGCTTACCTGACAGAGAAGAGCCTTGGTAGATGAAATCGAAGCTCGGCGTACTTCCCTATGTCGCTCTCCTATTTCCTTTTGATCTGATCGTCGCCGTTGGTCTCGTGCTCTGCTCTCCTCCCCGCCTAAGGAGGACAAAGCCGCCGAATGGTGAGCGTTCGGTTGGTCCCAAAAATGTGCCGGAGGCCACGATCGTAATTGTCAACTGGGACGGCAAACACCTATTGGCCGAATGCCTGCCCGCAGTCACCGAGGCGATCCGATATGCCGGGGGCAAACACGAAATCTTGGTGGTTGATAATGGCAGCACTGACGGAAGCGTTTCGTTTGTCCATGAGAGCTTTCCGGAAGTCCGCGTCCTTGCGCTTGACCGCAATTACGGCTTCGCTGAGGGCAACAACAAAGGCGCACACGAGGTCCGGTCCGACGTCGTAGTATTTCTCAATAACGACATGGTCGTAGATCGAGGGTTCCTCACTCCGCTTCTTCGACCGTTTTCGGACGATTCCGTATTCGCCGTTACGTCACAAATCTTCTTTGCCGATCCGGGGCGCCGCCGTGAAGAAACGGGCAAAACTCGCGCTCGTTTCGAGCATGGTTTCTTCTACTTTTGGCACGACGAAATCACGCCGCACGATGAGAGTCTGGAAACGATTCCTGTCTTTTGGGCCGGTGGTGGAAGTTGTGCCGTCGACCGGAAAAAATTCTTGGCGATTGGCGGTTTTGATCCGTTTTATGCGCCATTCTATGTCGAAGATACGGATATCTCGTATCGCTCCTGGAAGCGCGGCTGGAAATGTCTTCTAGCTCCTGCGAGCCGCGTCGTTCATAAACATCGAAGCACGAGCAAGGTGAAATTCGGAAACCGCTTCGTCGATACGACGATTCGCAGAAATATGTACCTGTTTACTTGGAAGAATGTAACCGACATCCCTATGACGCTCCGGCACATCCTTAACCTGCCGCGCAGTCATGTCCGCTCCATGGTGCGGAATGACCCACGATTCGAGATTCAAGCGTTTCTTCGAGCGCTTCCGCATCTCCCCGTTGCACTGGCCAAGCGGCTTGCGGGTCTGCCGCAAACCGTGTTGTCGGATCCTGACGTTCTGACACAAAGTCAGAAATTATGAACATCCTGTTTCTCACGCCTTATCCGCCGGTGCTTCATATGCATGGTGGTGGCGTTCGCATGTTTCATAACATCCGAATTCTGTCCGAAAAGCACAGTGTACGTGTGATCTCGTTTATTGAGAGTGGGGAAGAACGTGAACTTCTCCGCTCGCTTGATGGCATTTGTGAGTCGGTAACGGCAGTCAAACGAATTCCAGATTTTCGTCCGCATTGGTTTTCGTTACTTCCGTTCCTGGTGCGGGAGTTCAGCGCTCCCGATATGTATCGCGCCGTGGAGACTGAATTCCAAAAGAGGAAAGTGGATGTTTTGCAATGCGAATATTTGCAAATGGCGCACTTTTATCACAGAGGTTTGCTGAATGTTCTCACGCTTCATGAAGCGGTATCGGCGAATGCCTGGGAAATGTTCCAGCGCGAGAGCGACCCGATCCAGAAGCTGCGTTATTTCCACCGATGGATGGCGCTGCTGCGCCACGAGGCTCGGATGTGCCGGCGCTTCGACCGCGTTATAACGATGACTGAAGACGACGCGGCATACTTACGTTCTTATTCACCGTCTGCGCAAATTCGCGCAATTCCAATCGGAATCGATCTTACGGAATTTGTTCCCCAGCCCGAAATGAACTCGCAACCTGTCGAAGCTTTGTTCGTCGGAAACTTCAGACATCAGCCGAATGTCGAGGCCGCCGAGTTTCTTATAGATCGTGTTGCACCGCAATTCCCTGAAGTCCAATTCGTCATTGCAGGCTCCCACGTGCCCGATCGTCTTCCGAGACTTCCGAATGTCTGCTTTCCTGGATATGTCTCCGACACGCGCCTGCTTTACCACAGATCCAACACGATTGTTGTTGCACCGTTGTTCTCAGGCACGGGACAGCGAGTGAAATTATTGGAAGCGTTCGCGATGGCTTCACCCGTCATTACCACGTCCGTTGGTGCCAAAGGATTTCCTCTACAGAATGGGATTCATTCGCTAATCGCCGATAACGAAAAGGATTTCATTGCCTCTTTGCATCGGCTTATTTCCTTCCGTGACCTGCGCGTTCGGTTAGCTACGAATGCCCTGGAAATGATCAAGCAATGTTTTACCTGGGACAGAATCGGATGCGACCTTTTGGACGTCGTCGACGTCAAACAACGGCGTAACTGAAGCAAGAGCTTAGAGTTTCCGCGTTGGGTTGTGATACTGTAAGGCCTTCCAAAACCGACTGGAGCCATCAGTAAATCCTGGATTCGCCTTTTTATCGTTGTCATTTTGGCAAGCACTCTTTTCCGCTTCCCAGCCCAGGCAGCATCTAATTCCTTAGTGATTAGTCAGATTTATCTTGCGACTGGGGCCAGCAGCACTGAACCGCAGAGCCAATACATTGAACTGTTCAATAAGGGCACAACGACCGTCAACGCATCATCATTTAGCCTTCAATACGCGCCCGAGGCATCATTCACTTGGCAGGCGTTTCCACTATCGGGAAACATCGCTCCAGGTCAGTACTACCTGATACGTCTAACGGGCTTATCCGGCGGCTTTGTAAGCCTTCCCCAACCAGATCTAACGATCAGTCTCACGCTGCCGCAGACCGCCGGCAAAGTGATACTCGCAAATGGTACTTCTGCCTTTGGTACGTTTTGCCCGCAAGGGGATCCCAGTATCATAGATCTTGTAGGCTATGGAAACACCGTCTGCTTCGAAAGCTCACCGCTGATTCCCCCCCAAGCCACAGACATCCTCGCCTTGGTTCGTAAGGGTGGTGGCTGTGTCGACACCGACTTTAATGCTGGGGATTTCACGAAAATTACCCCGGTGCTTCGTAACACAAGTTCCGTTCGGAATCCGTGTGGTGGCTCAGTTGGGCCAAGATCATTCGTCATTGCTGACGGTGGAGGAAGTTCTTTTCAGACTTTGGGTACCAGTTCCGCACCACTGACAACCGCTTACGCGCGCATTCAGCCTGATGCCGGTAGTGTCGCCCCAGCAGGCGTTGCAATTTACGGTTTGCGGCAGTCGGGTACGCTCATAACCGAAACGGGCGTGCCTGCCACGCCGTTGGTTACGGCAGGCATGTTGTACGCTGAGGTTAGTGGGTCCGTCACCACGGGCCTGGCTATTGCAAATCCCAACAATGACGACGTTACATTCAGCTTCACAATTACCGACAGCAACAGCACCCAGAACAGTTTTTCGGGATCCTTCACAATAGCCGCGAACACGCAAATGTCGAAGTTCTTAACCGATTGGCCGTTCAATAGCATAGGGATCACTGGGATATTGAGTTTTACTGCCTCAGCGCCTGTTGGCGTGACGACGTTACGTGGTTTTAGGAACGAGCGGGGCGAGTTCTTAGTATCGACCTTGCCGGTTCTGGATCCGACGGTTCCGGAACCGACAACGCCGTCTTATGTGCCGCAGTTCGCGGTAGGGGGTGGATGGAGAACGGAATTGATTCTTGTGAATACACTAGATTCTCAGGTGTCTGGTACTGTTAGTTTTACCGACGGCTCTGGAAATCCGATCAGCGTCCCTGTTGGTACTGTCACAAGCGGTCTTAGCTCCTTCACTTATACAGTCCTTCAAAGCAGGACACTAAAGTTCATACTGCCCAACGTTAATCCGACTCTACAAAGCGGCGTGATTCGGATTACTCCGAATTCAGGCGACCGCACACCCATCCCCTTGGCTGTATTTGCCTATACAAGAGACTCCGTTAGGGTATCCGAGGCGACAGTTCTGGGACTCCAAGCCACTCAGCTCCGTACATATATCGAAACCTCGAATGGCGGGGCAGTTGACTCTATCAAAACCGGATTGGCTATTTCAAATGCAGGAGGCGGGACGGCAACCGTTACGCTCGAGGCCTTCCAATTGAACGGAGTGTCCACGAATGCTACCAGTACTTTGTCAATTCCCGCGGGCGGTCGAGTCGCAAGGTACGCAAACGAAATGTTTCCTACCCTGCCCGCCTCGTTCAAGGGCGTTCTACGATTAGGTTCAAACACTCCAGTTACAGTGGCAGGTCTACGGGCCCGCAACAACGCGCGAGGAGATTACTTGATATCGACCGTCCCAATCGTTCAAGAAACGACGCAGGGATCATCTGCCGAAATTGAGTTCCCACACATCGTCGACGGTGCTGGTTACACCACGCAGTTCGCACTGATTAATGCGGTAAGCGGACAACCATCATCAGGCACTTTCCGTGTTCGAACGGTAGGCGGACAGGTTCTTGATCTACCTATACAACAATGAACTGGAGTAACCTGCTCCGGGTCTTGTCGCTGATTGTTCGGTTTTCGATTCTCTTGGTCATCGTCGCCTGCTTGGAAGGCAACCGTGACACCGGCCGTTGATATTCTGGTCGTCCTCTACAACAGCGGGAAATTTGTCGATCAGCTGCTGACCAGCCTGCGGCGCATCACGATCCCATTTACCGCATTTTTTTTGGACAACAATTCTAGCGACGATACCGTCGCCCGCCTCGGTTCAACCATAACGAACCTTCCGTTTCGCACTTATTTTCTTCGCTCTCGGGCCAACAACGGTTTCGCCCGAGGCGTGAATCTGCTCGCGCGGCAGGGAACCGGCGAGTGGGTGTTCATGTTGAACCCGGACACTGAGGTCCAAGCGGGCTGCCTTGAAAAGTTAATCGTCCGAGCGCAGTCAGATCCCAGGATTGCTGTTTGTGAAGCACGGCAGGAGCCTCGCCCGCATCCCAAGGCTTACGACTCTAGAACAGGTGAGACTACATGGTGTACCGGTGCTGCGACTCTGGTCCGGCGGTCGGCCTTCGAAGAAGTAGGCGGATTCGATGAGCGGATCTTTTTTATGTATTGCGAGGACATTGATCTCAGCTGGAAGCTGTGGCTGCGCGGCTGGAAATGCATTTACGTACCCGAGGCCGCCGTTGTCCATTACACGCAAGATATCCTACCGGGCAAGCGACGAACCGTCGAAAACTATTTCAGTTTCCGGAATTCATTGTTTCTGTTCTACCGATTCGGCTCAGCGGATGAGAAAGACGTCCTAACCCGGTTCCTTTTGCGGCGTCTTGTAACCGGCAAATACTCGATCCGCAGCCGAGCCTTGTACGTGTTTGCTTTTGCCGACCACATCCGGTATATTCCGTATCTGCTTCGTACAAGACGATTTTGGAGTGCTAAACGGCACCCGTGGATACGTTGGGAAGAGACTTCGCTGGCGGATTAGCGGAGTTTCAACGGATTTTCACTTCTGCCTTTTCTGCCTTGACACTTTAGGAAACTGAATGAAGGTTAGTGTTGTCATTCCCACGAAAAACCGTTCAGCCCTAGTGGCCCAAGCCATTGATTGCATTGAGTCTCAGACTATTCCGCGGGATCGGTATGAAGTAATCGTGGTCGACAATGACTCCTCCGACGACACTCAAGCGGTCCTGGAGAAAAAAGCCCGTATTTATTCAAACCTCAGATACGGAATCCAGGAAAAACGCGGAGCCGCCGCTACCCGAAACGCAGGGCTGCGGATGGCCAAGGGTGACTTGATCCTCTTCATCGACGATGATGTTCAAGCAGAGCCGAAACTGATCGCGAGCCATCTTGGATATCAGAAAAAAAATCCCGGTGCCTCTGTAATCGGAGCAGTAACCATTCCGTGGGGCGAGACTCGGGAACCATTTCGCCGGTACCTGCGGGATCACCGGATTTTAAATCCATACACTCCGTCAAAAGGGCCCATTGATTTTTCGTACTACCACACGAGTAACGTCTCGACACCGGCTGAGTCGTTGATAAAGGTTGGCGGATTCAATGAAGCTTTCAGCATTTACGGCATGGAAGATATCGAATTAGGCTACCGCCTCGAAAAGTCGGGATCTCGGATGATTTTCGCGCCAGAAGCTAAAGCTGTGCACTACCGCTTCCCCCAATATCAGGAGTTCATCGGACGCTGCGAAGAAGCGGGATACTCCCTTGGCTACTTGCTGATGCTGCATCCCGAGTTAAAAAAACGGTTCGTTGAAAACGGCCGGCTCGCCAAACATCTGAAGAATTTTCACCCTGTTTATAAGTGGACCGCTTTGGCGATGGAGCCGGTTTTGTCCGCCATCACGGCGTGGGAAAGACGCCGCGGTACCGGCAGCATAACGCGATTGTTGGATTTCCATTACCAATCGTCGGTCCGCTATCACTTCTTCCTGGGATACCACCGCTACGAGAAACAGCAGAAACAATCCACTTCGGTCGTCTCGCCGATTCACGCCTCGTTTGCAAAAAAGACTTTCAAATGATTAAAGCGCTCCCCGGCGGGCAACGAGAATCGTTCGAGGTAACGTTCTTAGGCGATTTTTCGAAGAAGTTCATCACCAACACATTCTTCAACGTGTTGGGCCGGTCGTGGAGCTTTCTGGTCAGCCTGCTGCTTACGCCCTACATTCTGTCTCGGTTGACGGTGACCGACTTTGGCGCCTGGGTGTTGCTTACAATCCTCGTCAATTCTTTCAACCTGCTGGATCTTGGTCTAGGGTTCGCTTTCGTAAGATATATCGCCGCCTATTACACCTACGAGGATTACGTCAGCATCAACAAGGTTATTTTTTCAGGTGTTACGTTCTATAGCTTATTAGGCATTTTGGGCGTCGGCGGAGGGTTGCTCATTCAGCGGCCTTTGTTGCAGTTACTGAGGATCACTGCCGCCGATGACACATACGTTCTGGTCCTTCTGACATGCGCTGTCGCGAATATTAGCGCGATGTATCTGTCGGTACTCAAAGGCATGCAGCGCATGGATAAGCAGAACTCACTCGAGA
>JACXTT010015109.1_pt1 | contig 10037 bp, 9 predicted proteins | sample 9270951 | NCBI WGS metagenome assembly JACXTT01 (sample SAMN15532306, study PRJNA645909) | rock metagenome | isolation source: weathered quartz diorite | place: Puerto Rico | collected 2017-06-21
TAACTTCAATTGCAGTCTTGGCGGCAACTATGGCTCTTGAAGCCAGTGCTGCGATACCCGAATCGTTCCGTGAGCAGTCAACGATTAAGATTGATTTAGCTGTATTAGACCCAACGATTACATCTCCCCAAACTCCGTTCGTACTGGAACGTCCTACGTCAAGTGGGACTGCCGCCGAAAAACATAGCTACCACAGTTCCCATCGCTCCCATTCATCGCATAGCTCCCACTATTCTTCTCGCTATTAAAGGGAGTTGAGGAGCGATGAATAACGAGAACTCGTCTGCCGATCTGAATTTCGATGGCAAGGCGTTCTCACTCGACACTGTCAAACGGGCATTGTATCGATTTACCGATCTATGTTCGTTTGACATACAGTCGATAGATGAACAGATCAAGGTAACCCTACACCTGCCGGTCGCGGCGAATCAAGTGAAGGTTGATGATTTATGCTCTCGGATACGAAATGAAGTTTTGGATCAGGACTTGCGTGAGGCAATTTCGAAAGAGACCGCAGGTATTCGAACGCTGATTCTCGCAAACGCCTTTTCCAATACCGGGCTAGTCGAATCTTGATGAACGAAGAGTTGGGGAAGAAATTCCGCTCCATTGATGTTTTCAATGGAGCGTCGCGTGGTCAATATCAACTGCTGCCAAGCCGTTTCATCCGCCTTGATGATAGTCGTTATGTGATGACAAACGAGGTCGGTGAATACCTCGTAATTACCCGCCCTCAACTCGAACAGTTTGTAAGAAAAAGGGTTCCACTCGATAGCGACCACTACCACGATCTCAAATCGAAACACTTCCTTATTGATGACGATTCGAGCGTGGCTCTTGACCTGCTGGCGCTGAAATACAGAACCAAGGCACAGCGGATTTCCCAGTTTACGGCGCTGCATCTGTTTGTCGTTAGTTTGAGGTGCGATTACTCCTGTAAATATTGTCAGGTTTCGCGGCAAACAGACGATAAGCTTGCGTATGACATGAGCCAGGAGACGGCGGATCGTTCGCTGGACTTTGTATTCAGAAGCCCGTCACCGGCTATCAAGATCGAATTCCAAGGTGGCGAACCGCTGCTGAACTTTCCGATTATTTGTTACATAGTCGAGAAGGCCAAAGCACGAAACCAGGAATATGGTAAAGACCTTCAGTTCGTGATAACGACGAACATGAGTCTCTTGACTGACGAGGTTCTGGCGTTCTGTCTTGCGCATGACATCCACCTCTCTACATCACTTGACGGCCCGGAAGATTTGCACAATCGCAACCGTCCACGTCCAGGTAGGAATGGCTATCAGCTTACCGTTGAAGGTATAAAGAAAGCACAAGCGGTATTAGGGCGCGACAAAGTGGGTGCCTTAATGACAACGACTGAAGCAAGCCTTTCGCGCGTCCGCGAGATTATCGACATGTATCTCGCCTTAGATATTGATGGGATATTCTTGCGTCCGTTAAGCCCATACGGCTTCGCTGTCAAAAACCGACAAGCCTACAAATACGACATTGACCGATGGTTCGAATTTTACAAAGAAGGGCTGGACTATGTGCTGGAAATCAACCGGCGAGGCCATCGATTTGTAGAGCTGCATACATCTTTGGTCATCAATAAAATATTCTCGCCTTTCGGCACCGGATACGTCGATCTCCAATCACCATCCGGAATGGCTATTTCGACCATTGCGTATAACTACGACGGGGAGATTTACGCAACGGATGAAGCGCGAATGCTGGCTGAAATGGGCGATAAGAAATTTCGGCTGGGGAACGTTCATCAAGATAGCTACGAGGATGTGATGCTTTCAGACACTGTACTCGATACGCTTGAGATCACGTTGGCAGAAAGTGCACCGATGTGTAATGACTGCGGCTTCCTACCTTATTGTGGTACTGATCCAGTCTACCACTATGCCACTCAGAAAGATGTGGTGGGGAACAAAGCGTTTAGCGGCTTTTGTAGCAAGAACATGAAGATTTTTCGTCACATCTTCGCTTTGTTAGAAGACGACTCCGAGGCAAGAAAAATCCTTTTAAGCTGGGTTCGTCCATGATTCATCTGCACTCGAAGAACAACCGGGCGCTAACCCCGATCAAGTACGACCATCCCTTCATATCGAAAATCACTACAAATGCGCATCTTCCGACAGCCCTCAGACCTGCGCATACTCTTCTATGGAAGGCAGAACAAAACCCGCTGCCATCTGGTTTCGGCCTAACGCTAGTTCTTAGTGGAAGTGATGAGCATCAAGATTTAAAAGGCTATACGAACGTTCTTCGGTTAGCGCCAGAGCTAGGATATTTGAAGGACCATGACGTTATCAAGTTCAATCCAGCAAATGCGGCAGTTAATGTGCTGTATCGAAAGGAGGCGAATTCAAACTCCTTTTTGATAACGGAACGCTGTAACTCATTCTGTATTATGTGCTCTCAACCCCCCAGAGATATCGACGATCATTACTTGGTCGACGATATGCTTTCGGCACTTCCGCTAATTCATCCAGATACGCCGGAAATTGGAATTACGGGCGGAGAGCCAACGCTTTGGGGCGATGATTTTATCCGCTTGATCCAGGCATCAAAAACCCACCTTCCGAGGACTGCTTTACATATCCTTTCCAATGGGCGGAACTTTAAGAACCTTCAGCTTGCGGCAAAAGTTGCTCAGATAAAGCATCCTGACCTGATGATCGGCATCCCTCTATATGCCGACTACTCTCAGTTGCATGATTTCATCGTCCAGGCCGACGACGCTTTCGACGATACGATTCGAGGAATATTAAATCTTAAACGATGCCGCGTTAGGGTTGAAATTCGTGTTGTGCTCCATCAGAAAAACTATTCCCGCCTGCCCAAGCTCGCTGAGTTTATTACCCGCAACCTTGTGTTCGTTGATCACGTAGCACTGATGGGCTTGGAAATCATGGGATTTGCGAAATCCAACTTCAATGGAATTTGGATCGATCCTTACGATTATAGAAATGAGCTGGAAGAAGCCGCCCACACGCTCGCGCGATCTGGAATGCGTATCTCTATCTACAATCACCCGCTTTGTATCGTTCCGCCATCAGTAAGGCGCTTTGCGGTTCGCTCGATCAGTGATTGGAAGAACGATTTTCTTGAGGAATGCCAATCATGCAAAGCGCTTCAAGACTGTGGTGGTTTTTTTTCATCCAATCTTACGAGGAGAAGCGCCTATATAAAAGCGTTTTAACACAGCACCTTTGACTTTCAAGTTATAGTTAAATTGCTTTTATGCCCTCAGAAAAGATTAAAACTATTTCTGAAATTGCTAAGAACGTAGCCGAGGTTGTAGCGCTAATCGTAGCCGGTTTGTGGGCTTATACTCAGTTTCATGAAACCGAAGGTCCATCCTTGGAATTAAGAAGCTTGTCAGAAAGTAAACTGGTCTGGTTTGAGGTTTTTGACCCAATTTATTGTGCCGGCGAGTTTTCAATAAGCATAAAGAATATAGGAAAGAAGTCGTTTGACCTTAAAACTGCAACGATACGAATCTGGCTTCTCGATGTACCTCCTCTGGGCCAAATGGTTTCTTACGTAGATACAAATGATTTCCTAGCTAAACAACCTACTTTTGAGAAGCGATTCTCGGATGCCGAAAAACTGCCGTTGCTAACACACTTTCCACCGGGTACCGAAGCGTCTTACGATTTCACGTTTAGTTTTAAATTCGATAAAAAAGATAGAAAAATTGCTCAGTTTGGCTTTATTGGTAATGGTTCGGGATTAGAATTACAGCAGAGCAGGTGGGATTATCTATGTGGTAAAGCCACAACAGACCTTTAACTGGTGCCGTCAGGATCTGTACCTTCGCTTAAGCGCTTATCTAGACGGTTAGGACGGGTAACTAGGTGCGGCGACTGGGTAAGCAAGGCAAGAAGGAAGGAGTAAGTTTTCATCAATTGTTAGGCTACTATGGGGCTACTAATAGTGGCAGCGCTAACTTTATTATCAGGTAACTTACTGTTTATATTGGTAGGCCGTGGCAGATTCGAACTGCCGACCAATGGATTAAAAGTCGGTTTCACCTCCCTGCAATCAGCCTATCCACAAGCTACTGCAAGCCGCGTACCTCTGAAGGGGTCCTTTCAAACACTTGAGGTTTAAGTTCAAGCTCGAAGATTAGTCAATCCGCCTTTCCGTACGTGCCCCTGTCTACACTACGTCTACATTATCCCTTGTCTACTTTGATAATGTTTCTTTAAGGCACTGATTAATATGGTGCTGTTGAGAGGAGTCGAACCTCCGACCTACTGATTACGAATCAGTTGCTCTACCAACTGAGCTACAACAGCCCGATAAAAAACGGCAATCCGAATTATAGAGCTTTGCGGATAGGGCGGCAAACGGGGAGTCCAAAATGCTGAAATTCAGCATATTGAGAAGTCTGACCCCCTCGGCTTGTGTAATCCATATATCCCTTCAATCGCTGCCAACTCATACCTGATCGTCAAATCCGGCCAAACGGTAGCGTTAATCCTTATTTTTTGTGGAAATAGGTTCCAGTAACTTCCCGGTCACTTCCGACGCAGTTTATTGACCTATTTTCCCTTATTTTCGGTGAACGTACATCAATACTGGACATTCACGGATGATTGCGTCACACTTGCGTCCCATGAAAAATACACCTTCTGTCGTAAAGAATGTTCTGGTTCTTCATGGGCCGAACTTGAATCTCTTGGGCACGCGTGAGCCTGAGGTTTACGGAAGCGTCACGTTAGAGGAAATTAACCGAAATTTAACGAATTTGGCCGCTGCAGCCGATATAGTGTTAACGGCTTTCCAAAGTAATGCCGAGGCTGAATTGATAGATCGAATTCAACGGGCGGCTCATGACGGAGTGGACTTCATTATCATCAATCCGGCAGCCTACACTCATACCAGCATCGCCTTGCGCGATGCCTTTGCTGCGGTAGGGCTGCCGTTCATTGAAGTTCATCTTTCCAATATTTTTGCGCGGGAGTCTTTCCGCAGGAAATCGTATTTTTCTGATCTGGCACGAGGTGTAATCAGCGGTTTGGGACCTAAAGGCTATGAGCTGGCGTTGCAGTATGCCCTGACGACCCGGTAATTCCTCAGTTGTTATCCGATACGAGGGGGCTCTGCCCCGGGGAGGTTATTATGGATCTGAGAAAGCTAAAAAAATTAATCGATCTGGTTGAGGAGTCGGGCATCGCCGAATTGGAGATTACCGAGGGCGAAGAAAAGGTTCGCATCAGCAAGTCTGCCTCTTCAGTGCAGAGCCAGGTCACCACGACAGGAACACCCGCGCCGCAGCCGGCGGCCCAGCCCGCCGTCTCCGGGTCCACGGCGCCTGCCGCAACCCCTGCGGCAGCCGAAAAATTGCCTGAAGGCCATGTGGTGAAATCGCCGATGGTCGGCACTTTCTATCGCAGCTCCGCTCCTGGCGCCAACCCATTCGTGGAGGTGGGGCATACAGTGAAAGAAGGCGATACGCTGTGCATCATTGAAGCGATGAAGCTGCTCAACGAGATAGAGTCGGACAAGAGCGGAGTAATTAAAGCAGTCCTGATGGAAAATGGTCAGCCAGTCGAGTACGGCGAGCCATTATTCGTGATCGAGTAGTTCCGATACCTGTTTCGTGAGAGCACCTAGTGCCTATATAACACTCCGCGTCAACAAATACTCCCGGTAACATGTTCGAAAAAATCCTAATAGCCAATCGCGGCGAGATCGCGCTGCGCATACAGCGGGCATGCCGCGAGATGGGCATCAAGACCGTAGCCGTGCATTCCGAAGCGGATGCCGAGGCCAAGTACGTGAAATTGGCCGATGAGTCAGTATGTATCGGCCCGGCCCCCTCCGCCCAGAGTTATCTCAACATTCCCGCCATTATCAGCGCAGCGGAAGTGACCGATGCGGAAGCTATCCATCCGGGTTACGGATTCCTCGCGGAAAATGCCGACTTTGCCGAACGCGTGGAAAAAAGCGGCTTTGTGTTCATTGGACCCCGCCCCGAGACGATTCGCTTGATGGGCGACAAGGTCAGCGCCAAGAATGCCATGAAAAAAGCTGGCGTACCCTGCGTTCCAGGCTCCAACGGATCGCTGCCTGAATCCCTGGAAGAAGTCAGGGCAATTGTGCGCGCCATCGGCTATCCGGTCATCATCAAAGCCGCGGCAGGCGGCGGCGGCCGCGGCATGCGCGTCGTGCACACCGAAGCCGCATTATCGAACGCGCTGGTCATCACACGCAACGAAGCTCAAGCCGCATTCGGCAACCCGACGGTTTATGCGGAGAAATATCTGGAAAACCCGCGTCATATCGAGTTCCAGGTTCTGGCCGACGAACACCGGAATGCTATCTATGTTGGCGAACGCGAATGTTCCATGCAGCGCCGCCATCAGAAAATTCTCGAGGAGGCACCCGCCTTGGGCATTCCTCCCCGGCTGCGCGACAAAATAGGCACGCGCTGTGCCGATGCATGCCGCCGCATCGGTTACCGTGGCGTGGGAACATTCGAGTTTTTATTCGAGAGAAACGAATTCTATTTCATCGAGATGAATACCCGTCTCCAGGTGGAACATCCCGTCACCGAAGCGATTAGCGGAATTGATCTGGTGCAAGCGCAGATTCGCGTTGCGGCAGGCGAAAAATTGACTACTCGCCAGCGGGACGTGGTGTTGAGAGGACATGCCATCGAATGCCGCATCAACGCGGAGGACCCTTATAAGCTCACGCCATCGGCCGGCCGCATTACGCAGTATCATTCGCCGGGCGGTCCCGGCATCCGCGTGGACTCCCACGTCTATAACAACTATCTTGTGCCGCCATATTACGATTCGCTGATCGGCAAAGTCATTGCCTATGGCGATAACCGGAACCAGGCGATCGCCAGGATGCGCATTGCGCTATCCGAAATGGTTGTCGGCGGTATCAGCACCAACATTCCCTTACACCTGGACCTATTGTCCGATGCCGCGTTTCTCAACGGTCCTACCGGGATTCATTTCCTGGAGCAAAAGCTCGCCAATTATAATAAACCGGGCTAACATGCACCGTGAACCGTGTGATAGCTAGGCTGCTGATCTGGGTTCAAAATAGCTGTTCCGCAATACCCCTTGCAATACAAGAGACTGCGCTGTAATGCCCTGGATTTCGCTTGCGATAGAAACCAGCAGTGCCCATGCCGAAGTCTTGAGCGATGCCTTGCTCGAACTCGGCGCGTTGTCAACGGATATTCACGATGCGGCCGCGGGCACCGAACGGGAGCAGCCGTTATTTGACGAGCCGGGCGAGGCGCCCGGCGAGATCTGGCCGGTTTCCGAACTCACCGCCTTATTTGAAGCGGATGCGGATATCCCTTCCATTGTGCGGATTGCGGCGGAAGCAGCTCGGCTTCCCGATCTGCCCAGCTACCGCATTACGCACGTGGAAGAGCAGGACTGGGTCCGGCTCACTCAATCCCAGTTCGATCCAATCCGGATATCGTCACGGCTATGGATTGTTCCAAGCTGGCATTCGGCACCCGATTCGGCCGCGATCAATCTGATACTCGATCCCGGAATGGCCTTCGGCACGGGCAGCCATTCTTCGACTCAATTGTGCCTGGCGTGGCTTGACTCAAATCTGCAAGCAGGCGAAGATGTCCTGGATTATGGTAGTGGTTCCGGCATATTGGCCATCGCCGCCTCGAAGCTCGGCGCGGGTCACGTCGTAGGCGTGGATATCGATCCCCAGGCGATTGCGGCAAGCCGCAACAACGCGATGCTCAATCAATGCTATAAGAATGTGGAATTTCATACGGCTCATTTTGAGGCCGGGGCAGGCGCGCATAACAGAGCGACCGATGTGGCCGACGTAGTTGTGGCGAACATTCTTGCGAATCCCTTGATCATGCTGGCTCCGGTTTTAATTGGCGCTACCCGCGCCGGTGGACGCATCGCCCTGTCGGGCATCCTCTCGGAACAAGCGGAAGACGTGATGCGGGCTTACCGGCAACGCTTCAACATGCGTATCGCAAACGAGCAGGCGGGATGGGTATTATTGACAGGAACGAAGAACTGAAACCCGATTTTTCCTAGGAGCCTGTCGGACTTGAAGAATCGAAGCGAAAATGTGGCTGGTCGAATACAGATTTTGACGATTTTGAAGGCCAATAGTTGGTTCTATTGGCCGAGAAAGTGGCGAAATATGGACCGGCCAGACGCCTTTTGCAGCCGATTTCCTTTAAGTCCGACAGGCTCCTAGACTCAGGCCATGGCGCTGATTACCCGCTGCCCCCACTGCACGACCACTTTCCGCGTGACGCCACCTCATCTGCAGGCGCATGGCGGCGATGTACGGTGTGGACGCTGCGCTCAGGTATTCAACGCATTTTCAACGCTGTCCACGATCCAGGAACCGGGAGGCGGTGACCCGGTCACGCGAAAAACTGAGGGAGCGCCTGAAAATGCCCGTAACGAGAAGCCTGCGTGGGAATCCCCTGCCCTGGCTGCATCCGGTCAAGCGGAACCGCCTCCCGCACCCAGTCATGAAATAACACAGACTGAAGCCCTCGCGGACACGGTAACACCGGAAGCTGGAATTGCGGAAACGGCAGTTCTGGAAGACGTGATTCAGGAAACACCAGCTCCGGAAAAGCCGGCTCCCGAAGCGATAATTCCCGAAGCGCCAATATCGGAAACCGTGATGCCGCAAGCGGGCGGAGCAAGCACGGCAACCGCCGACTTGCTGCCTCATGGGCTTCATGGGCAACCATTGGGACAACCAATTTCGGAACCCTCCCCGGCGGAACGGTTCACGGAAGAGCCCGCTACGGTTGTGGAACGGCTCCCGGGCGGATCGGCCACGGATGCGGCCAGCGCTTCGGAAAAAATTCACGCGCCTGGCAGTAGCGAGCCGGAGACTCGCGCGAACGATGCTCATGCGGCCAAGGCCCATGCGCAGCAGGTTCATGCCAAAGAACCCACGCAGGAGGCGGGTCCGCCGGAAACGCGGGAGGTCCATGAACATGAGGTCCAAGCGGAAAATTATGCCTTCGATGCGGCGCAGCCACGCCAGACCTCCGTGGTGTGGACCTTTGCCAATCTGCTTCTGCTCATCCTGTTAACGGGACAGACCGTGTATTTTTACCGCACCGAGCTGGCTGCCCTCGTGCCCGCGGCCAAACCGTACCTGGAACAATACTGTCAGTTGTTGCAATGTACTATTTCCCCACTGCGGCATCCGCAATTGCTGAACATAGAATCATCCGATATGCACGCGGATGATCCTCAACGCCCCGGCGTCATAACGCTGAGTGCCACGGTACGCAATCATGCCTCCTATCCTCAGGCATTTCCCTTGTTTGAGCTTACTTTCATCGATAACCAGAATAAGCCCCTGGCGAGCCGTATCTTTAAACCTGATGCATACCTGGGTGAAAATGCGAGTCCGACGGGGAACATATCCGCGGGTACCGAATTCGACGTCAGGCTCCATCTCGATACCGGCGATTTGAACGCGGACGGATACCGGCTCTCTTTGCTTTATCCCGGCTCCTAGCAGCCCGTCGGAATTAAAGGAAATCGGCTGCAAAAGTGTCTGTCTGGTATGACCTCACGGTTATCAGCTATTGCACCCTGATTTGTTCCAAAACTTCCCACACCCATAAAACCCCACGCTCCGTCTGCCTAACCGCCGGATTTAGGTTAAAATCGGGAATCCCGTCAAATAGAGGCATCTGCTCCCTGGAAGCATGGCATCCGACACGCTGGCCGAAATAAAAGGCCTGAATTTTTCTTACGGAGAGCGCTCGATTCTGAAGGGAATCGACATGACGATGTCGCGCGGTAAGGTCATTGCCATCATGGGAGGCAGCGGCAGCGGCAAAACAACCCTGCTGCGGCTTATCGGCGGCGCGATGCGGCCGTCTTCGGGTTATGTCAAAATTGCAGATAAAGTCGTGCATGAGCTCTCGCGGGATGAGCTTTTTCGCATGCGCCGGAAGATGAGCATGCTGTTTCAGTTTGGCGCGCTTTTCACCGATTTGTCGGTGTTCGACAATGTGGCGTTTC
>JACXTT010015110.1_pt1 | contig 10036 bp, 9 predicted proteins | sample 9270951 | NCBI WGS metagenome assembly JACXTT01 (sample SAMN15532306, study PRJNA645909) | rock metagenome | isolation source: weathered quartz diorite | place: Puerto Rico | collected 2017-06-21
TTGACCGCGTTCTGGAGACCCGGTCTTGCCATCCACGTCACCGCCAGTGTCACACCAGGCGACTGCACCGGCATCCGGCAAAGATACGATGTTTGACGTATGATCCCACGCGGGCGGGGACCCTCGCCGTGTGAGCCCCGCCGAGGCGTGGGCGATTCCGCGGATGGAGGGGCGCATGACGACAGACCAGGATCCGACTCTCGAGTCACTGCCTTCGCTGGCCCGCCAGCACCTGGCGGGCAGAATCAGCCGCCGAACCTTCCTCGGGCAGGCGCTGGCGGTCGGCTTGACCGTCGCGGGGGCGGACGCGCTGCTAGCGGCTTGCGGGACCTCAACGCCGTCCGGGCCGCTCCCCACCAAGCTGACGGTGATCACCGCAGACGACCTCCAGGTCGCGGACCCGGCGAACTACCTGTCACAGTCGGACAACTTTGCGATCGACCTGGTCAACGAAGGCCTGATCAGCTACAAGCCAGGCACCTGGGACATAGTGAACACCCTGGCCTCCGAATTCAAAGAGTCTTCCGACCACCTGAGCTACAGCTTCAAGCTCAAGCAAGGGATCCAGTTCCAAGGCGGCTACGGCGAGCTCACGGCCGATGACGTCAAGTTCTCTTTCGAACGCATCGCCGGCCTGACCACCCCGAACATCAACTCGCCTTTCGCAGGCGACTGGGAGCCGCTGCAGTCGGTGGAGGTCACCGGCAAGTACACAGGTGTCATCCACCTGAAGCACACGTTCGCGCCCCTGACGCGGACCACCTTACCGCTGACGAGCGGCTACATCCTCTCCAGGAAAGCCGTCACGGACAAGGGCCAGAACTACAACATGCACCCGATCGGCACAGGCCCGTACCAGCTGACCGAGTTCGTCTCCAAGGACCACCTCACGTTCACCCGCTTCAAGGACTACGGGGGCGCGCAGAACGGCGCCATCGGCGGGCGGCCCCAGTGGGACACCATCCTCATGAACATCGTCTCGGACCAGAACGCGGTCGAGGTTGCGCTGGAAGGAGGGCAGGTCGACTTCGCTCAGATCGGCACCCAATCCGTGGACCGGTTGAAGAGCCGCGGCTTCAACGTCCAGTATCGCCCGTCGCTGTCCTACGACTGGGTCTCGATCAACATGACGCATCCCGTCCTCAGCGACATCAACGTCCGCGAGGCGATCCGGCACGCGATCGACGTCCCATCCGTGATCAAGGCCGCCTATGACGGCAAGGCGGAGCGAGCCTTCGCGATCATCCCGAAGTCGATGGGCATCGGCTACTGGACCGACGCGCCGCACTACGACCGCGACCTCGCCAAGGCTCGCGACTACATCAGCCGGTCGGGATTCAAGCCCGCGGACCTTGCCTTCAACCTCTACTGCTATGACAACGCGACTTACCGCAACGGCTCACTCGTCATGCAGTCGAACCTCAACGACGCCGGGTTCAACATCACGTTCAAACCGCTCGCCGGCGCGGATTCCAGCAACTACGGTCACGGCGCATCTGGCATGCAGACGGCAACCATGAACTTCAACGGCTTCAGCTCCGCCCCCGATCCCTACTTCTCGCTCGAGTGGTTCACTTGCAGCGAGATCCAGTCATGGAACTGGATGGGATTCTGCAATGCCGACTTCGACAACCTGCTGACGCAGGCCAACCAGACCTTCGACGCCAAGCAGCGCACGGACCTGTTCGTTCAGGCCCAGAAGCTGATGGACCAGAGCGCGAGCACCGTCTGGGTGGACTTCCCGGCGACCTACTTCGCCAGCAAGTCCTCGCTGAAGCCCGTGCTCAGGCCGGACGGTCTCTGGCCGGTTCACCTGGCGTTTCGGTCGGCCTGACCATCGCCGGCAGCTGAGCCCAGAAGTGGCACGCGACGGTGTGGGCAGGTTCGGCGAGGTCGAAACGCGGCACCTGCTGGTGACAGATCTCTCCGGCGTACGGGCAGCGGGTGTGGAAGCGGCAGCCCGGCGGCGGCCGGCGCGGACTGGGGATCTCGCCCGGAAGTAAGAGGCGGCGCTCCGTCTGGCGCTGCCTCGGATCCGGCTCCGAGATGGCGGCCAGGAGCGCCCGGGTGTAGGGATGCGTCGGCCGGTCGAAGACGCGGGCCGCGGGACCGACCTCGGCGAGCTGGCCGAGATACATGACGGCGATGCGGTCGGCGATGTAGCCGACCACGTTCAAGTTGTGGGTGATGATCAGGTAGGTGAGATGAAGCTGCTCGCCCAACTGCTTCATCAGGTTGAGCACAGCCGCCGCCGCCGAGACGTCCAGGCCTGAGGTCGGCTCGTCCGCGACCAGGAAGTCCGGCCGCAAGGCGAGCGCCCGCGCGATTCCGACTCGCCTCGCCTGGCCTCCCGAAAGCTCGTGTGGATACTTGCGCGCCTGGTCCCGTGAGAGCTCGACCATGTCCAGCAGCTCTGGCACGCTCAGCCGCTGGTCAGGCGGAACGTCGTGTATGCGGTATGGCTCCGTCAAGAGGTAGGAGACGCGAAGCCGCGGGCTGAGGCTGGAGTAGGGATCTTGAAAGATCATCTGCGCATGGCGCCGGTACCGGCGTAGTTCCCTGCCGCTCATGCGCCGGACGTCTCGTCCGTCGTAGCGGATCTCGCCGCTCGTCGCACCGACAAGGCGGAGGAGCGTCTTACCCAGGGTCGTCTTGCCCGAACCCGACTCACCCACGAGGCCCACGATCTCGCCGCGCGCCACTTCGAGGCTGACTCCGTCCACTGCACGCACGGGATCGCTGCTCACGCCGAACAGGCGCTCGAGCGGCCCTCCAGCCGGAAAGTGGGTGCAGAGATCTTTGACCTGAAGCAGAGGCTCGGTCAGGACGGCTTCTCCGTCGAGTGCTCGTAGCCGGACGCCGGATCGTGGATCAGGCAGCGCACTCGGTGGGGGCGTGGTCCATCCGCCGCGTCGAGCAAGCGCGGCTCGCTTTGCGTGCAGACCGGCTGGCAGTGCGGGCAGCGATCGGCGAACTTGCAGCCGGGCGGCAGGGCCGAGAGGCTGGGCACTCTACCTGGGATCGAAGCCAGCCGTCGGTCACGCCGGTGACGCGAGGGGACTGCCGCCAGCAGCGCCTGGGTGTAGGGATGCTTGGGCCCGTCGAAGATCGACCTCACGTCCGCCTCCTCCACCATCCGGCCCGCGTACATGACGGCGACACGATCACAGATTTGCGCGATCACACCTAGGTCGTGCGAGATGAAAAGAACAGCGGTGCCGTTGCGGGCGCGCAACTGCTTGAGGAGCTCCAGGATCTGCACTTCGAGGGTGACGTCGAGAGACGAGGTCGGCTCGTCCGCTATCAGCAGCGCAGGTTCCAGCAGCAGCGCGATCGCGATCATGATGCGCTGCCGCATGCCGCCCGAAAACTCGTGCGGGTAGTCATCGATTCGTTCCTCGGGGTCCGGAATACCGACCTGCCCGAGCATCGCGGCCGCGCGTCCCCGCAGGGCCCTCGCGTTCATCTCGCCTCGACGCCTGTGCGCCCGCTGGGCCTCGACCATCTGGTCGCCGATCGTGAAGGCCGGGTTGAGGCTGGTCAGCGGGTCCTGGAAGATCATCGCGATCTCCTTGCCGCGCAGCGATCGCAGCTCTCGCTTGCTCAAGGCCAGGATGTCGGTGCCTTTCAACAGCGCCGAACCCGACGTGATCTCACCGTTGGCGGGCAGCAGGCGAAGGAGGGACGAGCTGAGCGTCGACTTGCCGCAGCCTGACTCTCCAACGATGCCGACGATCTCCCCCGGCTGGACTTCGAAGGTGACATCGTGCAGCGCCTGGACGGTCGTGTTGGCGTCGAGGTGATAGGCGACGCCAAGCTCCTGGACCCGCAGCAGGGGTCCGCTCACATCCGGCGCCACCGCCGAGAGCCCGCCAGCCGGGGATCGATGATGTCGCGCAGCGTCTCACCGAGAAGCGTGATGCCCAGGGTGACCACCATCAGGGTGACGCCCGGCGCAATGACTGCCCAGGGCGACTGGCGCACATAGCCGAGGCCGTCGCTCAGGATGTTGCCCCAGGACGCGGCCGGCGGCTGCACGCCGAGGCCGAGAAACGACAGGCCTGCCTCGGCGGCAATCGCACTCGGCAGGTCCATCGCGGCGAGGATCAGGCACGGCGCCACCACGTTGGGCAGCACATGGACCAGCGTCACGCGCAGCGCGCTCGCACCGAGCGCGCGCTCCGCCTCAACGAACTGGTTTTCCTTGGTGGCGAGAACCAGGGCGCGACAAACCCGTCCGTATGCCGGTATGTAGCCGACCATCAACACGAGGACCAGGTTCGTCAGTGACGGGCCGAGCAGGGCGATCAGTGCCAGCGCCAGGATCACCCATGGAAAGGCCTGAATGGTGTCCATCGCCACGACCACCGCGTTGTCGAATACACCGCCGAGGTATCCGGACACGAGGCCGATGATCAACCCGAGGACGAGCGCAAAGAGAACTGCTGGCAGCGCCACGCTGACCGAGATGCGCGAGCCCACGATCAGCCTCGAGAGCAGATCACGCCCCAGCTGATCGGTACCGAGCAGGTGTTGGGCCGACGGCCCGAGCAGCTGGTTGGGGACATCGATTGCATCGGGTCTGTAAGGGGTCAGGACTGGCGCGAACGCCGCTGTCAAGAAGAGGATGAGGACCACGACCAGCCCGAAAGCTCCCGATGGGCGCCGCACGATTTCGCGCAGGGTCCGTAACGTTCGCGAGCTCATCCATGCGGGCGTCGATGCCTGGCGCGCAGGGAGCGAGGTGGCGATGCCCACCGACTACGAGCCCGCCCGCTCGACCCGGATCCGGGGGTCGAGGAGTCGATACGTGAAGTCCGCGAGCAGGTTGGCGAAGATGAAGAGCAGCGCCACCACGAGGACCGCGCCGCGCACGATCGGGAAGTTGCGCTGTGAGATTGCGCTGTAGAGCAAGCTGCCGAGACCGGCGCGGCCGAAGATGACCTCGATGAACACCGCGCCGCCCATCAGGTTGCCCAGGCCGACGCCTAGCACGGCCACCGTTGGGATCAGGGCGTTCTTGAGCGCGTACTTGTTGAAGATGATCGACTCGCGAACGCCAAACGCGTGGAATGAGCGAATGTAGTCCGCCCCCAGGACTTCGAGCATGCTGGCTCGGACCAGCCTGGCCAGGTAGCCGACCCAACCCAGCGCCAGCGCCGTGGCGGGCAGGATGAGTGGCCCGCGTAGTCAAGGGGGTCGGCGAACGTTCCAGTTCCGATGGCCGGCAGGAGCGGGAACTGCACCACGAAGATGAGGAGGAGGAAGAGGCCGGCGAGGTAAGTCGGCATCGAGATGATCGAGATCGACACCATGCCCAGGAGGCGGTCGATCCAGGAATTGGGACGGGTGGCCGCGAAGACGCCGAGCGGCACGCCGAGCAGGACGGCGAGGGCAAGCGCCGTCACGGCGAGGATCACGCTGTGGGGGAGTGCGTTGCCGATCAGCGTGACCACCGGCTGCTGGCTGAAAAAGTCCCGCCCAAGGTCGCCATGGAGGGCGTTCCAGAAGAAGTGCAGGAGCTGGACGTGGATCGGCTGGTCGAGCTCCATCTCGTGCCGGACCAGGGCTTCGAGCTCCGGGTTGGACCGCTGCCCGAGCACGACCCTGGCCGGATCGCCCGGGACCACGTGGACGAGCAGCGCCAGCGTGGTCATGACCAGCGCCACGACCACCACTGTCATCGCGAGCCGCTTCAGGATGTACAGGTAGAACACCGTGCCGTCCCCCTCGGGGCGAGCTTAGCCCGTAAGCGGCAGATGGACCACGCTGCCGGTCGAGTGCGAACGTTCGGCGGCCTCGACCATCTCGACCGCCGCCCGCCCGTCTTCGCCGGTGACAGCAGGCTCACCGCCCCTGCGAACGCAGTCGACGAAGTCCTGCACCTGCCTCGCCCAGCCGCCGATCCGGTTTACGTGATATGGCGCGTTGACCCAGTCGATAGGCGGCTGCTCCGCGACCACGGTCCACGACTCGCCCTTGCCGAGCAGCAGCTTGCCGAACATGTCGCACTCGAGGATTCCCTCCGACCCGACCGCGACGTACTGCGCCACGTCGTGGCCTTCGGCGCCGCCGTGCAGCCCTGGCGGCGGCACCTCCGAGGTCATCCACACCTGGGCGATCGCGCCACCGGCAAACGTGTACTCGGCCATCCCGCTCTGGTCGGGCTTGGGGATGTCGTGGGTGTAGGTCGCGAAGTGGCCATACGCGGAGACGGCTTCGCTGCCGGCCAGCCAGCGGAGCACATCGCAGACGTGCGAGCCCCAATCGAGAAAGACGCTGCCCTCGGCCGGGTCGAGGTACCAGGTCTGGAGCTCGTCGGGGCTGGAGGCCAGACCTGCCGAAGCGACCGTCGCACGGAGCATGCGCACCTGTCCGATCGCGCCCTCGTCGATGAGCCGCTTGGCGGCGGCGGGTGATTCGCGGAAGCGCGTGACCTTGTTCACCGCCAGCAGCACGCCGGCCCTGTGGCAGGCGGCCAGCATGGAGTCGCATTCCGCGACCGTCCGCCCCATCGGTTTCTCGACCAGCACATGCTTGCCTGCCGCGGCCGCGCTTTTGGTCAACGGTTCGTGCGTCGAGTGCGGGGTGGCGATGATCGCGACGTTAACGTCGGGTCGCTGGAAGGCAGCCCCCGGTGATGGCTCATGCGCAACTCCATGCCTGGCTGCGAGCCCGGCCGAGCGAGTGCCGCCTGCGCAGACGGTGAGGCGTGCGCCCGTGACCAGCCGAGTGATCGCCTCGCAGTAGACCTCACCCATGAAGCCGGCGCCGATGACGGCGATGCCGACCGGGCCCTGGCTCACCCCGCCAGCACCGGATTCGTGATCGAACCCAACCCTTCGATCGTGCTCACGAGCTCGTCTCCGGGCTGAAGGTACGTTCCCGTGGCGTCACCGACCCCGGATGGTGTCCCGGTAGCGATCACGTCGCCCGGCTCGAGGGTCGACCACCGGGAGATGAAGGCGATGACCTCGGGCACCTTGAAGATCATGTCCGCGGTCGATGCGTTCTGGCGGACGGTGCCATTGACCGACAGCTTCATGTTCAGGTGGTCTGGATCCTTCACGCCGGTCACCAGTGATGGCCCGAGGACAGCGAAGCTGTCGCACCACTTGCCGTTGATGAAGTCGAACCACTCGTCCAGCGAACCGAATTGTGTACGGTTGGGGTAGTTCATATAACGCGCGGAGACGTCGTTGAAAATCGAATAGCCCGCGACGTGCGACGCCGCCCTCTCGACTGGCACCTTGTGCGCGCGGCTCCCGATGACCACGGCGAGCTCCACCTCCCAGTCCACGGTCGTGCTCATGTCTGGGATCAGGATTGGAGCACCGGGACCGATCACGCTGCTCGGCAGCTTGCAGAAGACCAGCGGCACTCGACCGCTCTTGGGGCGAACTTCGGCTCCGCCTTCGCTGACGTGCTCGGCATAGTTCTGAGCGAGGGCGAAGATCTTGCCAGGCCGAGGCACTGGTGCCAGGAGCTGAACCTTTGCGATTTGAGTCGTTCCGTCGGCGGGCACCCCCAGCTCGAGCTGGTGCTCGATTTCCTCCAGCGCACGGGGTCCGCGATTCAGGAGTGACAGCATGTCGGCCGGCGCTCGCGTGCCGTGAGCTCGAGCCAGGGCTGCGAGGTCGACGATGCCGTCGCCGCGACGGATTCCGACCCGCGGCGCCCGCCCGGCCCGGTAGGTCACGAGTTCCAGGTCGTCACCCCGCTTGCGTTAGGTCAGAGATCATACCAATGATGATTGCGGAGTATAGTCAGCCGGTGACCCTGACGGCGGGCTTTGCCCGGCGCGACATCACGCCCGCAATCGGTGGTCCGGCGCTGTACGGCGTGACATGTTTCATCGACCAGATCTGGGATCCGCTCGAGGTCACGGCCCTGGTCCTGGACGACGGCGAGGAGCGGGTCGCGATCGCCGGCTGCGACATCTCTGAGATTCTCGAACACCCCTATCGCGAGATGACCGCGGAGATTGGCCAGGCGATAGGTGTCCGGCCGGAGCGGGTGTGGCTCAACTCCTCGCACACTCACAGCGCTCCTTACCTGACCACCGAGCTCCAACAGCTCCTCGATCCCTACGGGCTCATCGCGGTCGACTACGACTACGTCGATCAAGTGTGCCGAGCGCTGACCGAGGCGATGCGGGAGGCCTCGGAGCGGGCGGAGCCGGCATCGCTCAGCATCGGTCGAGGACGCGTGGAGCGGGTCGCGTCCAACCGCAGGGTCAAGCTGCCGGATGGCAAGACCATCCACCGCTATGCGCGCGCGCCGGTGGAGTGGCGGCGCCTCGAGGAGGGGCTGATCGATCCCGATGCGACGGTGATCCGTTTCGACCGCAAGGACGGATCCACGCTCGGCGCCATCGCCACTTACTCGTGTCACCCGACCGCGGCGGGTGGTGACCTCCACGAGTGGGTCTCCGCCGACCTGGTCGGCGTAGCGGTTCGGAAAGTCGAACCGACCCTGGGGGCTCCGATCCTCTTCATGCAGGGGTGCGCCGGCGACATCGGCACCGGCAAATGGACCGAAGGCACCCCCGCCGAGGACACGCAGCGCATGGGCGAGCGCCTGGCGGCGGGAATGCTTTCCGCCCTTGGCAGCGCCCAGCCGGTCGAGTTGGGTCCGCTGCGGGCCGCGGAGAAGCGCGTCGATCTCGAGCTCGATCCGTTCCCACCGTTGGCCGAGATGGAGGAGCGGCTGAAAAAGGCTGCGGAGGGCGGCGTCTCTGGCGAGGTGGTCGCCGCCGGCGATGCCCTGGTCGTCGCCCGCCGGGCGGAGGAGATCCGCCGCCCGCTGGTTGGCGCGCTCAGCATCGGCGACCTGGCGATCTCGCTCCTACCGGGCGAGGTATTCCTCCGGTTGGGACTGCACATCAGGGACGCCTCGCCGTTCCAGCACACGCTGGTCTCCGCGTACAACAACGTGTCGCTGCAGTACATCCCGACCGCGGACCAGTTTCCCGAGGGGGAGTTCGAAATCGCCGGTGGATGGCGCTACGTATCTCCCGGCCAGGGCGAGCGACTGGCCGCCGGTGCAGCCCAGCTGCTCTCGAGCCTGAGATAAGCGTGGCGGCGGTGGATCCCAGGCCGGCCCTGCTCGGCGGCAAACCGATCATCGAGGGGGAGCTGCCACCGGAGAACACGGTCGACCAAACAGAGATCGCCGCGGTCACGCGCGTCCTGGAGGCTGGTGAGCTTTCGGGATTCCTCGCCAGCGCGGGCGACGAGTTCTTCGGCGGCAAGGAAGTCCAGAGGCTGGAAGAGGATTTCCGCAAGCGCTTCGACGTGAAGCACGCGATCGGCCTCAACTCGGCCACGACCGGGCTGCACGCCGCGCTGGTCGCGTGCGGCGTGGGAGCTGGTGACCAGGTCATCCTCCCGCCGACGACCATGAGCGCGACGGCGGCTTCAGTGCTCCTGGCGGGCGCGGTCCCGGTGTTCGCCGACATCGATCCCCTGACCTTCAACATCGACCCCGCCTCGGTGGAAGCGCGCATCACCGAACGAACGGCCGCCATCATCGCCGTGAATCTGTTCGGTCAGCCGGCCGCGCTCGACGAGCTCCGGCGGATCGCCGACGCCCATGGCCTTCGCCTCATCGAGGACAACGCGCAGGCCCCGGCCGCCCTCTTCGACGGACGCTGGGCCGGCACCATCGGCGACGCGGGCGTATTCAGCCTGAATCGCAACAAGATCGTGCAATCGGGCGAGGGCGGCGTGGTGGTGACGAATGACGACAACATCGCCTTCCGGGCCCAGCTGGTGCGCAACCACGGCGAGGTCGTCATGGACCAGATGCAGGACAGACCCTACGAGCCACTGGTCGGAAGCAACTACCGGCTCACCGAGCCCATCGCAGCCATCGCCAATGTGCAGATGAGCCGGCTGGACAAGCTGACCGCGGATCGCGTTCAGCTGGCCGGCCAGCTGACCGAGGCGCTGTCGGGCATCGACTGCCTGCATCCGCCCACCATCCACCCCAAGGCGACGCATGTGTACTTCGTCTATCCGATGCGTTTCGACGC
>JACXTT010015111.1_pt1 | contig 10036 bp, 6 predicted proteins | sample 9270951 | NCBI WGS metagenome assembly JACXTT01 (sample SAMN15532306, study PRJNA645909) | rock metagenome | isolation source: weathered quartz diorite | place: Puerto Rico | collected 2017-06-21
CCAGCACGCAATGCATGTCCAAGCAGGAGCGAGTTCAGAAGAAGCTGAATTGGTTTCGTGATAATGGCTGGGTACGCTTTTCGTTTTGCAGGCATCCTCGGTCTGCCGAATATCAGACCCTGCTCCGTCGACCTGAGGCGCCCGGAAATCATAGCCGGGAACTAGGTAGCCGAACTCGTCTGGACACAGACCCAGCACAAATCGGTATTTCCTTGTCATACGATCCCGAACGCTGGGTTCATAGGGCCGGCCTGTCTCGGCAACTGGACAATCCTGACGCCGGTTCCTTTCAATTCCGTAAAACACTTCAGGAAACAACTCGCCGGGCGTGGTGATGATCTGAGCATCACCTAAGGCCACGGCATAGACCTCGCTCTCAATTTCCATTTGCTTCGCGTTCCCGGGCGCTGAGGAAGTGTCGAGCACACCCTTCTGAAATAGGAAGGAGTAACCGACATTGTCCATTGGCACGCGCAATTTGGCCTTTTTCAACTCGATGTTCGGAACCGCACTCCACTCTCCCTGGTCCAAAGCATCGAAGACAGCTGCAGCTATTTCATGGCCGATCGCCTCGGTGCGCTCAAAGGTAAAGAGAGATTCATTCCGGCCTGGGACTCTCTTGAAGTCTCTGCCATCAAAACGGGTTCGTTGAGCAACATCCTTGTTGCTGTCACCGATGATCTCCACTGCCCCCAGGTCTCCGGAGGTATAAATAGCCACTCCTCCAAACCGCTGCTGGACACGCTCGCGCACGGCGTGGGGAAAATCCGATGTGATCAGCCGATTCTTGTCCTCCATGGATTCAGGGTGTGTATTCCAGTTGATCACTGTCGCGACTACTTGGTTCCTTACTGCTCCTGACAGCCCCACAAACTGCATGACTCTTAATTCTTCATCGAAGAAGCGAGGAGGACGCCCTGCAGTGCGCGTCTGCATGCCTTGTAGCGATGGAGAGCGTCCAGGGTTTGTGCAGCCCAACTTCATCTTGACCGGAACCCCCGACGATGCTGCAAGTTTGATCGCCTTGGCAATTTGCCGATCCACAAACCGCAAATACTTCGGGTACTTACCGTCGCTTTCGGCCGTTGCTCCCCAAGGACCGATCGTGTCCGGACCTTCGTGATTGTGAGTGCTGGTAATGAGGATCTCATCCAGGGCGAGCGCAGGGTCTAGCAGTCTCCTGACTGCTCCTAGTCCATAGTAGTTGGCGCGAGAATAATAGCCGATCAGATCGAGGGAGACGAGAGCAATCTTAACCGAACCTGACTCGAGAACAACGACTCGAGCCCAAAGGTCGTCATGTTTCCCCGAAGCCAACCGGTTCTCCTTAAAACCCGCGAGGTAGATGCCGTCGTATTTGCCCTTCGAGCTCGGATCCAGCTGATCGTTTTCTGGATCGTCCTGGAACGGTTCTCCCAAATCCCACCAGCCGTTATGATTTTGATCTGCAAAGTTCTCTCCCCAGACGCCCGAAGCGGTAATATTACCGTCCCATTCCGGGTTCGGACCGAACGGAGTAATCGAGACGGCGGCAACGCCAACTGTTAAGAGTGCTGGCTGGCTTGCTTCGTCAGATTTCGTAAGCACTTGGGCAAGAAGTAATCCCATGAACACCAAGGTACTCGTCCCGACCATATTTCTCTCCCAGGTCCGCTGCCTTTGAGGTGTAGATCATAGGATGTGTCAGTCGAATCGGTCAAGCCGTCAGCCATGCGCCATTTGGAGTGTGGCGGCATGGCGCCGGCGCGGCCTTGGCTCAAACGAACTTCGGGTGGGGCCGGCGCTCTGCGCACGCTGGAAAACGTGCGACGCGCGTCCCACCGTGGTCGACACCGGCGCTCCGCCGCCGCACTCCAAAACACCGTTTTAAGTTGGATCCAATTGGGTTACCTTGACTTGCCTCTCCGGGAACCCTACAATTCTAGAGTTTTGGGGGCTAACGAAGCCTCAGCTGTGGAGGCGCGCGGTTTGATTCATGTGCAGAGCGTTCATCTTATTATAGACAAGCGGCCCACCATGATGGGTGAAGGCTATCTCTTATGAACTATCGATATCGAATGAGCAGCATTTCTTTTGGCGGGCCGCCGACGCCGATTGTCAAGAAAATCATTATTGCCTGTGTCAGCGTTTTCGTAGTGCAGGCGATCGCGGGCACACCCATCACGGAGTATTTTGCGCTCACTCCGGCGCTGGTTCTAAATAAGTTCTATTTCTGGCAGCTCTTGACCTACATGTTCCTCCACGGAGGTCTGTTCCATCTGCTATTCAACATGCTCGCACTCTTCATGTTCGGTTGCGAAATGGAGCGTTACTGGGGCAGCCAGCGTTTCCTGCGGTTCTACCTAGTCACAGGCATTGGCGCGGGGCTCTGCGTTTTCTTGATCCCCTCAACCTATTTGTATCAGACTCTCGGCGCTTCAGGAGCGATCTATGCTGTGCTGCTGGCTTATGGGTTGACCTTTCCAGATCGCATCATCTACATGTACATGATCTTTCCACTGCCGGCTAAATACTTCGTCATGATCATCGGAGGAATTGCCTTTCTGTCGGCTCTTTCCAGCGGCAACACTGGTGTATCCAATATTGCGCATTTGGGCGGGATGGCAGTTGGGTATCTCTACCTAAAGGGAAAGCGCGGTAATCTGCTGCAGCCGATCAGCGACGTCTACCATCAATGGAAGTATCGTCGCGCCAAGAAAAAATTCATGGTCTACCTGAATAAGAGAGATAAGGACCGTGACAAGAATCAAATGATTCATTAACCCGATACTAACTTGCATTCAGGTAGCGCTGAATTTTGCGCGAGCGAAGAACCCTCACCCCCAGCCCCTCTCCCAGAGGGCAAAAGGAGAGTAAATTGCTAAGTTACCTCTCTCCTTCGGGGAGGGTGGCCAAAGGCCGGGTGAGGGGCTCAGTCAACGCATATGTTTATTTACAACCCCGTACGAATGTCTTGAAATAAGCCCTCTCCAGGTGACCTTTCCAAATCATGATCGAAATTCGCAAGATCCTGAACAGAGTTTTTGAGTTCCGGGAAGGAGAGTACCTCCGAACCTCGTTGATGTTTTCATACCTGTTCTTGACTATTGCTGCCTACATTACCACCAGTTCGGCACGTGATGGCCTCTTCCTAAAGAAGCTCGGCTCACACCAACTCCCCTATGTTTATATTTTGATTGCCGTGGTCGTTGGGTTTCTCTCGCCCTTCTACCTCCGGGTGGCGAGTCGAGTCAGCCTGAATCAGCTGATTCGTTATACCTGCATTACGGCTGTTCTCAGCTTCCTGCTCTTTTGGTGGCTCCTGAGGTGGACCGGTTCCTGGATGTATTATGTGATGTACGTCTGGGTCAGTCTCTTCGGAGCCATCACGACCTCTCAGTTTTGGTTGCTCGCCAACTACGCTTTCAACCCGCGAGAGGCCAAACGACTGTTTGCATTTATTGGTGCCGGAGGCGTGTTGGGCGGAATTTTCGGTGGATCCTTTACCACTTATGGAGCGCGATGGTTCGGTACTGAACAGTTATTGCTCTGGTGCGCTGGATTTACGAGCGTTTGCATGCTGCTGGCCGAGAGAGTGTGGAGCGAAGTCACTCGCCTGCCGGAGACCGGACGTAGACCCGTAGAGGACCCCAAGACTTCCCGCCAAACGGCTCCCACATCGCGCTTGCTCAAGCTGATTCTCAATTCCAGACACCTTACGCTGCTAACGGCCATTCTGTCGATTACAGTCATCATCGATTCCTTCACCGACTATCAGCTGAAGTACCTTTCCAATCACTCTATCGGTTCCAGAGATCAATTGACCTCCTTCTTCGGAATCCTTTCTGTTTATCGTGGCGGACTCTCGTTTTTCTTTCAGGTCTTTATGACGCCTCTCATTCTGAAACGATTGGGCGTTGGGGTCTCGATCCTTTTTCTTCCAGTCAGCCTTTTGCTTGGCTCTTCTGTTCTGGCTCTCTATCCCGCGCTCTGGGCTGTGACGTGGCTGAAAGTGAGTGACGGAAGCTTCCGTTTTTCCATCCATCGCTCCGGAATTGAACTGCTCTATCTTCCCATACCACTGAAGATAAAAAACCAGGTCAAGGGATTCATCGATATTTTCATTGATCGGTTTGGCGTGGGAGTGGGCGGCTTGTTGTTACTGTTTTGTACCTCGGTCCTGGCTCTGTCCGTCAGGCAGTTGAGCCTCGTGGTCTGTGTTATGGTTTCCACTTGGCTTGCTCTCTCTTTAATCATCCGCAGCGAATATTTGAACAGCTTTCGGTTGGCTTTGGAACGCAAGACGATTGAGCCGGAAGACCTGCGGGTTCGCATTTCAGATAGTGCCATGCTGGCCTCGCTTAGCCGCGTTCTCGAGAGTCCGGATGAACGGCTGGTGCTTTATGCGCTGAAGCTCCTTGCCGATTCCAACTCCGATTCCTGGCTGGAAAAAATACCCGCTCTGCTGCGGCATGCATCTCCAAGAGTGCGCGCTCTGGCCATCCAGTCCCTGGCGCGCCAGCCAAGCCGAGACAAGGAATCATTAGTGATCGGCTGCCTGAAAGATTCTGACCTCGAGGTTCGCAGCGAGGTCATTCACTATCTGTGCGCTGAGGACAATTCGCATTCGGCAGAAAAGATTCTGCAGTTTCTACGCGATTCAGATTACTCAATTGTTGGCGCTACCATACACTGCATGGCCACGTATCGAATCCCTGGCTCCGAACTGATTGACGAAAAGTTCATCGAAGATGCCCTGGCCGAGCAGGGACTACAAAGAGAGCCTGCCCGAGTTGCGGTGGCGTGTGCCTTGGGAGTCATTCCACCAACCTCATCGCTGCAACGATATTTGCCACTCCTTTTGGAAGACTCTTCCAGAGAAGTGTTACGCAATGCCATTCGGAGTGCCGGCCAGGTGGCGAGCCTGGAGGTTTTGCCTCGGCTGATTCAGATGCTCGCCGATCCCACTCTGCGCTCCGAAGCCCGGGAAGCTTTGCTTCAGTATGGGGTCTCCACCGTGCCCATGCTAAATAAGTGGCTGAACGATCCCGTTCAACCTGTAGCTCTTCGGGCCAATATTCCCAAAGTGCTGGCTCTTCTGGGCAAACAAGAAGCGGCGGATGTTTTGTTTACTAATTTGCAACAACCCGACCAGTTCCTTGGTTATCGAGTCATTAAGGCGCTCAACCAGATGCGCGTGGCCCATCCCGAACTGTCTTTTAAACATGAAGCCATTGATGGCATGATCCTGGAGGAACTGAAGAACTACCATCAGTTTGCACTCGTCTTGCGAACTTTGGAAACCAATGGCTCGGTCGATCATCGCGTCATCCGGCTGTTGCAACGAACGCTTCAGGAACATCTCGACCAGAAGCTGGAGGAGGTTTTTCGCCTGCTTGGCCTGCGCTACCCTCCTCGAGACATGCTGGTGGCCTACAATGGAATTCGAAGCAGCCAGCCGGCCTTGCGCGCCAACGCGATCGAATTTCTGGACAATTTGCTGCAACCTGACTTCAAACGTCTGTTGTTTCCTATTCTGGAAGAAACTTTACTCGCCGGCTTCGCCGGGAAGGCCGGGCCGTCAGTCCGTTTGCCTGACACATCGAACAGTGGCTATCTCCGTTATCTGATTCAAGGACGAGACGCGTGGTTGAAGACCATCGCTCTTTACGCTGTCGGTAGTTTCAAGCTTTCGGAACTGGCTCCTCTGGTCCGCGAGGCTCTGGATGTTCCAGACCAGTACATGAGTCAGACCGCCCAATGGAGCTGGAGTCAACTCAAGGCCTGAGTTCGCCATGCTGACCATAGTCGACAAAGTGTTATGCCTTCAAAACGTCGATATCTTTAACCACGTTACTACGGAAGATCTCGCCTATATTGCCTCCATCGCCAAGGAGCTCCAGCTGCCCGAAGGCGCTACCATTTTCAAGCAAGACCAGCCGGCTGATTCGATGTACGTCATAGTCGGCGGCCGGGTGAGGCTGCATAAGAATGAACAGGAAATTTTAGTGGCAGGAGAACAAGAAGCCTTTGGAACCTGGGCGCTGTTTGATACCGAACCCTACATTATGACGGCCACGGCAGTCGAGGACGTTCATCTTTTGCAGATCGACCAGGACGGTTTCTATGATTTGTTATCAGACCACGTCGAAATCACTCAAAGCATCTTCAAGGCCCTGGTGCAAAGAACAAAACGCTTGATCGGAAGTTAATATTGATGACACGACAATCTGTCTCTGACAAAGAGTCGGAGCGCTACCAGACCCTGCGCAACTTGATGGAGTCCGCACTGGAATCGTCTCCCGACGGCATTGTTTTGGTTGACCAGCAGGGCAAAGTAAGGGCCGTAAATCAGGCTTTCAGGCGTTTCTACGGATTTGAGGACCGTGACCTTGTCGGATCAGACGTTCACGAAACTCAGGCTTCGGCACGCTGCCGTTTTGAGGACCCGGGTGAGTCGGCGAGGCTCTTCGCTGATATGTTCGCCCTGGGAAATCCCGTCATTCACCGAACCTTGGAACTGCTCGAACCCGAGCAGCGGGCGATCTCGTTTTACGCCCGGCCAATGATCGATCGTGAAGGCAAAACCTTGGGAAGGATTTCCATCCATACCGATATTTCCGAAGAACGAAAGTTGCAGAAGGAACTGATCCAATCAGAGAAGATGGCATCCATAGGTCTGCTGGTGGCTGGAATTGCACATGAGATTAACACTCCAATCGGATCAATCAACAGCAACAACGACATTTTGATTCGATCAGTCCGCAAGATGCGTGATTTTTTGAGCTGCTCTCAGTGCCCGCCTGAGGTCAGGGAGAACCCGGAAGTCATCAAGATCATGAAGGTTTTGGAAGAGATCAATCAGAACAACCGAATGGCGTGTGGTCGCATCATCAACATCATTCGCAGCCTGAAGAATTTTGCCCGTCTGGATGATTCTGAAAAGAAAAAGGTAAATATTCACGATGGTCTCGACAGCACTCTGACCCTGGTGCATCACCAGCTGAAGAATCGTATCCAGGTCATCAGAGAATATGGTGACCTGCCCGAAATCGAGTGTTTTCCCAACCAGTTGAACCAGGTATTCATGAACCTGTTGGTCAACGCCGAACAGGCCATGCCGGAACAAGGAACACTGACAATTAAGACCTTTCGTGATCGCGATTCTATCAGGGTCATGATCAGTGACACGGGCGTCGGTATTGCCAAGGAGAACCTCGGTCGCATCTTCGACTCGGGATTCACCACCAAAGGGGTTGGAGTAGGAACCGGCCTGGGGCTTTCCATTTGCTACAAGATCATCCAGGACCATCGTGGTAAGATCGAGGTCGAGAGTGAGATCGGAAAGGGAACCACGTTTACTCTCACGTTGCCTCTCCAGCCCTAAAGGAGTCTCACCCATGTCTGAGACCAATTCCATCACCATCCTTCTTGTGGACGATGAGGACATGGTCCTGACATCGATCAGATCATTCCTTGCGATTGAGACTGACTATCATGTCATAACCTACACTTCGCCGCGCCAAGCATTGATCGAGTTGGATCATCACCCTATCGACCTAGTGATCAGCGATTACCTGATGCCGGAAATGGATGGGATTACTTTTCTCTCCAAAGTTAAGGAGAAGTACCCCCAGGCCCCCCGCATTCTGCTCACGGGCTACGCCGATAAAGAGAATGCCATTAAGGCAATTAACGATGTCGGTCTCTACCAGTACATTGAGAAACCCTGGAACAACGACGACCTCCACCTCATCATTCGCAACGGACTCGAAAAAACCATTCTCCTGAAACGGCTGGAACAAAAAATCCACGAAGTCGAAAAGGCCCAGCAGGAATTAGGCGAGGTCCAGAAGCAGATCTTGCGCCTTTTTCAGTGAAGCTGCGAATAAGGTGGAGCCTCCACAGTCGAAATAAACAGGCGGCAACATGACGCGGTTTTCGTCATCTGTGGAAAAGACGACGATAACGGTGTCCTCTGGAAGGACCTGTTTATGGTTGGACATTGTCTCGGTAATGGGGATTGCTTACTCCGCCTACCGAGAAAGAAGATACTTTGCTAGGGTTAAACAGCGGCTGTGAGCTGCCTGTGCAATGCGCCTCGGCAATCACGAATACCTGGCTAAAGAACGCTGCTTGATGGAGAAATCCTGGCGGGACTTGCACCGCTAATGGGTAATGCAATCGTGAATGTACTGCCCTTTCCGACATCACTTTGGACAGTGATCCGGCCGTGGTGATCCTGGATAATTCGAGCCGAGATGGAGAGACCCAAGCCTGTTCCCACACCCACGCCTTTGGTCGTAAAACCCGGATCAAAAATTTTGTCGAGGTGCTCTTTTTTTATTCCAGAACCTGTATCGGAGATGGAGATTCTGACTTCATGATCGACCAGCGCGGTGGAGATCCGAATCTCACCTTGGCCCTGAATGGACTGATAGGCATTGATCAGCAGGTTCATGAATACCTGATTCAATCGGTTGGGATAACAGGGCACCAACGGGAGGTCTGAAAAGTCCTTAATGACGCGAATCCGATCCTTTAGCTCGTGTCGGACCAAACTCAACGTGGTCTCAATATCCTCATTCAAATTAGCCATCTTGAACTCCGCCTCGTCCAGCCGGGCAAAGTTTCTTAGATCCCGGACAATACGAATAATGCGCTCACAAGCAATGTGATTCAGATTCATCAGAGGATCGATGGCTTCGATGAGCTTCTGAATTTTCTGACTGCTTGCCTCGGAAAAGACGGCAGATTCCTCCTGAATTTTTCGTAACACTCTGTTCATGACATCGAGATTACTGTTAATCGTTCCGAGCGGCGAATTGATTTCATGAGCGACACCGGCCACCAGTTGTCCCATAGCTGCGAGCTTGGCGGCCTGCACGAGTTGGGCCTGGGCTTCTTGCAACTCGCGATTCTTTTTCTCGACCTGCTGCATGTCGTAAAAACGGGTGTATGCGATTGAAATGGCTTGAGCCATCTGGAGAAGTATGGACTCATCCCTCGCACCCAGGTCTGTGCACCTTTCTGCCGCCAGCGAAATCAGGCCTGCTGAAAAAGGGATGTCGAGCAGGTAGCGAGGGTAAGCCGGTTCGTCGATCGGCGAGATTTCGAACCCCATGGATTGCTGCGAGCGCTCAGCCATTTTCTGCCGCTCTTCGTCATCAATAACACGCCGTAGTATCTCTTTCTTCTTCCAGGCTTCCAGCACCGGCGGGCTAGGAACCTTGCCAGGAACCATGTCCCGTTCCCAGACGAACAGATCCGTGTCTTCGTCAATGCTGAGGAAGGGGACCTTGGCCTTATACTTTTTCCTCACGAAGGAAGGCAGGATGAGGTTTTGACGGAACCGTTGCTCTGCTTCATCAATAATGTTGATGGAAACGCTGCTGAATTTCACGCCGAGTTCCAGCAGCTCCTTTCGCATCAAGCTCACCACTCTGCCCCAGTCGCTGGACTTCTTCATGGCCACGACTTCCGCATGTAATCGGTCGGCAGCCAAGCCCACACGGAGCTCTCGATTCTGCCCTTCCAGCTTGTTCAAATCCTCATACCGGGCATAGCCGAAGGCGAGCAGCTGAGCAAACCTCTGGACAATCTCAATCGTTTCCGAGTCGAATGGAGTATCCAGTCCCCTTGATAGCTGAATGGTCCCATAGTTGAAGGGCACCTCCAAAACCTCTACAGTCTCTACAGGGACCTCGGGATCCGGACCCTTGATGGGCAGACCGCGTTGCCTGATCTTTCTTAGCCAATCCTGCAGCACCGAGACTTTCAGCGAGTACCGCCACGTTTCTCCCTGCTTCACGCGTCTTAGAAACAGTTCGTGGCTGGAATAGAGTTCGGTCCAGAGACCGGCCTCATAAGGGATTCGTTCGGCGACCAGCAGACCCCTTTCGTGAACACCGTAGAAGCTGAAGGTGCTGGTTTTATCATCCTGAATACTGATGCCGCAGTAGCGCACGTCCAGACCCAAAGTGCTCAGCTCCACCCAAAGAGTCACAACCAGTCTCTCCAGGTCGTCGCCCCCCTGCATAGTGAGAATGGCGCTGGA
>JACXTT010015112.1_pt1 | contig 10035 bp, 3 predicted proteins | sample 9270951 | NCBI WGS metagenome assembly JACXTT01 (sample SAMN15532306, study PRJNA645909) | rock metagenome | isolation source: weathered quartz diorite | place: Puerto Rico | collected 2017-06-21
CGGCGGCGCCGGGCGGCGGGGCGACCGCGCGGGGGGGGGCGGGCGCCGGCGGTGCGGGCGTGGCGGAAAAGACCCCCGGCGCTCCCGCCGGGACCGTCGCGGCCGGCTACAGCTACGACGCGCCGCCGGCGGGCGTGCGCATCGACTCGATCACGCCCGCGCACGCGCCCGCGACGCGCGCGATCACCGTCGTCATCGCCGGGGCCGGGTTCGCGGCCGGCTGCCGCGTGAGCTTCGGCGGCAACGACGCCGCCGGCGTGAAGGTGGACTCGCCCGCGCAGCTCACCGTCACCACTCCGGCGCCGGTCGCGGGCGGTCCGGCGCGCGTCAAGGTGGTGAACCCCGACTCGACCAGCTTCGTGCTCGACGGCGCGTTCACCTTCGATCCGCCGCCGAGCGTGACGCGGGTCGATCCGCCAGCCGGGCCGAAGAGCGCGCAACCCGAGCTGGTGGTGAACGTCTTCGGCACCGGCTTCCGCGACGGCGCGACGGTCAGCTTCGGCGGCGTGGCGTCGCCCAAGGTCGTGCTGGCGAAGAGCGACGGCAGCCAGCTCGCCGCCACTTTGCCGCCCGCGCCCGCGGCCGGCGTCGTGACGGTGAAGGTGCAGAACCCGCAGCCGGACGGCCAGGTCGGCAAGCTCGACGGTGCGTTCACCTACCTGGGCCCGAAGCAGGCCGAGGCCGCGCGCATCTTCTCGGTCTCGCCGAAGACGGTGGTGATCGGCCAGGACACGCTGATGACGGTGAAGGGGCGCAACCTCGGCACGGCCATCGCGCAGGGACTGTTCGCCGTGCGCGGGCCGAACAAGGCCTTCGCCGACATTCGCATCCACGATCGCATCGTCAAGCCGATCCCGTCGGCGCAGGAGGACGAGGTCCAGTTCTACCTGACGATCAGCCGCGCGCCGCTGTCGATCGCCGATCGCGTGCCCTTCACCGTCGTCGCGAGCGTGCGGCGCAACTCGCGCAAGAACCGCATCCCCGACACCGGCGGCAAAGCCACCTTCACCCTCGTCACCAACGATCTGCCGGTGGCGTTCGGGATCACCGCGCAGCTGCTGCAGGGCGCGGTCAACGTCATCCTGCTCGCCGGCCGGAACCTGAAGGGCTCGTCGCTCGCGGTCAGCGACACGAAGGGATCGCCGCTCGAGCTGAGCTACACGCACGTGTCCGCCGGCGCCGACGTGCTCGTCGCCGGCCTCACCCTTCGCGACACCGACGCGAACGGCGGGGCGAACGTGCGCGTCATCGGCCCCGGCGGTCCCGTGGGCGATCCCATCGCGATCGAGGTGATGCCCCCGCCGCCGGATCCGACGAGCGACGACGACGTGCCGCTCGGCAAGCTGAAGACCGCCCCGGGCCAGCGGCTGATGAAGTTCCCGGCCGGGTCGATCGGCCTGTTCGCGCTCGACGACGGCCCCGACGGCGGCAGCTGGCTCCCCGGCGATCCGGACTTCTCCGGGCCCGAGATCCTCTACCGGCCGGTGCTCGCGACGATCGATCAATTCGTCATCCAGCTGGTCGACGAGTCGCTCCTCGTCCCCGCCTTCGCCCGCAGCGGCAAGGTCACCGTCGGCCGCTTCCTCAAGCTGCGCGGCGTGCCGCTGCTCATCCACCTCGAGGTCACGCTGGTCGTGACGATCAGCGTGTTCGTGTTCCAGGCCGGCGATCCCTTCGCCGACGAGCCGATCGGCCCGTTCAACGACTTCCCCGAGCTGCCGGGCTACGGCGCGTTTCTCGTGTCGGTCGACGTGCAGATCGACATCCTCATCGCCTTCCTCCTGGCGATCCTCCTGCCGAACGATCAGATCGTTCCCCTGCTGTTCGTGGCGATCGATTTCAAGCTCGACGTGAGCAAGCGATCGCTCACCATCGGCACGCGCGTGCTCACCGCGCACATCCTATCCATCCGGCCGATCGCCGGCACGCCGCGGCTGCTCCTCGCCGCGCCGCAGCCGGCCGATCCGCCGCTGCAGGACGTGGCGAGCTACTTCGGCTACTTCTTCCCGATCGCCCGCGGCCGCGGCTGCGCCGACTTCGACTTCCGCTTCAGCCTGGCGTCGAGCTTCCTCGACGGCGGCGATCCGGAGCCCGTCGAAGACAGCGAGCTCGTCGTGCGCGTGTGCGTCGAGGAGAAGGCCCCCGTGCGCCGGTCGATCCGGGTCCACATCGAGCCGAACTTCCTGAACCTCAAGCCGGGCGAGCAAGGCACGGTGTTCGCCAAGGATCAAGACGGCAACACTCTCGCCGTGCCGGGGGTGGTGCGGTTCGCGCCTGATCCCGACGCCGCGGCGATCGTCGACGTGACCGATCAGCCCGCGAGCAACTCGGGCCTGGTGAAGGCGCGGCCCAACGCCAAAGGCTCGGGCATGGTGCGCGCGCTCGCCGCCACCGACCTGCCCGACGTGAGCATCGAGAGCGACAGCGACGTGTTCGTCATCGACGACGACGGCACCCCGCGTGTGGTGGGCGACATGGTGCCCGTCGACGTGGGGCTGGACGCGGCGCAGGTCGAGGTGGTGCTCCACGCCGCCCCCGCCGGCCAGGCGGACGGGCCGCCGCTCGCCCGCGCGTGGGTGTACTGGATCGACACCGGCATGCTGATCCGCTTGCGCAGCGGCGACGACGGTCGGCTGCTCCAATCCCAAGGCGACGCCAGCCGCCCGGAGAGCTATCGACTTCCCTTCCGCTCGCGCACCGGGATCGAGGTCGACGTCCTCTACACTACCGGCGCGCTGCCGCTGCCCGACGACGTGGCGCTGTCGTTCCGCTCGTCCTTCGCCCACCGCAAGGTCGCGGTCACCACCGAACAGCCGAGGCCGACGGCGGTCATCGCCGTGCCGCAGGTAGCGCTCGCGCTGACGCAGCCGCAGGAGCTGTCGATCTGGCCGCTGCTCTACGAGCTTCCCGCGCTGTCGGTCGTGGAGCCGCTGCAACCCGACTTCCAGACGGACAATTTGCCGCAGGGCGCCGCGCTGTTCAACGGCGTGCGGCTGGCGATAACCGAGTACGCGCCCCCGACCGCGGCCCAGCAACCCCGTCCGGCGCTGCGCCCGCGGCAGCGCGGCTTGCTCGTCGCCGGCACCTGCGACGCGGCGGTCACGACCGTGCGCGTACGCCTGCTCGACGACAACGGTCGAGCCGTCGGTCTGCGCGCGACGCGCGACGCGACCGATCGCGTCACCGAGCTGACGGTGGCGGCGCGGGCCGGTTCGTTCCAGCTCGCCGTCTACCTCGCCGCGGCAGCCGAGGGGTTCGGCCTGCGCCAGCTGGTGATCGTGGCCGAGCGGGGAAAGACCGGCCAGCCGCCGCTCATCGGCGCCTTCGCCGCTCAGCTCGTGGGACTGCAGATCGCGCTGGCGGACGACTTCGAGGCCAAGAGCGACGGCCGCGAGCGGGGTCGCGCGCGTACCGAGGCCGACGAGCTCGTCATCGTCGACTTCCTCCACTCGCCCGGCATGGATCCGAACCCCGCGGTGGCGCTGGCGAACTTGGTTCGCTCGGCGCGCGCGCGCAGGATGGTGCGTTATGGGATTGGTTATCGCCGCCGTCCGCTCGCTGGGCTCGCCACCACCGCGCAACAGCCCGAGATGCCCTTGTGGATGGTCGAGATGCAGCTCCTCGGACTGTCGATCGCCGGGTTGACGGATCTGCTGATACGGCGCCGCGAGTTCCTCCCCGGCAATCCAACGACGCTGCGGCTCGGCGGATCCACGCGCCTCGAGATCGCCTGGCACGGTCCCGACGGCGACGGCCCCGCCAACAACCCCTCGCGAAACCACATCCTCAGCGATACTTTCGGCGGCGTGCAGACGGCGACGCTGCGCATCGACGGCGACCGCATCGCCGGCTTCGATCCGAAGACCGGAGCAGTCGACGGGGCGCTCGACCAGCCGCCGCAACAGCTCGGCTACCCGGTAACCGATCGGCGGCTGCCGGCGGTGGTGATCGACGGCCAGCTGCGCCGCTTCGGTTTCGACGCGGCGGCGCCCGATCTGCCCACCGTGCTCATCGAGCTGCAACCGGCGATCCGCAACGCCGCGCGGCAGGAGGTCATCCGAGGCGGGAACGGCCAGCTGGATCTGTCGACGTTCGTGGTCGACGGCCAGCGGGTACCGCCCGGGCTCATCGTGGGCGCGGGCGGGTTGCAGCAGGCCCCCGACACGCCCATCACGCGACTGCCGACGTTCCGCGTGCGCGCGGGGGTGAACATCAGCGGCGAGGAGGTCCGCGAGTTGCGCGAGGCCCTCGTCGAGCAGGAGTACGACAGGCGCCCCAACGACTACGCCCGCGCGCTGAGCCTCGCCTGCTGGCAGGAGACGGTGCGCCGCATCTTCCGCCGCGAAGCGCCCGGCCAGTATAACCTCGGCGCGACTCTCGCCCAGGAGTTCCCGCCGGCGATCAGCAACCGCGCCTTCGACATCTACTTCGGTCAGGAGCAGGGTATGCCGACCTTCGGCGGACCGCATGGTTACGGTCAGGGGCAAATCGACAAGCCGAGAGCCACCGACGATCAGGTCTGGAGCGTCGTCGAGAACATCCGCGCGGCGATCGTGCTGTTGTTCGACGACAAAGCCAGGGGCGCCTACGGGGCGTTCTCGTATCTCTTCGGCAATCCGGCGGTCGATCAACACCGCGCGCGAGCCATCTACCAGCGCGAGATCGTCCGCCGCTACAACGGCGGAACCGAGTTCGTCCGCAGCGGCGCCAACGATGCCATCATCCAGCCCATGCTGCCCATTCCGCGGCTGATTCGCTATCCCAACCTCCTCAACGAGAATCCGCCGTTCGGCACCGCCGTCGCCTATCGTGGCGTGGGCGTTCAGGTGTCGTTCGTGGCGGCCAACTACGGGCCGGAGACACAGTGAGCCGGGTCAACCCGCCGGCTCGAACAGCACGCGGTGGAGCACCGCCACGGCGCGGGCCACGTCGGCGTCGGCGATGACCATCGACAGGTTGATCGAGCCGGCGGCGTAGCTGATCATCTCGACGTTCACGCCGGCCTGGGCGATCGCCCGCAAGATGTCGGCGCCGAGGCCTGCGCGGCTCACCAGGTGCCGGCCGACGACCGCGAGCACGGTGCGGCCCGAGGCGAGCTTCACCTCGCCGAGCTTGCCGAGCTCGTCGGCGGCGCGCTCGAGCGGCTCCTTCTGGTTGGCGGTGAGCGAGATGCTCACCTCGGAGGTGGTCACCAGATCGACGACCGCGCCGTGGCGCGCGCAGGCCGCGAACACCTCGCCGAGGAAGCCGGCCTCGCCGAACATGCGCGTCGACGCGATGGTGAGGACGTGCTGGTTCTCCTTGTAGGCGATGCTGGTGACCGGATGCGGGTTGTCCGGCGCGGCCTCGTGGATGACGGTGCCGCGGTGCTCGGGGCGGTTGGTGTTGAGCACGCGCACGGGGATGCGCTCCTTCATCGCCGGCAAGAGCGTCGAGGGGTGGAGCATGCGGCTGCCGAAGTAGGCGAGCTCGGCCGCCTCGTCGAAGTGCATGTGCGGGATGTTGTGCGCCGACGCGACCACGCTGGGATCGGCGGTCATCACCCCGTCGGTGTCGCTCCAGATCTGCACCTCTTCGGCGGCGAGCGCGGCGCCGAGCAGGGTGGCGGTGAGATCGCTGCCGTTGCGGCCCACGGTGGTGACCTCGCCGCGGTCGTTCTTGCCGATGAAGCCGGTGACGATGGGCAAGCGCCCGGCGGGGAGCGCGGCGAACGCGGCCTTGGTGCGCTCCTCGAAGCCGGCGGCCGGGCGCGCCGAGCCGAAGCACGAGTCGGTGACGAAGCCGAGGTCCCACACGTCGTGGGCGTCGGCCGGCGCGCCCTGGCGGGTGAAGAACTCGGCGATGCAGCGCACGCTCATGCGCTCGCCGAAGCTCGAGATGTAGTCGAGGCTGCGCGGGCTCAGCTCCTTGACCAGGTGGATGCCGCGCAAGAGGTCGCGGATCTCGCGGTAGAGCGGCTCGAGCAGCGCGTCGGGCGTGCCGAGCTCGCGCGCGACCTTCTGCTGGCGGGCGATGACGGTCTCCGGATCGTAGCGGCCGGCGGCGGCGGCGTTGGCGGCGTTCACCAGCGCGTCGGTGATGCCCTTGTGGGCCGAGCACACCACCACCGGGCGGCGATCGCTGGCGCGCTTGACGATGGCCAGCACCTTGTCGATCTGCGCCCGGTCGGCGACCGAGCTCCCGCCGAACTTCATCACCAACATGAGCGGGTTCTTGCCGAAACGGCCCGTGACCGCAAGGGCGGCTGCGTGCGCCGCGCCGATCTGCTACGCATGCGCCCGATGAAACTCGCCCGCCTCTCGTTCGGCGCCGCGCTCGCCGCGACGCTCGTCACCGCCGGCTGCCCCGCCCCCGCGCCCGTGCTCCCGCCGAAGCCCCCCGGGCCGATGGTGAAGAACGTGAGCCTCGGCGACGTCGGCCTCGACCCGGCGGCGATGGACAAGACCGCCGATCCGTGCGGTGATTTCTATCAATACGCCTGCGGCAACTGGGTCAAGAACACCAAGATCCCCTCGGACCAGTCGCGCTGGATGCGCAGCTTCAGCGAGATCCAGAAGCGCAACGAGGAGGACCTGAAGGCGATCCTCGAGGGGCTCGCGGCGCCGGGCGGCGCGCACTCGCCGCCGGAGCAGCAGGTCGGCGACTTCTACGCCTCGTGCGTCGATCAGAAGACCGTCGACGACGCCGGGCTCGGCGACGTGGCCGGCCTGCTCGAGCGCGTCCGCGGCCTGACCCAGCGCCGCGCGGCCGAGGAGGCGGCGAAGAAAGCCGCCGAGGAGGAAAAGGAAAAGGACAAAGACAAAGGTGGAAAAAAGGGCCACAAGGGCGGTCCCGTCGCCGCGCCCAACAAATTCCCGCCGAAACCGGGCGCGAAGCCCGAGCCGCCCAAGGCGCCGGACGGGCCGTACGCCCACGAGACGCTCGAGCACCTCGTCGCCGATCTCCACCGCCACGGCATCTTCCCGTTCTTCGACATCGCCAGCGGGCCCGACGACAAGGACGCGACCACCTACATCGCGCAGATGGACCAGAACGGCCTCGGCCTGCCGGACCGCGACTACTACGATCAGAAGCTCTTCGCCGACGTGCGCGCGTATTACCTCGGCCACGTCGAGGCGATGCTGCGGCTGCTCGACATGCCGGCCGACGAGGCCAAGCGCGCGGCCGAACAGGTGATGGGCCTCGAGACGAAGCTCGCGGCGATCTCCAAGACGCGCGTCGAGCGGCGCGATCCGCAGAAGATGTACAACCGCATCGACAAGGCCGGCCTCGCCGAGCGCGGCAAGACGTTCGACTACGCCGCCTACCTCGACACGCTCGTGGGCGAGGCGCAGAACGGCTCGCTCGGCGTGCGCGCGTTCAACAAGATCAACGTCACCTCGGTGCCGTACTTCGAGAAGCTGAACGAGGTCGTCGCCGGCGCGAGCGCCGAGGAGCTCGGCCATTACCTGACGTGGCAGGTGATCCACGCCACCGCCGACACGCTGCCGAAGAAGTTCGACGAGGAGAACTTCAAGCTGCTGCAGAAGATCACCGGCCAGCCGCAGCAGAAGCCGCGCTGGAAGCGCTGCGTGGCCGCGGCCGACGACGCGCTCGGCGAGCTGCTCGGCCAGGCCTACGTGCAGAAGCGCTTCTCGGCCGAGAGCAAGGAGGCGGTCAAGACCATGGTGATGGCGATCCGCTCCGAGCTCGAGCACCGCTTCCCCACGCTCGCCTGGATGGATCCGAAGACGCGCGAGCAGGCGATCGCCAAGCTCGGCAAGATGGAGTACCTCGTCGGCTACCCCGACAAGTGGCGCGAGTACCCGTTCGCGGTCGACCGCGCGAGCTACGTCGGCAACATGATGCGCGCGAGCGCGTACGAGTTCGAGCGGCGCCTGGCGCGCGTGGAGAAGCCGGTCGACCGCGGCGAGTGGCTGATGACGCCGCAGACGGTCAACGCCTACTACGACCCGAACATGAACCGCATGGTGTTCCCCGCGGGCATCCTGCAGGCGCCGTTCTTCGCCGCCAAGGCGGCGCTGGCGGTGAACATGGGCTCGCTCGGCATGGTGGTGGGCCACGAGATGACCCACGGCTTCGACGATCAGGGCTCGCAGTACGACGGCGCCGGCAACCTGCAGAGCTGGTGGGATCCCGAGGTGAAGAAGAAGTTCGACGACAAGGCCGGCTGCATCGCCGATCAGTACAACTACGAGGTGCTGCCGGGCGTGAAGCAAGACGGCAAGCTCACCCTCGGCGAGAACATCGCCGACAACGCCGGCGTGATGTTCGCGTTCAAGGCCTTCACCGAGCTGCGCAAGGACGCGCCCGAGGTGCAGGTCGCCGACGGCTTCGACGAGCGGCAGCAGTTCTTCCTCGCCGTCGGCCAGATGTGGTGCAGCAAGGTCACCGACGAGGTCACCAAGATGCGCGCCACCACCGACCCGCACTCGCAGCCGCGCTGGCGCGTCAACGGCTCGCTCCGCAACCTCCCCGCCTTCGCCGAGGCCTTCTCGTGCAAGGCAGGCGCCGACATGCACCCGCAGAACGCCTGCGCGGTGTGGTAGCTAGATCTTGCCGCGCAAGAGGTTGCCGACGACGGCGGAGCCGTAGGCGCGCACGGTGCGGTAGAGGTTCGGGAAGTCGAGCGTGCTCGAGAAGGTGTCGGCGAAGCCGAAGGGGAGCATCGCCGGGATGGCGCCGCGGGCGTACTCGAGCGCGTAGGCGCGATCGGGCAGGCGGTACTGCTTCACCTGGCCGGGCTTGAGGATGGTGACCTCGCCGGCGCGGGTCACGTGCTTGTCGAACTCGCCCTCGGCGTAGGACCAGTGCTCGCCCTCGAGCATCATGAAGTGGTCCTCGGCGAGGAAACGGCCGGTGCAGCCCTCGGTGCCGGTCGCGCTGCCGAAGATGATGAGGTACTCCGACAGCGAGGCGTGGAAGATGAGCATCTGGCCCATCGCCCCGCCGGCGTTGTTGAAGATCCATTCGCGCTTCTTCTCGATGTGGCCGGGGTAGCGCTCCTCGAGCTCGGCGCCGATTTGCGCGACCATCTCTTTCATCGGCTTGCCCACGGCGCGGCGGGCCACGGCGTGGAGGTCGGCCGGTTCGAAGATGTAACCCATGTGCGACGAAGCAGTGCGCAAGTGCCCGCCCGGCGTCAAGCGCCGCGCCTATTTCTTCTTGGCGCAGGACTTGAAGCCCTTCACGCCCCAGCCGTCGTCGGCGAGGCAGCGCGTGCCCTTGAGCAAGGCGTCGGCCTTGGCGGCGTGATCGCAGTCGGCGTCGCCGTCGCAGAGGATCAGGTTTTCCCAGTCGCCCGGGCGGCAGACGCTCGCGCAGTAGCTGCCGCCGAACACCTGCGCCTCGCGCCGGCGGAAGCCGCAGCACGCCGCACCCGACGGGCAATCGGCGGCGCGCGAGCACTCCAGCGCGACGTCGCTCGCGCCGCGGTTCGGCGCCTCGATGCACGAGGCGCTGGCGCCGTGGAGGTTGCACACCGGCGCCTTGCCGCTGCACGCGAGATCGCCGCAGCGCACCTTGCGATCGGCGCGGCGGCACTGCTCGCGCTCGCAGGCGGTGCCTTTGCTGCTGCATTTCGCCGTCCCCACGCACGCCTCGTAGTCGGGGCACACGCCGCCGTTCGCGGTGTCGGGCATGCACGCGCGGATCGTCAGGCTCGCCTCGATCGTGACCGCGCAGCACAGCTGTTTCGCGGGGCAATCGGCCGACTCGTCGCAGTACGCGACCCCGCCGGGCGGGTTGACGTCATCGCCGGCGCAGGCGTGCAAGGCCGCCGTGCCGGCACTCGACAGCGCGCTGGTGCCGCCGGTGACGTCCACCGTGCCGGTCGCCTTTCCGCAGCGCGGACCAGGCCCGTCGCCGCCCATCTTGAAGCCCTGGCAGCACAGCTCGCCCGGCGCGGCGCAGCTCTGCGCGCCACAGGCGATTCTACCGGCCTCGCTCTTGGCCGGTGGCGGCGGGGGCGGCGGCGCGGCGCTCGCGCTCGCGTCAACGCTCGCGACCGCGGCGGCGCTCGGCTCAGGCGTCGGC
>JACXTT010015113.1_pt1 | contig 10035 bp, 7 predicted proteins | sample 9270951 | NCBI WGS metagenome assembly JACXTT01 (sample SAMN15532306, study PRJNA645909) | rock metagenome | isolation source: weathered quartz diorite | place: Puerto Rico | collected 2017-06-21
CGCCGAAGGCTTCCTGCGCTTCTCGCCGGCCATCGGCGCGTGCCTCAACTCGCCGGCCGTCCACAACACGGCTCGGGCTCAAACACGAGGCACGCGAAAACCCCGATGGCCGGCTGCGAGGCTCGGCGGCGGCTACGGGGCTTTGAAAACACCTCGGCGTGAAGGTATGAGGTGTTTTGCTGGAACCCCGTGTCGCGAGCCGAGCACCGCCACGAAGCCGGGAGTTGTCGCGAGACTTTTGGTCGAGCCCGAGGCGCGTTTCTTAGCGCCCGGCGAGTTAGGCTCGCGCCCAGCTTCGTGAGGAGCGCAGGGAACCGCCCGATGTATGGGCGGCGAAGCGACCCGGGCGTGCTTTCTTTCGGTTACCTTTCTTTGCACGAGCAAAGAAAGGTAACCCAGGGAGCAGGGGCGGAGCCACCCGCAATTAGCTTTTCATCGTCGGCGAAGCCGACACAACAGCTCATTCGGCGGGTTACGGCAAAAAACGCCTAACCGCCCTACATTAACTAATCTGGATTCCCGCTTACGCGGGAATGACAATAGACACAATGGATGTATCGCTCTTCAGCCGTCACTCCGAATACGAATGGGAAATCGCTCCCCACGACGCCATGCGCGTGCCGGCGGTGATCTACGCGGACGAGGCGCTGATCCGCGCGATGGATCACAAAGTGTACGAACAGGTGTGCAACGTCGCCACCCTGCCCGGCATCGTCAAGGCTTCCTACGCCATGCCCGACGCGCACTGGGGCTACGGCTTTCCCATCGGCGGCGTGGCCGCCTTCGATCCCGCCGATGGCGGCGTGGTGTCGGCGGGCGGCGTCGGCTTCGACATCTCCTGCGGCGTGCGCTGCCTGCACACCGGATTGAACAGCGAAGACGTCATCGCGGTGCAGAAAGCGCTGGCCGATACCTTATACAGGGAAATTCCCGCCGGCCTCGGCAGCACCGGCGCCATCCGCCTGAACCAATCCGAAATGGACGCCATGCTGACGGGCGGCGCGGCCTGGGCAGTGAAACGCGGTTACGGCAGCGCGTCGGACCTCGAACACATCGAGGAGCACGGCCAGATGCGCGGCGCGCACCCGGACTGCGTCTCGGAACACGCGAAGAAACGCCAGCGCGACGAGATGGGAACGCTCGGCTCGGGCAATCATTATCTTGAAGTGCAGAAAGTCGCGAAAGTCTTCGACACGAGCGCAGCAGATGTTTTCGGCATCCGCGAAAACGACGTCGTGGTCAGCATTCATTGCGGTTCGCGCGGCCTCGGACACCAGATCGGCACCGAGTTCCTGAAGGAAATGGTGATCGCCGCCTCGCGCTACGGCATCATGCTTCCCGACCGCGAGCTCGCTTGCGCACCGATCAACTCCCCGCTCGGCGAGGATTATCTCGGCGCGATGCGCGCCGCGATCAACTGCGCGCTCGCCAACCGCCAGATCCTCACCCATCTGGTGCGCGACGCGTTCGCCACGGTACTGCCGAAGGCGCGCCTGCCGCTGCTGTACGACGTCTCGCACAACACCTGCAAGGTCGAGGAACATGTCGTCGACGGAAAATCCCGCCAGCTCTACGTGCATCGCAAGGGCGCGACGCGCGCCTTCGGTCCGGGACATCCGGACATTCCCGCGATGTTTCGCTCCGTGGGCCAGCCGGTGCTGATCGGCGGCTCGATGGGCACCGGTTCCTATATTCTTGCCGGCGCCGAACGAGGCGAGGCGCTGTCGTTCAGTTCCGCCTGCCACGGCGCCGGCCGCGCCATGAGCCGGCACCAGGCCTACCGGACCTGGAAGGGACGGCAGGTGATCGACGAACTGGCGGCGCGCGGTATCCTGATCCGCAGCCCGTCCGGACGCGGCGTGGCCGAGGAGGCACCAGGCGCATACAAGGACGTGTCCGCGGTGGTGGACGCCGCCGATGCCGCCGGCCTGGCGCGCAAGGTGGCGCGCCTGGAACCGCTCGTCTGCATCAAGGGATGAGCCATGGCCGGCCGCGTCTGCATCGGCACCAGTGGCTGGAACTACGACTCCTGGCGCGACGATTTTTATCACGGTCTTCCCCGCAAGGACTGGCTCGGTTTCTGCGCTGAACGTTTCAGCGGCATCGAGGTGAATGCCACTTTCTACCGCCTGCAAAGCCGGGAAACCTTCCGCCGCTGGCGCGGCGAGACACCGGCCGATTTCCGCTTCGCCATCAAGGGCAACCGGTTCCTGACGCACAACAAGAAGCTCGCCGATCCGCTGCCCGCGATCCGCCTCGAACGCGACCGTGCCAAGGGCCTGGGCAACAAACTTGCCGCCGTGGTCTGGCAGTTGCCCGAGCGGTTCCATAAAAACATGGAGCGGCTGCAGGGTTTCGCCGGCGCGCTCAAACACTGGCGCGCCGTGCGGCACGCGATCGAGTTCCGTCATGACTCCTGGTTCGACGCGGAAGTCGCGGAATGTTTGTGCGCCCATCGTATTGGCGCCTGCCAATCGGACGCCGCTGACTGGCCGATGTGGAACGCCGTGACCACCGACATCGTGTATGTCCGGCTGCACGGCCACACCGTCACTTATGCCTCGGACTACGGCACGCAGGAGCTGCAACAGTGGGCCAGACACGTACGCCGCTGGCTCAAGGAGAGCCGGGACGTCCATGTCTATTTCGACAACGACGTTCTCGGCGCCGCGCCGCGCAACGCCCTGGAATTGATCAGACTGGTGGGAAGGAACCGGCCATGACGGTTCACAATGCCGACATCGCCGCGCTCTTCGAGGAGATCGCCGACCTGCTCGAAATCGACAACGCGAATCCGTTCCGCGTGCGTGCGTATCGCAACGCTGCGCGCCAGTTGCAGGGCATGGGCGTGCCGGCGGCGGACATGGTGGCGAAGGGCGAGGACCTCACCGAATTGCCCGGCATCGGCGATGACCTCGCCGCCAAGATCAGGGAGATCGTCGAGACCGGCCAGTGCCGGTTTCTGGAGAAGCTGCGCAGGAAAACCCCGCCCACGATCACCGAGCTGCTGAAAATACCGGGCCTCGGTCCGAAGCGCGTGCGCACGCTTTATCACGAACTCGACGTGCATACGCTGGAACAGCTGGCGCGCGCCGCCCGCGATGGACGCATTCGCGAGCTCCCGGGTTTCGGCGCCAAGACCGAACAGACCATCCTCGAGGCGATCTCCGCGCAGGCCGGGAAACAAACCCGCTTCAAGCTGGCGGTGGCGGCGCAATACGCCGAACCGCTGAAAAAATATCTGGAAAAAATCCCGGGTGCCGGGCAGGTCGTGCTGGCCGGCTCCTATCGTCGCTCCAAGGAGACGGTGGGCGACATCGATATCCTGGTGACGGCGACTGATTCCGAAAAAATAATGAACCGTTTCGTCGCTTACGACGAGGTCAAGGACATATTGGCCAAGGGTTCGACGCGCGCGACGGTGATACTCAAGTCCAGGTTGCAGGTGGATGTGCGTGTCGTGGAGCAGGATTGCTTCGGCGCCGCGCTGCAGTACTTCACCGGCTCCAAGGCGCACAACATCGAGATTCGCCGGCTGGCGCAGGAACGCAGGCTCAAGATCAGTGAATACGGGGTCTTCAAGGGCGACAAGCGCATCGCCGGCGACACCGAGGAATCGGTCTATCGGACGGTGGGCCTGCCGTGGATCCCGCCCGAGCTGCGCGAAAATCACGGCGAGATCGAAGCCGCGCGCGCCGGCAAGCTTCCGAAGCTGGTGGAGCTGGCCGACCTCAAGGGCGACCTCCATGCCCACACCCAGGCCACCGACGGACACCATAGTCTGCGCGAGATGGCCGAGGCCGCGCACGGCCGTGGCCTTGAATACCTCGCCATCACCGAACATTCACGCCGGCTCAGCGTGGCGCACGGACTCGACCCGCAGCGGCTGCGCAAACAGATGAACGAGATCGACAAACTGAACAGCCAGCTCAAGGATATCACCTTGCTGAAAGGCATCGAAGTGGACATCCTCGAAGACGGCGCCCTCGACCTGCCGGACGATGTCCTGTCCGAATGCGATCTCGTGGTCGGCGCCGTGCACAGCCAGTTCCATCTGTCGCGCGCCAGGCAGACCGAGCGCATTCTGCGTGCCATGGATCATCCGCACTTCACGATTCTCGCCCACCCGACGGGCCGCCTGCTGGATACACGCGATCCCTACGACGTGGACATGCTCAAGGTCATCCGCCGGGCGCGCGAGCGCGGCTGTTTCCTCGAGCTCAACGCGCACCCGGAGCGACTGGATCTGCTCGATATCTACTGCCAGATGGCGCGCGACGAAGGCGTGCTCGTGGCCATCAGCTCCGACGCGCACAGCGTTCAGGACTTCGACAACCTTGTCTACGGCGTCGGTCAGGCCCGGCGCGGCTGGCTGGAGAAAAAGGACGTGCTCAACACCAGGCCGCTTACGCTGTTAAAGCCGATGCTCAAGCGTACAATGATCTGACCGCCGAATTGGAGCCGACGCCAATGCCGTGCGGCTCAATTCGGCGGAACACAAGAGCGGGAAATGTTCTTATGAGCGAACGGATCGAGCTGCAAAACGGCGATGCACTCATTGTCGTCGATGTGCAGAACGACTTTCTGCCCGGCGGAAGTCTTGTGGTTCCGGACGGGGATGCCGTGGTGCCGGTACTGAACCGCTATCTCGCCGGATTTGCCGCGCGCGAATTGCCCGTGTACGCCACACGCGACTGGCACCCGCCGAACCACTGCTCGTTCAAGGCCCAGGGCGGCCCCTGGCCGCCGCACTGCGTCGCGGGAACCCGCGGCGCGGCGTTTGCCGCGCCGCTGAAACTTCCCTCCGGCAGCTTCGTCATCTCCAAGGCAGTCCGGGCGGACAAGGACGCCTACTCCGGGTTCGAGGGAACCGAGCTCGACGCAAGCCTGCGCGCGCGAAAAATAACACGTTTGTTTGTCGGCGGACTGGCGACCGATTACTGCGTGTTGAACACAGTGCGCGACGCGCTGACCCTCGGCTACCGGGTATATCTGCTCACCGACGCGATACGCCCGGTCAACGTGAAGCCCGAAGACGGGCGCAATGCCGAGGCGGAAATGCGACGTCTCGGCGCCGAACCCGTCACCCTGTCGGCGCTCGGCGCGTAAATGAAGCCCTGCCACGAATCCCTGCTTCGCTACGCTCGTTCGTACTGATATATGAATTTTCGCACGTTCATCTTGACAAAATGACTGATCTCCGGAAAAGCGCGCTGCTCACCGACCTCTATCAGCTGACCATGCTGCAGGCGTACTTCGCGCAGGGGATGAATGACATTGCCGTGTTCGAGTTTTTTGTCCGGCGCTTGCCGCCAAACCGAAATTTTCTGATGGCGGCCGGGCTCGAGCAGGTGCTGCAATTCCTCGAAAACCTGCGCTTCACCGAGGAAGAACTCGACTGGGTGCGGAAGAGCGGACGCTTCGGCCGGGATTTTCCCGATCAGTTGGCCGGGCTGCGCTTTACCGGCGACGTGCACGCCATGCCGGAAGGCACGCTGTTCTTCGGCGACGAACCGATCCTGCGCGTCACGGCGCCCATCGCCCAGGCGCAACTCGTTGAAAGCCGGATCATCAACCTGCTGCACTTCCAGGCGCTGGTGGCCTCGAAGGCCGCGCGCGTGGTGTTGACCGCGCCCGGCAAACTGCTGGTGGACTTCGGCATGCGGCGTGCGCACGGGTCGGAAGCCGCGCTGTTCGCCGCGCGCGCCGCCCATATCGCCGGATTCCACGGCACTTCCCACGTTCTCGCCGGTGCCGAATTCGGCATTCCTGTCTTCGGCACCATGGCGCATTCGTTCATTGAAGCGCACGATTCCGAGGCACAGGCGTTCGAGCATTTCGCGCGCGCGCAGCCGGAAAACGTGACGCTGCTTATCGACACGTACGACACCGAGGCCGCAGCCGGCAAGGTCGCGCGGCTGGCGCCACGACTGAAGCAGGCGGGGATCAGCGTCAAGGCGGTGCGCCTCGACAGCGGCGATCTGGTGCTCCATGCGCACAGCGTGCGCCGCATCCTGGACGAGGCGGGGCTGAAGGACATCGGCATTTTCTCGAGCGGCAGCCTCGATGAATTTGCGCTGCGCGACCTGCTATCGCGCGGCGCGCCGATCGACGGCTTCGGCGTCGGCACGAGCATGACCACCTCGGCCGATGCGCCGTTTCTCGATTGCGCCTACAAGCTGCAGGAATACGCCGGGCGCGCCCGGCGCAAGCGCTCCGAAGGCAAGGCCACCTGGCCGGGGCGCAAGCAGGTTTATCGCGCCTGTGACGCCAGCGGTGTCATAACCGGCGATGTGCTCACGCTCGAAGACGATCCGCAACCGGGCAGGCCGCTAATCCAGCCGGTGATGCGGAACGGGAAACGACTGCGCGATCCGGAAACGCTCGACGAAATCCGGCGCCGCGCGGCGGATGAACTCGCGCGACTGCCGTCGCCGTTGCGCCGGCTCGAGCACGCGCCGCCCTACCCCGTCGTCGTCGCGCCGGCGTTGCGTGAGCTGGCGATGGCGGTGGACCGCGAACTGATACAGAATTGACGCCATGGCTGACGATCCGTTCATTACCGAGATTTCCCGTCACGTCTGGAACAGCAAATACCGTTTCCGCGACGGCGACATCGTGCGCGACAAAACCGTCGCCGACACCTGGCGGCGCATCGCGCGCACGCTGGCGGACGTGGAAAAAGACGACCGGTCGCAGTGGGAACGGCGTTTTTACGAAGTCCTGCGCGATTTCAGGTTCCTTCCCGGCGGACGCATCCAGGCCGGTGCCGGCACCGGCCGGCGCGTAACGCTTTTCAACTGCTTCGTCATGGGCACGATCGAGGATTCCATGGACGGCATCTTCGACGGCCTGAAACAGGGCGCGCTCACCATGCAGCAGGGTGGCGGCGTGGGTTATGACTTCTCCACGCTGCGCCCGCAGGGCGCGCAGGCGAAAAGCGTCGGCACCGTCGCCTCGGGCCCGGTGTCGTTCATGCAGATATGGGACGCGATGTGCGCCACGCTGCTTTCCACCGGCGCGCGCCGCGGCGCGATGATGGCGACGCTGCGCTGCGATCATCCCGACATCGAGGCGTTCATCGACGCCAAGCGCGACAGCCGCGTGCTGCGGCATTTCAACCTCTCGGTACTGGTGACGGACGCCTTCATGGACGCGATGCGCCGTGACGACGACTGGGCGCTGGTGTTTCCCGCGGAAGACGGCGCGACCCTGGGTTTCGAAACTATCCAACGCGCCTGGTCGGGCCAGTCCGCGCCGGTGCGCTGCCGTGTCTACCGGCGCGTGCGCGCCCGCGCGTTGTGGGACCGGCTCATGCGCGCCACCTACGAATACGCCGAACCGGGCGTGCTGTTCATCGACCGCATCAACCAGTTCAACAATCTCTGGTACCGCGAGCAGATCAGCTCGAGCAACCCGTGCGGGGAAATTCCGTTGCCGCCCTACGGCGCCTGCGATCTCGGCTCCATCAACCTGACCGCGTTCGTGCACGAGCCTTTCGGCGCCAAGGCACGCTTCGATCTGGACGGCGTGCGAAATACCGCCGCCGTGGCGACGCGCATGATGGACAACGTCATCGACGCGTCGCAATTTCCGCTCGAAAAACAGGCGGCACAGGCGCGCGGCACGCGACGCATCGGTCTCGGCCTCACCGGCCTGGCGGATACGCTCATCATGCTCGGCCTGCGCTACGACGAGGAACCGGCGCGCAAGCTCGCGGCCGATATCATGCAGACGATCTGCCACACGGCCTACCGCACCTCAATCGCGCTGGCCAGGGAAAAGGGCGCGTTCCCATTCTTCGAACCGGAGAAATATCTGCAGGGAAAATTCGTCCGGGGACTGCCGCGCGACATCCAGGACGACATCGCCCGCCACGGCTTGCGCAACAGTCACCTGACCGCAATCGCGCCCACCGGCACCATCAGCCTGCTGGCCAACAACATTTCCAGCGGCCTCGAGCCGGTGTATCAATTCAGTCTCATCCGGCGCGTGCTGGAACTCGACGGCCGTTACACCGAGCACCCGCTGACCGACTATGCCCTGCACCGCTGGCGCGAACGACACGGCGACGGGAAGCTTCCGGCTGCGTTCGTGGACACGCGCGCGCTGACTCCCGCCGCGCATCTCGACATGCAGGCGGCACTGCAACCGTTCGTGGACAATTCCATTTCCAAGACCATCAACGTCCCGCGCGATTACCGCTTCGAGGATTTCAAGGAAATTTACGCGCGGGCCCATGACCTCGGCCTCAAGGGCTGCACCACTTTCCGCCCGAATCCGGTCACCGGCGAGGTGCTGCGAGGCGAAGACGAGTCCGCGCCGCATTGCTGCACCGTCGAGCGCGAGGCGGACTGACGGCACTCCCTGTTATCCGGCGGGCCATCCCGTTACAATTCGTCCATCCGTTTCAGAAATCGCCATGAAAAAAGCCGTTGTTGGAAAAGCCGTCCCCGACGCAAAACTGCAGGCCACCACGGGCAAGACCTTCCGCCTGCACGACCTCAAGGGGAAATTCGTGGTGCTGTATTTCTATCCCCGGGATGACACTCCGGGCTGCACTCTCGAAGGACAGGATTTCCGCGACCGTGCCGACGAATTCAAGAAACTCAAGACCGCGGTGTACGGCGTCTCGCGCGACAGCCTTGCCTCGCACGAAAAATTCAAGGCCAAGTTCAAATTTCCCTTTGAGCTTATCTCCGACGCGGACGAAACCCTCTGCAAGATTTTCGACGTGATCCGAGAAAAAAGCCTGTACGGAAAAAAATATCTCGGCGTGGACCGCAGCACCTTCATTCTCGACCCGGACGGCGTGTTGCGCCGCGAATTCCGTGGCGTGAAGGTCAAGGGACACGTGGACAAGGTCCTCGAGGAAATCCGTCAACTCCGGAAACCCGCAGCCAAGCATCAATGACCGCCAAACGAAAGATATTCGTCGTCGATACCAACGTTCTCATCCACGATCCGACCTCGATCCTGCGTTTCAAGGAACACGATGTGGTCATTCCCATCGTGGTGCTGGAGGAGCTCGACAACATTAAGGTCGGCATGTCCGAAATCGCGCGCAACGTGCGGCAGGTCAGCCGCCTGCTCGACGAGCTGGTGGAAAAAGCCAACGGCGACATCAGCCACGGCATCAAGCTGCCCTCCGTCACCCAGGACATCGAAACCGGGCATCTGTATTTTCACATGGAGGAGGCGCGCAGCCCGCTGCCTTTCGGCCTGTCCGGCCGCAGTTCGGACAACGCCCTGCTCGGCATCACCCTCGATCTCCGCAAAACCCATCCCGACCGGCAGGTCATTCTCGTTTCCAAGGACATCAACCTGCGCCTCAAGGCGCGCGCGCTCGGCATGCTCGCCGAGGATTACACCAACGACCAGGTACTCGACGACGCCAATCTGCTCTATACCGGCATCGAAAAGCTGGACGCGGATTTCTGGGAAACGCACAGCAAAAACATGGAGTCGTGGAAGGAGGAAGGACGTACCTTCTATCGCCTGCGCGGGCCCAAGGCGCGCGCCTGGCTGCCCAACCTGTTCCTGTACAGCAACGAGCAGCGCCCGTTCGAGGCCGTGGTGCGGCGCCTCGAAAACGAAACCGCCATCATCGAGGTGGTGAAGGACTACGCCTCGGAACGCAACAAGGTCTGGGGCATCCACGCGCGCAACCGCGAGCAGAATTTCGCGCTCAACCTGCTCATGGACCCGGAAGTGGATTTCGTCAGCCTGCTCGGACAGGCGGGCACGGGGAAGACCCTGCTCACGCTCGCATCGGCACTGATGCAGACGCTCGAATCCAAGCGTTACACGGAAATCATCATGACGCGCATGACCGTGCCGGTGGGCGAGGACATCGGTTTCCTTCCCGGCACCGAGGAGGAAAAGATGGGTCCGTGGATGGGCGCGCTCGAGGACAACCTCGACGTGCTGCAGGAAACCGCGACCCAGGACCACGGCGCCTGGGGCCGCGCCGCGACCCACGACCTGCTGCGCAGCCGCATCCGCATCAAGTCGCTCAACTTCATGCGCGGCCGC
>JACXTT010015114.1_pt1 | contig 10035 bp, 10 predicted proteins | sample 9270951 | NCBI WGS metagenome assembly JACXTT01 (sample SAMN15532306, study PRJNA645909) | rock metagenome | isolation source: weathered quartz diorite | place: Puerto Rico | collected 2017-06-21
GTCTGTCGCGACGGTGTAACGGTGTGTGGGTTCCAGCAGCGGACGTGTTCCGATGGCGACGTGTCGCACACGCTTCTGTGGAGGCGCCGACAGGTCGTAGCCGACGGCAAGGCCGGCGCGCTCACGGGACAGGTCGTGGATTGCGCGTGAGCGATGCCACACCGTCGCATTCCTGGATAGTCCGCAGTCATGGCCTCTTCTCTCCCGAGGTTGAGCCCGTGGCCTCCTCTGTCGGGGATCGAATACATAGGAGAGCTAGTCATGAATTAAGCAGCAAGACTCATGCTGCCTGCGCGCGGTGCGTTGCGCCCGTGTTGGACGGCGATCGAGGTCGGACGAGGCCCGCTGCGTCAGGTATGGGCGGTCGGGGATGGTGTCGGCAGGGAGGGGCATGGCGGCACCACGCTAGGGCACTGCACGGGGAATGGAAGCTGTCGCGGAGGATGCGGAGAGGGGCTGGGGATGTCGCCGGCGTCCTGGCCTCAGCGGTTTCAGGCGCGCTGGAAACACCCCTCCATTCGCCTGTTCCATCTCGGAGACGGCATCCTCGACGGCGTCTGCGATCACCCGGGCCATGGTGCGGTTTTCCGTCCAGTAGACGGCATTGCGAAGGCGTTCGACCAGCGATTTCGGCAGTGCCACCGTAATCCGCTCGTTGCCCTGAAGCGCGTCCGGTGTCAGCGGGCTGTTCTGGGTGACATGGTTCAACGAATGTGGCGGTGTCAACACGCTTGCCTCCGAAGGGGTTGAAGAAATGATGTCCATGCTAGGCCTCACCCTGCGAGGTTTCGGTGGGACGCTCATTCTGCGAGACCGTACGACCGTCCGGCAGGTTCGCGCGCGTGCTGGGGTCTTTTCGAGGGGAGCGTACATGGGTGAAGGTGGCCAGCGTCATCGCCCAGACGAGGCCCGTCAGTCCGAGCAGCAATACCGCTATGATCAAATCTTGTGTCATGGTGGTTCCTCCTACTCCTCTATGCGCCGCGCATTCGAGAACTGGAGCTTTCAGCGAATGGGTTCAGCAAGGCCCGTGCCATTCGCCGCCAGCTCGCGCTTTCTTAGGTTCTAGCGGGATATTCGGGGATATTCCGTGAAATCGCCGGGCGAGAGGAAGGGGGCAGGCGCAGCAAGCCTGGATCGGATTGGATTCTGGAGTGGATCGGATTTGATAACTATGGAGTTTTAGAACAACAAAGCCGTTCAAGATACTCTTCGACGCGTCATGAAAAGAAGACCTCTGACAGCTTGCAAAGAGCTGAAGCGATCAAAATGTCCTCAGTTACCTGCGCATGAAACCCTCGATAAAGTCGGTTCCGGCATATCCGATAGAGATCAATGTGGTCACAGAATCTTTGCTGATTTCTTTTCCGATAATGTCCAAAACTCCCAACACACCGGCGATTGCACCGACGACTAGCGCAAGTCCCAAGCTGACGAGCATCCGTTTTCCTTCAAGAATATCGGCCATAGTTTTGCCGGACTGAGTGGCCTCGTCCGAGCATTTCTTGATCCCCACTATAATCCTGATTCCCTGTCCGACCGCGCCTAGAAAGGACCCTAACAGAAGATACCCCAAGAGAACATAAGGATCCATGATGTCTCCTCCTTTGCCAACTTCCAAGCAACAACTAAACAAAAGGCGATAGTGTTCAATTTACTGTTCAAGTTCGCAACAAGTCTTGGCTCACGGATTGGTTTTAATAGCCGTGATAATTCCGCTGCCTGCGCTCTTTAGCCAAGTGGTGACAACCCCAACATCGGCAGCCACACCGACGAACCAGCCGTTATTGAACCGCTCCTTGGTTAGGCCACTAGTTTGAGTGGTCACCACCTGTCCTTGAGAAAATCCACCTACTAATTGCTGGGTTTTTGCCCAATGGGCTCCCCCAATTATGTCAACTCCGCCCCATGGTTCAAACGATAAACCTGCGTAGAAATTTTGAAGCGGTTTATCGAAAAGATTAATCCCTATAATAGGATTAAAAGCTTCATACCATCGCTCCGAAAGGTGCCATGGTTTCGAAAACAACGACGGAGGATCAAGGACGTCTCTTTTTGTGAGGTACGTCTTGAGCAGCAGGACGAAGTTTGCTGGCGAATCTTGCGCATCGGTAGCCGTGATCACAGTTTGACCTGCATTATTCGGGCTCAATTTGTAGTTCTTATTGTGCTTCTGTAATGTGGAAAAGACTGGCCCGGCGAGAATACGGTAGCGATACAATTCGTGCACGAGTACGCTATCCTTCAATACAATATCGTCTGCAGTAATGTCAGTGGCTTTAGCCTTTTGTTTGTTGGCCAACGTATAGTCAATTTTCGTGCTGCCCTTTTCCCTGACATCCAAATCACATACAATGCTTTTCCTATCGAGTTCTGCCTTCATCTCGTTCCATTGCGCTTGTCTCAGATTACGGAGTGCTTCGGCATCTGCAACGTTGTCCGAAGCGGTCTGAGCCCGTAGCCGTGCCTCCTGTGCCTCTTGTGTCGCTGCGTCTGCTTTTTCATTTAGTGTCCGATTGCGCGGACCTTGTTTAGCTTTTCGCTTTGCCTCGGCAGCCGCCTGATCGAGTTGCTTTGCGTTCAGTTCAAGTGATTTGGCAACTATCTGGTGTCCGATGAGCATTTGCTCCGCCTGCAAGAGTTGCTCACCCTTTGCTTCAAGATCTCCTTTGGCAAGAGTCATTTGGTAACGCCGAACTACCTTTGAATCATGTGGTTGGGCATAAGGACCTTCGGCGAACTGACATGACGCATGGGCTGGGATCGCACCAAACACGACAAAGTGAACCTGGTCGTCTTCATCAATTGTTGGTTTATCCAGAGTAGTGAGATGCTGGGGCAATCGTTTACTCTGTATGTCTCCTAATGTTCCATCATCCATGGAATCGAGGGTCTTTGTATATCCCTGATACACCAGTCCATTCTGGGCTTCGAGGTCGTAGAATAACCACTTGTGTTCCTGTTGTTTACTACAGCTGTGAAGCGAAATAATCAAAAGACTGAGAAAACTAAAAAGTACAATTGAAGACAATAGGCGCAATAAACCAGGCATTATGAAGCGTACCCTCAACTGTCTGTGATAGTAGAATTTCTCATAGTGCAATATGTAGGTTGCTAGCTCATTTCACCGCGAGTGGCTTCAAGCCTAGATCTTTTAAGGGCTCGCTAAAGATGGAGCAGTGTTGTTTCACCCTGTCAGGGTTGTCTCCATTTGTTAATCTGCATTTGTTGTAGCCCTGTATCAATTCCGCTGCGGCTGCACGAATGTCCGCATCGGCCTTCCGTTGACGGTACTCTTGGCACATTCGCGCAGCCTCGCCTTGCAACATGGCGCAATCGATTTGGCCATATTGAAGATTAGAGCAGCCGGCCAATATGAGAAAGCTTACAACCGCACACTTTAAAAGCGACATGGTTCGCGGTAGACACTAAGTAAGTACTTCTCAGATTGCAAAAAAAGTTTCTCTTCCCAGAAGAGATCGAAATACGATCCCGACTGTTATCGAACTTGTGCATTTGCCGTTGAAGTCGTCAGCGAATTAGCTTGCACCTTCGTGATATTCCTCAGGAAGACTATGCTCGGGGCGAAGAAATACTCGCCACCTTTTAGCGTCACATGCCTTTGAAAGCGATAAACCGCTATGTCGCCGTAAGGGAATGGGCCTTTATCTTGTGGGTCCCATTTCTTTGGCCACTTATCGCATATCAGTGCGTCACCCTTTTTAGGTTCATCGCCTAGAGGTTTCGTTGCTACCATCGCATCTCTTTGCGACGTATAAAGAATCCACATTACGATGATCCATTCAAATTGTGCGACGATGCTGGCTTGAAAACACATAAATAAAATGCCCACGTCTTTTGTTGGAAGTTGGTCTAGGCGAGGGCGGTCCTTCGGTTCCGGATTTCGTATTCCATAGGTGATGCCGCGGCGAACAATTCTTCTCCCACGAATGTCTTCTTCTTTCTGTCCTTCACCAGGTTGTCCTACTTGTGTATTGCGAGGGTTTGCTCTCCTAACATGAGCTTGAAAAGGACATGGTCCCGGATTCGGAGGGTAAGCAGGTGGATAGCCAAAATTGTTCGGATACTGCGCAATGGTTGTGTCACGAGCTGACCTTACGATTCCTCCGTCGTGCTCTTGCAGCGCAATAGGTGTACCATCCGGAAAACGTCCGATCACAAGCGCTTTAGCTCGGTTGATTTTCTCGTTGTCATTAGATCCTTCAAGAAGGTTCGCGAGGTCTATAATGTCCTGATGAAACCTTTTCACATTTTGTTCCAATTTTGCGACGACAAGATAACTGCCATATGCACAATCATCTGGTTGACAATTCGGATCGGGAATCAAAACGAGCTTGAGGGGTGCCGCTTGGGAATAGCCGGTATTGTCTAAGGCATGGCTTTCAATGTCGACTTTCTCCCGATTTTTCAAGTCCCTTGTGTAAAACAACGGATTGCTTATTCCATCTTGAAATCCAAAATGCTCAACGATTTTCCTGCCATTTAAATTCTGATCATCCCTATCGTACATCACGTGTCCATATTCAACCGCAACCACATAACGCTGAAATGGTTCAAGGAGTTTGTGTAAATTCTCATCACGTATCATTGGTTGTTCGTGCTCATCTACTAAGCTGTTCTTATCTTGATGAGCAACAAGGAGCATGGCATCAAGATCATCATATTTGGTTTCCCAATATGCCAATGGTATTCCTCCCTCCGGCCCCACCTGAGATGGCGACTCTTCCACAAATCGCTTTGGAGCAGCTTTTAGACTTCCGCGGAAACTCGTATCGTCCGGTGGAAGTTTGCCCAGTGTCTCGAATCCCTTCTGACTCAGTGCAATGTTGACAAAATAGGTTTGTCCATATTCGCACACTGGAATATCTGACAATCTCCCAAGCTGGTACTGCTCTTTCGCAGAAGCTACATAGTGAAACTCATTAGGATAGTCTTGATATTTCTCAGGATAATAATCTCTGCTCAAGCGATAAGTGGCCTGGGCAAGATTCTGTATGCTTTGCTTCACGGCATCAGGGGCTTCCGAAAATCCTCGCAGGAAAAAATGTAGAGAGTGATCGCGACCATGATCTTTTAGAATGTTTCCTTGAATATTGCTTAATAACCGCAAGTATTCGGATTGCTGAAATTCTCTGGTCTTGATGATCTCGTCGATGTTTAATAAAACCGGTTTGCCATTAGCATCGTAATTATTTATGAGGTCAGCGACCATGAGACACACTCCTTTGTCATTATCAACGCGGTTCTGTCACAGTATTCTCAGGCAACGCATCTTGCTGAGGGATTCCAATTGCAAGCATGTAAAGGACGGAATGTGTGACTCCATCAATGCCGATGAGCTTTTCGATCTCTCGATCGAAAAAGCCTCCGATATTGACTGAAACAAGGTTCAGTGCATTTGCCGCTAGATTCAGATTCTGCGCGACATGACCCGCTTCGATAAGGCTGAATCGATACCCTCTGTCTTGATACTTAAAAGTGGAGCGCTCAAACAAGGCGGTGATAAAGACAAGGAGACTTGCGTTGTGGACAATCTCCGGTTGAACCATCGCATCTGCGATTGCGCCTGTCATATCTCCTGCCCTGATGCGACGTAGACAACAATGCTCTGGATTGTAATGAAACATTCCCGGGTGATGATCCATTAGCCGTGCACAGTGCACATAGATTTCGAGAGGGTAGAGAGCACCGCCAGACGGCACCACTCGGAACCCGCGTGGAAGATGAGTTTCATCACATGTTCTTGTCACACCATAAGCGCAAAATAGAAGGGTGGCTATCTCTTGTAGAGAGATAGCCGATGGTCTGAATGATCGAACGGAGATACGCGATTCGACGATATGAAAAAATGAAATATCGGGAGGTATATTTGGCGACGGTAGATCAACGCGCGGCAATCCTTCATATGGCAAGGACGGATAAAGGCCTTTTAACTGATCCAACACTTCTTCGTTAGAAGGGTGTTGCGTATGACGACCGAGTTTTGAATTCTCGTGAAAAAGCTCGTAAAGCAGATTCTCGTTGTCGCTCGACCAGAACAGGCTTTTCCAGGCTGGTTGCGTCACGGTTCGAACCCTAAACTAGGGGAATGGATGAAGTGCAGGATTGTCACCTGTCTCTTCCTGGATTCCCTGATACCCAAGCTTCTGCGGCACATTCCACAGGCGCCAACCTCCGAGGGCACGCAAGTCATGACCCATAAATAAAGGATGAAAACTTGGGATCACAGCTCGAACGACTGCTAATCCAAGTTCTCTCACATCAGGTGATGTAATATCCCTAATGAGAGCCTTGGCACCTACGGATTGGATTCGAGCGCAGAGTGTTTGCAAATTGTCGTCCTCCTTCTCTGACAGCAGATCCGGCAAATCTTTGAAGTCAATCCAAGCGTCGGAACAGAAAAGAAAGTTCACGTCACAACGGCTGGTAGGACGCGTATACGTTTTGACATGGATATCCTGCTTTCTTTTTGGGGACCCCCTTTGATGTTGTAAGTAGGCGGCGAGGCGTCTCGTATGAGCCAGCTCTTCAAGACTTTTCCGGACGGCAATCTCAGGGCTGAGATGGGACGCAGCTGAGAAAACAAAAGCTGGAAGCTCGTCTGACTCGTGCATGAGGATTGACATGATACTCGGTATGCCATGGTCCACTGTGATATTGAGTATCCGAACGGAACTGCCTGCATATTCGAAGCGGCCTATGAGGTCACGGTTTTCTTCGCTCAAGGAGTCAAGACTAATAGGAGGTGAAGGCAACATCGCCTGCCAGGTGATTGTAAATGCGTCTCGTTCAATCACCTCACAAAGTGCAGAGATGGCAGCTTCATTGTAACTGCAGTGACACGCCAACCCGGTAGAAATCGGCTGAGATATGGGATACTCGCCGACGGCCACATCATAGAAATATGGAGCATAGACCATTGAGACGGGGACATGCCACTCATCCCCAGTGCTTACATCAATGGTCTTGGTCCAACGGGTAAGTGTATTCCGTTTGAATGGAACATAGGGGAGGTTTCCCTGGCGATGTTGCACCGAACTATAGAGAGCGAATTCTTCGGGAGCAACACATCGAAAAGGTGCTGAGTCATAGGTCGCGAGCACAAACTCATCCTTCGCATAGATGGCAGCACAATACCGCTCTATAGATTCTCCGACTGCTTTTGCTATAGCGGCATCTCTCCGGGAAGATGCCCCGCCTGCTTCAATAAAATTGCGCTGTCCTAAAAATGCCTCTGTGTTACACGGTTGGGCAGCATAGTGAAAAAACTGGGGAGCTCCTGAATCAATGGGAACTGCCTTTATCTGGCCCACTATTCCCACACGATCATCGAGGAGATAATCCAGCTTAGTGAACAAATCTGTGTTCTTCCCTATGTTAATCATCAGCGTAGAGGGCCTTCTTCACTGACCAGCTGAGTTATTTCACCGCCGTCTCTTACATATCTTGAGCTCGGACTCGATCACTGAGGTGATCATACTTTATGTTGAGCAAATCTGACTTCTTGTGCCTTACTCAGAATCCTTACCTTTATAGAGTGACATCGAGGGCGTGGTCATCATAGAACTACAACCGGTACAACGAGGGAGCTTGAGGATCTTCCTTGTCTTTATTGCCATGGTGAGAAGATTCACCTCTATTAAAGTTCCTGGTGGCGTGCCAGGTAGAGACCGGCTAAAAAACCTTGTCAATTCGAACGCGGCGAGATTCGCCACAACCGAATACATTGCAGGATGGTGACCAATGATTTCTCGACCTAAAGGTAGCCACTGTTCTGCCGTCCTGCGCAGGTCGCTATTCTCTAAATGACTATCTTCTCTTCCTGTCAAGCATTCATAACAAGCCGTCTCTCCAGGGAGAATAAGCGGCCCAATGTATCCGATCATGTCCCTCAGCACTACAGGGAAAAATGGAACGGTCTGACTAATACAAAGGTGATTGAACTCGTGCAAAAGAGCTCCGCCACCGACGTCTGAACAGACAACGAGGCATTGAAGCGTTTTCCAACGATTTTCGGCATTCCACACTTGGAAGGGAACCGACCTATTTCCATGTAGTCTCCAGTCCAGAGCAGGGTGTGGGTCGTGCAAACAGGCATGGTCAATAACCTCAAATTTTTGAAAGCAGGATTTTTCTAGAGCAAAAACCAACTCCTTCGTCAATGCATTTAGCCCTACAATTCCAAGGTTTGCTTTAGAAATCCGATCCTTCGTTGATTCGACTAGAGGATCGAAGTGCCAGTAAAAAATGTCGATTGGCTTTTCTGTAACTGAGCGGCTATTGCTACATGGTATAAGAAAATTTCTCGAGAATAGGAACTCGATAAGAGATATTACTGAGTCGCGATCTTGCTCTCCAAACTCCGCGGCAATCTCCTCTACACAGGTACCCTCTCTAGCAATCTTGAAAATCCTTTCAGCGATATCAACGGCATGGAGACCATCAACCTTAACCTGACTAACTCCACGACGAATTATCACCCCCGCATCCACTGGGATCAGTTGGGCGGGAAGTGATCTCAACTTCAGTTTATTAGAAAACAATGAATCACCTGTCTTTGGAAGACTCTTTCAGGTCATTCATGGAAATCCTCCCCCACTAGGGCGAGAGGATTTCCATGGTGAGACGAACCTTAGGGGACGCAGCTACAACAGGAAGTTGGCATCACACCTTCATACTTCCACCCAGTTTTTCTTTGCAACGCATCTTTAAGATTGGCAAGATCGGCCGGATTTAATGTGGGCGGGCTCTGCAGGCTGCCTCCGGGTGGCACCCATCCGTGAGCCTGTAGTACATCTTCCCAGGTCGCACCTTTTACCTTCTGCGACAGGTCAGTATCACCAGGTACCTTGGGATTTTTTGCCCAATACTCCGGCCCTATAATTGCCCCGAGTTTTCTCTTCTGTTCCTCAATCGGATCGCCGACTTGAGCATCGGGTGCAGGTTCAATTTTTGGTGGTTGCATGGCTCCTCCTCTACATATGTTGCTGATTGATGTGAACAACCCCAGCAGCAATCCATGGTTTGTCGGGCCGCATCGCGAGAAGATTGGCTGGGCGGTCCTCGCCAATCTAGAATCCCAATATCGTGGAGGACGAGGGTGCCGGGATTGTCATCCACCGCAGCATCCGCTCGTCGGCCCTCCGTTCTGAACGTCGAGAATGAATTAGGTGTCATGAGCAATTGGTTTTCTTCCGGCGACGAAGAACCCGACCGACGTGCCAAAAAACATGCCATTATGAACAGCTGTTGTGATCGCTTTCAGGATTGCGCGGACCTCTCTATTAGAGAGGGCATTAACTTTTCTCCTCTGCTCAATATTGTCATGTATTCTCCAGGCTTGATTTGCTTCCTGATAATTATAGGTCGTAAGTGTTCCGGCCTTTGGCAAGATGTTGGTGAATCCAACCAATCTCATGAGAGTTGGCAGTTGATGAGCGACACCACTGTTCCTAACAGCACGGCGAAGCAATGATGTCAGCATCTTATCCGTTGTGAGATTACCGGTCGCAAATGCCGCTAATTGCCAATCGCTTTCCATAATGGCTATGCGGCCTCCAGGTTTCATTACTCTGAATGCTTCCGACAACACTCGCAGTGGATGTCTGACATGGATAAGCAAGTTGATGATAAGACTCGCATCAAAAGAGTTATCGAAGAAGCCTAGCCGATGTGCGTCACCAACCTGAAAATCCAGGGGACAGCCGTCCTCGCGCCTGACTCTTTTTCTCGCTTCTGTTATTAAGACTCGGCTGCTGTCGACTCCCATGACGTGGCCGGCGTCTTTCAGCCTGTTCGCCAACTTGAGGGTCATGTGCCCGAGCCCACAGCCAACGTCAATGACGTGGTCTCCTGGACGGAGCTCTAATGCTCCAATGACAGCATCTTTAGAGTTGCGCACTGCTGGATCCCTATTGCTGCGATCCAAGTAATGCACAACGAGGCCTGGGTTCTCATCACCTCTCACATCCGCTAAAACGCACGGCGATCACAAACGCACTTCCCCTGCCCTCC
>JACXTT010015115.1_pt1 | contig 10034 bp, 7 predicted proteins | sample 9270951 | NCBI WGS metagenome assembly JACXTT01 (sample SAMN15532306, study PRJNA645909) | rock metagenome | isolation source: weathered quartz diorite | place: Puerto Rico | collected 2017-06-21
TTTGCCCGGCCTTTTCCCCGAAAGCGCGCCTCCGAAGCCAGGAACCGGTTCGCCATCCTCATCGACCACACGGCCGTTAATGACGGCCGCCTGTAGCATCTGAAACACGAGATCGTTGACTTCTTGTCCCGCTTGCACGCTCAGGACTGAACCCTCCGCCTGGTGGCCGCGAAGGTTGATCTGGTGGAATCCGGTTTTCTCCAGCATGAGCCGGTATCGTCCCGGCTGTACCTTCTCGAAGTGAAAGTGTCCGTCGGAATCGGAGTCGGCGGTGTAGTTGCCGCCTTCCTTCTGATCTTCGGCGATGAGGTGGAGCAGGACTTTCTTGAGCGGTTGGCTGCCGGGCTCCTTGACGACAGAGCCGGCGACGGACGAGAGCTTAGGGCCTTCATCCGCCAGTGCGAGGATGCCCAGGAAGAGGCAAAGCGCGGGAACAAGAGAGTGTTTCACGCCAAGCAGACTTGAAAGAGCGGGGGCTCGCGGACAACGATTGAGGATCGGGCCGTCCCTCCGGGACTTGGAGTCGTCTCTCAACCTACCCAGCGCTAAAAGCGCTGGGCTAAACTAGTTCGCCCCTGCCGGGGCTGGTTTTTCTAGTGAAAGCTATCTTCAGTTCAGGAAATACTGCCGATACAGCGTGTCCCGCTGCGCGGGACGGAAGCCGGCGTCGCGTATGATGCGGCGCAACTCTTCTTCGGTTGTGCAGTTGTTGACGCCCGCCGCACGGACCACATTTTCTTCCAGCATCACCGAGCCGACGTCGTTTCCGCCGAAACGCAGACCCATCTGGCAGACTTTCAATCCCTGCGTGACCCAACTCGACTGCACGTTCAGGAAGTTCGACAGATACAAGCGCGAGATGGCCAGAACTTTCAGGTATTCGACCGCCGTTGCCTCGTCCCATCGGCGGCCGCCGAGGGCGGTGTTGGCGGGTTGAAAGCTCCAGGGGATAAACGCCGTAAATCCCCCGGTCTCTTCCTGCAATTCGTAAAGCCGCTGGAAGTGATTGACGCGGTGTTCCAACGATTCGCCGACGCCGAACATCATGGTGGCGGTGGTGCGCATGCCGACTTGATGCGCAGTACGATGCACCAGCAGCCAGTCTTCGGTCAGACATTTCAGGCGGGCAATCTTGTGGCGAACTTCGTCGTCTAGAATTTCGGCGCCGCCGCCGGGGATGGAGTCGAGGCCGGCATCTCGCAAGCGGGAAATCGTATCGCGCACGTTGAGCGAGCTGTATTCGGCGATCGCCAGAATTTCGGACGCGGAGTAGCAATGCAGGTGAATTTTCGGAAAGCGCTGCTTGATGCCTAGCAGCAGTTGCTCATGCCATTCGATCTTGAGATCGGGATGCAGTCCGCCCTGCATGAGCACGCCCGTGCCGCCGAGTTCGACCGTCTCGCGGATCTTGTCGTAGATGGTGTCGAAGTCGAGGATGTAGCCCTCTTTGGCGCGCGGACCTTTCAACGGACGGTAGAAGGCGCAAAAGGTGCAGTACTCGGTGCAGAAATTGGTGTAATTAATGTTGCGGTCAATGATGTAGGTGACGGTGCCCTCGGGATGGATGCGGTGTCGAACCGCGTCGGCCTCCATGCCGATGCCGATGAGGTCATCGGACTGAAACATCTCCAAAGCCTGCTGTTTGGTCAGGGACATCCCCTCCACCAGGTGAACCTTCTATTTTAGACGCTAGCGGCGGAACTCCCAAGGGGGGAGGGAGGCATTGCGGTTTACATGAATTCCAGCCGCGGCGGAGCGGGCAGGGCCCCGGTTTCAGCCCCGTATCGATAGAAGAGCTCCAGTCCCTCCAGACAGGGCGGGTCAAGATAGTAATGGATGTTGCGAGTGAGGTACGTGCGGATGATCTCGGCCGGCAGGCTTAGCCGTGGACCCCACTCCAGAGTGATGGTTTCCAGATTCTTCGGGCTGAGGCCGTGGTCACGCGATCCCCTGAAAACATCCACGATAGCCGCCGTGTCCCGACCTGCCAGCGCCTGCCGGCGAATCGCCCAGAAGGCAAAGACAAACGATTTGCCAGTGCGCGCGATCCATTCTTCTGCAAGGTCGAGAGTGACGTAGCGGGTGCGATCGACCTGGAGTGCCGGATCTCCGATGAGCAATGCCGCATCGCAGCTCGCGAGCATGGTGTCGAGGCCGGGAGCCATCGGAACATAAGTGCGAGCGCCACCGAGCCACTTGGCGAACAGAATTTTCGTCAGGGCAACCGAAGTCATCGAGGAAGTGTCGAGCGCCACGCTCCGCACCCTTTCGACTGGAACTTTGCTGACGAGCAGAATCGACCGCACGGCACGTTGCGCTGCAATGGCTACGTCCGGAATGATGACGAGATCAGGAATCATCGTGTAGGCCGCGGCCGGGATGATACCGATATCAGCCGTCCCAGCGCGCAGCGCTTCGGCGCACGCGGAAGGGATGGTGTAGGAAATGTCGAAGTCGTCGCCCGCTTTTCCGTGCTCGAAGTCCCACAGAAGAGGCGCAGTGTTCAGATAGGAAATGGCCGAAATCTTCAACCGGCTCATGGATTTGCGAATTCTAACAAAAGCGGTGTGCGCGACCTCACAGACACACGGCTTGCGCAGTCGGTAGAGTCCGGGCACCATGTCGAGCCCTGCCCTCACCACAGCCAATTCTGCATCGCAAGCGGCTTCCTACTGGCTGGCCCTCGCCCTGACGCCGGGCTTGGGTCCCACGCGGGTAAGAAAGCTGGTCGAGCATTTCGGAAGCGCGGAGCGCGTGTTCCAAGCCAGCCTCACGGAGCTGGAAGCGACTGGGATGCCGGTGGTCTCGGCGCAGTCGTTAGCGAGCGGGAAATCGATCGAGCTGGCGCAGCAGGAAATCGTCAAAGCGGTGGAGTGCGGCGCGAAAATCATCGCGCTTGACGATCAGGCGTACCCGCAGCGGCTGAAAGAAATCTACGATCCGCCGGTCGTTCTCTTCGTGCGCGGGAATGTTGAGACGCTGGCTATGCCCGGTATTGCAATGGTAGGCACGCGTCATCCGACTCCGTATGGCGTGGGTATGGCGGAACGCCTGGCCAAGGATCTAACCGCGCACGGGCTGGTCATTATTAGCGGTATGGCACGCGGTGTCGACACGGCGTCCCATCGCGGGGCGATCGCTGCCGGCGGCAAGACTATCGCTGTGTTCGGAACCGGCATTGACGTGATTTATCCGAAGGAAAACTCCCGACTCTCGGAGCAGATCTTGTCGCTCGGCGGCGCGCTGATCTCCGAGTTTTCCATTGGCACGTTCGCCGCGCCCCAGAATTTTCCGATTCGCAACCGCATCATCAGCGGGATGTCGGTGGGTGTTCTAGTGGTGGAAGCCGCCGAATATAGTGGAACACGGATTACGGCCCGTTGCGCCCTTGAACAGAACCGCGACGTGTACGCGGTTCCGGGCAACGTGACCAACAAGAACTCCTGGGGGCCCAACACTTTAATCAAACAGGGAGCCAAGCTGGTGGCGACCTGGGAAGACGTTTGGGAAGAGCTTCCCACCGACGTGCAGGATGCCCTCAACTCCACCCACGCTGAATCTTCAACGCCCGAAACTGCATCTCTATTCCCCGATGACGCCACCTCGCCTCACGAAAGAAAGATCCTGCGACTTTTGAAGGCGGATGAAGCCACGCACATCGACCAGATCGTGGAAACCCTCGAGGCCGAGCTGTCTTCTTCTGAAATCTTCGCCGCGCTGTTCGAGCTGGAATTGAATGGGAAAGTGAAGCAGTTGCCGGGGAAGAATTTTGTGAAGAGCTTTTAAGGGCTGCGAGCCACGAGCTACGAGCTGCGAGCAAACCACGACGGGAACTGTCGGACAGAATGTCGATGAACTTTCGAGAGAGTGACACGAGGCTGGGATGAAAGACCGTAAGGATCTCCGAGTTTGCTCAAAGGGGCATGCCCTGACAATCGGCATTTACAGGGCGACCAGAGGATTTCCTAAGGAAGAGTTGTTCGGGATAACTTCCCAGATGCGGCGCTCAGCTTCATCGATCGGCGCAAACATCGCGGAGGGTAGTGGGCGTAGGTCGGATGGTGAGCTGTCTCGTTTTCTGCACATCGCGCGATGCTCGGCCGCGGAACTCGAATATCACCTGATGCTCGCTCACGATCTGGAATTGTTGTGGGACAGCGCGCATAGTTTGTTGGTCAAGCAAACGGATGAAGTGCAACGAATGCTGACCTCGCTGATTCAGCAGGTGCAGCCGATCCAGCTTGTCAAGAAAACAGCCCGGTAGCGAACTTGGACGCTCGAAGCTCGTGGCTCGAAGCTCGCAGCCCGCTCCTGAATTTCGCGAAATTTGCCAAACCATGCTAGTTTCGAGTAAATAGCTACCATTGAGGAACCATTGTCCAAAGGTCTAGTCATCGTTGAATCGCCGGCCAAGGCGAAAACCATCCAGAAATATCTGGGCAAGGGATTTACGGTCGAGGCTTCGCTCGGCCATGTGAAAGATCTGCCCAAGAGCGATCTCGGCGTCGACCTCGAGAACGACTTCGAAACGGAATACGTTGTTATCCCTGGAAAAGAAAAGGTCCTGGCCAAGCTCAAGAAGCTGGCGCAGGCGGCCGACAACATCTATCTGGCGCCCGACCCGGACCGCGAAGGGGAAGCCATCGCAGCTCATCTGGCCGACGAACTTGGCAACGGCGACAAGAAGAAAAAGAAGAAAAAGGAAGCGCCCGGCGAAGAGCGCATCCGGCGCGTGACCTTCAACGAAATTACCCAGCGTGCCGTCCGCGCCGCATTCGAACATCCCCGGGACATCGACCGCAACCTGGTGGACGCTCAGCAGGCGCGCCGCGTACTCGACCGCCTGGTGGGGTATCAGGTGTCGCCGCTGCTCTGGGACAAAGTGCGCCGCGGGCTCTCTGCAGGACGCGTGCAGACGGTTGCCTTACGCCTCATCGTTGACCGTGAGCGCGAGATCAAGGCGTTCGAGAAAAAAGAATACTGGACGATCGACGCCAACCTCACCGCTCCCAAGCCTCCGGCCTTCGATGCACGCTTCCTGGGCAAAGGCGAAGAAAAGATCGAGATCACCAACGGCGAAGATGCCGAGAAGATCCGCGCCGCCCTCGAAACCGCGGACTGGGTGGTTCGCTCTGCCGAGAAAAAAGAACGCCGACGGAACGCCACCCCGCCCTTCACGACCAGCAAGCTGCAACAGGACTCTTCGCGCAAGCTGCGCTTCAGCGTGAAGCGCACCATGATGATCGCGCAGCGGCTGTACGAAGGCATCGAACTCGGCGAAGAGGGCCTGGTCGGCCTGATCACCTACATGCGGACCGACTCGACCCGGGTCTCGCCTGATGCCATCGCGGAAGTGCGCGAGTACGTGACCCAAGAGTACGGCGGCAAGTATGTACCGGAGTCGCCGAATACATATAAGGAGAAGAAGGAGGCGCAGGCGGCGCACGAGGCGATTCGTCCGACTTCGGCGATGCGGCATCCCGACCAGATCAAGCAGTATCTGCAGGAAGACGAATTCAAGGTCTACAAGCTGATCTGGCAGCGTTTTGTGGCTTCGCAGATGAATCCGGCGGTGTTCGATCAGACGACGGTCGACATCGATGCCAAATCCGGCAGCGATGTTTTCTGGTTCCGCGTCACCGGATCGGTCATGAAGTTCGACGGCTTCCTGAAAGTGTACGAAGAATCCAAGGAAGGTAAGGACGAGGAAGACGAAGAGCTAAAGCACAAGCTGCCGGCGCTCGAAGCGGGCCAGAAACTGACGTTGAAACAACTGAAGCCGGAAGAGCATTTCACCGAGCCGCCTCCGCGCTACAACGAGGCTTCGCTGGTGAAAGAGCTCGAAGAGCGCGGCATCGGCCGGCCTTCCACTTACGCCACCATTATCAGCACCATCCTGGAACGGCAGTACGTGACCAAGACCGGCGGAAAATTCCTGCCCACGGAAATTGGCCTGGTTGTGACCGACCTGCTGGTCGAGAACTTCAAGGACATTTTCGACTTCCAATACACCGCGCGCCTGGAAGAAGAGCTCGACGAAATTGAAGAAGGCAAAGAGAAGTGGACGGACGCGCTCGCCGACTTCTATAAAAAGTTCGCCAAGGATCTCAAATACGCTGAAAAGCACATGGAAAATATCAAGCGTATGGAGAAGCCGACGGACGAGAAATGCGAGCGCTGCGGCGCGCCGCTGGTTATCAAGTGGGGTAAGCACGGATCGTTCTACGCGTGCAGCACGTACGACAAGGAAGATCCGAACAGTTGCACGTTTACGAAAGAGAATCCCATCAACCTGCCCGACCTCGACTCGGCCGACCTGCAGGAAACTTCGCAGGAGGAATACTGCGAGAACTGCGGCCGCGTCATGGTGCTCAAGCGCGGACGCTTTGGCCAGTTCATGGCCTGTACGGGCTATCCCGATTGCAAGACTACGCGTCGGCTCGATCAGGGCAAGCGCGTGCCGGACATTCCGCTCGATGAGAAGTGTCCGGACTGCGGACGCAACCTGATCCTGCGCCATGGCCGCTACGGCGAGTTCACTTCGTGCAGCGGATATCCCGACTGCAAGTATGTGAAGCAGAATTTCATCGGCGTGAAGTGTCCGTTGTGTAAAGAAGGCGAGTTGGTCGAGAAACGCGCCCGCAAAGGCAACACGTTTTACGGATGCTCACGCTATCCGAAGTGCAAATTCACTTCGGCGGCGAAGCCGATCCCGGAGAAGTGCCCCGACTGTGGCAGCGAGTACTTGGTTGAGCGCATGCGCAAGGATGGGCCGGTGATCGCATGTCCGAACAAGGAATGCGACTACGAGCGCGCGATGGAAGGCGCGACCGTGGGCGCTGAGAAAGACGGATAGATTCGGTAGTATTCATTCCGGACTAAAGCCGCAGGTCCCGCCCACGCGCGAGAGCAATATGCCCTCACGACAGCCAGCAGGGTGCCGGCGCTAAATCAGAGAGGACACGATGGCGAAAAAAGCGACTGCACATGATGCACAGGTGGTTATGCAACTTTACGATCTCCGCCGCGAGGCGGAAATGCGCAAGGCGAGACATTGGTTCGCGGCTGAATTCTGGCCCGAGAGCGCTGACGACTTCGTGAAAGTCGCGAACGCGTTCCCGGGGCAGGAAAACGCATGGATGCGGCAGGTCGGTGGCTACTGGGATATGGCCGCGTCGCTGGTGCTGCACGGAGCCGTCAACGAAGAACTCTTCCTGCAACCCGGCATCAGCGGAGAGATGTCTTTCATCTTCGCGAAGGTCTATCCATTCCTGAAAGAGATTCGGCAAAAGATGAACAATCCCGACCTTTTTGCCAACATCGAGAAGGTGGCTACGGGATCGAAGATCGCCCGCAGACGGTTGGAGCGCATGATGGCGTCGCAAGCGCAGCGCCGCAAGGCGATGGCGAAGAAGAAATCCGAAAAAGCCGCGTAGAGACCTGCGGGTGTTTGATCCGACGGCTTTGCCGGCCACGCGTTTCTGCTATGCTGAGTTGCTGTGCGCATGCTCTGGTGGTTTCTCATCCTCGGCGCCAGTGCAGTGGTAGTGGTGTTGGTGGCGATGCTGTTGTATGTGCAGGTCCGGCATCAGATGAAGAGACCGGCCAGCCATAAGCCGCAACTCGACGACCCGAGCCAGCAGCCGCCTTCGGCTCGAAGCTGAAAAGCCTGATCAGTTATGAGTACAGTCTCCGCTCCCGTTCGCGAAATCACCGTGGCGCACAGCCCGGACTCCGATGATGCCTTCATGTTCTATGGCCTGGCGACGAACAAAGTCCGGGTACCCGGCTTGCGCTTCACACACACGTTGTGCGATATCGAGACGTTGAACCAGAAGGCGCAGGAAGGCGTCTATGACGTGACCGCGGTTTCGTTCCATGCCTATCCTTATATTCAGGACAACTATGCGCTGATGTCGTGTGGCGGTAGCGTCGGTGAGGGTTACGGGCCGATGATCGTCTCGCCGCGTCCGTTCACGCAGTCCGAGATCAAGCAACAGAGGGTCGCTGTTCCCGGGAAGCTGACAACCGCCTATCTTGCCCTGCAACTTTTTGCGCCGGGAATCGAAGTGGAAGTAGTGCCGTTCGATCAGATCATCCCCGAAGTGCTTGCCGGCAAGTACGAAGCCGGACTGATCATTCACGAAGGCCAGCTGACTTACTCCAAAGCGGGACTGCAGCGTGTGGTTGATCTCGGAAAGTGGTGGCAGCGAGTGACTGGCCTGCCGTTGCCGCTGGGCGGAAATGCGATCCGTCGCGCGCTTGGCATTGAAACGATTGCCAGCGTGACCCAGGCCTTGCGTGACAGTATCCAGTACGCCATCGACCACCGCGACGAAGCGCTCTCCTACGCCATGCAGTTCGCCCGCGATCTCGACACACAGCTCGCAGACAAATTCGTCGGCATGTATGTCAACGAACGCACGCTCGACTACGGTGACGACGGCAGGGAAGCGGTGCGCCGGTTGCTCGATATGGGGCACAAGGCCGGGATTATTCCGCAGACGCCAAGAGTGGAGTGGGTATAGAGAGCTACTGGCTTCTAGCTACTAGCTGCTAGCGAACATCACCTACAGCGACGGCGTCGATGGCCTCCCTATGTTTAGTCCTGACGGCAAGCAGCTGGTCTGGATCTCGCGCCGCAACGGGAAAGCGCCGCGCGAGAGCAACGTGTTTATTGCGGATTGGGTACAGTGAGGTCAGAGGTGAGAGGTCAGATTGCAGAGTTAGCTACGAGCGCCGAGCTGCGGGCAATCAGTTCGCTCGCAGCTCGTAGCTGAGTTCTGATCTTGCAATAGGTTTTATGAAGTTTCGTCAATGGGCAATCGTCGGACTGCTTCTGGCGCTGGTACTCCTGGCGGGCGCGGCTTTCATTTCTACGGAAGAAAATCGCAGTGCCGCTAAGCGCGCGCCCTCCGCGTCAGCTCCGTCCGACCTGGTGGATGTAACCCCACTGAAGACGGCCCGCGGGCTTGCTGCGCTGGCCGTTACTTCCGAGGAACAACGGCTCGCGCAGGAAGCAGCACGGGTTGCCGACCACGAGGTCGATCTCGCTTTTGCGGATGCGCTCCGCGAGGCGAGGGAACATGCCAGCGAGCAGGATCCCAAGTACCGCGAACTGAATGCACGCATCCACGACGCGCAGACCGCTGTCGACGAAGATAAAGCACAAATTGCCCGGCTGAAGGCGAAAGCGGCTTCGGCGAAGCCCGCCGAGCTAGACAGCTTGCAGGACCAGATCGCGCTGCTCGAGGCGCAACAAGCGCCCGACGAAGACGAACTCGACGCCGCCCAACAGGACCTCATCCAGGCGGGAGGCGATCGCGAGGGAGCGATCCAACGGCAACGAGATGCGCACGAGGCGAACGAGGACCACCTGGCTCAGAACCCGGCGGCGGCTCCCCAGGCACTGCCGGTTGAACTGGCGGCTGCAAACCTTGCGGGACAAGTCCGGGCCTGGGCCTGGCTGAAGAACAAGCGAGCGAGTCTGGAGGCGGCGCAGCGCCAGGTACAAGATCTCGGACAACGCCTGGTGGCCCAGCACAACGCCCTCGAGCGACACATAGGCAGCGAGCAATCGGCGAAGAAACAGACCCGAGAACACGCAACCGGAATCCGCAAAAAGGCTGCTCGAGGCGCGGCCTCCAAGGAAGAAGCCGCCGCCGCGGTCGAGTCTCTTCAGCATTTTTCCAACGACCAGAAATTGCTCTCCGGTCTCAGCAAACAACTGCAGGACCAGAAGGATCTTAGCGATATCTACCGCAACTGGATCGAACTGACCGCAAGCCAGCAACGCGCGGCCCTGCATGGCATTCTGGGGTCCCTGCTTTGGATCTTGCTCATTCTCTTTCTTATCTATGTGGCGAGCCGCTTTGTCGATCGCTTCTATTCCGAGGCCACCCCGGAGAAAAAGCGGCCGCTCACCCTGCCAACTGTGTTGCCATTTGCATTGCCGGCGGGTGGAGTTCTGCTAACTGCGTTCGGAGATTTCAGTGATCACTATGAGGAGCACCACACGTCTAAGACGGGAGGGG
>JACXTT010015116.1_pt1 | contig 10033 bp, 9 predicted proteins | sample 9270951 | NCBI WGS metagenome assembly JACXTT01 (sample SAMN15532306, study PRJNA645909) | rock metagenome | isolation source: weathered quartz diorite | place: Puerto Rico | collected 2017-06-21
AACACGAGAGCAAAGCTCGGAGGAATTTGAGATGAAATAACATTTTGGACAATTTGGTAACATCTGTGATGGCACATCGCAAGCTCTGTACCATCAACACGCAAAGGGGCCAGTTTTAAAGCTGAATACTGAGGCCTAAAGAATTCATAAAATTTGAAGTATAGACATTTGATCCCGAGTAAACAGGCGTCAAACCTCTCCAGTAAGAAATCTCTAATACTAAACCAATTTCATTTGTGAGCTGAAATTTTCCGCCAAGGCCGACGAGCGCATCAACTGCAAAGATGGAAGGATCAGAGTTTCGAAAGTTCGGGCCTGTTGTACTTTGAATAAATTGATTTCCAATAAGTAGAGATGGCGCTAAACCTGCTTTTGCAAAGAACGAACTCTCATGTTGATTGCTGAAATAATATTTCGCCGCAACCGGAACACTTAAATAATTTAAATCGGTTTCAACAGAAGTCATGATCGATTTGATAGGAGTTGTTTCACTGGCTCCGATTTGACGATATAAAATTCCAGTTTCAGTTACAAAATTGGTTTCGCCAATATCGATGCTTCCGCCAACTGCCATTTTTGTAATCGACTGGGCATTCTGGCCACCTTCGCCCACAAAAGTGCTGCTAATTAAAGAGAGCTCCGGTGTGATTCGAGCGGCCTTCGGCTTTTGAGTTGGAGATTCGATTTGTACGGATGTTGTGCTCGTGCTGATATCTTTGAGGCTTGTGTTCTGCTCTTGCGCGAGCGTCGTCTGTGTAAGGCCTAAAAGTAAACCCGCGATTGTCAGTGTCTTGATCATAACGTCTCCTTCATTTCAATTTTAAAACTCATATATTGCCTATAATGGAAGTTATATGCCAGCTTTTAGAGGCTAAAAGTGGGTAAATTCGAGCTCAGATAAACTATAATGAAGGGTCGATCTGGTGCCGATAATTGTTTGACAGTGGGTATGGGCTTGCTCGGTTGAGCGGACTTAATCATTTTATTGAACGAATGATTTCGTCGAAATAGGCTTGTCGTTTAGGCCTTGGATACCAGGTGAGCGCGAGTGGCGTCTCGAGGCTTTGACCTCGATTGAGTCGAATGAGTTCTCCGCTCTCGAGATAGGGTTTTGCGAGGGTTTCTGTGAGAGTTCCAAAACCGATTCCTAAAGTAAAATATCGAATGAGGGCTTCATTTTCGTTGACGAATAATCGGCTTTTGCCAAGGTCTTTTTCAAGCTCAAATTTTTTGAGATAGTTTAGGCTCGTCGCATCTGACTCATAAAAATCAATCATTCTCTCGTTTTGAATAATTTCGCGCAACTCACGACTTTGCCATTTTGCTGAAGCCACCAAATAATATTTATCAGGCTTTAACATTTTACTATCCATCTCATTTGGAACTTCACTGGGAGGAACGACAGCTATGTCAGCTTCGCCTCTCCGAACCCTCTCGATTAAATTGGCATGATCATCTGATTTCAAATGAAGGCGCAAGAACGAGTATTTTAGATAGAGTGGTGCACAGTTCTCAGCAATTCGAGTGGAGATTGCGCTCGTCGGACCAATAATTGTTAAAGACGTCTCTTGTCGCTCCTGACCCTTGATTTTACCGAGCAGTTCGCCCTCAGCATCTTGCGTGACCTTACAAAAATGTAAAAGGGCGGTACCTTCATCTGTTAGACTCATACCTCGTCTGGAGCGAAGAAAAAGACTGACTCCCATCTCTTCTTCAAGAGCCTGGATGCGCTTGGTAACCGCTGCCTGGGTGAGCCCCAGATCGATGGCCGCCGCGTGCACTGTTTTCAGTTGAACGACCCTTTCAAAAGCAATCAAAAGTGGATTTTTTAATATAACCATAAGTTATCAATAACTAAAAATAATGAATTATACAACAAATTAAAAACTCAGTACTTTGCCGAGTATAAGGATTTCAAAATCGATCTCCATTTGAGAAAGGTGGATCAAATGAAAATGCTTCTATTAGGCTCGGTTGTCGCTGGTTGTACACATTCGAATTTCGCAGATGTAGAGTCGCAATCTCAGTTCTCTCATCTTAAGCAAATCTATCAACAGCGTCAGGCCGAAGCGAGTCCTGAAAAAGTAATGACATGGCTGAAATTAGGTAACGAAAGATTCGTTGCCGGCCAGACGACGCATGACGGGGTCTCCTCTGACGGACGCGCGCGCATGGCTGTCGCGGCCCAAAGTCAGCGGCCATTAGCCGTGGTGCTATCGTGTATAGATTCGCGAACTTCGCCTGAACTTGTCTTTGATACGGCGGTTGGAGATCTCTTCACGGCAAGGGTCGGTGCCAATGTGATCAGTGATGATATTTTGGGGAGTCTTGAGATTGCCGTTGAGTCAGGGGCCAAGGTTCTGTTGGTTCTTGGTCATACAGATTGTGGTGGCATTAAAGCAGCTTGTAGCCACTTACACCTCGGTCATATGACTCAGCTTCTCGATCGTATTCAACCTGCTATTGCAGCGACAAATAGCCGTTTAGATAAAGATACTGTCTATTCAAATCAAGTTGGTGAACGCACGGTTTCGAATCGACGTTATATTGCCGAGGTCAGCCATATGAATGCTCAGCAAAGCGCGAGACAAATTTTAGAGCGTAGTCCATTTTTGAAAGAAAAATTGCAAAATCGAGAGGTTCTGATTGTTTCGGGTATTTATGATGTCGATAGCGGTAGAATCGCATTTGATCAGCCAAAAAGTTTATAGAAAATCCAATTTTTAGGCGGTTGAAAAAGATTAAGATGGTCGATTCGAGTTTGTATAATGGAGCATATTCGCAAAATATATTTTAAAGCCGATCAATAGCAAGATTTTATTATTTAACGCCGGCCAAAAGCTTTTCATCCACAGCTTGCACAACAAGTGCGGCGGCTTGTGCACGCTCTTGCTCCGCCAATAAAGTCGAAAGGTAGCGCTCGCTGCTACTTGGAATAATCACCACGATGACTTTGCCTTTTGCTTCAGGAAGCGCAGCCACTCGAAGGGCCGCGATCATTGCAGCGCCTGAGCTAATTCCTGCTGGCACGCCTTCTTCTTTGTTAAGTCTTCGCGCCATAGCGATGGATTCCTCGCTTGAAACTTTCTCAATGCGATCAATCAGTTTGGTGTCGAGATTCTTTGGGATAAATCCAGCACCTAAGCCTTGAATTTTTTGCGGACCTGGGGCGCCGCCCGAGATCACTGCCGACTCAGAAGGTTCCACAACAACGAGCTTGAAGCTTGGCTTTTTGGCTTTGATAACGTCAGCGACTCCAGTCGATGTGCCGCCGGTACCAACTCCGCTAATGAGATAGTCGACACGGCCATCGGTATCTTGCCAAATTTCAAGTGCCGTAGTTTCGCGGTGAATGGCCGGGTTTGATGAATTATCAAATTGTCTTGGAGCAAATGCTGTTTTGTCTTTTTCGAGAAGCTCTAAGGATTTTGCAATCGCGCCTTTCATGCCGAGTGGACCCGGAGTGAGTATCACTTGCGCGCCCAAGAGAAGAAGCAGAGTCTTGCGTTCCATCGAAACCGTCTCGGGCATGACGAGTATCAACGGATAATTTTTTGCGGCACACACAAAGGCAAGTGCAATGCCGGTGTTACCGCTAGTTGGTTCGATCACTGTTTGCCCGGGTTTTAAGACTCCTGCGATTTCGGCTTGCTCGATCATATTGACACCAATGCGATCTTTGACGGAACCAAGTGGATTAAAGAATTCGAGTTTTAATAAAATATCAGCATGAGTGTCGCGGCCAATTTTCGCGAGTCTAATGAGGGGAGTGCGGCCAATGGTTTTTGTGATATTTTCATAAACATGCATAGTCTACCTCTATTTTCTTTCGATGAAGCCGAGTGCATTCGTGACTTGTCTCAAAGTTTTGTCAGCCATCACTTGAGCTTTCTCGGCACTCTCATGCAAAATCTGGTCGAGATAAGTTTTATCAGCCATCAGCCTTTGCACTTCCTCACGCATAGGTTTAAAGAGTGCAATAATCATGTCGGCGGTTTGCATTTTAAAATATCCATATTGCTTGCCAACGAGTGAATCCGCAATCTCTTGAGGCGATTTGCCACCGATCGCGGCTTGAATACTCAATAAATTTTTAATACCTGGCTGCTCATCGCTCAGTTTTATTTCATTCACTGAATCAGTTACGGCTCGCTTCAATTTTTTCATGATGACATCATCGCTATCCATTAAAAAAACGGTGGCCGCTACATCCTCGTCAGATTTGGACATCTTTTTGGTTGGATCTTGCAAGCTCATCACGCGAGCACCATGAGCAGGAGTAAAAATTTCTGGAACCTGAAAAAGCGCTCCGTAAAGTTTATTCATTCTCTGCGCAAGATCGCGCGCTAATTCTAAATGTTGCTTTTGATCACTCCCCACAGGAACGAGGTTGGTCTGATAAATTAAAATATCAGCGGCCATTAGAGATGGATAAACAAAAAGCCCAGTCGGAATATTATCGCTCTTTGCGCTCTTATCTTTGAATTGAGTCATGCGATTGAGCTCGCCCATATTTGTATAGCAAGTTAAAATCCAACCGAGCTCAGCATGTTGCGGAACATGAGATTGAATAAAAACTAAACTTTTTTTCGGATCGATTCCGCAAGCGAGATAGCTGGCAACCATCGTGTAAGAGAGCTCGCGCAAAAGCTTAGGATCTTGTCTTAAAGTTATGGAGTGAAGATCGACAGCCGAAAAGAGACATCGATATTGATCTTGTAATTCAACCCAATTTTTAACTGCCCCTAAGTAATTGCCGAGCATGATTCCACCGCCAGTGGGTTGCGCAGCAGAAAAAAGAGTTTTAGTTTTAGGGTTTGTTAGGCTCATTTTTGATCTCCATCGTAGAGACCAATCATCGGGCTTTTGGGGTCAATCTGTCAATCGGTGCGGTGATTATTCCCTATCACTAGCAAGACTTGAGGGCGCTGGCGTCGACTCTAAAACATCCAAAAGTGTTTTCGCGTTTATGAAAGCACCAACTCGTGCGACACCGCTCCGAGCATATTCACGCTGTACAGATTCACCGAGAGCGACCTTCTTCGGCTTAGCTCTTTTTGAGGATTGAACGGTTTTATAAGCTTGCTTTCGGTTTCCATTATAATTGAAGAGTACAGGGAATAAAGACTGCATATTCAGTTTTGGTTCGCCGTCGACGATGTCGGTCGTAATTGTACCCTTTATCATATCTTTTTTGACACCGAGAATACGAATCGCCGCCTCGAGATTTAAAAACGGATTGCCCACACAATTGAGTTCTGGATTCGACTTGTAATCGCTAAATTTTTGCCAAGCATCTGGGTTTGAAGCCACGGTTTTATGTAGTGCCGCTGCCTGGGACTTTGAGCAGACTTTCTCTTTAATCGTCCAATTGGCGTCCTGAATTCCAAAGAGTCCATGCTTTTCGGCAATACCCGTTTTAGAAATCGGAAAGCACTCGCCTTTAGATTCCTTCCACATGATCGCAAGCAAATGCTCTGGTCGAAAAAGTGTTCCTTTGACTTTTTCAGCAATCACTTTTGTGAAATTATCGAGATTCATGTGGCAAGTCCGTTCAAAGTTTTCACTCATTTGGTCATATTCTTTTTGGGCTGTCGATGCATCTGCGGGAGTTGGAGGACGTAGATGTTGAGGAACTGACTGAGATTGAATGTGCTCGGCCATTTTAGCGATTTTTGTGACCGGGCCATCTTCATGACAAGTCTTGCAGTCAATTTCGGTTTTGTGAGCCGTGGCCGCTTCTAAGGTTTGAAGATGGCGGGTCTGTGCCTTTTTGGCTTCGAGTGCGGCATTTGTCTTTTTTCGTTCTTCCGTCTCAATTTCACGAATTTTATCGCCCAAGACATCTGTCGCTACTGTGGTTTTCATTTCAACATTTTGCCCATCTTTAATCACAGCAACATTTCGAACAGAAATCATGACCGGATCAGTATTATTTTTAATTTTAGATCCTGGTGCAGCTTTAACAATTTTAATCGGAATGAAATAATCTTTTTTCGTTGCACTAAATTTACCAAAAACGGGAGCTTCGCCTTGTTTGTCTTTCATTGCTGCTGACTAAGCCTTAACAATTGCATCGAAATCAAATTTTCCATTTTTAGTAACGACAAATTCATCGGGAATATCAACAATTGAACCAGCAGCAAGTCGGCCTACGACAATCATTTCTGAGTCGTCAGAGATACGGAGATTACGAGCTTCGGTTAGCTGCAGTTCCTTTGCTAAGAGAGTTTGAGAGCTTAAGAAATTAATACAAAAGATCATGATTAAGATTTTTTTGATATTTCGCTTCTTTAATCCCATAAATAACTCTTCAATCGAGAAAGGTTTAAATATCCCTGTCATGATTTGAATTACAATGCATATGCCATGAAAAATTCTCGTCATTTCAAGGCTTTAAAAAGATCCTCAGAAAGCTTAGCGTCCATAGGGTCACCAAGCTGTCAAATGTATAGACAGAGGACGCTCAAACCCAATGAAATAGGCGTCTTGAAAGCCTCTCGATATCAGTAGGGCCATTGACATCGCTGTCCACAAATGTTAGTTGAGGCCCATGAAAAAAACTACGGTCAAAAAAAATTCGAAGCCTGACTTGAGTGTTTTTGGGGGAGCCCTTTTAAAAGGGAACGCCCGAATCGCCCGTCCCTTATCAACAAAAAAGCCAGTCCATATGGTAATGAAATCGAAGCTTGCAAAAGGTGAGCGGGCCTTTACAAAGACTAAGATTGCAAAGCAGATTGACGAAGTCGTAAAGAAGCTGGCGACTGAGAATAATATAAAGCTGCAGCGCTTTGCCAATGGTGGTGATCATTTGCATTTCGTGATGAATATCTCTTCAAGAAAATCATTTAATATTTTCTTAAGAGCAGTTTCAGGCTTAATTGCACGTATCACTTTGGGTGCTGAACGTGGCAGCCCTGTTGACAAGCAGTTTTGGGATCATAAACCCTATACTAAAATTTTAGAGAGCAGCGAAGATATTAAGGCTGTTTCAAGTATCATGAATCAAAGAAAACCTGAGGCAACAGGCTTTATCAATTAGTCTTTTTGAGCGGGAGTTTTCTCGCTCGCTTGTTTCAGATTTGTATTCAAAATTCTTTCAATCAAGCTTGGCATTTTGTAAGAGGTTTTCTCATCAGTTCGATAGAGCCTCTGGTACCAATAATAATTACGTAAAATCATCGTCACGTATTCGCGAGTTTCGCGGTACGGGATTAATTCCAAAAACAACATTTTGTCTTCGGCAGGATATCTTTTTTGCCAAGCTTCGACTTTTAAGCTTCCGGCATTGTAGGCGGCGAGAGCAAGTTCAGTGTCTCCACCAAAACGCTCAAGTTGATTGAGAAATAACTTTACGCCGACTTTCACGTTAGTCGCTGGATCATATAAATTTCGGCTAGATCCTGAGGCAATAAATCTTGCTGTCGGCGGCATGACTTGCATGAGTCCACGGGCTCCAACGCGACTTCGTGCTCTAGGATTGAAAGCACTTTCTTGCCTCATGATTGAAAGTAGAATCAGCGGATCAAGACTTTGGGCCTTTGCTTTGGCCGGCTCATAAAAGCTCAGCGGAAAATACATTTTCAAAGTATCCTCTTGAATCATGCGAGGAGTATCGACAAAGAGTTGGGATAAAATATGAAATTCGGCAATGGTGTTTTGGCTCTTCTGCATTATGAAGGCGAGGTAGAGTTTGTGCTCGGCCTCGCTACCAGCTAATTTGGGCAGCGCAAACTCAGTCATTTCGGCGGCACGAACATTTTCATTGAGTGCAATTAAAGACTCGATGGCATCCAGATATTGGTGAGTTTCAGGTTGGATAAGAGAGCGGCTGAGAACTTTAAGGCTCTTCGCATCTTTTTCTGTTGTTGATGCGCCGACGAGATCTCCGTGAACTAAGATATTTTGAAAATTAATCGGACTTTCATCACTCAAATCTTTGTCTCGACTGAGTTGGTGAGTATGATCGTCTTTCATAGAAACTTGATTGGCGCAGTAGAGACGCCAATATTTGGCGCGCGATTGGTATTCAGCTAGGCCGCTTTCGACACTTGATAAAAGTGGCTCGGCGACATCACAATTATGCGTCCAAATATCGAGAAGAGACAGGCGATAAGCGGCTCGAAGCGAAGCTTGATCGGTTCCACACTCAACGGCCCGGGCATAGAGGGCTTTTGCATTGTTTAAATATTTTTCGTCGGGAAAATATTCTTCGAGCTTTGCTGCGACTCCGGTGAGAAGTGCTGAGCTTGAGCAGACGGGGCGAGATTTGAGCTCAGAAACGAGAGAGTCAATTTTATCCGAGTTTGAAAGGGACTTTAAATAGTGAGTCACTTCGGCATGGGATAATTTTTGAAGTTTGTCGATATTTAAAGATTCTAGCCATTTTGAAATTTGCTTTGATTTGGGCTTCTCTGTTGTGGAACTTTGTTTTTCTTTTTTTGCAAGTCTTGCGAGTTCAAGCGCGCAAAAAGCATTTTCAGGTTTTTGGCTGCAGTTTAGAAAATAATTGAGACCCTCAATAGAGAGAGGATGCTTTCGGTAGTTCACATATTTCTTAGCCTCCTGGATAAGGCTTTGGCGCTTTTCTGTGTCGTAAAAATCGATGCCCAGAAATTTTTCGGGTGGATCAGTCAGTAATTCTTTCAGCGCAAAAAATTGCGGAACTTGAATTTTCTTAATCGCCTCAGAGGTCGGCGGCATGCTAGAAACAGCATGAAGGCTTTGGCTCAAAAAAATGCTAAAACACACCAGTGAAAATCGTCGAAGACTTGAGATTTTATTCATTAGTAATATTTTAGCATTGGAGTTCGCGTTTTGCGCGAAAAAGCCTTCGACCTGGACTCTTGACCAGGGCATTTGAAACTGGCAGAAATATGAAAGCTCAGTCTAACCAAAGGTCCTCTCTATGAAAAAATGGCAATTAAAATCCCAAGCAATGAAAAAGTTTTCTCTTGGGCATCCTTGGGTTTTTTCAAATGACCTGACTCACTCTCCAAAGAATGTGACTTCTGGCGAAGGTGTTGAGCTTTATGCTGAAGGCGGCGAATTCTTAGCGAGCGGATATGGGCATCCGAACACGCTGATCGCGTTTCGCATTTTGACAAGAGATCAAAATCAGAAGATTGACGCTGACTTTTTTTACCAGCGATTTTTAAGAGCCTATCAAAAGCGAAAATTTGCGGGAATCGAAGAGCACAGTTTTAGATTTATTTTTGCCGAGGCGGATGCTATCCCGGGACTGATCATTGATCGCTATAAAATCAGCGGAGATGCCCAGGTTTTTGTGATGCAATCTTCAACCGCCGGTATGGATCTTCTTCTTCCTCTGGTTTTTGAGGCTTTAGAAAAATTTGTACGAAGTCAGTTGTCAATGAATTGGGATCGTACCGCGATCATCCTTTCAAATGACTCAAAGTCGCGCTTGCTTGAAGGAATTTTAGTCGAACCCAAACGAGTTCAGCGCAATATTGAAGCTGTTCTCTGGTCCGATCTTGAGATTGAAATTGCTCCGGCTCTCAAGAGCCTTCCTGCACTTAAAATGAATGTTGATCTTTTGGGCGGGCAAAAGACTGGATTCTTTTTAGATCAAAGGTCAAATATTGAAATGCTCGTGAAGACCGCCGAAAAACTATTTGCCGGCTCGTCGAGAACGCTTCGAATCTTAGATTTATGTTGTTACAACGGCCAGTGGAGTTCGCAAATCGCCAACTTACTGCAAAATCTAAAAATTAAATCTGAATTCACCTGTGTCGACGCTTCAGAAAAAGCCCTCGCCCTGGCGCAAAAAAACCTTGAAAAATTTGGCTTGAAAACTGATCAGATGAAATTCAAAAAGCTCGATGTCTTAAAAGAGCTGTCGACTCTTGCCGATCAAAGTTACGACATTGTGATTTGCGATCCCCCGGCCTTCATTAAAAAGAAGCAGGATATTCCAAATGGTGAACGCGCTTATACAAAATTAAATCGGGACGCGATGAAGAAGACCGCAATGGGCGGAATTTTTATGAGTTGCTCCTGCTCGGGTCACCTC
>JACXTT010015117.1_pt1 | contig 10033 bp, 10 predicted proteins | sample 9270951 | NCBI WGS metagenome assembly JACXTT01 (sample SAMN15532306, study PRJNA645909) | rock metagenome | isolation source: weathered quartz diorite | place: Puerto Rico | collected 2017-06-21
AGGTACTGCATCGTCCGCTTGTCGACGTTGGCGGTCTCGACCTTGGTGCCGGCGTTGAACGTCTTGTCGACGTTCTTGCCCGACTCGACGTTGCGCAGCTTGGTGCGCACGAAGGCCGGACCCTTGCCGGGCTTGACGTGCTGGAACTCGGTGACAGCCCAGAGCTGGCCGTCGATGTTGAGAACCATGCCGTTCTTGAGGTCGTTCGTGGTTGCCATGCTCAGCAGTTGCCCATCGGTGCGAAGGAGTACGAGTGAGATCGGCCCCTGTGCCCGGGCGTGCACCCGGGGGGCCGACGGGAGAGTCTAGCCCCGAGCGAGGTGCTCGAGCGCCATCCGGTAGCCCTCGATGCCGTACCCGGCGATCACCGCAGCGGCGTACGGGGTGACCACGGAGGTGTGCCGGAACTCCTCCGGGCGCTGGTGCGGGTCCGAGATGTGCACCTCGACCAGCGGTGCGACGAGCTGCGCACAGGCGTCGAAGATCGCGTAGGAGTAGTGCGACCAGGCAGCTGCGTTGAGCACGACCGGCGTCTCGTCGTCGGCGGCCTGGTTGAGCCAGTCGAGCATCTCGCCCTCGTGGTTCGTCTGCCGGCAGGACACGTCCAGGCCGAGGTCGCGACCCCAGCCGACGCAGAGGTCGGCGAGCTCGTCGTACGTCGTGAAGCCGTAGATCTCCGGTTGGCGACGCCCCAGCCGTCCCAGGTTCGGCCCGTTCAGGACCAGGACGGGCCGGGTCATCGGGCACCGGCCAGGTGGTCCCAGGCGGCGCGCAGGTCCTCGACCGACGGGTCGGTGAGCACGGACGGCTGAGCGAGCCCGTCGAGGACCAGGAACCGCAGGTGGGCGCCGCGGGCCTTCTTGTCGACCCGCATCGTGGCCAGCAGGTCCTCGAAGTCGGCCCCGAAGACAGCGCCGTCGAAGCGGGTCGGCAGACCGACGGCGGCCAGCACCTCGGCGTGCCGTGCGGCGGTCGCGTCGTCGAGGCGACCCGCGAGCCGGGCGAGCTCGGCCACGTAGACCATGCCGAGCGCCACGGCCTCACCGTGCCGGACCCGGTACGACGTCGCCTTCTCGATCGCGTGCGCCATGGTGTGCCCGTAGTTCAGGACCTCGCGCCCCGGATGACCGGCGGACCCGCCGGTCTCCTTGAGATCGGCGACCACGACCGCGATCTTCACCGCGATCGCCCGTTCGACGAGCTCGCGCAGCTCGGCCGAGCGCGGCTCGAGCGCGTTGGCCGGGCAGCGGTCGATCAGCCCCAGGATCTCGGGATCCGCGATGAAGCCGCACTTCACGACCTCACCCAGCCCGGCGATCAGCTCGGGCTCGGCCAGGGAGCCGAGGACGTCCAGGTCGCAGACGACCCCGGACGGCTCGTGGAAGGACCCGACCAGGTTCTTGCCGGCGCCTGTGTTCATGCCGGTCTTGCCACCGACGGCCGCATCGACCATGGCCAGCAGCGTCGTCGGGACGTGCACGACCGGGACGCCGCGCAGCCAGGTCGCGGCGATGAAGCCGCCCATGTCGGTGGTGGCGCCGCCGCCGACGGTCACCACCGCGTCGGACCGGGTGAACCCGGCGGCGCCGAGCATCTCCCAGGCGTCGATCGCGACCGCACCGGTCTTGGCGACCTCGCCGTCGGGCAGCACCAGACGGAGGACCTCGACCTCGCCCAGCCCGGCGATCACCCGGTCCGCCAGGTGCTCCAGAGGCTCGGGGTAGGCGACCGCCACGCGGGCAGGACCGTCCCCGAGCATCGCCGCGACCTCGCCGAGCACCCCGTGGCCCACGACCACGTCGTACGGCGAAGCGCCGCGGACGGGCAGCCGGGTGACGGTGCTGGCGTCAGTCATGGTCACCATCATCCACCAGCGCACGCACCTGCTGCGCGACCGTTTCTGCGTCGAGGCCGTCGGTGGCCACCGTCCAGCGGGCGACCGAGAGGTAGATCGGGGTGCGCTCGTCGAGGAGCTGCTTGATCCGGCCACGGACGTTGCCGAGGAGCAGCGGCCGCGACACGCCGAGGCCGACCCGCGAGGCCGCGTCGCTGAGACCGACCTGCAGGAACACGACCGGCTGACCTGCGAGCAGGTCGCGCGTCGCCGGGTCCAGCACGGCACCGCCGCCCAGCGCGAGGACGCCGCCGTGCGTGGCGAGGGCGTCAGCGACCGCGGCCCGCTCGAGCGCGCGGAAGTGCTCCTCGCCGTCGTCGACGAAGATCTCGGCCACCGGCTTCCCGGCGCGCTGCTCGACCAGCTGGTCGGTGTCGAGGAAGTCGAGGCCCAGGGCGTCCGCGAGCAGCCCGCCTACCGTGGTCTTGCCGGCACCCATCGACCCGATCAGGACGACCCGCGGCCCGGGGCCGGCCAGGGTCACGAGAACCTCAGGTTGTCCAGGTAGCCGGCGAGGTTGCGCTTCGTCTCACCCAGCGAGTCGCCACCGAACTTCTCCAGGACCGCCTCCGCGATCACCAGCGCCACCATCGCCTCGGCGACGATGCCAGCGGCCGGCACGGCGCAGACGTCCGAACGCTGGTGGTGCGCCACGGCGGCCTCGCCGGTGGCGACGTCCACGGTGCGCAGCGCCCGCGGGACGGTCGCAATCGGCTTCATCGCGGCACGGACCCGGAGCACCTCACCGGTGGACATGCCACCTTCGGTGCCGCCCGAGCGACCCGAGGTGCGCCGGATCGCACCGTCCTCCATCACGATCTCGTCGTGGGCGAGGGATCCCGGCGTGGCCGCCAGCTCGAAGCCGTCGCCGACCTCGACGCCCTTGATCGCCTGGATGCCCATCAGCGCGCCGGCCAGCCGCGAGTCCAGGCGACGGTCCCAGTGCACGTAGGAGCCGAGGCCGGGCGGCAGGCCGTGCACGACCACCTCCACGACGCCGCCGAGCGTGTCTCCGTCCTCGTGCGCCTGGTCGATCCTCGCCACCATCGCGGCGGAAGCCTCGGGATCCAGGCAGCGCACCTCGTCCTCGTCGAGGCGGGCGACGTCACCGGGTTGTGGGACCGAGCCGCCGGGAGCACGGACCCCGCCGAGCTCGATGACGTGCGAGAGCACGTGGATGCCACCGACCTGCTCGAGGAAGGCCGCGGCGACGCTGCCGAGCGCGACCCGGGCAGCGGTCTCGCGGGCCGAGGCCCGCTCGAGCACGGGACGAGCCTCGTCGAAGTCGTACTTCTGCATCCCGGCCAAGTCGGCGTGACCGGGACGGGGCCGCGTCAGCGCGGCGTTCCTGCCGGTCTCCTTGAGGAGCGACGGGTCGACCGGATCGGCCGCCATCACCGTCTCCCACTTGGGCCACTCGCTGTTGCCGATCGTGATCGCGACCGGCCCGCCCTGGGTCCGGCCGTGACGGACGCCGCCGTTGATCGTGACCTCGTCCTGCTCGAACTTCATCCGGGCCCCGCGGCCGTAGCCGAGCCGGCGCCGGGCGAGCGCGTCGGAGATGTCGGCCGAGGTCACCTGCACATGCGCAGGCAAGCCTTCGAGGATTGCGACGAGTGAGGGGCCGTGTGACTCCCCCGCAGTGAGCCAACGGAGCATGGTCCAAGTCTTTCATGAGCGCGCCCCGCCGACGGCGCGTGCGTCAGGCCCCGAGATCAGACCCGAGATCAGTAGCCGAGGTGAGCCGCGAGTCCGGGACCGATCGCGACGCCGACCACGGCACCCACGAGCATGAACGGCCCGAACGGGAAGCGCTTGCGGTCGACGATCCGCAGCACGCTGAGCAGCGCACCGCCAAGACCGCCGATGATGAACACGGCGTAAGTGCCGATGATGAAGGTCTGCCAGCCGAGGTAGCCGAGTGCGAACCCGAGGACCCCGGAGAGCCGGACGTCGCCGTACCCCATGCCGCGCGGGAAGATCAGCCAGAACAGACCGAAGAAGCCGCCCAGGATCGCCCAGCCGGCCGCGGCGCGGATGACGGAGCGGTGGTCCCCATCGATCAGGCCGGCGACCAGGACCCCCGCGATCACCAGCCCGTACGACGGCGCGACGATGCGGGTCGGCAGCAACGTCGTGCGCCAGTCGATGACCGCCAGAGCCACCCCGATCGGGGCTAGCGGCACCAGGAACACCAGCGCGCCGGTCCAGCCGACGCTCGCGCCGAGGACGGCGGCAACCACGGCCGACGCCAGTGCTGCGCGCCAGGTCATCCCGGGCAGAGCGGCGATCGCGGCGTACAGCTCCTTCGGCGGAGGCGGTGGCAAGCCGGCGCGATCCTCGGGGTCGGCCGGTTCCTCCGGCTCAGGCTCGGGCAGCGCCGCGATCAGGCGCGGGACAGCCAGTCCGAGCACGGCACCGAGCAGCGCGGCCACGAGTGCCGCCCACGGGTGCCCGTGGTCGGTCCAGGTCACGACCGTCTCCGCGCGGCGAGTGCGCCTTCGCCGGCAGCCATCATCGCGGCCAGCGGCGCCCGCTCCTTCGTCATCAGCTCGACCTGGAACGCTGCCTGGTGCACCAGCAGGTCCAGGCCGCTGACCAGGATCCGGCCCGAGACGAGTGCGGCAGCGGCCAGCGGCGTCGGCCACGGGTCGTAGACGACCTCGAAGACCACCGGGCAGTCCTCGGCGCTCTGCACCATCCACCGGGTCTGAGCCGCCGCCGGGATGGTCGAGACCACCAGGTCGGCGGTACCCACGGGTTCCCCCAGGGTGCCGACCTCGATCGCCGGACCACGCTCGTAGCGGGCGACCGCCTCGAGCGTCTCCGCGGCCCGCGACGGCTCCCGCACCAGGAGACGGGCCTGCTCGCACCCGAGCTCCCCGAGGGCGAGCAGCATCGAGGCCGCGGTCGCGCCGCCGCCGAGCACGACGGCGGTGGTGAACGGACCGCGCCACCGCGACTGGAGTGCGGCGACAGCCCCGGGGACGTCGGTGTTGTAGCCGGTCAGCGCACCGTGGTTGAACACCACGGTGTTGGCCGCGCCGGAGATCCGGGCCCAGTCGTCGAGGTCGTCCAGCAGCGGCATCACCGCCCGTTTGAGCGGCATCGTCAGCGACAACCCCCGCCAGCTCCGGTCCAGCCCGGCGACGAAGCGGGGCAGCTCGGACTCCTCGACCTCGATCGCCTCGTAGGTCCAGGGCAGCTTCAGCTCTGCGTACGCCGCCCGGTGCAGCACCGGCGAGAGCGAGTGGTCGATGGGCGATCCGAGCACGGCGCAGTGCCGGACCGACGACTCCCCGAGTGTCGCCATGGTCAGCAGGCGCTCGAGGTCTGGCAGTACTGCTGGAGGACCCGTACGTCGGCCAGGTGACCGGCGTACGTGGTGTTGAAGCGGGTCTCCCCGGTGCGCAGGTTGACCACGACCCAGTACAGCCACGGCCCCGGCGTCGGATTCAGCGCGGCCTCGATGGTCGTCTCCCCCGGCGACCCGATCGGCCCCGGCGGCAGACCCTTGTGCACGTAGGTGTTGTACGGCGACGGGTTCGCCCGCTGGGCATCGGTCGTGTATACGGTGCCCTCGAGGTTGTTCGCGTACGCCACCGTGGCGTCGGACTGCAGCGCCATCCCGATGCGCAGCCGGTTGTAGATGGCCTGCGCGATCTTCGGGTAGTCCTGGTTCCGGCTGCCCTCGTACTCCAGGATGCTGGCGATCGTCAGGATCTGCTTGGCGGTGAACCCGAGCGCGCGCGCCTTCTCGGCGACATGCAGGTCGCTCTCGACCTGCTTGGTCTTGGTGACCATCTGGGTGAGCAGCTGGGTCGCGGTCTCCCCCGGGACGACGCTGTACGTCGCCGGGAACAGGTAGCCCTCGACGACACCGCCGGCTTCGGCGGGCAGGCCGAGCGCGGCCGGGTTCCTCAGGGCCGCACGGACCTCTGCCTCGGTGATCTTGGTGTGCTTGGCGATCGCCTTGACGATGTCCTTGACCCGATAGCCCTCGGGGATCGTGACCCGGGCCTGGATGAGGTTGTTCGGGTCGATCAGGACGGCGAGGGCTGCCGTGGCCTTCATCTGCAGCTTGAGCTCGTAGTAGCCGACCTGGATGCCGCGCGAACGGGAATCGGCGGCCGCTGCGTCGGTGAACGCGCCGACGCTCTTGACGACGCCGGCGGCCTTGAGGGTCTGCCCGATCACGCTGGCCGTGTCGCCGGTGTGCACCTCGATCGTGACGGCGCCGCTGCCGGGTCCCGGGTAGTCGGGGTTGTCGCCCAGGAGCGACTTGACCTTGCCGAGCGCCCAGCTGCCGCCCAGGAAGCCCACCACCAGGATGACCACGAGCAACGCGGCCAGCGGCAGGCAACCGCCGCGACGACCACCGCGGCGTTCGGCTCGACGAGACCCTGCACGGGGCAACGCGGTCGGCTCGTCGGCGATCCCGGGCGCCGGTACGAGGTCCTCGTGCGGTTCCTCGTCGCCCGCGCCGAAGTCGAATCCGATGTTGCTCACGTCTGTCCGTCTCCTGGTTCACTGCCGACCGGCGGCGGTGCTGCCCCCGGATCGACTCGCTCTCCGACCGGGCCACCCGCGGACCGCTCGGTCTCGAGCGCCCCCTGCAGGATGACCACGGCGGCGGCCTGGTCGACCACTGCCCGTCGCTTCTTGCCCTTCTTGCCCCGATCGCGGAGCACCGCTTCGGCGGTCACGGTGCTCAGCCGCTCGTCGACCAGGTGCACCGGAACCGGACTGATCCGGCGGGTGAGCTCGTCGGCGAACGCTCGAACCCTACCCGCCGAGGGTCCCTCACCCCCGTGCAACGACCGGGGCAGGCCCACGTAGACCAGCACGGCGCCGAACTCGTCGACCAGCTCGGCGATCCGCTCCAGGTCGCCGTCGCCCCGGGGCACGGTCTCCACCGGCGTGGCCAGGATCCCGTCGGGATCGCAGCTCGCGACGCCGATCCGGGCCTCGCCGGGGTCGATGCCGAGCCGTACGCCGCGCCGCTGGTCTGACATCGGTTCAGCGCGCTGCGAGGTCGCGTCGTACGGCGTCCAGCGCGTCGTCCGCCAGGGCTGCGTCCGTGCCGCCACCCTGGGCGACGTCGTCCTTGCCGCCACCCTTGCCACCGAGGATCACGGCGGCGGTACGCACCAGGTCGTTTGCCGAGACTCCCGCCGCACGACCGGCGTCGTTGACCGCAGCGACCAGGGACGGCTTGCCGTCGGAGACGCCGATCACCAGCACCGCACCCGGACGGTCCGCAGCCAGGCGGGCGCGTACGTCGAGCGCCAGGGTGCGGGTGTCGCCACCCCCGGCGCCGTCCACGACCTTGCCGACGAAGGCGACGCCGCCGATGTCGGTGGCCGCAGCGGCGAGCTCTCCCGCGCCGGCGAGCAGCTGCTGGAGGCGGATCTTCTCGATCTCCTTCTCCGCCTGGCGGAGCCGGTCCACCAGGTCCCCGACCCGGCTGACGAGATCGTCGGGCTGGGTCTTGAGCAGCCCGGTCAGCTGGGCGACCACGTCGCGCTCACGTGCGAGGTAGCCGAACCCCTCAAAGCCGGTGAGCGCCTCGATCCGGCGGTTGCCCGACCCGACCGAGGACTCGCTGGTCAGCACGATCGTGCCGATCTGCGAGGAGTGGTCGACATGGGTTCCACCGCAGAGCTCGCGCGACCAGGGTCCGCCGATCTCCACGACGCGCACCTTCGTGTCGTCGTAGGTCTCGCCGAACAGGGCGATCGCGCCCCACTCCTTGGCCTGCTCGAGCGTCATGTAATCCCACCCGACAGGCAGGTCGGCCCGTAGGGCGTTGTTCGCGACCTGCTCGAGGTCGCCGTACTGCTGCGGGCTCAGGGCCTGGGTCCAGCCGAAGTCGAGTCGCAGGTAGCCCGGTCGGTTGTACGAGCCTGACTGGAGCGCCGTGGGCCCGAGCACCTCGCGCAGCGCGGCGTGCACGACGTGGGTGCCGGAGTGCGCCTGGCGGGCGCCGGTGCGCCACTCCGGGTCGACCTTCGCCAGGAGGTCCCCGGAGGCCGGGAACTCACCCTCGAGGACCCGGACTTGGTGCACGACCAGGCCCTTGATCGGCCGCTGGACGTCGAGGACCTCGAGGACGCCGCCGTCGAACTCGATCGTGCCCGCGTCGGCCACCTGGCCGCCGGACTCGGCGTAGAACGGCGTCCGGTCGAGGACCAGCTCACCGATCTCGCCCTGGTGCAGGGCTGCGACGGACTCGCCGGCCGCGAGCAGCGCCAGCGGCTTCGACTCGGTCGTCAGCGTCTCGTAGGCCAGCCACTCGGTCGGCCCGTTGGCGTCCAGGATCCCGCGGTAGACGCTGGTGTCGGCGTGCTGGCCCTTCTTGGACCGCGCGTCGGCCTTGGCCCGGTCGCGCTGCTCGGCCATCAGGCGACGGAAGCCGTCCTCGTCGACGGTGAGGCCGTTCTCGGCCGCCATCTCCAGGGTCAGGTCGATCGGGAACCCGTAGGTGTCGTGCAGTGAGAACGCCTTGTCGCCGGCCAGCACGCTCGCTCCGGCCGACTTCGTCTCCTCGGCGGCCAGGTCGAAGATCTGCGTCCCCGCCTGCAGCGTCTTGCGGAACGCGTCCTCCTCGGCGTACGCGACCTGGGCGATCCGGTCCCAGTCCGACGCCAGGTCCGGGTAGCCGGGCGACATCCGGTCGCGGCTGACCGGGAACAGCTCCGGCAGGGCGCGGTCCTCGTAACCGAGCAGCCGCATCGAGCGCACCGCGCGACGCAGCAGCCGACGCAGCACGTAGCCGCGTGACTCGTTGCCCGGGGTGACGCCGTCACCGATCAGCATCATCGAGCTGCGGATGTGGTCGGCGACGACCCGGAAGCGGACGTCGTCGCCTGCGTCGGCGCCGTACCGGCGACCGGTGAGCTCCTGGGCCCGCTCGATCACCGGGAACATCGTGTCGATCTCGTACATGTTGTCCCGGCCCTGCAGCAGGAACGCGACCCGCTCCAGGCCCATGCCGGTGTCGATGTTCTGCTTCGGCAGCGACCCGGCGATGTCGAAGTCCTCCTTGCTGCGGACGGCGGAGAGCTCGTCCTGCATGAAGACCAGGTTCCAGATCTCCAGGTAGCGGTCCTCAGCGCCGAAGTCGCCGTCGGCGCCGTACGCCGGACCGCGGTCGTAGAGGATCTCGGAGCACGGCCCGCCGGGGCCGGGGACCCCCATCGACCAGTAGTTCTCGGTCTTGCCCAGCCGCGCGATCCGGTCGTCCGGTACGCCGGTGATCGAGCGCCACAGGTCGACCGCCTCGGGGTCGTCGACGTAGACGCTCGGGTAGAGGCGGGACTCCTCGAGCCCGAACCCGCCGTCCGCGACCGGCTTGGTGATCAGGTCCCAGGCCAGCTCGATCGCGCCGGCCTTGAAGTAGTCACCGAAGGAGAAGTTGCCGCACATCTCGAAGAACGTGCCGTGCCGGGTGGTCTTGCCGACGTCCTCGATGTCCGGGGTCCGCACGCACTTCTGGACGCTCACGGCGCGGGAGAACGGCGGGGTCTCCTGACCCAGGAAGTACGGCTTGAACGGGACCATGCCGGCGTTGACGAAGAGCAGGTTGGGGTCGTCGACGAGCAGCGGCGCCGACGGGACGGGTGTGTGGCCCGCTGCCTCGAAGTGCTGCACGAAGCGTCGCCGAATGTCGGCCGAGCTGCTGACCGGGTCCATCAGTGAATGCCTTCCAGGGCTGGTGGGAGCGAGACCTCAGGTTCGTCGGCCTCCGCTGCGCTCAGCTGCAGCGGGGCGTCGAGGACGTAGCCGAACTGCTCGCGGAGCTCGGCCTCGCGCTCGTGCATCCCGGTGCGGACCTCGTCGGCGAACAGCTGGGCGCCCACGGCCAACCCGGACATCCGGTCGCGCAGGCCGTCGGGGGTGAACGCCTCGGCCGCGCGGCGCGCCTTGACCATCACGTAGACGCCGGCGCCGGCGCCGGCGATGAACCAGAAGCCGCGCCTCACGTCAGGCTCTCCTGCGCTCGGTCGTCGGCGCGCATGCGTTGGAGGTGTTCGCGGACTGCCCGGCGACGTCGCTTGCGCGAGCTGCGCACTTCTCTTCGCATCTCGAACCAGATCCGGTTGCGGGATTCCGGCGAGAGAGCACGCCGGAGTCCGT
>JACXTT010015118.1_pt1 | contig 10033 bp, 6 predicted proteins | sample 9270951 | NCBI WGS metagenome assembly JACXTT01 (sample SAMN15532306, study PRJNA645909) | rock metagenome | isolation source: weathered quartz diorite | place: Puerto Rico | collected 2017-06-21
ACGACGGCGAAGATCACGTAGAGCACCTGGAGTGGCGTCGTGTAGAAGATCCAGGCCACCCGGCGGTGCCAGGCCCCGATCAGCCCGTCGATATGATGAATGGGCAGCGTGCGCCGTCCCGTGACGATCTCCCAGACCGCGCGGGAGAAGGCGCGCACGCGCCCAGTCACCCCGCCGCTGTGCACTGGGGCGACGTGCTCCTCGGGCGGGTCGGCCAGCATGTATGAGCGCCTCAGCAGCGCCACCAGTTGCGTCACCTGGTCGAATGCAAGCGCCTTGAAGGCCACGAAGTACTCGTAGATCAGATCCTTCACCGTCCGGGTCCCGTCCATCAGGGTCCAGAGGTGATGCTCCTCCGGGGGCAGCCGCAGGTACTTCGCCCGATCGCGATTGGCAAGAATGTAGTACAGCTCCCCGTGGCGGGTCTCAAACGGCACGGTCGTGACCTGCGGTGACCGGTTCGGGCGGTACTCGGTGAAGTCGAGTGGTGGCTGGGGAGCGTGTTGGGTGTCGCGGGGCGATCCAGCGACGCCCGCAGGGTCGGGTTGGGCAGAATCGCGACGGTCCGGGTCAGCCGCAGGCTCCCGCGGAGGACGGCCCGTGACGGCCGTCGCCGGCTGCTCCGGACTCGCCCCGTCCATGTGTGAATTAGACAAAGGAGATGGCAAACGACGCCCCTAGGCTCACGGGATCTCCCACCCGCAACGCCACGCGGCGCGGCGCTGGATGACCTGGGTACGATCGCTGTGCCAGCCAGCCAGGGTGAACAGCGGTGGGGTAGGCACGCTCCCTACCCCACCGCTGGTGTGAACGCTCTCCGCCGAAGTGCGTTGCCCAGACGCTTGATTACCGGCCTCTGTCATCGTTAAGGGCGATCGCCCCTGCCTCTTTCGTCGTCAAAGAAAACCGACTTCGTGACCCGCTCGTCGACCCCCAGCTCGTGGAGTTTCGCCGTGTTGCCGCTCTTGATGGCCGCCTTTTCATCGGCCGTCAGATCGTAGCTCGCCAGGGCGGAGTCGGGATTCTCCTTCACTCTCCGGCGGAACGTTTCGTCCGCCATCGCTGACACCACCTGCTGCAATCCGGCCTTGGACACTTCGGTCACCCCCTCGATGAAGTGGTTGTGCCTTCCCGTCGAAAAATCGCCGATTCTGGACAACCCGGTCGATCCGGAGTCTTCCGTCACCTCCTTTCTCTCAGCCGAATTGCGCGCAGCCGGACGCCTGCCGCCGACTCAGACGTCACCCGCGCCGGTGTGGCCCCCGGAGGCGCCTGCAGGCGCCGAAGGCGCGCGGAGCCATGACAAATGGAACGGATGCCGCGTTACCGTTCTACCGCGTCCAGGACATTCTCGAGCACGTTGAGGATCTGCGTCTCGACACAGTGACGAGTGATCTGGTGCGCTGAAAGCGTGACCGCGGCCTCGGCGCGCCCACGGCCGTGGGGCATCAACGTGCTCTGGAAAACATGAATCTGTCCCGTCATTGGATCGCTCGAAAACGACACGTAAGGACAACACGAAGCGCCGTACGCTGACCGCCGGAGCAGCGAGGGGTAGAAGTACATCACGACCTGCTGCCCGGGAACGATGACAATCTCGTAGTCCTGGCCTCGTTGCTCTAGCGCCGCTCCGGTCTCTTCCATGGCAGGACGAATCACGTCGCGCGCGAGATCGTCGAATGCGGCAACGCTCGTCTCTGACGAACGAGTCGGTGACGCGGCGGATCCACTCCTCCCCGTCAACGCCTCGTATCTCGTAAGCAGGTTGTTCAAACGTAATCTCGGGTCATCCAAGTTGAGCATGTCCCATCCTCATTGCGCCCAAGGCCAACCTCGCGAGGACCATTTAATCCGGCATCTCCGACCTAACACTCGGGTTACAATGCTCTATCGGACGAATCCCTAAGCGCAACCTGTAACAATATCGATTGCAATTCTTTGCAAACCCCTGCAGCGAGCCACTGCAAACAGAGGCCCCCCGGCGGCCCTTGAACGATGGGGTCGTCAAGGCCGTCTCCTCGTGCATGGACATCACACCACATGGCGGTGAGGGACGACATGCCACCTTGGTGCAATTGACCGGTGGACATTGAAGGGTGAGGATAGAGGATGGATCGTTGGCAGCACGCTGGTGTGCCCGCCTAAGACAGAATATAATGACGGCACCACCGTTTCGCCTGAGACAAACTCCGCCTGTCACGTGCGGGGACGCGGTCAGGACGGCGAGTTGCATCGAACTTGGCATTTGCGGGCCCGGGGTGGGGCTCCGTTCATCGCGCGGTCCGTCAGCCTCCACGAAGTTGATTCCACGGCGGGCCAGTAAGTACCGGACCTTATTTGACAAGTACCCGTGCCGGACGCCTCGATGGCGTTGATTGTGAAACCAAGTTAAGAACGGGCAGGGCTTGCTGTCAGAGAGACGTTGGGCTCGGCGTCAACGCGTGGTTCAGACGACCCACTCGCTCGCGTCCGTGCGTGGCGTTGACGCCGAGCCAAGCTTCCGATTCCAGTCGGCACCGTGGGCGTCAAGGCCTTCGACCAAGCATGCGCTTTCGGCACGCGTGACGGGCCTTGACGCCCACGGTGTTTCATACGTGGTCCAGCAGCCCAAGGCTATGGCAGCGCCGCGAAGCACTGTGCGCCACAGCAAGGAAGCTTCTCACGATCATCCACGTGATGCTTAAGAAGAATCTGGATTACTGGTACCTGGAGGATCGCCTAGCCGATCCGGCGCGGACGGCAATGTTCCGAAGTCGTTTCCGCCCTTGGCGGCCAGGCCGGCATAGGCGGCAAGTTTGTTTCAAAGACTCAAACCAGGCGGAGTGGGGGAATCGAACCACCACCACACGAGCCGGCACGATTTCTCTGAAACCCGCGCAGAACAAGGATTCTGACGACGATTCTCAGCATCCGGAGGCAGTTTGCACTCATTTTGCTTGTGTCGCGGCGATCCTAGCACAACAATAGGACAGGCGAGGCTGGCAATTTCCAAGGGTTAGTGCACTAATGCGTCTCCGTTATCACTGCCGCTTCCACTCCCATGCTTTCCAGTACCCGGCCGGTCCCAGCGGAGGCGCTGCCCTCGTCGGCACGCCACGCCGCCACGGGCAGGGTGAAGTGGAACGTGGCACCTCTATCTGAGTTGTTCTCGGCCCAGAGCCGTCCACCATGCGCCGCGATGATTGAGCGACAGATAAAGAGCCCAAGGCCGAGCCCCTGAGGTTTCGTCGTCACGAACGCCGCGAAGAGCAGATTTTGAATCGCGGGGGTAATCCCGCTGCCGCGGTCGCCGATCGACACTTCACAGGTGCCACCCAGTCGCGACAACGCCGTGACCGTCAGCGTACGCTCCGCCTGTGGCGTCGCCCTCATCGCATCGCAGGCGTTGAGGATCAGATTCAAAAGCACCTGTTGCAACTGTACACGGTCGCCCAACACGGCGGGTAGGTCGGGCGGAAGCAGGCGGACCACAGTGACGTTTCGCGTGATGAGTTCGCTGTGCGCGAGGTCCAGCACGTCGTTCGCCAGTTGGCCCACATAGAGAGGCTGAAGCGAGCTCTCACCCTTTCGCAGCAACGCTCGCAGCCGACGAATGACTTCGCCAGCCCGCTGAGTGTCGGCGGCGATATCCCGGAGAATGGCGTGGAGTTGGGAACGGTCGAACGTGTCGGCCTCGAGAAGCAATTGCCCGGCCTCGGCATTGCTCAGGATGGCGCCCAGCGGCTGATTGAGCTCGTGTGCGAGTGACGCGGCAAGGGCCCCCATGGTGGACACGCGCGTGAAGTGCGCCAACTCGTCCCGGGTCCGTTTGGTTTCGATCTCCATCCGCTTGCGCATCGTGATCTCCGTATGGGTCACTACTGTGCCGCCTTCCACGCTCTGCAGCGGCGAGGCGGCGATCGCGAACCAGCTGTCCGAACCTGGGGTGCCGACCGAGTACTCCAGTGAGAAACTGGTACGCGCACCCTGGACTACGGAGCCAACTCCGGCCACCACCTCCTCAGCAACTGAGGTGTTATCCGGCGGGAACAGGGGCCGACATACCTCGGCCCAGGTCTCCCCGACGCCGGCGCGGATCCTAGAACGATCCGCGCCATCCGTCCCGAGACCCCACTTCTCCGAAATGGAAATCAACCGCCCACGCCGGTCGAGGACGGCGACGTCGCTGGTCAGTGAAGCGAGAATCGCGCTCTTGATCGCCTCGCTCCCCCGCCGCTCCTCAATCAGCGCCGCCAGGCACATCAGCGGGATGGCGGTGACGATCAGAACCACCTGCAGCGACATCACGTGAACGATCGCAGGCTGAAACTGGGATGGGTCCCGCCAGTTTGCGCCGGTCCAGATCGTAAGGAGTTCAAACGCCAAGAGGGCGGGACTCGTTCCCGAGGGGCCCATGCGAACAGCCGCCCAGAGGAGAAACGGCGAGAAGAAGACGAACGGCAGGCTGAAGAAGACATTATTGCTGCCTGTGAAGATTTCTGCGGCCGGCAAGATCACCAGCCCGACGATCAGGAATCCCGCCCAGAACCAGGCGCGCTCGAGCACTTCCCACGTTGCGAGGTTTCGGATTCCCGCACGCCAGCTCCGCACCGTCATCACGAGCACAGGGACCAGCGTGAGCTCCGTAAGCGCATTGGCGAAAAACCGTGTGCGCCAGTCGAGCCAGTAATTCTCGCCGCGGAACGCGGCCATGGCCGCCGAATCGGGAAACGACGAGGCAAAAGGCGCCACTAGGCCGGCACCAATGATGAACATGACCAAAACAAGGAACGTGTCGAATATCGCCTCGCCCTCGCTGAAACGGCGTACCAAGGTTGCGGCCACTAGCGCCTCGCTGCAATTTGTCAGGAAGAGCGTCAGGACCAAGGGCGTTGGCCAGTGGGCCTGGATCTCCACCGCGACGTGGGCCGGCAGCGCGGCCAGGAGATAAATCGACCACCGGCGCGGCGGCGCGAGCAGGAGGACGGCGGTTAGGATCGCGTTCGGCGGCCAAAGTACCGAGGGCGTGACGGCGCCAAACTTGAGCACCAAGCCGAATTTGGCGCCGACGTAGTAGGCTGCAAAGACGAGGAGCGCGGCCCCCGCTGTCCGGGCGTGCTCGCGGCCTCGGGCACCATTCCACCAGTGAGGCGGGTTCACGACGACGCCATACTTCGCCTCACGACGCGCGTCACTCCTCCACACAGTGCCGCTATGGACAATCGACCGCGCCTCTTGTGGTCTTTGCGCTGCGTGGCACGTTCGATGCTTGGGGCGATCGAGACCGCCAAGGGTCTAGGAGGCCGCTGCCGATTACGCCGCCCGGCCGATGGCCGCGAACTCGTTGTTCCCGAGGACGAGGCCAGCGGCCGCGATGTCCTCCTCTAAGTGTCTCACCGATGACGTGCCTGGAATCGGCAGCATCACGGGAGATCGCTGCAGCAGCCAGGCCAACGCAATTTGTCCGGGCGTTGCTCGGTGGCGTTTCGCCGCCTGCCCAATTGGTCCCCCGGCCTCGGACAATCGTCCCACGGCAAGCGGGAACCACGGAATGAAACCAAGCGCCTCGCGCGAGCAATAGTCGAGCACATCCTCCCAGCCACGATCAGTGAGGTTATAGCGGTTCTGCACGGACACGATGGGTAGCATCTTGCGCGCAGCCTCGATTTGCGCGACCGTCACCTCTGACAGACCGACATGGCGGATCTTCCCCTGCTGGCGCAATTCCGCCAGGGTGCCTAACTGGTCCGCCGCCGGAACCTTCGGATCGATCCGGTGCAGTTGGTAGAGGTCGATCCGTTCAAGGCGGAGCCTGCGCAAGCTCCCCTCCAGAGCCTCGCGCAGGTGCTCCGGCCGGCCGTCTTCCACCCACTGATCGGGGCCCGGCCGTTGAAAGCCCCCCTTGGTCGCAACCACCAATCCTGGCGTGTAGGGGTGCAAAGCCTCGGCGATCAGGCGCTCGCTCACTTCCGGCCCATAGGAGTCCGCAGTATCGATCAAGTTAACCCCGAGGTCGACGGCGCGACGCAGCACGCGACGTGCCTCTTCCGGATCTCTGGGCATTCCCCAGATACTGTCCCCCGTGAGACGCATCGTGCCGAAGCCCAGGCGGTGCACGTTCAGGTCTCCGCCAAGCAGGAAGGTCCCCGCACGCGACGCATCGATCTTGGCCGCGGTGTTGCCGCCGTGCTCGTCCATAGTGGCTATCGCCTCCTCCTTGCTCCACTCTGCCTTCAGACCTGACAGCCGCAGTAGTCCGCGGTCAGGGAACAACTCTCAGAAGATCGATATCAGCTCGGGTCTGGCGCACAACCGATCAATAACCGGCGACGTCAAGGACGGCCTTGGCGAAGGCACGCGGAGCTTCCTGGGGTAGATTGTGCCCGACGCCGCCCTTGATGATCCGGTGGGAATATTTGCCCGAGAATTTCTTGGCATAGGAACTCGCGTCCGGGTGTGGTGCACCATTGGCATCGCCTTCGAGGGTAATAGTTGGCACTGCGATGACGGGGGCTGCAGCAAGCCGCTTTTCCAGTTCGTCATATTGCCGCTCGCCTGCAGCTAAGCCCAGCCGCCAGCGGTAGTTATGGATCGTGATGCTGACATGGTCGGGGTTGTCGAAGGCTGCGGCGCTGCGATCGAACGTGGCATCATCAAAGTTCCATTTCGGCGAAGCGAGTTGCCAGATAAGCTTGGCAAAGTCGTGCCGGTATTTCTCGTAGCCGGCCCGGCCGCGCTCGGTAGCAAAATAATATTGATACCACCACTCGAGCTCAGCCTTTGGCGGCAGGGGTATCTTGCCGGACGCTTGGCTACCGATCAGATAGCCACTCACCGAAACAATTGCTTTGCATCGTTTCGGCCAAAGCACTGCCATGATGTCCGCGGTCCGAGCGCCCCAGTCAAAACCTGCAATGATCGCCCTGTCGATCTTGAGGGCGTCCACGAAATGCATAATGTCGAGAGCGAGCGCGGACGGCTGCCCGTTCCGAAACGTAGTCTCAGAAAGAAAACGCGTCGTGCCATAGCCGCGCAGGTAAGGTACGAACACGTGGTAACCGGCCTGGGCCAAGATGGGGACAACATCGACATAGCTGTGAATGTCGTAGGGCCAACCGTGCAGAAGAATGACGCCAGGACCATTGGCGGGCCCAGCTTCAGCGTATCCCACGCTCAGCAGGCCGGCATCGATCTGCTTCAGTGAGTCAAACGACGCGTGTGTCCCCCGCTTAATCGGAGTCAATGTGCTGGTCTGTGCCTCCACAGAGGCGATCATGCCGAGCTCGGCGGCCGCGATGGTCGCGACGGCATTGCGCAAAAAGCGGCGGCGATCGCGGTTGATTTCTCCAGACATTTGCCTCCCTCCAAGCGCGTGGCCTGCCGGACACTCGTGCGCGGCCGATTGAATCAGCGCAGCGATCTGAACGCCGCGCGGATCTCGGCACTGAAGAGTCCCGGCTGTTCCCACGCCGCGAAGTGACCGCCTCTGTCGACCTCGTGGAAGTAGATCAGGTTGCGATAGGCGCGCCGGGCCCATGTCTCCGGAGCTCGATAAACGTCCTCCGGAAAAACCGTGATGGCCACCGGCAGCGAGATCTCGGCAGTCTTCTGCGCGGCCGCGACAATGACGCTGCCTCGCGCGCCGTTCTCCCAGTACAGCCGCGCGGACGAGGTCGCGCTGTTCGTCAGCCAGTAGAGCGTCATGTCGTCCAGCACGTCGTCTTTCGTCGGGGACCTTCCAGGATCGTCGCCGTACGTCCACTGCGCGAAACCGGGGTGCACGAGAACCCACGCCGCGAGGCCGACCGGGGAGTCCGTCAGGCCATACCCGACGGTCTGCGGCCGCGCGGTCATCATCGTGAAATAGGCCGAGTTCCCGTTCTTGTTGTAGGCCATGAGCGATTCGATCACCGCGCGTTCCTTGTCGGAGAGTCCCGCCGGCACGGGCCCGGCGCCGGCGAGCGCCGCGGCCACCTCGGGCGGCACCGTCGCCGGCAGATTGATGTGGATGCCGAGCAATCCTGCCGCGGCCTGACGCGCCATCGCGCTGGAGATGGGCGTGCCCCAGTCGCCGCCCTGGGCGACGTAGCGGGTGTATCCGAGGCGCTTCATCAGCTCCGCCCAGGCACGCGCGACGCGGTCGGGGTCCCAACCGGTGCCGGTCGGCTTGCCGGAGAAGCCATAGCCCGGCAATGACGGGATGACGACGTCGAAGGCATCCTCGGCGCTGCCTCCGTGCGCGGTCGGGTCTGCGAGCGGACCGATGATCTTGAGTTGCTCGATGACGGAGCCCGGCCATCCGTGCGTGATGATCACGGGCAGAGCAGTGGGATGCTTCGAGCGAACGTGAATGAAGTAGATATCGAGGCCGTCGATCTTGGTGGCGAACTGCGGTAGGGCATTCAGCTTCGCTTCCGCCTTTCGCCAGTCGTACTCCGTTCCCCAATACCGCACCAGCTTCTGTAATTTTGCGAGCTGTGCTCCCTGCGACTGGTCATTGACCGTCTCTCGGTCCGGCCACCGTGTCGCCGCGATGCGCCGGCGCAGGTCGACGAGGGCCGCTTCGGGAACGTTGACGCGGAAGGGGCGCACCGCTTGGGCTTGGGAGGTGGACTGAGCCTGCGCGACCTGGCTCATCCTCTGCTCTCCCTTGAGCCCCGAGGGTTTCTTGTTGGATTGGGCGTCCGCAAAGCCGATCATGCCAAACTCGGCGGCCGCGATCGTCGTCGCAGCATTGTGCAAAAAACGGCGGCGATCGTGCTTGGATTCTTCAGACATCCGCCTCCCCCCAACTGTTTCAAAGCCACAATTTGAGTACTCTTGGATGTGGCACAGCGCTCCAAACAAGCTGTACGGCTCTCGTGTCCGTGTCAGGGAGCGGTGATCGAGTCCCTAGCCTGTGCTGTAGATCAGCCAAATGTGAACACATCCCGTATATCGACTGTGGCGCGGTAACTGATCAAGCGACTGCCAGCACTCGGCAAACGGCTGCAGAGCTTGGAGGGGAAGCTGCAAGGAATGACCGTAGGTCACAATCCCCTTGCGCTGGCGCGCCACTTGCGCGATATGAAGAGGTAGCGCCGGGGCTGCCAGACCTTGTCATCCTGAACGGTTCCTGGTATAAGTCGCTATTTTCGCAATGGTCTGAACCCCGCGCGAACCTCTTCTGAGAAGAGCTTCGGCTGTTCCCAGGCCGCGAAGTGACCGCCCTTTTCCGCCTGGTGGTAGTAAATGAGCTTGGGGTAGGCTCGCTCGGTCCAACTCCGCGGAGCCTGATATTGCTCGCCGGGAAAGACGCTCACGGCTGCGGGGATCTTCACGCCTCTCACGTTGAAAAAACCGCCCTTGTATTCCCAATAGAGGCGGGACGCAGAGACCCCTGTATTCGTCAGCCAGTACAACGTGATGTTGTCGAGAATCTCGTCACGCGTCAGTTCGCCGGCGCCGCTGGACGTACGGAGCATTCCCGCAACTAGGGCGGCCGCTGGCTGGCCGTCACCGTCACCGTGGTCCATCAGATACGCTGCCAGGGCGACAGGTGAGTCCGCGAGCCCGTACAAGGTTTGGGGGCGCTCCGCCATGAGCCGATATATGGCGACGTGCTTGAAGGTAAACACGAGCTGATCGTAGGCGCGCCGTTCTTCGGCCGACAGCCCCGATGGCGCCGGCTCGCCGCGCTGGAGGGCCTTGTCGACGTCGGCTGGAACCGTGCCTGGCATGTTGGTGTGGATGCCCAGTAATCCTGGAGGCGCCTGCAGCGCCATGTAATCGACGACGAACGCACCCCAGTCTCCACCTTGCGCCATGTAACGGGTGTAGCCGAGGCGCTTCATCAGCTCCGGCCACGCCCGGGCCATGTGTTCGACACCCCAGCCGGTGCTCGTCGGCTTTCCGGAGAATCCGTAGCCCGGCATCGAGGGGATGACGACATCGAACGCGTCTTCGGCCTTCCCGCCGTACGCGGTTGGATCCGTCAGCGGTCCGACGATCTTGATCTGCTCGAGCACCGAGCCTGGCCAACCGTGCGTGATGATCAGCGGAAGCGCGTTCTTCT
>JACXTT010015119.1_pt1 | contig 10033 bp, 8 predicted proteins | sample 9270951 | NCBI WGS metagenome assembly JACXTT01 (sample SAMN15532306, study PRJNA645909) | rock metagenome | isolation source: weathered quartz diorite | place: Puerto Rico | collected 2017-06-21
GGTGGCCCGGCCGGCCGCGGCACCCGTCGCGCCACCAGCCCATTCCACGCCGGCGGCGAGGGGCGGATCGGCGACACCGTCTGCACCGGGCGCAAGGAGTGCGACGAGCACGACGCTCAAGGCCGTAGCCTCTCCCGCGGCGCCGGCCGCGAGCCCGGGAGCGGCGCCCGCCTCCGCACCCATGGATCGGGACTTCATCGCCCGCAACCAGGTGGTCGAGCGCTACCTGTCAGGAAGGCTGCCGCTCAGGGGCGCGACCGACTTCGAGCGCTTCTGCCGCGAGCATCCCGAGCTCCTCGACCAGATCGGGCTGCCCGAGAAAGTGAATGCGGGACTACGACTGCTCGAGGCGAGCGGCAAGCCCGAGCCCTGGCAGCAGGCGGCGCAGCCCTTCTGGCAGAAGCCACAGGTGACCCTCGGGCTCGCCATTACTGTGGCGGCTCTCGCCATGGCGCTCACCATCGCCGTCGGCAGCAGTGTCAGCAAGAATCAGCGGATCGCCTCCCTCGAGAAGCAGTCGTACGAGCGGGGGCTGGATCCGGCCACCAGCACGCGCGAGATTCGCCTCCTGCCGAGCCGCTCGGGCGCCTCCGGCGCCCCCGCCATCACCATCGGGGGCGCGAATGCGCAGCTCGCGGATTTCAAGATCGACGAGTCGCGCTCGCCGTACCACACGTTCCGCGTCACCATCGATCGCATCGACCAGGGACGGGTCGCCGTGATCACGAACCTCACGAAGGATTCCAACGGCCACCTGCGCATTGCGCTCAACAGCTCCGCACTCGGCCCCGGCAACTATCAGCTGACGATCGAAGGGATCGGCTGGCGCGGCGATCCCCAGCCGGACTCCTGGATCACGATCGGTATCACACGCTGACGCCGAAAGGCTGCCATCCCCCTTCATGCTGAGTTCCGCAAGTACCAAGTATCACAACTTCCTAAGAACTCCCTAAAGATCTCCTTTCGGTCGATAGCTAACTTCATATCCAAGGCCTCAGGACGGTTCGTGAAGCCAGAGTCCTAAGCCGGTGCGAAGTTCCTAACTACCTTGACTGAGGAGATCATCATGAACTCAAACTTCAAGACCTATGGCAGGACCTTACCTGCCGGCTCGACCGCGATGTTGCTCGCTTGGGTGTTGGTCGCGTCCAACGCGTTTGCTGACCCTCAGCTCCGCAGCGAAACCGTCAAGTTTCAGGATCTGAATGTGAGCACGCCAGCTGGCGTGGAGGCGCTTTACAGTCGCATTCACGCGGCCGCCAAGCGCGTCTGTTCTGCTCCCGATTGGGAGTGGTATCGTGAATTGCCGTGCGCCAAGGAAGCGGAAGCGACGGCTATCGCGAAAGTGAACGTGCCGGCGCTGACAGCGTTCTACCGAATGAAGACCGGCGACCACACCGAAACGCATGTCGCGAATCGATGAGGGCGTGGGGTCCGGCGAAGACTCACGTCCGGACCCTCCTTGTTCCGCGACAGCGCCGACTCTCCGGATGTCTCGGCCTTCCTAGCGGAAGGGCTGAAGGAGCATCCAGTCGAGCCGGAGCTCCCGGGGATCTCGGAACTGCTCGAGGCCGATGATCATGCCCTCGTGCCCGGCGGCGGGCTGGGCACGATAGGTGCCCAACAGCCGATCCCACCAGGAGAGATTGAAAGCGAAGTTGCTGTTGGTCTCGCGCGGGATGACCGAGTGGTGAACGCGGTGCATCTCCGGTGTGACGAGGACTAGCCGCAGCACCCGGTCGAGCCGCGGCGGCAGGCGCACGTTGCCGTGGTTGAACATCGATGTGACGTTGAGCAGCATCTCGAAAATCGGCACGGCGAGGGCCGGCGCGCCGAGCGCAGCCGTCACCGTGAGCTTGATCCCCATGGACAACAACATCTCGACCGGATGGAAGCGCACTCCGGTCGTCACGTCGAATTCGAGATCGGCGTGGTGCATCCGGTGAAATCGCCACAGCACCGGCACCGCGTGGAACAACACGTGCTGCAGGTAGATCGTGAGATCGAGCACGATGACCGTCGCCAGGATGGCGAGCCACGCCGGTACGCTGACCGCCTGGAAGAGTCCAAAGCCGCGTGACTCGGCGAGCAGCGCCGCGCCGACGGCCGTGAGTGGGAAGACGAGCCGCAGGAGTATCGTGTCAATCACGACCACGCCGAGATTCCCGGGCCAGCGCTGCGCGCGGTCAATCACCTGACGGCGGCGAGGTGCGAGCAGCTCCCAGAGGGCCATCAGAGCCAGCATGGCGGTGAAGGCCGCGAGGCGGATCAGGGGCTCGTGAGCGATCAACACTTGAGGCACGGTCGGGCTCTCGGATGAGCGGCTCCGCCGCGCGGCTACTCCCGTAGCGTCGTGAGCGGGGGCTGATTGACGACGCTGCGCGTGGCGAGCCAGCCGCCGGCGGCCACCAGCAGCGCCCCGCCCACGAGCCCCTCGGCCCAGGGGATGAGCTCGAGCGTGTAACGGAGCTCGAGCCAGTGCGTGGTGAGCCAGTACGCGCCGACGGTGGCGCCCGCGGCGGCGAGCAGCCCCGAGAGACTGCCGAGAGTCGCGAACTCCGCGAGCACCCCCTGCACCACCGTGCCACGGCTCGCGCCGAGGGTGCGGAGCATCGCGCTCTCGTAGCGACGCTCGTCGCGACTTCCCTGCACCGCGGCCAGGAGCACCGTGAGGCCAGCGAACAGCGTGAACACGAAGACGCTCTGCACCGCGAGCGCCGCCTTGTCCAGCACCGAGCGCACCTGGGCGAGGAGCTCATCGATGTCGAAGATCGAGACGCTCGGGAAGCGGTGCGCGAGCTGCGCGAGCGAGCGAGCGGCTCCCGGCGCGAAGTAGGCGCTCGTGAGGTAGGTGCCAGCGGCACCTTCCAGCACCCCGGGGGCGAACACGATGAAGAAGTTCGGCTGGAAGGTGTCCCACTTCACCTTGCGGATGCTCGCCACCCTCGCCTCGAGCGCTTCGCCCGCGATGTCGAAAGTCAGGCGATCCCCGACCTCGACGCCGAGCGATTCCTGGAATTCGGTGGCGAGCGATACGAGCGGCTGGCCGAAATCCTCCGCCGTCCACCAGCGCCCCGCAATGATGCGGTTGTCGGGCCCGAGCTCGGACGTCCAGGTGAGGTTCTGCTCGCGCGTGGCGAAACCGTCCTCGCCGCCGCGCGCCGAGCGCAGTGCCTCGATGGGGTGACCGTTGATGGCGGTCAGTCGCCCGCGGATCATCGGCAGCATGCGAGTGGTGCGCGCTCCCTGGGCGTCGAGGAAGCGCGCGAACTCCTCGCGTGATCCCGGCGGAATGTTGATGAAGAAGTAGTTGGGAAGATTCGGCGGGAGCGTCCGCTGCCAGTCCCCGTTCAGGTCGTCGCGCAGGATCGAGAGCAGCAGCAGCACCATGATTCCGGTGCCGAAAGCCACGAGCTGCACGAGGCTCTCGGCGCGCCGGCGGCTCAAGTTCGCGACCCCGAAGCGCCACGCGACCCCGACCCGCCCGCGCAGCCGCCCGGCGAGCGCCACCAGCACGAGGCCGGCGAGCGTCAGCGCCACAACGAAGGCGCAGAGCGCGGCCGTGAAGTACCCGAAGAGCCTCATGTCCGGCACCACCCAGTAGATGAGCGCCAGCACCACCGCCACGGCGGGGCCGAAGGCGAGCACCACCAGGGGCGGAGGCGGCCCGAGGTCGCGCCGCAGAACGCGCAGCGCCGGCACACGCGCGAGCTGCAGGAGCGGTGGCAGAGCGAAGCCCGCGAGCACCGCGATCGCGGTCACGAAGCCGATGGCGAGCGGCGTGAGACTCGCCGCCGGAAGCTCCGTGACCGCCAGCAGCCCACGGATGGTGCGCAGCAGCCACTCCTGGGCGAGGAAGCCGAGCGCCGAGCCCGCCCCCACCGCGATGAGCGCGAGCGCGAGCAGCTGCAGTACCGACACCGTGAGCGTGAAGTTGCGCGTGGCACCGAGTGTCTTGAGCAGCGCCACGGTGTCCAAGTGCCGGTGCACGTACGCGCGCGCCGCCATGGCCACCGCGATCGCGCAGAGCAGCACGCTCACCAGGCTCGCAAGACTCAGGAAGCGCCCGGCGCGCTCGACGGCATTGCGGATCTGGGGGCTCGCCTCGGTGATGTCGCGCAGCCGCTCGCCCGCAGCCTTGTGGGCGGTGAGCCAGGCTTTGAAGTCATCGATCCGCGCGCGATCGCCGGCGAACAGCGCGCTGTAGCTCACGCGGCTGCCGGGCTGGATCAGGCGGGTCGCCGGCAGGTCCGCGGCATTCATGATGAGAGTCGGCGCGAGGTCCGCGAACGTCCCGCCCTGGTCGGGCCGCGAGATCAGCACCTGTGTCACGCGCAGGCTCGCCGTGCCGATCGACAGCTGCGAGCCGACGCGCCCGCCGATTGCGGCGAGGAGCTTCGAGTCGGGCCACGCCTCCCCAGGCGCCGGGATGCCGCGCGCGGGCGCACCCTTCGCGAACGGCTCGGCGGCGATAAGCACCCGTCCGCGCAGCGGATAGCCCTCGGTCACGGCCGCGACGTTGGTGAGCTGCCCGGCATCGCCGTTGAACACCACCGAGAGGAGGTGCGTGCTGCGCGCCGAGCGCAGTCCGCGGCGGCCCGCTTCCGCGAAGTAAGCATCGCTCAGGGGCTGCGGCGAGCCCAAGCGGATGTCGGCTGCCAACACGGTGCTCGCCTGCAGGGCGACCGCCGCGCTGATGCGGCTCACGAGAAAGCCGACGCCGGTGAGGGCGGCGACCGCTACGGTGAGCGCCAGCAGGAGCACGCCGAGCTCGCCCGAGCGCCATTCGCGCGCGAGTGTGCGCAGCGCGAGCCGGAGCGCCTTCACAGCGCGCGCCCCGCTTCCATCCGCACCACGCGCGCACAGCGCGCGGCGAGCTCCCGGTCGTGGGTGACGAGGACGAGTGTGGTGTGGGCGTTGGCATTGAGCTCGAAGAGCAGCTCTCCGACGCGCGCGCCGGTCGCGGTGTCGAGGTTGCCGGTGGGCTCGTCGGCGAACAGCACCGCCGGGGCCGTGACGAACGCCCGGGCCAGCGCCACGCGCTGCTGCTCGCCGCCCGAGAGCTGGCGCGGATAGTGGCCGGTGCGCTCGCCAAGGCCCACGCGCCGCAAGGTGTCGGCGGCGGCGCGCCGCGCATCGCCGCGGCCCGCGAGCTCGAGCGGCAGCATCACGTTCTCGAGCGCGGTGAGCGCCGGGATCAGGTGGAAGGACTGGAACACGAATCCGACCCGCTGCGCCCGCAGCCGCGCGCGACCGTCCTCGTCGAGCTGCGTGAGATCCTGCCCCTCGAGCAGCACTCGCCCGCGCGTCGGCAGGTCGAGCCCAGCCAGCAGCGCGAGCAGCGTCGACTTACCCGCGCCCGAGGGCCCGGTCACAGCGACCGACTCACCGGCGCGAATCTCCAGCGACACCTGATCGACGATGGTCAGCGCGCCTTCGGGACTGCTAACCTGCTTGCAGAGATCTTCCGCCTGGAGAACGTGGTTGCGGATCGTTCCCGCCTGGGCGCTGGGCTTGGGGTTGGTACTCATCGCGCTCCGGACCGCGGTGGCCTCCGACCACACGATCCTCGTATTCGGCGACAGCCTCAGCGCCGCATATGGAATCCAGCCGGAGCAGGGTTGGGTTGCGCTGCTCACGCAGCGACTTCAGGCCCAAGGGTACGGGTACCGCATCGTCAACGCCAGCGTAAGCGGCGAGACGACCAGCGGCGGCGTCGAACGGCTGCCGCGGGCGCTCAAGCTGCATGCGCCGGAGATGGTGATCCTCGAGCTCGGTGCCAACGACGGGCTGCGGGGACTGCCCCTCGAGGAGACTCGCGAGAACCTCGCGCGGATGGCGCGGGAGGCGCAGGCGGCCGGCGCGCGGGTGCTGTTGATCGGGATCCGCATTCCGCCCAACTACGGGCCGCGGTACACGGAAACCTTCGCGCGTATATTCCCCGAGCTGGCAAACCAATATCATCTGCCGCTCGTGCCGTTCCTGCTGGAGAAGGTGGCTCTCGATCCGACCCGCATGCAGGCCGACGGCATGCATCCGAACGCGCTCGGGGGGCCGCCGGTCCTCGAGACCGTATGGCCGATTCTCAAGCCGCTGCTCAAGAAAAATCCGCCGAGCGGGGGACGCTGATGGACCGAATCTGGCTGAAGTCCTATCCGCCCGGCGCGCCCGCGGAAATCGACCGCGCGCAGCTGCGCTCGCTCAAGCAGCTGCTCGAGCAGGCCTGCGCGGAGTACGGCGAGCGCATCGCCTTCGTACAGATGGGCGCCGAGCTCACCTACCGGCAATTCGACGAGCTGACACGCGCCTTTGCCGCCTGGCTGCAGCAGGCGGGTTTCAAGAAGGGCGATCGCATCGCCATCATGCTGCCGAATACGCTCCAGTACCCGATCGCGCTCTTCGGTGCGCTACGCGCCGGCCTGATCGTCGTCAACACCAACCCGCTCTACACCGCGCCGGAACTCCTGCACCAGCTCAGCGACGCCGCGGCCACGGCGATCGTGGTGCTGGAGAACTTCGCACACGTGCTCGAGCAGGTGCTGCCCCGCACGCAGGTGAAGCGGGTGCTCGTGACCGCGGTGGGGGATTTCCTCAAATTCCCCAAGTCGCTGATCGTCAATTACGTGGTGCGCCACGTGCGCAAGCAGGTGCCGCGCTGGAGCATCCCGGGCGCGATCCCGTTCAGAAAGGCCGTCACCGCCGGATTCACCCTGCCGCTCGCGCCGGTCGACGTCGGCCCCGATGACCTGGCGTTCCTGCAGTACACCGGAGGCACCACCGGAGTAGCCAAGGGCGCCATGCTCTCGCACGGCAACGTGAGCGCCAATGTCCTGCAGACCGAAGCGTGGTTTGGCGAGGCCGTACGCAAGCCGGACGTGGTGATAACGGCGATCCCGCTCTATCACGTGTTCGCCTTGACGGCGAACTGCCTCGCTTTCGTGCGACTCGGCTGGACAGACGTCCTGATCATCAACCCGCGCGACATACCGGCGTTCGTCGCCGAGTTGAGAAAGAATCCTTTCGCCGTCATCACCGGAGTCAACACCCTGTTCAATGCGCTCCTGCACGCCCCGGGATTCGACAAGCTCGACTTCAGCCGGCTGAAGTTCGCCTTCGGCGGCGGCATGGCCGTCCAGGCCACCGTCGCGCAACGCTGGAAAGAGGTGACAGGCAAGGTTCTGACACAAGGGTGGGGCCTCACGGAGACCTCACCGATCGCGACCATCAACCCGCTGACGGAGGAGTTCAACGGCTCGATCGGCCTGCCTTTCTCTTCCACCGAGGTCGCCATCAAGGACGACGCCGGCAACGATCTCGAGCTCGGTCAGATCGGCGAGATCTGCGTGCGCGGCCCGCAGGTGATGCGCGGCTACTGGAATCGCCCCGACGAGACCGCCAAGGTGATGCTGCCGGGCGGGTGGCTGCGCACCGGCGACGTCGGCCACATGGACGCGCGCGGGTTCGTGTACATCGAGGACCGCAAGAAGGACATGATCCTGGTCTCCGGCTTCAACGTGTACCCGAACGAGGTGGAGGCGGTCGCCGCCGCGCACCCCGGGGTCCTCGAAGCCGCGGCCATCGCGCAACCGGACGAGCATTCCGGCGAAGTCGTGGCGCTCTTCGTGGTACGCAAGGACCCCTCGCTCACCGAGAAGGACCTCATCGAGCACTCCCGCAAGTCGCTCGCCGGGTACAAGGTGCCGAAGCACGTGTACTTCAGAACCGAGCTGCCGAAGTCGAACGTTGGCAAGATCCTGAGGAAGGCGCTGAGAGAGGAGTTAGCGAAATCTCAGTGACCCGTCTCGAGTAGCGACGAGCGTTCACGCTGCCTGGTAGCAATGTATGCGTAGGTGTGGATCCCGGCTCGCACCGTTCCGTTCGTGCCCCTTCGAGGAGACCGTCGAGCACGTCGTGATTCCAGCCAGTCGTTGACAGTCCTCAAGAAGGTGCGCCCTTGCATTTGCGTAAACTTTTGGAAAGCCGCGACGTGCCTCCGCGGTAAATCAGGAACCTCCGCAACTCGTTCGATCAGGGGCGCCAAGTGTCGGCTTCGGTTTACGTTTTTCCCGACCGTCTCCAACAACGTTGAGAGAGCTCGCACTGCGTGCTGCACTATAAGCGGGTCATGTGCAGATAGCACGGCGACGTCGCTAGCAGGTCTGTACAAGCCACGTCCGCAGGGCACTACTAAGCGCAGCTGCCTTAGGCGTCGCGCAACGTGCGCGGCGTTCTCATGCCCGCGTTGGAGTCGAATAAGCGCCTCGACACTCAGCGCGGGTCCAAGCAGACGAACGGCTTTCGGGACAGCTCTGGCATTCATGTAGCGACGGTCGCGGTGCCACGCATCTAGGATTAGTGCCGCGGTTGTTAGCCCACCCGACTCCTTGGTTCGCCCCAAACGCGCTCGAGCTTCGGCTTGCTTCAGCGCACGTGTGCAAACCGCCAAGAGGTCGTTGCGTTGAATTCCACCGGTCAGCATCAGATCAAAAATTGAAACGAGGGACACGAAACAGTCAAGTTCAAGGCGCTTCGAGAACTTGCTAGTCATAAGAGCCCTCTCCTCCAACGGCACGGTAGATAGCCGACTCTGCACTCAATCACTTAATGCCGTGAGAGTTGCTTGCTCGGTTTTCGGCAAGCAACACTGTAATTGTAAAAGAGTAAGCCAAGTTTCGTTTTCTTTTCGGCAGTGTGACTTGCTCCCCCAGTGATTGACCAAGACCGTCGAGCATCGCCTTCACGCTTGAAGCGCATCGCTCGCGTACGATTGCTAAATCAACCTCACTTTCCACTGGGAAGCTAAGTCGGTAAATAGGTGAAGAAGCTCTTGGGTTTTTCTTAAGTGAAGCGATTCTGATCCCATCCACTAACGCCGGCAGCACCGGCGACAAAAAGCGGACATCTTGACGCTTCACAAAGCGAAACGTTGGCTGCAGTTGCACGGTGTCGTTGCATTCGACGACCACGCCAATTCGCAACATCTCATCGAGAACTGCCCGGTGTGGTATGTCGCCCGCGTACTTCTTCACCAGACTGATGAAAGAATTGCCCGCCCCTGAGAGCTTAAGAGGCTTGGGCCTACCCTCACTGTGCGCAAACTTGCGATCCGTGCGCCAACCAGTAATGACCCTTGTCACCGGAGTCTGATAGGCCTGCACGCAGTCAAGCATATTGCCGCTTAGGAGTCGTTTTACATCAGACCGACTCAACCCAGTCTGGGCCGCAACTCTCGAGTGGTTAACCCTGCCGTTCCGACCTTTCGAGGCGTCGGCTGCCACCTGCACAAAGGCGCATCGCGCGAGTTCGCCAAACCTCTTTGGCGTCATTCCACGTGGCAGAAGTACGAGTGCGAGCTCGGTAAGTAGCCTCTGCAAAACTGAGGCTCCTCGCAACGATACTTGATTGGGCTCTTCGCGACTTTCTCTACCGGGAGGCTGAACGTGCTTCATCTGGCAGCGCATTTGATCTGTGATGGAGGATCAGGCGCTTCACAAGAGCTCCGAGCGCAACTCAAGCCTCCGGATGCCTAGATATCATGTTCCTTCGGGCTGAAATAGCCGAGTTTGAGAGGCGTTTGTAGATAAACGCCCACGGTCCCCCCCTGCGTGGGCCGCTGGCGCAGGGCACCCTAGGTGTGAAGTCTCACGAAATTCTACGTGCGTGAGAGGTTGTCCGTTCGTCCATTAGGGGAGTCCGATGAAGCTTGGGTGACCGGGCCCGAATAATTGAATAATTGAAGGAACCAGGGGAGCCCCGAACGGACATGCAGAAGAATACGGCTGACACCGCACTGTCAAGCGCTGCTGGTGCAGCGGATCTGAGGGGGCAACCGCTCTCCCGACGGGGCCTCGACAGGATTCCGGCGGGCGTCATTTGTGGACGAGTGTCGGTAACCAGGTCTTGGTCAACCACCGCCGCTGATGCCGTTGACGCTGGCCGCACCACCGCTGATGCCGTTGACGCTGGCCGCACCGCCGCTGATGCCGTTGACGCTGGCCGCACCGCCGCTGATGCCGTTGACGCTGGCCGCACC
>JACXTT010015120.1_pt1 | contig 10033 bp, 10 predicted proteins | sample 9270951 | NCBI WGS metagenome assembly JACXTT01 (sample SAMN15532306, study PRJNA645909) | rock metagenome | isolation source: weathered quartz diorite | place: Puerto Rico | collected 2017-06-21
CACCGCGTGGATCTTGTTCATGATCTGGGAGCAGACCTGGGATACGCAGCAGCGCATGGTCCTGCGCCACGAGGACAAGGCACGCAAGGGCCTGGTCGGAGTCAACGTGCGCAAGAAGCTGCTCATGTTGTGGGTCGCCAAGCACTTCATGAAGGGCTCGTTCTACGCCCTCGGCCACCTGATGGGCCTGCACGGCGTGCACCTGGCCGACATGGACGACGTGGCCAAGGCGGCGGCGCCGTTCTACAACAACCACCTACGCGGCGGCGAAGGTCACATGGAGGTCGGCAAGCTGATCCTCAATGTGGCGCACAAGAAGGCGACCATGACCTTGTCGGTTAAGCCGTTTGGCTGCATGCCGTCGGCGGGCGTCTCGGATGGTGTGCAGTCGATCATCACCGAGAAGTATCCCGAGGCCATCTTCTGCCCGATCGAGACCAATGGCGACGGCGCGGTCAACGTCTACTCGCGCGTGCAGATGATGCTGTTCAAAGCGCGCCTGGCGGCCAAGGAAGAGTATCGCAAGACCCTCGAAGAGTACGGCATCACCGTCGAGGATCTGCGCAACTACCTCAATGCCGGCTGGTGGCGCCGCTCGTCGCTGTTCTACCCGAAGCACGGTACGGTCGCCTCGGCGGCCGCCAACATCGTGCAGCAGATCGGCGACAAGGTCCGCAAGACCCGCGTGGCCCGAGTCCTCGACTTCGGCCGCAAAATGGTCGCGCGCGCCAGCGGCAAGGCGGCCATGGCCGCCGCCCCGCACGACGTTCCCTAAGCTCCCCGTTTCCGCTACAACTCCCACATGCGTAACCTGGCTCTCCTGCTCTCGCTCACCGCGATCGGCTGCGCCAACGCTGAACCAGGCCCCACCGGTCCCCCAGGACCGCAGGGCCCCCAGGGTGCCATGGGAACCATGGGCAACATGGGAACCATGGGCACCGTAGGCGCCACCGGCGCCACGGGACCGACGGGTCCACAAGGCCCACAAGGAATCCAGGGCCCCACCGGCACCATCGACCCCACGCAGTCGATCATCAACGGCACCACGCTGCAAAGCCCCGCCAACTTCAACATCTCCGGCAACGGCACTATTGGCGGCAAGCTGACCTCGTCGCAGGTGGAAGTGGATGCGCCCGCGACTCCCGCCGGCTCGGCAGTTACCAATGACAACTCGGTCTGCATCGACGCTGCCGATGTGGTCGGCAACCCGCGCGTCGAATTGCGCGGCACCAACAAGAGCCCCTACATCGACTTCGCGCGCGACTCGACCACCGACTTTCACGCCCGCATTCAGCTCATCAACAACGACACCTTGCGCATGAGCGGCGCCAACCTGCTGCTCACCGGCGGCCCTGCCGCCGCGGCAGTGCTACAAGTGAACCGCCCCGCCGACGCCACCAGCGTCAAGATCACCGCCAGCCGCGCCAACGGCAACACGCCGATTCTCGACGTGCGCCACACCGACGACACCCAAGGCATCGGCATCGGCTACGACACCATCTCGATCACCGGCTCTGCCCAAAATCAGAACCTAAACATCAGGGCCGCTGGCCTGGGCGGCGTGAACATCGCTTGCCGCAGCGGCTTCACCGCAATCTCCGACGGGCACTTGTGCATGTCGACGATGGCCGGACCAGCCAACATGTACGGCATGAACGGAGCAATCCAAGTGTGTCGCGGTCAGATCATTCCCGCGCGCGTATGCAATTACATGGAATATCAGCAGGCGTGCGGCGCGGGTTTCAACCCGTTCCTCGACGGCACCGGCACCGGTCGTACCGTGTGGTTCGCCGATCACGGCTCTGGCGACGATCTGTACTTCGCATCGAACAGCCCGACTTGCGGCGAGAATGTCGACGGCAATCCGTTCAACGCGATCAGCAATCCGCAGAACTTCTATTTCAGGTGCTGCTACTAGTTGCAGGTGGCCCAGGATTTCAGGCAGTAGGAGCTCATGCAGCAGTAGGTGGGTTCGGGGTAGACCGAGCCGCCGCAGCAGGAGCCGTTGCAGTTGATGCTGCCGGAGGGGCAGCTTTGTTTGCACACGCCGGAGGAGCAGTAGGCGGAGCCGTTGAAGGGGGCTTTGCAGACGTTGCCGCAGGTGTTGCAATTGTTGGTGTCGTATTTGGTGTCGGTGCAGGCGCCGGAGCAGTCGGTCTGGCCGGTGGGGCAGACGCACTTGCCGTTGGTGCAGGTGGCGCCCGTCGGTGACTGGCAGTCGCTGGCGTATTGGCAGCCGCTTTTGCAGGCGCGGGTGGTGAAGTCGCAATATTCGCTCGCGCCGCAGTCGGAGCGTTGGTTGCAGCCGGCCCGGCACATCAGAGTCTGATCGTCGCAGATTTGCACGCCGGTCAGGCCGGCGCAGGCGGCGTCGTTGCGGCAGCCGTTGCGGCAGATCAGCTTGGCGTCGTCGCAGATGGCGCCCGATGGGCACTGCGTGTCCTTGCGGCAGCCTTTGCGGCAGGTGAGCTGTGCGTCGTCACAGATCGAGCCGCTGCCACAGTCGGTGTCCTTGCGGCAGCCGGTGACGCACTTGCGCGCGTCGTTGCAGATGCGGCCGCTATTGCAATCACCGTCGCTGACGCAGCCGGATTTGCACATGTTGGAGGTCAGCTCGCAATACGACTCTTTGGGGCACGGACACTTCTGCGGCAGGTCGACGCATTTGCCGTCGGTGCAGCCCTGATTGGCGCCGCACGCGTCACAGGGATCCGCAGCAGGTGGCGGATTCTGTGAGTCGTTGCTGCCCATTTGACCGGGGCGCGGGCCCTGGCCACCACAAGAGACGAGCAACAGGGCGAAGATGAAAGTGCGCATCGCGAGCAAGCTACGGAAGACCGCGGCCACACTTCCGTACATTCAGCCCATGAATCGAATGCTGTTGGTGGCGTTGGCGCTGGTCGCCGGGTGCAAGAAGGAAGAGGCAGAGGTCACCGGGCCGGTGGCGATGGTCGCGCCGCCCAAACCGAAGGCGAAGCTCGACGGGATTACGCCCATCACCGAGCCCGGCATGATCCAGCCGCGCATCGGCGGCGGCGACGTCGACGATCAGCCCAAGCTGGCGTTCAAGATCACGCGCGCGTATGACAAACAGCAGTCTCTCGACGCGGCGCCGTGGCACAAAGATGGCGGCGACTGGATCTTCTTCGACGCGCAGACCGACGGCGCGGACCCTGCATCGTTCACCTTCGGCTTCATGTCCAAGGCGCCGGAGAATGCGCCGTTCGCCTTCGGCGACGGATGGTTGGTCGCGCCCGACCGCGCGCAGGCCGACAAATTCCTGGCCCAATTCGGCAAGGCATTCCACCAGGCAGTGCCCGCGCACGCCAGCAAGCCCGGCGGTCCGCTCAAGATGCGACTGGCGGTGCTCGGCCGCAATGTCGGCCGCTCCCCGGGCGGCGGCTACGGCGGCAAGGGCGACTGGATCGCCACCAAGCTGTTCCCGCAAAAACCCAAGCTCGACGGCGAAGTCTTCTTCAACTTCAGCGTCGGAAGCAAGCAGGGCGAATTCGCCGAAAAAGACTCCGACTACAACAAAGACGTCATGGCGGTCTTCGCGCAGACTCTGTGATTACAGCTCCAGCGGCAGCGAAATGACGCCGCGACCCTTGAGCACATAGCTGCGATACGGTTCGCCGTCGGTGGCGTTGTGATACCGCAGGTCTCCCAGATCTGGGACTCCATTGTGATTGCAGTCGGCAAACGCGCTCAAGCGGTAGGTCCCGTCTGGCACCTCGAACAAGTAGATCCGTGAATCGCCGAGTCGCTGCGATTGATCGTCGAGTGTGACGAACAGCGCACCACACGGCTCGTTCACCACCACCGTTCCAGTCAGGGTCCAACTACCAGTCGGTTCTGGTTTCGGGGGCGGTGGTTCCTCGCTCTTGCGCACGCCGTCTTCGGGCGGGAACGCAATGTGCGGCGGCGCAGACTCGTCTCGCGGATGATTCGCGTCACAGCCCATCACCAGCAAACAGATCCAGATCACGCGCATGGAGCGGCAGCGCAGCAAGTCCCGCGCCCGCGCAAGCCCGCGACAATTCTGCGACGGTGAGTGTGGGGTAGCCGTCAGTTCACAGAAACGGGGGTCATGGAACTACGAGTCGCTGACCACGCGCATGCGGAAGAGCGCGGAGCCGTCGCGGTTGCGCACCAGGTGGCCCTGGCCGGTGACATAGCTCGGTGCCCGTGGGGCAGAAGGTGTCATCGTTCTGGCCGCGCAGCGAGACCATCATCGCCTGCTGAATGAAGAAGTCGACCGATGGGTTGTTGTAGCCGTCGGCGATCACATTAACGAGCTCAGCGCGAGCCACTGGCGCATGACGCGCAGGGTACATTAGACTTCAGGGGTGTTCATCGATTTCCTGTATGAGCTGCGCAAGCATGGCGTGAAGGTGGGCGCCAACGAGGCGGTGGCGCTGGCCGATGCCATCTCGCGCGACTTGCACGACACCTCGCTCGATGGATTCTATGAGGTGGCGCGCGCGTTGTGGGTGCACCGCGAGCAGGATCTCGATCGCTACGACGCGGCGTTCGCGTCTTATTTTCACGGCATCGAGGCCGAGGCGATCCAGATCACCGAGGAGCTGGCCAAGTGGCTGGAGAATCCGGTGATGCCGCGCCAGCTCACCGACGAGGAACGACAACTGCTCGAGAAGCTGGACCTGGGCGAGATCCGGCGCCGGCTCGAGGAGCGGCTCAAGCAGCAGCGCGAGCGTCACGACAAGGGCAACCGTTGGGTCGGCACCGGAGGCACCTCGCCATTCGGGCGCGGCGGTGAGAACCCGGGTGGAATTACCGTCGGTGATGGACCTCCGGGCGGCCGGGGAGCGGTGCAACGCGCGGGCGCGCGGCAGTATCGGGCGCTGCGTGGCGACCTCAACATCGACGTCAGGCAGATCGAGCTGGCGCTGCGCCGCTTGCGTGCCTTCGTGCGCGAGGGCGCGCTCACCGAGCTCGATCTCGAGGCCAGCATCGACGCCACCGCGCGCAACGCCGGCGAGCTCGAGGTGGTGCTGCGTCCCGAGCGCCGCCCGGCGGTGAAGGTGCTGCTGCTGCTCGATGTCGGCGGCTCGATGGAGCCTCACGTGCAGGTGTGCGAGCGGCTGTTCAGCGCCGCCAAGAACGCCACCCACTGGAAGCGGCTCGACACCTTCTACTTCCACAACTGCGTCTACGGTTATCTCTACCCGACCACGCGGCTGCGCGAGGGCATCGCGGTCCCCGAGGTGCTGGCCAACCACGACCCCAACACCAAGCTGATCATCGTCGGTGACGCGCTGATGCACCCCGCCGAGCTGTTCCAATCAGGCAGCTCGTGGTCCTACGAAGAATGGTCCGAGACCCCCGGGGTCGGCTGGCTCGACCTGATCGGCCGTCACTTCCGCAAGACCGCCTGGCTCAACCCAGAGGAAGAGCGCTTCTGGCGTGGCACCGCCGAGACCATCCGCCGCATCTACCCGATGTACCGCCTCACCCTCGACGGCCTGGCCAAGGCGGTGGTGCACCTGACCGATCGCCTCGCGCGCCGCGCTTAGCGGGCCGCGACCACCAGGCCTTCCTTGCGCATCTCCTTGACCACCTTCTTGACCACCTTGTGGACCAATTTGGGCACCGAGCCGGGATCCAGGGTGTTGCTGGTCGAAGCCCACACCAGCTTGTTGTCGGGCACCGAGTAGATATTGGTGTCCACCCGCACCACGGTGTTGGTCTGCAGATACCCGGGGTCGTAGAGCGGCCAGCCACCGAAGGCGTAGTAGGGCCCCTGGTAGACGCCCGGCACCCAGGTGGTGTAGCGATCGACCGAGACGATGCGGAACACCACTTCGCCGTCGAAACCGAGGGCGCGAATGCGGTCGCGCAGCATGTCCTGATCTTTCAGCTGCTCCTCGGAGAATAGCGTGTACGAGGGTACCGCCTGGGTGCGGGGTGCGAGCTCGCGGACCAGTCGGTCTTCGATGGCGCGCCGGATCGCGGGATCGGAGTGAGGTGCAACCGCAATCACGCGATTGAACGAGACGCGATGAACTGAGGGGTCGCGCCAGGCGGCCACCAACTGCGTGGAGAGACAGCCGGGTGCGGCGGCGAGCAACAGCGACGCCACGATGAGATGCAGGGTCTTCATGGGAGTCTTCCTTTCACAGTCGGGCCACCAGGCCCTCCTTCTTCATTTCCTTGGCGACCGCGCGAGCCACGCTGTCTACCAGCTTGGTCGCGGAGCCTGGATTGAAGGTCTTGCTGGTCGAGGCCCACACCAGCTTGTTGTCCGGTACCGAGTAGACATTGGTGTCCACCCGCACCACGGTGTCGGTTTGGACGTATCCCGAGTCGTACATCGGCCAACCGCCGAAGGCCCAATAGGGCCCGGCGTAGGTGCCCGGCACCCAGGTCTGTTCCCTGTCGACCGAGACCACGCGGAACACCACCATGCCGTCGAAGCCCATCTGCTGGACCTTCTCCTTGATCTTCTCCTGGTCCTTGAGCTCCTCGTCCGAGAACACGGTATACGAGGGGACCGCCGGGGTCGGCGCGATGTCGCGTACCAGCTCGTCTTCCAGCGTGCGGCGGATGCCCGGATCCTTGTTGGGCGCGATGGCGATCACCTTGCGGAATGACACCTGGCTGGTCCCGGGATCCTTCCAGGTCGACACCAGCTGAGTAGAGGCACACGCGGCGCCGAACGCCACGACGAGTGACAGCAGGACGAAACGTTGAGGTTTCATGGCACCTTCCTTTCCCCTCCAGCGTGGCCACTGGAAGGCTTTGCGACCATGGGGTAAAACCCCAACATGAAAACGCTCACCCTTCTGATGGTGTGCCTGTCATTGCAACCCGCCCTGTGCTTCGCACAGGGGCCCAGGATCGCCGGCGCGAAACCCAAGGTGACGAAGTCGATGAGTTATCCCAAGACCCGCACGGTCGATGCCAAGGACAACCTGCACGGCGTCGAGGTCCCCGACCCCTACCGCTGGCTGGAAGACGAAAAGGCCGACGAGGTGAAGGCCTGGATGTCCGAGCAGGACAAGCTGGCGCGCGATCACATCGCCAAGCTGCCCGGCCGTGAGGCGCTGGTGTCGCGGCTCAAGGCGCTTTATTACGTCGATTCAATCTCGGCGCCGCGCCACCGCGGCACCCGCTTCTTCTATACCCGCACCCACGCCACCAAGGAAAAAGCGGTTCACTACTGGAAGGAGGGCGAGCAGGGCGAAGAGAAGGTGCTGCTCGACCCCAACACCATGAGCAAGGACGGCACGGTGTCGATCGGCATGCTGAGCATCAGCTACGACGGCAAGACCTGCGCGTACAGCCTCAAGGCCAACAACTCCGACGAGGCCACTTTGTATGTGATGGACGTGGCCAGCGGCAAGGTCTCGGACGTCGACACCATCGCCGGGGCGAAGTATGCGCACCCGACGTGGACTCCGTCGGGCGACGGCTTCTATTACACCTGGCTGCCGCCGGTGGGAGACAAAATTACCGTCGCCGACCGACCCGGCTTTGCCGAGGTCCGTTTCCACAAGCTGGGCACCGATCCCAAGACCGATGCGCTGATTCACGAGTCGACCAAGGATCCGGAGACCTTCATCGGCGTCGAGCTGTCGCGCGACGGGCACTGGCTGTTCGTCAGCATCGCGCACGGCTGGAACTCGAACGATCTGTATTTCCGCGACACCCGCGACAAGAACCCGGCCTGGAAGCCGTTCGCGGTCGGCATCGACGCTCAGTTCGCGGTCGAGGCCTGGCACGACAAGTTCTACATCACCACCAACCTCGATGCGCCCAAGTACAAGATCCTGGTCGCCGATCCCAAGAAGACCGCGCGCGCGGACTGGAAGGAGATCGTCGCCGAGCAGAAGGACGCGGTGCTCGACGGCAGCCAGATCATCGGCGAGCACCTGGTCTTGGCGTGGCTCAAGAATGCCTCGAGCCAGCTCGAGGTGCGCACGCTCGAGGGCAAGCCGGTGCGCATGGTGCCGCTGCCGGGGCTTGGCACCTCGGGCGGCATGGCCGGCAACCCCGACGAGGACGCGGCCTATTTCGCCTTCACCTCGTTCACCCAGCCGGTGCAGATCCACAAGACCTCGATCAAGACCGGCGACACCACGCTGTGGGCCGAGGTCAAGCTGCCGGTCGATCCGTCGCCGTTCACCGTCGAGCAGGTGTGGTTCCCGTCCAAGGACGGCACCCAGGTGTCGATGTTCATCATCCACCGCAAGGACATGCCCAAGGACGGATCCACTCCGTTCCTGCTCGGCGGCTATGGCGGCTTCAACGTCAGCATGACCCCGTCGTTCTCGTCGGGGCTGTATCCCTGGCTGGAGGCTGGCGGTGGCTACGCGGTGCCCAACCTGCGTGGCGGCGGTGAGTACGGCGAGGGCTGGCATCGCGCGGGCATGGGCGCCAAGAAGCAGAATGTCTTCGACGACTACATCGCGGCGGCCGAGTACCTGATCAAGAACCGCTACACCCAGAGCGCCAAGCTGGCCATCCGCGGCGGCTCCAACGGCGGCCTGCTGGTCGGCGCGGCGGTCACACAGCGGCCGGAGCTGTATCGCGCGGTGATCTGCGCGGTGCCCCTGCTCGACATGGTGCGCTACCATCTGTTCGGCAGTGGTAAGACCTGGATTCCGGAATACGGCACCGCGGCCAAGCCCGAGGAGTTCAAGACCCTGTTCTCGTATTCGCCCTATCACCACGTGAAGAAGGGAACCAAGTACCCGGCGTTGCTCATGATGTCGGCGGACTCGGACGATCGCGTCGACCCCATGCATGCGCGCAAGATGGTGGCCGAGCTGCAGACCGCATCGGCGGGTCAGCATCCGATCCTGCTGCGCGTCGAGAAACACGCGGGCCACGGCGGCGCGGACCTGGTCAAGCAGGCGGTCGAGCAGTCGGCCGACGCCTACGCTTTTCTCATGCGCGAGCTGGGTATGAATTTCGCTAAGCCCTATGGTTCCAAATGATCGAAAACTATCGCGAAAATATGTAACCATTTTCTTGCTTGACTCCGCGATCGCGGAGGATCAGATTGCCTCGCTATGGCGACCAAGCAGACGCGCCGGTCCATCTCGGTCCGCGGCGCGACCTACGAGACCCTCCGTAAGTATTGCGCAGAGAACAACCGCTCGATGAGCGACATCGTGGAGGAGCAGCTCGCCGCTCTCCTCGGTGGCAGCAAGCCGGCGGCCAAACCGGCGGCCCGCCCACGCACCGTGGCCAACAAGGTCATCGCGCGCATCGAGCCGCGCGTGGCCACCGGCACCAAGGAGGGTCGGCCCGCGCCGCGCCCGTTCAACGACGTGGTCCCCGAGCGCGTGAAAGCACCCAAGGGCGACTACCGAGTCATCCGGTTTTAGTAAAAACAGTTAGTGCGGTAGGTATTCTTCGGAGTAGCCGTCGAACTCCATCTTGGTGCCGCAGTCGCACGTCGGCGCGTGGCTGGCGGCTGCTCCCGACTGATACGGAATCGAGTGCAGCTTTTCGTTGCCGCAGCTCGGGCAGACGAACGGCAGCTTGGCGGTCTGCACCCTGGCGTCCCCGAGCAGGTTGGGGATCATGGTGAACTGGTTGGCCATCGCCGCCGAGATTTCTTCCATGACGATCTCGCGGCCTGAGAGCGCGCGCATGAAGCTCTCGAGCGCGCGCACGCCCAGCGACGTGATCGAGCGAACGCCGTCCAGCTTGAGAGTCACCCGATTGCTCGCCGCCGCCGCCTCCAAGATGTCCCGCCCGTCGAAGTGCTCATCGATCTTGCCCACCACCGCAGCGTGAACGCTGCCGTCGGGCTGTTTGCGGATCTCGGATTTCACCATGCGATCTAACTTCTCCCGTCGATTAGTAGATGGAGTGCGCTGCCGCGGGCCAGCGCGGTGCGGTTGGAGCCGGAGACGTGCATGACCGCGGTCACCTCGGTGAAGCGGCCGGGCATGCAGTGGATGACCCGTTGATTTGCCGCGCCGTAGACCAGCATCAGGCCCAGGCCGGCGCCGCTGGTGCCGCTGGCCGGTCGCGGGCCGCGCGGCTCGAGCATCTT
>JACXTT010015121.1_pt1 | contig 10033 bp, 9 predicted proteins | sample 9270951 | NCBI WGS metagenome assembly JACXTT01 (sample SAMN15532306, study PRJNA645909) | rock metagenome | isolation source: weathered quartz diorite | place: Puerto Rico | collected 2017-06-21
GATAAGCCTCTATACAGCCTCTTGTTTCCCAATGTTTCGGTGGTCGCCAAAACCACGTGCCGAGACGTCGAGCACGCTGTGGTCGGTATCCGGAGCGCCGCCGATCTTCATTGGCTCAGAGCGTATGGAATTGTTGATAACGATGGACGAACTGTGCAGGACATTGGTCGCCTCAAGGAAAAGGGCGTTTACGCTGTTCCTGCCCACTCGGTCGAATCCCTCTACTATCACCCCGAACTTCAGCGCGGAGTCGCCGTCCGTCATGCTGCGATCACCCGAGACGATGCAAATACTCGGCTTAAAACTGCTCTAGACGCGGGCCTGATAGCAGTTACTCCACACATACAACGCCTCTGCGAACGGGTTGTTGAGAAAGCACTCCGAGAGGAGCTAGATCGTCAGTGGCCAAAAAAGACATAGCTGCCGGCAAGGCCATCAGCGTCCAGATAGACGTGGCGTCTAAGGTAGGTGACGAGGTGAACAGACTCAAGGGTTTCATCGTCAACCAAGATTTGGAGAAAATCATATCTCGCTATCCAGTTCGCGCGACATCTATGTTGACTGAAATTGCTCGAAAGGTTGGTTTCCAAGACCGCGGACAGTACGAGAATGCTGTTAGAAAGTTGTTGATGGATGACGTGACAGCTTTGGATTTCGTCAGGGCCAAATTCGGCAAGCTTTACGAAGAGATCCGCCAGGTTTGAGAAGGCCGAAGAAGTCCAGCCCACGGAATAGCTCAAACTGAAAGGAGCGTGACCCAGTGCCCAGATTCATCCTGTCCGGCGCGCCGGACAGGATGAGAACCCCGCCAAAGCGATGGTTCGTAGCAACTGCTGTTCGCAGCCTTTCTCAGCCGCCGAAACCGTCCGCAACGCTCACATCGAGAAGATTCGGGCCGCCACTCGCGATGCCTGAGCGCAGTGCCGGCACGATATCGGCCGCATCGGTGATGCGCTGAGCGGGTACCCCGAGCGATTGCCCAAGCTGCACAAAGTCGATTTCTGGTTCGCGCATGTCCATGCCGATGAACTCCGCATCTCCGCGTCTCGCTCGCAGCCGTTCCTTCAATATCCGGTAGCCGCGGTTGTTCGGGATGACGTAGGTGATGGGCAATTTGACATTTGCTGCGGTCCACAGCGCTTGAATGCTGTACATCGCGCTGCCGTCGCCGACGATCGCCACGACTGGCCGTTCGGGCAAAGCTAGGCTTACGCCGATCGCGCCCGCCATCGCAAAGCCGATGCCACCGCTCGCCAGTCCGTAGTAGCAATGCGCATCGCGCAGAGGCAGCAAGCTGAGCAGCGAGAAGGCGGAGGTCAGGCCCTCGTCTACTAGGACGGAATTCTTCGGAAGCGTTTCCGCGATCCGTAGCATCAGCACCCGCGGGTCGATCGGCTTCGCATCCGGCCTGGAACTAACTTCCTCGACAAGACGCTGCCGCTTCGCCGTCCAGTTGCTGGAGCTCAACTCGGTCAACCTGCGTTCGGCCTGCGCGGTTCGCTCCATGCCGCGCTTGGCTCGGACGAGAGGCACCAGCGCACGCAGCGTCTCCTTGATGTTTGCCTTGATGGCGATTTCCGCAGGATAGTTTTTCGCGAGCTCCCAATCGCGCTCACCGATCTGAACGATGCCTGCGCCCTCGGGGAGCGGGTCCACTCGGTTATGGACCGACATGCGCAGGACATCGGCGCCGAGGAAGACGAGCAGGTCGTACGGCTGCAGCGCATCGCGCACCTGCGGCTGGTTCCGCGTCAACGCGCCGAGGAACGCCGGATGCTCGGACCGGAACTGCGCCGTGTAGGGCACCGTCTGCTGATACACCGGTGCGCCCAGCAACTCTGCCAGCTCTCCTGCTTCCTCCAGCGCATCGTAGGTGCACAGCTCATGACCGGCGATCAACACCGGATTGCTCGCTGCGAGCAGACGAGTCGCCAGCCGATAAATCGCTTCGTCCGACGGACGGTTCGCGGCATCCACGCGAGTCGGCCTGCCCATGCGAAGTTCGGCTTCAGCATCGAGGATGTCGCCAGGTAAGCTGATGAACACGGGCCCGGTGGGCGGCGTCGTTGCAATCTTAGCGGCGCGATGGACGATACGCGGCAGATCCTGCACGCGCGTCACCTCGATCGCCCACTTCACCATCGGTTGCGCGATCGGGACCAGCGGGTCGTACAGTAAAGGTTCCGTCAAGCCGTGGCCCTGCTCCTGCTGGCCAGCGGTGATGAGCAGCGGCGAGCCGTACCACTTCGCGTTGAACAGTGAGCCCATGGCGTTGCCCAGTCCGGGCGCAACGTGCACATTGCATGCGGCCAGGCGATTGGAAGCACGCGCGTAGCCGTCGGCCATCGCTACCACGATTCCCTCCTGGAGGCCGAGCACGTAACGCAACTGCGGATGCGTGCCGAGTGCATCCATGATCGCTAGTTCGGTGGTGCCGGGATTGCCGAACAAGCACTCGACGCCTTCGGCTTCCAACAGACTGAGAAATGCGGAGCGACCCGTGATGCGGACCGGAGGGTCACTGCGCGGAAGATCACGTGAATCGTTCATGGCGGTTCCCGATTGCCTAGGCGCGGTAATGCCGTAACGCGCGCTTCTCCGCGCGCTGCGCCGCTTCCTTCGGAGTCTGTTGTCCGGTGCACACCTCGGCGAACATATCCACTATGACGAAGTCCGCCGCTACCGCTGCGGACTCCCGGCCGACTTTTCCAGCGTAACCGAGGTGGCGCATGTTCTTCACCACATCGCGGTAAAACAGGTGTTGCGGATCCGCGGTCCAGACCGGGTTGGATTCGTAGGCGCGCAGCGGATGGGAAACGTACCCGATACAAGCCGTTTGCCAGGGCCCGTATTGCTCGCTCTCCATCATGAAGCGCAAATATTCCTTGGCTGCGTTGGGATATTTAGAGTACTTGAAGATGAACGCAGGGAACATGAGACCCCCGTTCGCGCGCTTGCCGATGGGTCCGATCGGATCGAACGCGTGCTGGATATCGGCCGCGATTGCAGTCAGCTTCGGATCGGGCGAGTTTTTCGCCGCGTAGTAGATCGAGATTCCGTTGATCGTCAGACTGATCTCGCCCGCGAGGAACGCCTTGTTGTTGCTCGGATCGAGCCAGGACAACGTTCCGGGAGCGAAGGTCTGGTATAGATCCTTCGCATACTCGAGCGCGGCGATCGTTTCTTTGGAATTGATCGCGACGGTATTGTCCTCGTTGGCTAGCTTGGCGCCGAAGCCCCACAGCGCCCAGTGCGTCCATCCGTTCGCATCGCCCGTTGCATGTCCGAGCGCCATCCCCGGCGGCGTGCCGCGCGCTTTCAGCTGCTGGCACAGCTTGAGCACACCGGCGAAATCCTGCGGCAAGGCATCGTAGCCGGCCGCGTGCAGCATGCTCTTGCGGCACACCCATGCGCCGCCCGACGCGCCGGTCGGCAGTGCAATCCATCTACCCTGGTTCATGCCGAACTCGCGGCAGATGTCGTACCAGCCGGCGTACTTCTGGCCGAGATACTCGGCGAGGTCGGTGATGTCGAGCAGCTGCGTGGGATATTGGAGATGGTCTTCGCCGGTCGCGATGATGATGTCCGGCCCCGCACCCACGTTCGCCGCGACGGCAGCTTTGGGCCGCACCTCTTCGAAATTCTCGCTGTCCACGACAACCGCGACGCCGGTCGCCTCGGTAAAGCGCCGGGTGTTGGCCATAAACACCTCTTCGTCCCCCTGGACGAAGCGCTTCCACCGCAGCAATCGAAGACTCGCCCCTTTTTCCGGCTGCCACTTCGCGGTGGCCGACTGCGCGGAGCGGAAATGGAGGAGTGGTCCCGCTGCACCCACCGCCGTCGCAGCACCTGCCGTACGCAAGAACCGACGCCTCGTATAGCCGGTCATCTTCTCCTCCTCCCGGGTTTCTCGACGCTGCGCTCTAGCCGGCGCTGGCTCGATTCAACTCCTCGATGGTGCCGCGATCGAGGTCCAGCTTCGTGGCTTCGATCAGGTCATTCAATTGCTCGAGGTTCGTCGCGCTCGCAATCGGGGCGGTGACGCTCGGACGCGCGATGAGCCATGCCAGCGAGACTCTGGCGGGCGTCGATTTGCGCTCGTTCGCGATTTGGTCCAGCGTCTCGAGAATGCGAAACCCCCGCTCGTTGAAATAGCCCTTGACACCGCCGCCGCGCGGGCTTTTCGACAGATCGGCATCCGAGCGGTATTTTCCGGTCAAAAACCCGCGCGCCAGCGAGAAGTAGGTGATCACGCCGACGCCCTTCTGCTGGCACACCGGCTCGAGCTTGCTCTCGTATTCGGCCCGCTCGTAGAGATTGTAGTGGGGCTGCAGACTCTGGTAGCTGGGGTAGCCGTGCCGTGCGCTGACCTCCAACGCTTGCGCGAGGCGCGCTGCACCGTAGTTGGACGCACCGATCGCTCTGACCTTTCCCTGCTTCACCAGTTGCCCATAGGTTTCCAGAGTTTCTTCCAGCGGCGTGGTCGCATCGTCGGTGTGCGACTGGTACAAATCGATGTAGTCCGTTTGCAGGCGCTTCAGCGACTCCTCCACTTCTCTTAGAACATAGGCCTTCGCCAATCCCTTCTGGTCCGGGCCCATCTCCATCCCGACCTTGGTGGCGATGATGACCTTGTCCCGGGCGCCGCGCTGCTTGAGCCACTTCCCTATGATGATCTCGGACTCTCCGCCTTGATGCCCCGGCACCCACCTCGAGTAGTTGTTCGCCGTGTCGATCAAGTTGAATCCGTGTGCGACGAAGGCGTCCAGCAGCTTGAACGACATCGCCTCGTCCGCCGTCCAGCCAAAGACGTTGCCTCCCAGCGCCAGCGGCGCCACTTCCAGTCCCGACTTTCCCAGCTTTCTCTTCTTCACGTTCTTCTCCGATTGCGAGCGATTACAATCTTGGCACGGCAATCCTCAGCGCCACGTACCCACGTAGAGTCGGTTCCAGGTCGGGCTGATGATAATTTCGTTGATGCACACGTGCGCCGGCTGTTCGGCCACCCAGCGGATGGTCTCGCCCAGGTCCGCGGGTTGCAACATCCTGGCACGCTCCTCCGCGGAGGGCGGTGCCGGACGCCTATCCAGGATCGGCGTTGCGACCTCTGCGGGACAGATGGCGCAGGCGCGAATGCCGTTCGCGCACTCTTCCATGTTGATGGTCTCGGTCAGCGATACCACCGCGGCTTTGCTGCCGTTGTAAGCGGCGCCGACCATGGCGGAGGTGTACTTGCCGGCCCAGGACGATATGTTGATGACGACGCCATCCTTTTGCGTCCGCATGGACGGAATGACAGCCTTGGTGCAGTAGAACGTGCCATCGAGATTGATGCGGATGACTTGATCCCAGCTCTCGACGGTCTGATCGCGCCAAAAGCGCTGAGGATTGTTCAGTCCGGCGCTGTTGACCAGGATGTCCACCTTACCGTGCCGCGCCAGGATACCCTCCGTTGCGCGCTGGACGGCGGCTGCGTCGCTCACGTCGAGAGTCTCGACAGCCGCCTTGCCTCCGGAATTGCGAATCGCCGCAGCCTCACGCTCCAGAACATCGGCTCGCCGTCCCGACATGACGACCGTCGCACCGGCCTTTGCAAGTGCCTGCGCGCCGCCCAATCCGATGCCACTCCCGGCGCCGGTGATCCATGCAACTTTTCCTTCTAGGGTTTTCATGTTTTCTCTCTGGAGAATCCGTGATTCGTGGTTCGCGGCTCGTAAAGAATCATCCCTCGACGGCAAACGCCTCCCGCAGCGCGGATGCCGATTGAGCAATCGCGCGCTTCGCAGCGTCGAGCACACCGCCTGCGAGTATGAACCCGTGGATCATCCCCTCGTAGTTGACCAGCGTCACCCGATTGCCTGCCTCGATGAGGCGCTGGGCGTATGCCACCCCCTCGTCGCGCAGAGGATCGTATCCGGCCACGAGCAGCAGCGCCGGGGGTAAATTGGACAGGTCTTCGGCCACCAGCGGAGCGAAGCGAAAGTCTTTGATGTCGCTCTGGCTGCGTAGGTACTGCTTGTAGAACCAGACGATGTTGTTGCGGGTCAAAAGATAGCCGTCTGCGAACTTGCGGTGCGAGGGCATTTCCGGCTCGGGCGCCGTGCATGGATAGACCAGCAGCTGAAACGCGAGCTTGGGATGGCCGTCGTTGCGCGCGAGCAGCGCCATTACCGTCGCGAGATTGGCGCCGGCGCTGTCTCCACCCACTGCGATCCGCCTCGGGTCCGCACCGATTTCAGGAGCGTGCACAGCGAGCCACCGCAATGCTGCATGTGAATCCTCCACCGCTGCTGGGAACTTGAACTCCGGCGCCAAGCGATAGTCCACAGCTACTACCATGCAATCACCCTGATTGGCGAGCAGCCGACAGGCAGAGTCGTGTGTGTCCAAGTCGCCGATCACGAATCCGCCGCCGTGAAACCAGAGCAGAAGGGGGAATAGCTCCCCCGACTTGGCTTCTCGCGGCCAGTAGATGCGAATCGGGATGTCGCTGGCAGGTCCGGGAACGCGCTGATCCTTGGTGCGATGGATCGATTCGCGCGCCTCCATCTTCTCCACCCGGGATTTGAACTGCTCGCGCGCCTGGTCGGGCGTGAGCTGCCAGAACTCGGGCAGGCCAGCCTGCTTCACGAGTCCAATGATGGTTTCTGCTTGCGGGTCGAGCGGCATCGGACAGTCCTATTGTTGTTCCATGGCTTTAGGATAAACGAGCTTGAAGGTGCCCGTGGCTTTTGCCAGCACGACCCCCGCCGGATCTCTCACTTCCCCCTCGGCATAGATCAGCGAGCGGCCTGCGCGCTGGGCGCGTGCCTCGGTGCGTGTGGATCCGGCGGCTACTGCCAGAAAGTTTGCCTTCATCTCCACCGTAGTAGCGCCAATGCAGGCTGGATCGAGCGAGCGGGCAGCGCTGCTCAACGCCACATCGAGCAGCGTCATCAACACCCCGCCGTGCACGCCGTTCCAGCTGTTCAGATGCTCGGGACCGGGCTCGAATCCGATCAGTGCTCGACCCGCGCCTTTTTCCAGCAAGCGCAACCCGAGATGCTCGACGAACGGTACATGGATGTCGAAGCCTGTCATCGCATGGAACGCACGGCAGAAGTGCGAAATCGAGTCTGGCTGGTGGGTTGCGCGTCCGATCAGATCGCGCTCATCCCGCCGTCGACCGCGATGGTCTGGCCCGTGATGTACGCCGATGCATCGGAAGCGAGGAGGACTACAGCGCCCTTGAGGTCTTCCGCGCCACCCAGGCGCTTGAGCGGAGTCAGATCCAGGATCACTTGCTCGGACTTGCCGATCATGCCTTGCGACATCTTGCTCGGAAAGACGCCGGGGGCGATCGCGTTGACGGTGATCCCATACTGCGCCCATTCGGCGGCGAGAGAGCGGGTGAAATTGACCACTCCACCCTTGCTGGTGTTGTAGGCAATGGTGCGCATGAAACGCGGGTCCGTTCCCTGCAGTCCTGCGATGGACGCCAGATTCACGATGCGGCCGTAGCGTGCAGGAATCATCGCCTGCGTGCCAACCGCCTGGGTGAGCGCGAACACTGCACTGAGGTTGAGGTTGATCACTTTGTGCCAGGCGTCCAGGGGGTGTTCCTCAGCCGGCGCACCCCAGGTGGTCCCGGCGTTGTTCACGAGGATATCGATGCGCTTCCAGCGAGCGAGCACCTGCCCTGGGAGACGTTGTACCGCCTGGAGGTCCTGCATGTCGCACGCGATTGTCATGACCTCGACGCGCCCGGCTTCGAGATGGCGTTGCGCTTCGTCCAGCTCGTTCTGCTTGCGCGCAGTGAGGGCGACCTTCGCGCCCATCTCGCCCAGGGCCTCGGCCATCTGCAGCCCGAGCCCGCGAGAGCCGCCGGTGATCAAAGCCACACGGCCGTTCAATTCCAGCAGTTTGCGAACGCTCATCGGAGAAAATTCGTCAGTTTGTATGGCGAAGCCGGCACAGCCAGATCCTCAAAACCAGGCCGCCTGCATCTCGTAGCAGGTGCGGTCCATGCTGTTGAGGAGCTCGTTCTGATGGCGGGTCTTGGGCAACTCCCAGCGGAAGAAGTAGGTGCACGCCTGGAGCTTGCCCTGATAGAAGTCGCCGTCCGCGCCCTGCGCTCGAGGCAGACTCGCGACCGCCGTCGCGGCCTGGCGCAGCCACATCCAGGCTACCACGATGTGACCCATCATCTCGAGGTAAAGCGTCGCGTTGGCCAATGCAAAATCTGTCTCCCCCTTTTCGCCAGCGCACAGAAGATTGCGCGTGGTCTCCATCAACCCATGCACGGCAGTAGCCAGTTCTTCGGCGTACCGCCGCAGCTCGGGGGAGTCACATCCGCGCACCTGACGCACGGTTCGGTCGATCTCGCGCATCAGCAGCTGCAGCGCCGCGCCGTCGCGCATGCCGACCTTGCGGCCGAGCAGATCGAGGGCCTGGATGCCATGCGTGCCCTCGTGGATGGGGTTGAGCCGGTTGTCTCGATACAGCTGCTCGACGGGATACTCGCGCGTGTAGCCATAACCGCCGTGTACCTGGATCGCCAGACTGTTCGCTTCGAGGCAGTACTGGGACGGCCAGGACTTCACGATCGGCGTCAGGATATCCAGAAGCAACGCGGCCTCCCGGCGAGTGCGCTCGCCCTCCGCCGTGTAGAGATCGTCGACCAGACGCGCCGCGTACAGGCACAGCGCAAGGCCGCCTTCCACGTACGCCTTCTGCGCGAGCAACATGCGGCGCACATCGGCATGGTCGACGATCCGGACCTGGGGTTTGAGCGGATCCTTGCCTGCAGGTGAGCGCCCCTGCTGCCGCTCGCGCGCGTAGGCCAAGGCGTGCAGATAGCCGCTGTAGCCGAGCATCACCGCACCGAGACCGACACCGATGCGCGCCTCGTTCATCATGTTGAACATGTAGGCGAGCCCGTGGTGCGGCTCCCCTACCAGTTCACCTATGCACCGGCCCTGCTCGCCGAAATTGAGCATGGTGGAGGTCGTGCCCCGGTAGCCCATCTTGTGGATCAGGCCGGCGGTAGCGACATCGTTGCGCGGACCGAGCGTCGCGTCGTCGTTGACGAGATGCTTCGGCACGATGAACAGCGAGATGCCCTTGACGCCCGGCGGAGCGCCCCGAATGCGCGCGAGGACGAGATGCACGATGTTCTCGGCCAGCTCGTGGTCGCCGGCCGAGATGAAGATCTTGTTGCCGCTGAGCAGGTAGCGGCCATCTTGCGTAGGCGCCGCAGTGGTCTTGATATCCGACAGCGAGGAACCCGCTTGCGGCTCGGTCAATGCCATGGTCCCCATGAACCGGCCATCCAGAAGCGGCGCCAAGTAGCGCCGCTTCTGGTCCTCCGATCCGAACGCTTCGATCAGGTTCGCGTTGGCGATGGTAAGAAACGGATAAGCGGCGGTAGACACATTGGCCGCGTTGAACAGGGCGAGGCAAGCTTGCGCAACTGTGACCGGTAGCTGCATCCCGCCCACCCCGTAGTCTTTCGTGGCGCTCATGAAACCTGCGCGGCGAAATGCGTCGAGTGCCGGCTTGACCTCGGGGATCGTGCGCACGCAGCGTCCGTCGAACTGCGGCTCGTGCTCGTCGGCCTCGCGGTTATGACTGGCGAATTGCTCGGTCGCGATCTTGAGCGCCGTGTCGATGGCGGCATCGAACGTCTCGCGGGAATGATCCGCGTAGCGGGCCCGTGAATTCAACGCTTCCACTTCCAGCAGCTCGTAGAGCACGAACTGGAGGTCGCGCAGATTGACGAGTCTGGGTGTCATCGGTGGGAGCCAAATCCCCCCGGCCCCCCTTTGCCAAAGGGGGGACAAAGACCTACGAGCAGCCCAAGCGTCCTTGCGCTCGTCACCTCGAGCCCCTTTGCCGAAGCGGGAGAAAGACCTACGAGCAGCCCAAGCGTCCTTGCGCTCGTCACCTCGAGCCCCTTTGCCGAAGCGGGAGAAAGACCTACGAGCAGCCCGAGTCTCCTTATGCCCGTCACCTTGAGCCCCCCTTTGCCGAAGCGGGAGAAAGACCTACGAGC
>JACXTT010015122.1_pt1 | contig 10032 bp, 10 predicted proteins | sample 9270951 | NCBI WGS metagenome assembly JACXTT01 (sample SAMN15532306, study PRJNA645909) | rock metagenome | isolation source: weathered quartz diorite | place: Puerto Rico | collected 2017-06-21
AGCACCGGTGCAAGGTGGCGGTGAGCGGGGTGGGCTTCTCGCGCGTGACGCGCTCGGCCGAGGTGCCGCTGGCCGCGCACGCGCTCGAGGCGGTGCGGGGCGCCGTGGCCGACTCGGGGCTCGCCGTGTCGGACATCGACGGCCTGGCCACGTACCCGGAGCTGCCGGCGACGGGCCACGCGGTCGTCGACGGCGTCACCATCGTCTCGGTGAACTGCATGATGGCAATGCTGAAGCTCCCGAACCTCGCCTGGCACGTCCAGGTGGAGACCGTGAACATCGGCGGCGCGGTCCAGCAGGCCGTCAATGCGCTGCTCGCCGGGGTGTGCAAATACGCGGTGGTCTGGCGCGCGATGCACAACCCCAAGGGCACTTATCAGAACCTTCCGGGCACGTACGCGGCGGGCCCGTCGCAGTTCACGGCGCCGTACGGCTTCGGCGGCCCGGGCCAGGGCATGGCCGTCGCCTACACCCGCTGGCTCGAGCGGCACGGCCAGAGCCGGGAGAAGATGGCGACACTGGCGGTGACCCAGCGCCGGCACTCGCACAAGAACACGCACGCGTACTTCTGCGGGCAGCCGCTCACGCGCGAGGACTATCTGAATTCGCGCATGGTCGCCTACCCGTTCTGCCTCTACGACTGCGACATCCCGGTGCAGGGCGCGGTCGCCATCGTGCTGACCACCGCCGACCGCGCGCGCGACCTGCGCCCGCGGCCCGCCTACATCGCTGGCTACGGCCAGCGGCTCGCCTTCGAGGTGGCCGGCCGCATCGGCAGCCTGTCGAGCTACATGGAAGGCGGCCAGAGCTCCTCGCGCCTGACCTGGGAGCGCTCCGGCTTTTCCCCCAAGGACGTGGACGTCGCGCAGATCTACGACGGCTTCTCGGCGTCGGTCATCTACGGCCTCGAGTCCTACGGATTCTGCAAGGAGGGCGAAGCGCTCGACTTCATCCAGGACGGGCGCATCGAGCTCGACGGCGAGCTGCCGCTCAACACGTTCGGCGGCAGCCTGAGCACCGGGCGCATCCACGGCCTCTGGCACATCATCGAGGGCGCGCTGCAGGCCTCGGGCCGGGCCGGCGAGCGTCAGGTCGCGAACGTCAACGTGTCGTTTGTCGGCGCCAGCGCGCCCATCGTGCAGGGGACCACGTTCATCTTCGTCAAAGAGCCGTATTGAGCGCGCGCGGCGGCGCCTCGGCCCTCTCTGCCGTCCTTCTGAAACCGCGAGTCCTCGGCATCGTGCTCGCCGCCGCGCTGCTCGCGGGCTGCGCGGCGATCCAGCCGGAGCCGCCGGCCGCCCCCGCTCCCGTTACCCCACCGACGCCACCGTTGCTCCGGCTCGACGTGGTGCAATTCGGCGAGCTTCAAGACTGGAGCCAGAGCGATCCGCGAAGCGCCTTGCGGGCGTTTCAGCGCTCCTGCGCGGTGCTCGTGGCCAGATCGGACGACGCGCCACTGGGAGGCGTGAACTACGCCGGCACCGCGGGCGAGTGGCGCCAGGCCTGCAGCGTCGGGGCGCCGGGCGCGACCGACGACCCGGAGACGGCGCGCCGATTCTTCGAGTCCGAGTTCGTGCCCTACCGCGTCACCCCTGGCGTGGGCGCGGGTTTCTTCACGGGCTACTACGAGCCGCTGCTCAGGGGGAGCCGCACCCGCCACGATTCGTATCAGACCCCGCTCTACGGTCTTCCCGGCGATCTCGTGAGCGTCGACCTGGGACTGTTCCGCGAGAGTCTCAAGGGGCAGCGGATCGTCGGGAAGGCGACGGACGGGCGCCTGATTCCGTATCCCGCTCGTGCGGACATCGAAGGCGGCGCGGGCGTTGCCGTACCGATCCTCTTCGTCGACGACCCGATCGATGCGTACTTTCTTCAAGTGCAGGGGTCGGGACGCGTTCTGCTCGACGACGGAACCGTGGTGCGCGCCGCGTACGCGGGACAGAACGGCCGGCCCTACATCTCCATCGGCAGGATCCTGATCCAGCGCGGCGAGCTCACCCTCGAGACGTCTTCGATGCAGACGATCCGTGCCTGGCTCCTCGCGCATCCGGCCCAGGCCCAGTCGCTGATGGACGAGAATCCGTCCTTCGTGTTCTTCACGGAGCAGCCGATCGGCGACCCGTCCCTGGGGGCGACGGGGGCCCAGGGCGTACCGCTGATACCCGAAGCCAGCCTCGCCGTCGATCTCACCGTGCACGCGCTCGGCGTCCCGGCGTGGATCGAGACGACGGTACCCGATCCGGACCTGACGAAGCCGGATCACGCCTTCAACCGGCTGCTCGTGATGCAGGACACCGGCGGGGCCATTCGCGGCCCCGTGCGCGGCGACGTGTACTGGGGCTTCAGCCCGGATGCCGGCGCGATCGCTGGCCGGATGCGCGGCGAGGGCCGGATGACCGTGCTGCTGCCCAAGAGCGTCGCGTCGCGGCTCGGGCCGCGCGCGGAATTCCCGGGCCGCTGAACCCCCTGGCCCCACCCATGAGATTCCGGAATCGCCCTCTATCCCTTCTGTCTCACGTATTTGGAGCTTCGGAACCGAAGCTTCATGATCGGTGTTGCTCGGAGGTGGGTATATGGGATAATCCCACTTAGGGACATATTCATGGCGATCAAGCAGGCGGAGCTCAAAGACGTCGGGGAAATCATTGCGGACAGCAAAGCGCGTGTGACGTTGGCCCGTGCACTGAAGGAGCTCCGCGCTCTCTTCGGCGACCGGAAGATGCGATTCCATGTATCCATCGAGCGGTCGACGGGAAGGATCGTCCTCACGCCTGCCGTGACAGTCCCGCTGCGCGAGGCATGGCTCTACGAGAACCCCAAGGCGCTGAAGATGCTCCGGTCGGGCATTGCTCAGGCCGGGCGTGGCCAGGTGGTCAAGCGCAGGTCGTTCGCCAAGCACGCGGACGATGACGCCGGATAGCTGAGATCGCTCGGTTCACCCTTCTCTGCACCTCGGACGCCGATGCGGAACTGACGGCCCTCGAACGCGATCCGAAACGCGCGAAACGACTCGACGCGGTCCGAAAGACGCTCGGCCTCATGGAGATCGATCCTCATGACCGAAGACTGCACACCTACGAGTACCAGACACTGAAGGGCGTGAAGGGCGAGAAGGTTTTCGAGTCCCATGCCGAGGCGCGGACTTCGGCCGCAGCGCATCGAATCTTCTGGCACTACGGGCCGTTGAAAGACCACATCATCGTGCTGGCGGTCATCGCGTATCCCTAGAGGTCGGGCCGGAATGCCCTCTGGTCAGTACTTGATAGCGATGTGCGATGTCCTCGGATTCACTAGCCTGGTAACGGCGACTCCCCTCGACGAGATCTACGAACGATATATGGCCCTGCGGGCCGAGCTCGGGCCGAATCCGCTCTTTCGCATCAAGCCTGGGACGTATGAGCGCGAGATCATCCTCAATCGGGTCGTGTTCAGTGACACGATCCTCTGGTGGGCGCCTGCGGGCGAAACGGCGGAGGTCCTTCCGCATGTGATTGGCCAGATCATGGCGGGAGCGGTGGGCTCGATGCCGTTGCGCGCGGGTCTGGCATTCGGCACGTGCGTCATCGATCCGGCCAACGAGATCTATATCGGACAGCCGATCATCGACGCCTATCACACCGAGCAGGCGCAGGAATGGATGGGCGGCGCGTTTCACCCATCCTGCTGGACGCTGCCGGGCCTCCGCGAAGCGCTTTGCAAAGGAGATGAGAGGAGCGCCGTCAAATACCCGGTGCCGGTCAAGACCGGGGCGCCGCCGCTGGCGTACGCTCTGAACTGGCCCGCGCTGGCGGCGCCAGACTTCTCAGTCGATATCCTGACGGCTGCAGAGACCAATGCCCCGCCACCGGCGAAGCTCAAATGGCAGAACGCGCGGCGCTTCTACGACACCGTGGTCCCCAAGCGGAGCGGCCGCTCCCGGCCTCGGCGGTAGGAAGCGCCGACTCGTCACGGACGCGCCGGGAGCGGCGGCGTACTGGCCGGCGGGCGGCGGTGGTGGGTCGCCTCCTCGGACCTGACGAGATCGAAGGCACGCGCGGCCAGCGGGCACGCGAGCAGCACCGCCATCAGCCAGGCGATCCGCGTCGACCTGCGCGCCATCAGATCACGCCCTCCTCGGCGAGCGCCTTGATCTCCGCCGGCGACATCCCGAGCAGCTCGCCGAACACGTAGCCGTTGTCCTCGCCGTAGCACGGCGCGCCGCGATCGATGCGGCCGCCGATGTAGGCCGGGCTCTCGTGGAGCTTCACGGGCACCTCGGCGATCGGCCAGCGGCCGATCTTCGTGCCGGTCACCTCGGTCAGCCACGCGAGGGCCGCCAGCTGCGGATCGCTGTCGCACCGGTCGCCCGCCGTCTGGCACACGCCGGCCGGCACGCCGGCGCGCTGCAGGGCGAGCATCGTCTCGTACGCGTCGCGCGGCTTCGTCCAGCCGGCGACCAGTGCGTCGAGCGCGTCCTGGTTCGCGAGGCGCGCGTCGAGATCCGCGAAGCGCCGGTCGCCGGCCCATTCCGGATGGCCGGCGACCTCGGCGAGCGCCCGCCACTCCGCGTCGGTGAAGCACGCGATCGTCAGCCACCGATCGACGCCGGCGCAGGGGTAGACGTTGTGGGGCGCCGCCTTCTTGTACGGCGAGCGATTGCCGTAGCGCGACCAGACGCGGCCGTTGGCCGACCAGTCCAGGATCGCGGTGCCGCTGATCATGAGCCCGACCTCGGACTGCGAGGCGTCGACCCACTGGCCCTCGCCCGTCCGCGCGCGGTGAAAGAGCGCGGTGAGGATCGCGAGCGCGAAGCTGTAGGCGCCCATCCAGTCCAGGTACGAGTAGCCCCACCCGGCCGGCATCGCCGGCTCCGGGAGCCCCGACATCTCCGACAGGCCGGAGAACGAGTTCGCGATCGGCCCGACGGTGCGGAAGCGCCCGTACGTACCCTTCGCGCCCATTCCGGACTGCTGCACGTAGACGATGTCCGGCCTGATCGCGCGGAGGGCGTCGTAGCCGAGTCCCCAGCTGTCGAGGACACCGGGCGAGAAGCCTTCCGCGACGACGTCGGACATGGCCACCAGGCGCCGCGCGATCTCCAGGCCCTTGGGATGGCGGACGTTCAGCGAGATGCCGCGCTTGCCCGGGTTCTTGTTGTTGAACTGCCCGCCCATGTCGGGATCGGTCACGCCCTTGAGCGGCGCCGTGGCCTGATCGCGCGCGGCGCGGCCGCCGACCGGCGCCATCGCGGCCATGCGCGTGTCCGGATGGCTCTTCAGCTCGACCTTGATGCTCTCGGCGCCGAACGCGGCGAGAAACCGCGTGCCGCCGGCCGAGGCCAGGAACCACGTGAAGTCGAGGATGCGGACGCCGTTCAGGGGGAACGGCTTGCCGCGCGGCGAGAGCCCCTCGCCCTGCGGCGCGCGAGCCGCGGCGTCGATCACCGGCAGGTCGCGCTCGCGCGGGAGCACCACGCTCTTCGCGTCCTCGTTTAAAAGCGGCGCGCGCCGCCCGACCGACCAGGCGGTGCCCGTCGCGAGCCACTTGCTCGTGGCGTAGCGGAACGAGCGGCCGAGCTCGGGGTGCTCGACGTCCGTGCAGCTCCCGCGCGCGAGCCAGTGCGGGTCCATCGCGTTCTCGTGGGGCTTGCGCAGCGGCGCGCAGAGGATCCCGGCCTCCTGGGCTTCGCGCCACGGCACGCTGTCGTAGGTGAACGCGCGCACGAAGCGCTGCACGGCTTCCATGGCGTAGTCGCGCTTCTCGGTGCTCGGGCCGGTGCCCGGGACGAAGCGCCCGCTCGTCGGCACCGTGGCCTTGTCGGGATCGAGCCCGGCGTCCATGCCGTACTTGGCCATCAAGCCGACGAGCGCGGCGGTGTCGCCGGGTCGGGTGCCGAGGTTCGCCATCACCCAGCGACCGTCCTTCGTGTGCACGATGGACGGATGCGGCGTGACGCTCTCGCGCGCGTGACGGCAGGTCTGGCGCAGCACGAGCGCGCGCCGCATCACCCAGGTCATCAGGTCGACCTCGGTGGATTTCGCGACCGCCTCGTGGATCGCGCACGAGACGAGCTGCCCCATCCCGGTGCGCCAGCGAAACAGCAGCGCGGCGACGATCGACAGCGCCAGCTGCTCGCCGGCGATGTGGAAGGCGTGCCACATCTGCGGCGCGATCGGCGGCAGATCGTAGGCGCCGCCGGGCGCCGGATCGTAGCCGCAGTTCATCATGACGCCGCCGAGCGCCAGGTGGATCAGGTCCGAGCCCTTGAAGTCGGCCCACGGGCCCTCGTCGCCGAAGGGCGACATCCGCGCCACGATCAAGGCGGGCGCTCGCTGCCTCAGGGCACTCGCGCCGAGGCCGAGCGCGTCGAGCTGGCCCCGTGGGGTGGACTCGAGTAGGACGTCGGCGGTGGCAACCAGCGAACGGAAGCGATCCTGGTCCTCGGGCCGGCTCAGGTCGAGCACGATCGAGCGCTTGCCGCGGTTGTACTGCCAGAAGAACAGCGAGCGCTCGGGCCCCTCGCGGTCCTCGTAGAAGGGCCCGATGCGACGGGTCGGGTTGCCGCCCGGCGTCTCGACCTTGATGACGTCGGCGCCGAGGCCGGCCAGGGTGAGCCCGCAGTACTCCGCCTGCTCGTCCGCCAGCTCGATGACGCGGATGCCGGTCAGAGGACCGCGGGACCGCTCACCCTGGGCTGCCATGATCGACGCTCTCCGGCTAGTTCTTCAGCTTGATCGTCACCCCGGCGCCGGCGAGCGAGAGCTTCACCCCTTGCCCGGTCGCGGTCAGCGCCATCTCGACGCCGTTCTGGTTCTTGAGCGCCGCGACACCGGCGCCCCCGCCCACGGCTGCGCCGGTGACGGCCGCGGTGTAGTTCCCCGCAAAATCCTCGACCTTCTTGAGGTTCTTCACGTCGCCCCGGGCGCTGACCTTCGAGACGCCGAGGTCGACGACGCTCAGACCCTCGACCGTGAACGGATACTTCTTGCCCTTGTACTCGAGAATGCCGTCGCCCCAGCTCACGCCCACCCCGAGCGCGACGGACTTGCTCTCGAGCGTGACCTTCCCCGTCGTCGCCTCTTGCGCCGAGATCGCCGATGTTCCCGCGACGAGAAACACCAGGAAAAGCCCGACCATCGCCAAGATCGCTGTCGTCCTGTGCATCGCGTGATCCTCCTCTGGCGCCGTCACCGACGCGTGCTCAAGTTGGCCCGGCTTCGAAGGATAGCCCATCCGGCCCCGTTGCGCCGTACCATGCGACGGACGACCCCAAGGAGGCTGCATGTCCGCCGACTCGACCGAGCGCGTTCACCTGAGCGTGGCCGAGGCCCGCGACCTGTCGGAGCGCGCGATGCGCGGGATCGGGTACGAGCCCGAGGAGGCGCGCATCCTCGCCGACCACGTCATCGACGCGGCGCTCTGCGGCTACGAGTATTCCGGCCTCGCGAAGCTTCTCAACGTCGCGGACCATCCGCTGTTCAAGGCGCCGCGTCACGCGATGCGTGTCGTTCGAGAGACGAGCGTCTCGGCGCTCCTCGACGGCGGCAATCAGAGCGGCATGCTCGGGATGTACTACGCCACGCGCGCCGCGATCGAGCGGGCCCAGGCGCATGGCGTGGCGCTCGTCGCCGTCAACAACATCTGGATGAGCGGCCGCAGCGCGTACTACGTCGAGATGGCCGCGCGGGCCGGCCTGATCGCCATCCACACCGTGGCCGCGCCTGCCATGGTGGCGCCGCCGGGCGGCGCCGTCGCGGCCCTCGGCACGAACCCGATCGCCTTCGGCTTTCCGATGGAAGGCGACCCGCTGGTGATCGATCTCGGGACCTCGGCGTTCATGGGGACCGATCTGCAGTTCCGTCAGCGTCTCGGGACCGCGCTGCCGGAGGGCGTGGCGATCGACGAGCGCGGACGACCGACCACCGACGCCGCGGCGGCCCGGCGTGGCGCGCTCCTGCCGTTCGGCGGCTACAAGGGCTACGCGCTGGCCCTCGCAATGCACGCGCTCGGCGTGCTCTGTCTCGGCGTGCCTGCCGGGGCGAGCACCGGCTATCTCTTCATCGCGTTCAAGCCCGATCTGTTCGTGCCGCTCGAAGGCTACCGGCGCGCACTGACGGCGGAGATCGCCGCGATCAAGGCGACGCCGCGGCAGCACGACGTCGCGGAGATCCGGATCCCGGGCGAGCGCGCATACCGCGAGCGCGCGCGGCTCACGCGCGAGGGCATCGAGATCGACCGGCGCATCCGCGACGCGCTCTCCGCGCTGGCGGCGGGCGCGCGGCGCCCCTGAGGAGCGCGCGGCGTATACTCCCGCCATGCGAGAGAACACGCTCAAGCGCAGGCTCGCCGCCGGCAAGGCCGCGTTCGGCGTCATGTGCACCTTCCCCTCGCCCCCGGTGGTGGAGATGCTCGGGCACCTCGGCTTCGACTGGATCCTGCTCGACAACGAGCACGGCTCGATCACCGTCGACACCGCCGAGGCCTGCATCGCCGCGGCCGAGCTTTCCGGCATGGCGCCGATCGTGCGCCCGGTCGGTAACCGGCCCGAGATCATCGCGCCGTTCCTGGACCGCGGCGCCTGGGGCGTGCAGGTTCCGCACGTCAACACGGCGGCCGAGGCGCGCGCCGCCGTCGACGCCGTGAAGTACGGCCCCGAGGGCCACCGCGGCATCTTCAGCGGCGGCCGCCCGGCCGGCTACGGCTTCAAAGGGACTACCGGCGACTACGCGAGGGAAGCCAATCGCCAGACCCTGGTGTGCCTGATGCTCGAGGAGGTCGAGGCCATCGACAACCTGCCGGAGCTCGTGACCGTGCCCGGCGTCGACGTTTACTTCATCGGGTCCGGGGACCTGTCGCAGTCGATGGGCTACACCGGCCAGCCGACCCATCCCGACGTGCAGAACATGATGGAGCGCGGCGTGAAGACGATCACCGGCGCCGGGCGCATCGCCGGGTGCAGCTGTCCCGACAACCTCATCCCGAAGTTCCTGGGCCTGGGCGTGCAGTACTTCCACAGCACCGTGGGCCGACTGCTCCAGCAGAGCAGCGAGGTGTATCTGCAGAAGATGCGCCAGGCCGCGGCCGCCGCCGGCAAGTAGCCGCGAGGAGAATCATGGCGCGCATACCGCTCGTCACCCGCGATCAGGTCGTCGAGAAGGAACAGCCGGCGTACGACGGCTTCATGCTGAGCCGGGCGGGCCGGCCCAATATCGGCCCCTACTCGCTCCTCTTGCACATGCCCGAGATGGCGCGGCGGCTCGAGGCCCTGCGGACCTATCTGCGCGACGAGGCCAGCCTGCCGCCGAAGCTGCAGGAGCTGGTCATGATCTCGGTGGCCCGCGAGATGAGCTGCGCGTTCATCTGGTACGCCCACGCCGCCGCGGCCCGGCAGACCGGCGTCCGCGGCGAGATCGTCGACGCCATCCGGGAGCGCCGCCCGCTGGCGAACCTCGATCCCGACGAGCAGGCCGTCGTCGATTTCACGCGCGAGCTCCTGCAGACGCGCAAGGTCAGCCGCGCCACGTTCGAGGCCGCCACCACGCGCCTGGGCCGGCGGGGCACGCTGACCTTGACCAACCTGATCGCTTGCTACGCGGTGCTCGCGTACAACATGAACGCGTACGAGCTGGAAGCGCCGGCGCACGCGACGGAAAAGCCCTTGACGGCATAGAGGCCGACCATGACCAACGAAGCTCTGCTCACGATCTTGCCGGTCGCCGGATGGGGTGACGAGCGGGCCCGCGAGGTGAAGATTACCGGCGGCGCCGACCCGATACTGCCCACACCGTTCCGCATCGGCGAGACCAGCGCCGCGGCACTGGCGGCGGTGGGCCTCGCGGTCTCCGATCTGTGGGCGCTGCGCACCGGGCGTCGCCAGGAGATCGAGCTCGACGCGCGCCAGGCGACGGCGTCGCTGCGCAGCGGGCACTACTTGAAGATGGACGGCGCGCACGTGTCGACCGAGCGCAACACCATCATGGGCGTCTATCCTGCCCGGAACGGCCGCTGGAGCTACCTGCACTGCAACTTCCCGAACCATCGCGCCGCCGCGCT
>JACXTT010015123.1_pt1 | contig 10032 bp, 7 predicted proteins | sample 9270951 | NCBI WGS metagenome assembly JACXTT01 (sample SAMN15532306, study PRJNA645909) | rock metagenome | isolation source: weathered quartz diorite | place: Puerto Rico | collected 2017-06-21
ATATGGCCGACTCGAAGAGGCGCGTCGCGGGTGGGAGGAAGCAGGAACGGAGAATGCCCGCGTGCACATGAAGGCAACTGCCGATGCCTTGGCGATTCAATCCAGCGGCGATGTAGTCTCCAGGGTCATCGGCGATGCGGTGCCGCCGGAGAATTCGGCGCTCTCTTTCGAATTCGCGGCTTGGCCTTCAACGACAGGTGAGCCCTCCATCTTTTTTGCCTCGGCGGAAGACGCCGGCTTCCTCATCCAGTTCCGGCGCCAGTCGACCGAGCAAACGAAGGTGATGACCTACAGAGTGGCTGCAGCGGAGCGAACTCCTGTCGCATCACCGATTTCAGAAGACGGCTACCGGCAAACGAACTCCGCGAAGTTGACCGTTCGTTTTGATCCCGCCGCAGTTATCTTTTACATTAACGAGCGTGAGGTTTGCCGATTCGGTGCTCGAGCGGGCGAGCCGTTGCGCACGTCCGTCAAAGACGCGCGGGCGGTCTTTTATCATTTCGAGATTATGCGCGGAGTCGGTCGCTGATCCGTGGACTTTCCCCTCGCATCCCTCGAGAGTGACCAAATAGACATCAGGCTGGAAGCATGTTACTTTCACGAGCACGCGTTACATCATCACGACGAACGAATGACCAGGTAGAGCCGCACTTCGATGACGCGCGCGCAGCGCTCCTCCACCTTGGGATCGTGGATAAGACTCATCATGGAGATTGAACCGGGTAGCAGCCAGAATTCATTTCAGGAAGGCCTCACGCAATATCAACGTGGAAACTTCGGCGCTGCCATCGCTTCTTTCCAAACCGCTATCGATCAGCGTCAGGGATGGTACCCGCGCGCGCGATACTTTCTAGCTCGGACCCTGGCCGATCAGGGTCAGCTGGAACGGGGCATCGAAGAATTCAAGAAATCGATCGAGCAGCAGTCACACCAGCCGGAGGCCTACTTCCATTTAGGATTTTGCTATGCTCGGCGTGGAGAGCTTGAGGAGGCGGTTAACTATTACCGCAAGTCGATTGAACAACGGAATGGTCACCACCCCGTCGCCTATCACAATTTGGGACTGGCGCTATTTGCCAAGGGCGATTTGACGGGAGCGATCGAGGCTTATCGTCAGGCGATCATTCAGCGACAGGACCTGTTCCCGCGCGCTCACTACCACCTGGCGCTCGCACTGGCAAAGTCGGGCGACGTTGAAGAAGCCATCAATTGTTTCCACTCCGCCATCGAGCAATCGAACGGTCATTGCCCCGAGATCCATTACAATTTGGGCCTGCTGCAACTCGGTAAAGGAAACGTCGAGGAGGCGAAGGCCTCTTTACGTAGCGCGGTCGAGCAACGAGAGGGGCGTTATCCGGAAGCCCTGCTCGAGCTCGGTCGTACGCATCTTCTGACAGGCGATCTGGAACCCGCGTTCGAGGCGCTCCGAGAGTGCCTCGACCAAAGACCCCACAATCCTGAAGCGCAGTTCCTGCTCGGGCGCGCCTGGTTGCGTATGGGCAACGTGGAGCACGCCATCGGAGTGCTCGAGGAGGCGATCAATCAACGCAAGGGAATTCACCCGCTGGCTTATCACGAGATAGCGCTGGCTCTCGAGCGGAAGGGTGAGCTCGATCAAGCTATTCAGGCCTGTCGCCAGGCCACGGAACAGAACGAATTCTTCCCCAAGGCCCATTACGATTTGGGGAGACTCTACCTTTCCCAGGGAGAACTCGCGCAGGCGGTCCCGGCCTTCGAAAAAGCGATTGCTCAGAGGCACAACCGATTTCCCGAGGCGCAGCGGGAGCTGGGCCGCGCGCTGGCCGCTCAAGGCGATCTGGATGCGGCGATCATGCATTACCAGACGGCGATCGCACAGGGCTTCGACTTGGCGGAGAGTTACTACGATCTCGCGGAGCTCCTCTTCACTCGACAAGACCTCGAAGCGGCGGCGCAGACGTTTCGCGCCGCCATCAATGCTGCCGGCGGGAACTTCCCGCGGGCCGCGAATAGATTGGGCAAAGTGCTCTATGTGAAAGGGGACCTGCCGGGAGCGCGTTCGGCCCTCGAGGCGGCGGTCGCGCATCACACCCATTTTCCCGAGGCACATTACGTCCTCTCCCATGTACTACTGGAGATGGGCGAGTTGGAAGGGGCGAGGCAATCGTCCGAGATTGCCATCACCCAGCGCGAGGGGACATTTCCGGAGGCGACCCACCAGCTCGGGCGATGTCTCTTCGGTCTTGGTCGACTGCAAGAGGCTGTCGAAACGCTCGAAGGCGCGGTTCGACAGATGGGGGGAGCATATCCTGAAGCTTCACGCGACTTGGGAACCGCACTTTTCACGACGGGAGATTTGGACGGAGCGATCGCCGCCTACCGGGATGCCATTAAACAGCGAGAGCGGCCCTGGCCCGAAGCCAACCTCGAACTCGGCCGGTGTTACGCCAGACGCCGGAACAATACCGAGGCAATCGAAACGCTCAAGATCGCCATTGAGCAACGTTCCGCCTTTCCGGAAGCGCATTACGCGCTCGGAAGGTCACACATGGACGCAGGGGACTTCGACTCGGCGGTAGCGGAGTTTCGAATCGCTATCGAGCAACAAGCAAACTTTCCCGCTGCGCATTACAATCTCGGCCGGGCCTTGGTTGAACAGGGACGCGTCGGGGATGCGATTGATGCCTATCAACGCACGATTGGTCTCAGCCCGGAGTTCTCCAAAGTGCATCATGCGCTCGGTGTGGCCCTCTACCTGCAGGGCAGCGTTGACGAGGCGGCCGCGGCCTATCGCAAGGCGCTCGAAATCGAACCCGCATTCGCTCGGGGATACTATGATCTCGGTGTCGCCCTGATGGAATGCGGCGACATCGATGGGGCTATGGACAGTTTTCGCGCCGCGATTCGGGAGAAGCAGGGGAGTTATCCGGAGGCTTCTCTCGAGCTGGCAAATGCATTGCTGGTTACCGGGCGGATCGATGAAGCCATTGCCGGCTTCAGAGGCACGCTCGCGCAGGCGCCTGACATGGTACAGGCCCAACTGGGACTCGGCTCCGCGCTGTTCGAGAAAGGCGATGCCAAGGGTGCCAGGGAAGCGTTGCGCACGGCGATTGCCAATGGCCCGGAATTGTTTCCACAAGCCTATCATCTCCTGGGCGTGATCTACCTGGAACTGGGCCAGGTCGGTGAAGCAGTCGACACGTTAATCACCGCCGCCGAGCAGGGAAAGAATTTCCCGGTCGCTTATTATCATCTGGGCAACGCCTTTTACGCCCACGGCCAATTCGACCAGGCGGTCGAGGCCTATCGCGCCGCGATCGCACAAAGTGGCAGCATGTTTCCGGAGGCCGAAAGTAATCTAGGAAATGCACTGCTCCGACTGAGCCAGCCTGAGCGGGCAATTGAAATTTATAACGAGCTTCTCAAGCGATCCGCGGGTCGCGATCCGCAGGCGCTCCATAATTTGGCGCTGGCACTGATGGACGTTGGAGATTTGGATGGGGCCTTAGGCGCTCTTCGATCCATGGTCGAAATCGAACGCAATGACCCGGAAGCATACCACCACCTTGGCCTCACCTATGCGCGGCTGGGGGCCTTGGATCGGGCGGTGGAGGCATATCGAACTGCCATCAAGCAACGGGGCGGCCGGTTCCCTGAGGCCCACTTCGATATGGGACGGGCGCTATTCGAGCGGGGAGAATATGGCGCGGCGATGCAGGAGTTCGAATACGCCGTGGGCGAGCTGCCCTCGAATCCTGAATCGCATTATTGGCTGGGGCGGGCCTATGGCAGCGTAGGCGAGCTGGATGCCGCCGTTCACGAACTCCAAAGGGTCCACCCACAGGGGACGGATCCTGGATCCGGCTTCCCTGAAGCCTCATTCGAGCTCGGCCTAGTTTGGGCCAAATTAGGGAATCTAGACGAGGCGTTATGCTGTTTCGATTCTGCAATCCGGGCAAGCAAGGGCCGGTTTCCCGAAGCGCATTACCAGCGAGGGCGCATTCTTGCTCGCCGAGGAGAGGTTGATCCCGCGATCCAAGAATACCAGAAAGCGATCGATCAGCGACGTGGCGTTTTCGCCGAGGCGTTCAACGACTTGGGGCGGGCCCTGTATACCAAGGGTGATTTGAATGGCGCCAACGCGGCCTACCGTAAGGCTATCCAACAGAAAGCAGAGCCTGCCGCCGCGTGGACACCGACGAACCGCGAGTTCGACACCGCGGCCGATAATGTGATGAAGAGGTTGCGCAAGAAGTTGAGACAGGCACCCTCAACGCTGGCACCCCTTACCTCGGCAGAGGATCGCGCCCCGGCCGCCGAGGGCGCCACCTCGGCGGAGGAAGAACTCATGCTGCTTGCGGCTGAGGAGGAAGGGCGGGCCAATTCCATCGACAATTCGGAGACGGACTAACCTCATACCCTGCTACGGACCGGATCGGACATGTCCGAACCTCTGCAAGAGACGGTCTTGGAAATGCTACGAAAGCGCGGAGCGGCACTAGAAGGTCATTTCTTACTCTCGTCGGGGTTGCATAGTGCTAATTATCTCCAGTGCGCTCTCTTGATGCAGTATCCCAGCGACGCGTCCAGGCTAGGGAAATGGCTGGCGGACCGATTCAAGTCTGATTCAGTGGATCTGGTGATTGGACCCGCGTTAGGCGGAGTAATTGTCGCTCATGAAGTGGCGAAGGAATTGGGTGTGCGTGCACTGTTCACTGAGAGAAAGCGCGGCACCATGACGCTTTCGCGAGGGTTCCGAATCAATCGAGGCGAGCGCACGCTGCTGGCAGAGGATGTGGTCACGACGGGGGAGTCCTTGTCGGAAGTAGCGAATCTGGTGAAGTCCGCCGGCGGAATCCTCGCCGGAGTATGCGCAATCGTTGACCGACGCGAGGATCGCCGGCCTTGGCCTCTTGAACAACGATTTGAGAGCCTCCTTCGGCTGAGATTTCCGGTCTATGCCTCCGCGGAGTGTCCACTTTGTCGCGACGCAATCCCGATCGAAATTCCGGGCTCGCGGCATCCCGCATGAGGAGTTTCAAAATACTGGTCCAATACGATGGCACAGATTTTCGCGGCTGGCAGGTCCAGACCGGGTTGCCGACCGTGCAAGGCGTGCTCAGCGATGTGCTGACTCGGATCGAGGGCCAGCCGGTCAGCATTCATGGATCTGGAAGAACGGATGTGGGTGTTCACGCGCTCGGGCAAGTGGCCAGTTTTCGAGCGAATAAGAACATTTCGTGTCAGGCCCTTCAGTCCGCATTGAATAGCAACCTGCCGCCTACCATTCGAGTGTGTGACGTTCAGATTGTCGACGACTCCTTCCATGCCCGGCGAAGTGCCCTCCGGAAGATTTACCATTATCGAATTTTCCTGGGAGAGGTGGTAAGCCCTTTCCTTTATCGTTTCGTCTGGCATGCGCCGTTCAGCGTCGACCTAGCTCGCTCGACCCAGGCCGCACTGATTCTTATCGGCGACCACGATTTTCTATCCTTCTGCTCCCGGCCGGTTCGCGGCCAGTCCACCATTCGCAGGATGTATGAACTCAATTGCCGGCTCGAGGGCGATCTCCTCACTTTCGAAATGATCGCGGATGGTTTCTTGCGCCAGATGGCCCGGCGAATCGCCGGTGTTCTCTATCGGATCGGGAGAGGCGAGATGGAGATCGATAGTCTCGAGGACTTGCTGGCGCACCCGAGGGCCAATTCTCAGACTCCACCCCTTCCGGCCAGGGGCTTGACTCTAATAAAAGTCGATTACTAAGATAGTTTGGGTCGTGATCCGCAGAGGTGAACCGGGAAGTTAATCGTCATGCTGCAAAACTTCGAAGGAATTGTTCGACCGGGCTCCCACGACGACCGCTTGCTCAAGCAGATCGATCCGGGCAGGTTACCCCGTCATGTCGCCATCATCATGGACGGGAATGGACGCTGGGCGGCCGAGCGCAGGCGTCCCAGGGTTTCGGGTCATCGGGCTGGAGCGGATTCAGTGCGGGATGTAGTGGAGACTGGTGCTCGTTTGGGACTGGAGGTACTCACGCTGTTCGCATTCTCGACCGAGAACTGGAAGCGGCCAAATACCGAGGTTCAGTCGCTCATGGGACTGCTCCGAGAGTACATGCGCCGGGAACTCCAGTCGATCAAGCGAAACAACATCCGCTTTCGGATGATCGGCCGGCTCGAGGGCCTGGACGCCGATATTCAGAATGGGCTGAATGATGGAATGGCGGAGACCACTGGCAACACCGGCATGCGACTGAATGTCGCACTCAATTATAGCGGCCGTCTCGAGCTCATCGATGCATTGAAGCGTATCGCCGAGGCGGTGTCCCAAGGAGAACTTTCGTTGTCGGCCATCGACGAATCACTCGTACACAGTTACCTCTATACGGCCGATTTGCCTGACCCCGACCTGCTTATCCGGACGAGTGGCGAGATGCGGATCAGCAACTTCATGCTTTGGCAAGTAGCCTATAGCGAGATCTACGTGACCGACACGTATTGGCCGGACTTCAGGCGCGCGAATCTCCTCAGCGCCATCATCGAATATCAGCGCCGAGAGCGCCGCTACGGCGGCATCATGAGCTCCGCGATCCAGAAAGACACACCACTGATGACACAAAAGCTCGGGCTCATTCGATCGAATGGATAAGCCCCTTGGATGAAACGGGTACTGACAGCGGTCGTATTCATCCCGTTTCTCATCTGGTTAATCTGGTGGTCCAAGAGCTCGGCTCCCTTCATCATTGTCGTGTTTCTGACTGCCATCCTCGGCCTTCGCGAGTTTTACGACATCGCTGATAGGCTCGAAGCCCGGCCCGAGCCAACCGTGGGAGCGCTTGGGGCTTTCGGCGTTTTGATCTCGTTCGCACTCGAGAGACCCGACTGGGTGATACTGGTTCTCGCGATGCTCCAGGTGGTGACCATGGTCATCGTGCTCGCCCGGCGCCGGCCATTCGAGACGGTGCTCGGCTCGGTGGCTTCGACTACCAGCGGGGTTCTTTACATTGGGTTGCTTCTTGGGTACGTCATCGCAATACGCCTGATTGACGGCGCGGGACGTCGTTCGGCCCAATTGCTGTCTCTCTTTTTTCTGGTCGTGTGGTCTGGCGATACGGGGGCTTACTGTGTCGGGCGTCTTTGGGGGAAACATCCTTTGAGTCCCAACGTGAGCCCGGGGAAAACGGTGGAAGGCGCAGTAGGTGGTCTTCTCATCAGCGTGCTCGGGGGCGTGGCCGCGCGACTCTGGTTCTTTCCGGAACTGGAGTGGGGGCATGTTGTGGCGTTGAGTCTGACCATGGGCGGTGTGGCGATCCTAGGCGATTTGTGTGAATCGATGCTCAAGCGCGCAGCCAATCTCAAGGACTCGGCATCGATCCTCCCAGGACACGGGGGGATGCTGGACCGCCTGGACAGTCTGGTATTCAATGCTCCGATCGTCTACTACTATTATCAGTATCTAATTGCCTAAACACATGACGAAGCCGAAGAGGATCGCACTGCTGGGGTCGACGGGGTCGATTGGTGTAAGCACGCTCGACGTGGTCCGCCATCTCTCCGGGGAGATCGAGGTCGTCAGTCTGGCCGCTGGAAGAAACGTCGGCCGGTTACTCGACCAGATCGTGGAGTTTAGACCCCGGTTTGTTGCCGTCGCGAGCGAACGGGAACTAGAGACTCTTCGAAGTCGATGGAATACGTCAAGACTCGGCCCATTACCCGAACTAGGCTGCGGTCCCCGCGCGTTGATCGATTGTGTCGATTCTTCGCAGATTGATTTGGTTGTGTCGGCCCTGGTCGGTGCGGTGGGCTTGTCACCGACCTATCGCGCGCTCGAATTGGGGAAGCGCGTGACGCTCGCGAACAAAGAGACCTTAGTGATCGCCGGTCAACTGATGACGCGGAAGGCGGCGGAATCCCGGGCCGAGCTGATCCCTATTGACAGTGAGCACAACGCTCTCCACCAGTGTTTGCGGGGGTCGCGAAACCCAGAGGTGGCTAGATTGATTTTGACCGCTTCCGGTGGCCCATTCAGAAACCTGCCGCGCGAGGAGTTCTCATCAATCACGGTGGAGGCCGCATTGAAACATCCGACCTGGAACATGGGCCCCAAGATCACCATCGACTCAGCCACACTCATGAACAAGGGGCTGGAAGTGATCGAAGCCTCCTGGCTCTTTGGTTTCGAGGCGGACGCGATCGAGGTGCTCATTCACCCTCAGTCGATCGTACATTCGATGATCGAATACATAGACGGCTCGATAATCGCCCAACTGGGCGTCACCGATATGCGATTCGCGATTCAATATGCATTGACCTATCCGGAGAGAAAACCAACTTCGCTGGATCGTCTCGACCTGGCCGAGGCCGGGAAGTTGGACTTCGACAAACCGGATTTGCAAAAATTCCCTTGTTTGGGTCTGGCCTACGAAGCGAGCAAGCGCTCGGGAACGGCCCCTGCCGTGCTCAACGCGGTAAACGAGGTGGCGGTGCAGGCGTTTCTCGATCGGCAGATCGGTTTTTCTCAGATCGCGCGCCTGGTTGAGCGCGTTCTTGACGAACACTCGCCCGATCCGGTCACGTCGGTTGAGCAGGTGTTGGCCGTAGATGCTTCGGCGCGCCAGCGCACGAGAGATCTAATCCTGGCTTCGTGACAAGGCACCAAGAACATCGGCAAATTGCAGGACCTGGACCTGATCGCGGGTATCGGCACGGTAAATCTTTTTTACGCCTCGGGCATACAGACTGCGAGCTCGGCCAATACCATCAATAGGTTTACGCTCGTGAATAACACCATCGTGGCCAGCGCTCGAAGTGGAATCGACATCGCCCTCCAGGACCCCGAGAGTCGGTTGACGCTGGCGAACAGCATCATCGTCGGATCCAAGGGAAGTTTGGGTGACTTGGGCGATGGAGACCTCGGTCTCAAACAAGCGGCTCAGATCACGATTTCCAATTGTTTGCTAGGCGTAGATCGTCGATTCAACTCCATCGGCCGCAATGGGAATATCTCGAGCAATCCCGGTTTTGCAGATCAGATGAAAGGAAATTATCGGTTGACCCTCGGATCGCCGGCCATCGACGCCGGTGACAACATCGCCGTAGGCGATATCCGGACGGATCTGGATGGTAATCCTCGCATCGTGGATGCGTATGGCGACGGGACTGCGATCGTGGACATCGGTGCTTACGAGTTTCAACCTGGGAGCGTCGCGCAAGTGCTCAACCGAACGAGTACGGCGTGGGGTGGTTCTCACGGGATTGGACTCAGGGTGATGGATCGGCTAAACTTGCCGATTTTGAAACCGGGCGCTCGCCGTGATTGATGCGGTCCGCCCGGTTTGACGGGAGCGAAGAAAGTGCAAGATATAGCGGTCATGGCGGTTTCGTTCATATTCGTCATTGGGGTCCTAGTGCTCATTCACGAGTTCGGCCATTTCTCGATGGCGAAGCTATTTGGCGTCAGAGTGGAAACGTTCAGCTTTGGACTGGGCCCCCGCTTGGTTGGCTTTCGGCGCGGGGGAACGGATTACCGCATCAGCGCCATCCCCTTGGGTGGATACGTAAAGATGACTGGGGAGAACCCTGATGAAATGGAAAGTGCGGCGAATGAACCCGACTCCTTGGTGGCGAAGAGCAAGTGGAAAAGACTGGCAATCTTTTTAGCCGGGCCTGCTGCCAATATTTTATTGGCGCTGATCCTTCCTGCGGCGATGTTCATGATCAGTTATCGTGTCCCGGCCTATCTCACAGAGCCTGCGAGAGTCGGATTCGTAGCGCCTGATTCCCCGGCCTCTCGAGCGGGCATCCGCCCCGGTGATTTCATCAAGCGATTTGGCGGCCGGGACAATCCAACCTGGTCAGACGTCGAAGATCTGACAGCCTTGAATCCGAATGTTTCCGTCCCTGTCCAAATTGTACGTGATGGGGGCGCCATCGACCTTTCGCTCTACTTGGGAGCCAGACGTGCAAGGTCGGAGATTCTGGGGCCCAATGGCTTCCTACCCTTCTACCCAGGACGGGCAGTTCAGATCGGCGGCGTAGAGCCGAACTTCCC
>JACXTT010015124.1_pt1 | contig 10031 bp, 11 predicted proteins | sample 9270951 | NCBI WGS metagenome assembly JACXTT01 (sample SAMN15532306, study PRJNA645909) | rock metagenome | isolation source: weathered quartz diorite | place: Puerto Rico | collected 2017-06-21
ATCCAAGGGTAAGGGTGAAACGGTGGGGTAAGAGCCCACCGCGCGCCTGGCAACAGGCGTGGCACGGTAACCCCCAGTCGGAGCAAGGCCAAGTAAGCAGCGAGACCCGGCCCGGGTCGTCGGAGCTGCGGGTAGGCCGCGTGAGGTGGCTGGCGACAGCCATCCCAGAGAGATGACCATCTGCCCGCCTCGGCGGGTAAACAGAACTCGGCTTATGGCCCTACCGCCCGCCTCTCAATGACCTCACCGTCGAAGCCTTACCCGGCACACTGGGAGCAGGTGGCGGATCTGCGCGTATTTCGTACGACCGCCGCGGAATGGGAGAAGCTCATCGGGTGGCGGGCCGACATGCGGAAGCGAGGATGGAAGCTGCTGCGCGTGTCCAGCGAAGGCGCCGAAATGGTCGCCGTCTTCGGACGCACCAAGGCCGAGCGGGAGTCCCATGAACCCTGATCGATCGAAGGTGCTGGCAGTGGCGCTCCTCGCCGCCTGTGGCGGGTCGCGCGCCCCGACACCCGCGACACCGACCCCGGCGGCTCCCGCCCCGGCCGCTCCTCCCTACGCACCGGCGGTGTCCTCACCGACTACAGGACCGGCATCGCACTCACCGGAAGGGGTCCGCTACCGACCGGGCGCTCTCCGATACGTCGTGCACCGGCAGCTCCACATCGAGCAGGCATTGGCGGGTGACCAGACTCAGTCTCAGAACATCGGCGCACGGATTTTCGTGGTCAGCGCGATCACCGGACCCGCCGACAGCGTCGGGTACCCAGCCACCTTTTCCGTCGATTCGGTCGTAGCGGATTCCGGCGCCCCCGCGCCGATCGCGGACAACATGAGTAAGGTCCGGAAGCTCGTGTTCATGGGGCGTGTGGCGCCGAGGGGCGACTTCGTGAATGCCGTGCCTTCGGACAGCGTGCTCGCCCAAGGGGCGGTACAGCTGCTCGGTAATTTCCGCGACTTCCTGCCTCGTCTGCCCAACGACGGCCTCAGGCTCGGCGCCGCTTGGACCGACACCGTGGAGACGACTCAGAAGGGTAGTGGCTCCGAAGTCTCGCGTCGCGCGATCACCCAGTCTACGGCGGCCGGGTGGGAGGACCACCTGGGTGCCCCCAGCCTCCGGGTGGTGGCGAACCAGACGTTCCGCGTGGCCGGGAGCGGCAAGAACATGGGACAGCCGTTCGAGCTATCCGGAGCCGGGACCGGCTCGAGCGTCGCGTACATCGCCGCGGACGGCCGATACCTGGGCGGCGAGACGCAGGACTCGACCACGCTCACGGTCCGGCTTACCGTGCAGGGCGTCGCCATACCGGTCCTTCAATTGACGCGCACGACCGTCGCGGTGCTGCCGTAGTGGCCGGACGGTCGGAGCGTCGGACGGTCGGATCGTCCTTAGCGCTCCTGCTTCTGATGGCGACTGGTGCAGGAGCCCAGGTCGCGCCCAATCGATCCACGCAGTACCTCTTCCCTACGGACGTGAGTGACACGCGCGCCCTCTGGGTGAATCCCGCGGGACTCGGCCTGTTCCCGGAGGCGTCCATCGGCCTCGATGCCACTGTAGGCGATCCGGGGGCGAAGGGCCGGCTGCGCCAGTTCACCCTGGGCTTCAACTCGCGGGGATTGTCGCTCGGATATCAGCGCGACCTATTCGACGGAGGGGTGCGCGGTAGCACCATACGCATCGGAGCGGGCTTTGGACACAGAAAGCTCGCCGCCGGGGGGGCCCTGGCCCTTTATCGGGGCGGCACGTCGAGCTCCGGCTGGGATCTGGGGGGGTTGTATACGTGGACGCCCGCGGTCTCCGTGGGCGGGACGATTCAGGACCTCGGCGAGCCGCGAGTCCGCGGAGAGCTGCTTCCGGTAACCTATGTCCCGAGCGCGACCGTCCAGCTGTTCCAGCATGGGGCTGCGCTCTCGGCGCTCGGCCGCGTCACGTCCACGGGCGTGTTGGGCTACGCCTTCGGTCTGCGGGCGCAATTGCGTCAGGAGACGCGCCTCCCGCTCGGCCTCTCGGCCCGGCTCGACACCGACCGGTCGCTGCACCGGGCGGGGTTCGCGTTCGGGTTGTCCGTGGGCGGCCAGGATCTCGCCGGGGTCGTGGCCACAGCACCGGGGGACGTCAGCCGCGTCGATGCCCTCAGTCTGTACGGCGTCTCGACCCGCCGGTTCGTGACCTCCGGTCGTCCCCCCAGAACGCCCTAACGATCGGCCCGAACGGCGTCCTCACCGAGTAGCTTCCCCAGCGGCGGGGCCGCCTCGTACACATCCCGGAACGACAGGCGACGGAACACTGTGTCGCGCCGCGATCGCGGCAGCAGGAGCAGCATCCGAAACGACAGGCCCCCCGACAGCTGCAGGCTGAAGCGCGCCCGAACACCGTCTCGAGGATAGGCTCGATTCCGATGGGGTGTCACTACCGCGACGCTGCGTCGTGATACGACAAACAGCGTCGTATCCTCGACTCCTCGCGGGCCGAACACGTAGAGCGGCACATCCCCCGGCGCGATGGCGCCCTGGCGGCGGAGTCCTTGGAGCAGGCTATCGGGAATCGGCGCGCTCGCCTGGATCCGCGGTGGCTTGGAGAGGACGAACAACGTGAGGACCGTCGCCGCGGCGGCGAGCCCGCCCAGCGCGAGACACCCCGCTCGGCTGGACCGTACGCGCACACTCTCGCTCGCGGCGGCGGGCAAGGCCGCGACGAGCGCACGGCTCAGCTCCTCGGCGGTCTGGAATCGTTCGGCGGGATCCTTGGCGAGCGTGCGGTCGACGACCGCGGCGAGGGCGCCGGGCACGTCGCTCCGGACGTCGCGGATCGGTACGGGCTCGGCGGTGGCCTGCTTCATGAGGATCGCCTGGGCCGAATCGCCGTCGAAGGGCGGGGCGCCCGCGAGCATCTGGTACAGCACGATGCCGAGCGAGTACACGTCCGATCGGGCATCCACCCGCTCCCCGGTCGCCTGCTCGGGACTCATGTAGTGGGGGGTGCCCACGACCATCCCCTCCGTCGTGAGCTGGCTGACCGAGGCCTCCTGAGCCGCCTTGGCGATCCCGAAATCGGTGACGAGCACGTGCCCGGCCGCGTCGAGCAGGATGTTGTCGGGCTTCACGTCGCGGTGGACGACACCCTGTTGGTGGGCGTGGCCGAGGGCGTCCGCCGCCTGTCGCGCGATGCGTGCCGCGTCCCGCAGCGGAAGCCGCTGGTGCTGTTCGAGGAGATGACGAAGGGACGGCCCGTCGATGCAGCGCATCACGATGTACAGGACTTCGTTCTTGTAGCCCCCGACCTTGAAGATCGGCACGATGTGCGGGTGCACGAGTTGAGCGCTGGTGCGGGCCTCGCGCACGAATCGCTCGGCGAGGGCGGGCGAGGGGGTCTGCCCCAGGTCGAGCACCTTCACCGCGACGTCGCGGTCCTGGGCATTGTCCCGGACGTGGAAGACCGCGGCGAATCCACCCTCTCCGAGCAGCTCCCCCACGGTAAATTCCTTGCCGAGAGCTTTTTGGAGGCGGCGAGCCAGCGTGGGGATATCGAGCGACATGGAGGACGCGAAACCTAGGAACGGGCGTCGCGTGGCGCTAGGGATGACCGGCGCGGCCCTCCTCTGGCTGCTCGGCGTCTGGCCCCCGCCCGTCTGGTGGCGGAGCCATTGGCCGCGGGAAACGGCCCTCATGCGAGAGGTAACGGAAGAACGGAACGACGGATTGGGGTCCACACGCTCCGTCGGTCCGCCGTTCCGTGCAACTCCCCTTGCCGAGATCTCTCCCGTCCTGCAGCGCATGGTGATCATCGCCGAGGACTCCCGGTTTCATACGCACCACGGCATCGACCCGGCGGAGATCGCGGATGCGCTCGGGCTGAAGGACGCCGGGGGATTCTGGCCCGGCGTGCGCGCCGCGTGGCAACATCGGGATCGTCTCCGGGGCGCGAGCACGATTACGCAGCAGCTCGCGAAGAATCTCTACCTCTCACCGTCCCGCAATCCCCTCCGCAAGATCAAAGAAGCCGTCACGGCCCTGCGGCTCGAAGCGACGCTCTCGAAGGATCGCATCCTCGAGCTGTACTTGAACGTCGTCGAATGGGGACCGGGCATCTGGGGCGTCGATGCGGCAAGCCACGCGTACTTTGGTGTGCCCCCGTCCCGACTCACGGAGGAGCAAGCCGCCGAGCTCGCCGCCACGCTCCCGCATCCGCGCACTTCCAATCCCACCTATCGGCCCGATCGGATGCTCGCCCGGCGGACGCTGATCCTGGCGCGTTACAGGGGAGTGGACGTGATCATTCCGCAGGAGGAGGAAACGGACACGATCCCGGTGGCGATGGAACCGCCTGCGATGCCGGCGGGCCTTGAGTCGTTGAGAGTCGAGGTCCCCATACCGGCGGACAGTGACGAGGACACGCTACAGACTAGACGCACAGACGCACAGGGGAGAACAGGAGACAGTACTCGGGATAGTATTCCCTAATGACTGCTCCCTGTTCACCGCTGTGCGTCTGTGCGTCTGGTAGACCCGGTCCCTGCCTCAATCGACGAGTCGCAAGGGCATCACGAGGGCCATGTAGCTCGCGGGATCGTCCCAGCCTACCGGCTCCACGGTGGCGGCCCGCTCTGGGGCCTTGAACGTGAGCCGCACTTCGTCGGTGGGCATGTACTTCAGGATCTCGAGCAGGTACATCGCGTTGAAGCCGATCTCGAGCGGCTCTCCCTCGTAGGTGACCGCCAGCTCGTCCTGGGCCTCGCCCAAGTCGGGAGTCTGCACGGAGAACTTCACGGCCCCGCCCGAGAAGGCGAGCCGGATGCGATGGGTCTGGTCGCTCGCCACGACGCTCATGCGGCGCAGGGCGGCCGCCATCGCGGCCTTGTCCACCGTCGCGAACTTGTCGTTCTCGCGCGGAATGACCTGCTCGTAGTTGGGATAGGGGCCCTCGATCAAGCGGGAGAACACGAGCGTGCCGTCGGCGCGGAACCCGATGTGATTGTCGCTCCGCGCGATGTCGAGCGCCTCCTCCGCGCCGAACAGGCGCCGGATCTGCTCAAGCGCCTTGGGTGGAACGATCAGATCCGCCGTCGACCCGCCCTTCGCCGGCACGTCCATCTTGGCGAGCCGGTGGCCGTTCGTCGCCACCATCCGCATGTGGTCGGGTCGCAGCTCCCACAGCACTCCGTTCAGAATGGGACGGCTTTCTTCGGTCGACGCCGCGAACGCCACGTGGCCCACGAGCTTGTGCACCACGCCCGCCGACGCCTTCCATGACCCGTCGAACTTGACGGCTGGGAACGAGGGAAACTCCTCGCGCGGCAGGCCCAGCAGCTTGAACTTCGAGCGACCGCACTCGATGCCCACGCGCGACTCCCCCGCCGCCGCGAACCGCACCGGGCCCGAGGGCAGCTCGCGCGCGATATCCACGAGCTTCTTCGCGGGCAGGGTGACCGCCCCCTCGGCGTCCACCTCGGCCGGCACGGTGGTCGTCACCGCGATGTCGAGGTCGGTGCCGGAAAGGCGGAGCCCTTGCTTGGTCGCCTCGACGAGGACGTTCGCAAGGACCGGCAAGGTCGTCTTGGCGGGGATCGCCGCCGCGACCGCGCTCAACCCCTCCTGCAACTGCTCCCGCGTGATCGTGAACTTCATCCGTTCGATCGTTTCGTTGGTATGTGGAAGTAAGAGCTACTGCTGTACTAAGTATAGAATACTAGTAGTAGTAGTAGAGAGGAGGGGAATGTGGGTGACATCCGTAACTCGCGTCCCCGACATCACCTTCTCTCCAATGGTCATTTGACCCAGTTGTTGGGATTGTTGGTATTCCGCGGCTTCCCCACACGCCGGCGCCGTTCCCACACCCACCCACACGGCCCTCCAAACATGTTGGCTACAGTGCGGACAACTCCTGGCGCGCCATTTCCACCCGCTCTTTGAAGGTCCGGTCTCGCATCATCTGCCGCTCTACCTTGTCCACCGAATGAATCACCGTTGAGTGATCGCGCCCCCCAAATGCCTGCCCGATCTCGACCAGCTGCATGCCCAGCATGTCGCGCGCGAGGTACATGGCGACCTGGCGCGGGATCGTGAGCGTCTTGGTTCGCGCTTTGGACCGGAGTCCCTCGGGCGTGACGCCCCACCGTCGGGCCACGACCTCCTGCACCCGGTCGATGCTCGGCGTGGGCTGGCCGCCGTAGCTCGCGGCCTCCTCTCCCTGGCGGATCTTGTCCGACAGCGCTTCGCGCGCCAGCTCGATCGTGACTTCCCGGTTCTTGAGCGACGCGAACAGCAGCAGCTTGATGATACACCCCTCGAGCTCGCGCACGCTCGAGCGAATGTGCTCGGCGATGAACCGCAAGACGTCGTCCGGGATGGTGAGCTCGAGGTGGTCCTGCTCGGCCTTCTTGCGCAGGATCGCGATCCGGTGCTCCAGGTCCGGGTGCCCGATGTCGGCCACGAGTCCCCACTCGAAGCGGGAGATGAGCCGGTCCTCGAGGCCGGGAATCTCCTTGGGCGGACGGTCCGACGTGAGCACGATCTGCTTGTGCCCCTCGAACAATGCGTTGAAGGTGTGGAAGAACTCCTCCTGGGTCATTTCCTTGCCCTCGAGGAAATGCACGTCGTCCACCAGGAAGAGATCGACATCGTTCCGATAGCGGCGCCGGAACTCGGACATCGTGCGCGCGTGAATCGATTCGATGACCTCGTTGATGAACTGTTCCGCGCCGAAGTAGTGCACCCGCGTACCGGGATACTTGCCGAGCACCGCGTGGGCCACGGCCTGCATGAGATGGGTCTTGCCGAGGCCCGTGGCGCCGTAGATGAAGAGCGGGTTGTAGGTCTTCCCTGGGGCTTCGGCGACAGCGTGAGCGGCGGCGGCGGCGAGCTCGTTCGACTTCCCGATCACGAACGTCTGAAACGTGTAGCGCTCGTTGAGCGGCGTCGTGGGCACGCCGGCCTTGTCGAGCGCCGCCGGCTCGCGGGGCGCGACGAAGAAATCCATCTGGGGGCGCTGCTGGCGGTCTTCCTGCACGCGGAACACGACCGAGGTCGGCCGGCCGAACACCCGCTCGGCCGCGCGCGCGAGGACGGTCGCATGCTTCGATTCGTTCCACTCGACGGCGAATTGGTCGGGAGCGCCGACGATCAGGCGACCGTCGTCCAACGCGATCGGCACCGCGGGCTCGAGCCAGGTCCGCACCGTCGCGTCGGGAAGTTCACGCCGCGCCTCGTCGAGGAGGCGCTTCCAAGCTTCTTTGGTAGACTGCTCCATCCGCGATTGACGAAAAGGTGGGACGTCCAGCAAGGGCGGCCCGAAACTACGGCTCGCATGTGGAAAAGTCAACCTTGACCCGCGCGCCGACGCCGGTGTACGTTTCCCGGCCTTACGAGAGGAATGTATGGATCCGACGTATCGCCCGCGCAATCGGCGGCGCATCAATAAGCATGGATTTCGCGCGCGGATGAAGGATGTGTGGGGCCGCGCCGTCCTGTCCCGCCGGCGGAAGAAGGGGCGCAAGCGCCTCACGGTCCGCCTGCCGTCCAAACACCGGAGCCACTAACGAGAGAGCGGTTCCCGCGTCGCGCGCGACTCGCGCGCGGCTCGGAGCTCACTGCCTGCTGGGAACGGGGTCGCCGCATGCGCACGCCGCATTTCGACCTGGCCTGGCGCGAGAGCCCGGTGGGCCACCCGCGGACGGCGATCGTCGTGCCTCGCTATCAGTTCACCGCTGTGGCACGGAATCGGTTGCGTCGACGCCTCAGGGAGATCCTCCGACGTAACCCGCTCGCGGCTCTCCCCGTAGTCGATCTCGTGGTCCGCGCGAAGCGCGCCGCCTATGCCGCCCCGTTTGCAGCGCTGCGTGCCGATTTGACCGAGAGCGTGACACGTATCACATGAACGTCCGGCGCTGGCCTCGACTCGCCGCCATGGCCCTCATTCGCGGTTACCAACTGACGCTGTCGCATTTCGTGTTCACGCAGTGTCGCTTCATGCCGTCGTGCTCGCGCTACACGTTCGAGGCGGTGGAGCGCTATGGCGCCGTGAAGGGCTCGTGGCTCGGCGTCAAGCGCATTCTCCGCTGCCATCCGCTCCATCCGGGCGGTTACGATCCCGTTCCCTAAAGGACACCGTGGAACGACGCGTCATTCTGGCCATCCTGCTGATGCTCATCGTAGCAGTGCTGCCGAGCATCCTGTTTCCGTCGAAGAAGCAGCCGGTTAGGCGGGCGGGCGGTTCGGCGGATAGTGCCGGCGTCGCCCGCGAAAGTATCCCGCCGCCTGCTCCCGCTGTGACGCCACCTGCCCAACCGGCCAACCGGCTCACCGCTCCCGCGGAAACCGTCTGGGTCACGTCCCCTCTCTACCGTCTGGGCTTCACGTCGCAGGGCGGCGCCCTGGTGAGCGCGGCGCTCCTCGACTACAAGTCCTTCGCGCCCGCCGATTCGGAGCATCCCGTGCAGCTGGTGCCGCCGGACGGGCCGATGCTCGCGTTTTCCCGGACGGCGGGGAGCGACACCACGGCGCTCGGGGCGTGGCGCCTGACGCCGAGCGCCAAGCAGATCACCGTGGGGCCGGAGGGCGCGACGCTCGTGTTCCGGGGAGAGCAGTCCGGCGCGGAGGTCGCGCTGGAATACCGCTTCTTCCCCGGTGAATACCGCGTGTCGGTGCGGGGGCGCATGGAGGGGTTCGGGCAGACCGGCGCCACGTTGCTCCTCGGCATGGGAGACGGCCTGCGAACGGTCGAAGCGGATACGATGGACGACTACCGGCACTTCGCTGTGGTCACCAAGGCGGCCAAGACGCAGAGCCTCGCGCTCCAATCCCTGAATCCGGGAGAGCGCAGGATCCTCGACGGGCCCTTCGAATGGGCCGGCGTCAAGTCGAAGTATTTCTTCACGGCGGCACTGGCGATCGAGGAGAACGCGCCGCGATTCGGCGCCGCCCTCGTCGAGGGGGGACCGCGGACGGTGACCGCTTCCTCGATGTTCGGCCGTTCGGCCGTCGCGACTCGTGCCGCTCTCACGCTCACGCTGCCCGTGCCGCCGGCGGGCGATTTCGGCTTCGATCTCTACGTGGGCCCGCTCGAATATCGACGTCTGGCCAAGCTGGGCCACGACCTGGACGACGCCAATCCGTACGGCGGCGTGCTCCGCCCCCTCATCCAGCCGGTGTCGGTGCTGGTGGTGAACATCCTGATCTGGATGCACGACCGCTTGACGCTCGCATACGGGTGGGTGCTCATCATCTTCGGCGTGCTGGTACGCGCGCTGCTCTGGCCGCTCAACCAGCGCGCCATGGAGTCGAGCATCCGGATGCAGGCCATGGCGCCGCTCATGAAGCAGATGCAGGACCGCTACAAGAACGATCCTGAGCGCCTGCAGCGGGAGACGATGCGGCTGTACAAGGAGCACAACGTCAACCCCCTGGGCGGGTGCCTGCCGATGCTGCTGCCGATGCCGGTGCTCTTTGCGCTGTTCTTCGTGTTCGCCAACACGATCGAGTTCCGAGGGGTGCCGTTCCTTTGGCTCACCGACCTCTCTCGTGCCGACCCGTATTACATCATCCCGATCGTGATGGGGCTCTCGATGTTCGTGCTCTCCAAGGTCGGCCAGATCGGCGTGCCGCCGAACCCGCAGGCGAAGATGATGGTGTATTTCATGCCGGTGTTCATGACCGTCCTGTTCGTCCGCTTCGCGTCGGGGCTGAACCTGTATTACGCCGTGAGCAACCTCTTCAGCATCCCTCAGCAATACCTAATTGCGAAGCGGCGGTTGCGGGAGCAGGCGGGAAAGACGTAAGACCTGTGAGCCGTAAGCAGTGAGCGGTGCTTTCTGATCCGATCGTCGCGCTCGCCACGCCTCCCGGACGTTCCGCCCTCGCGCTGATCCGCCTTTCCGGGCGCGGCGCGTTCGACGTCGCGGCACGCGCGCTGCGCCCGTTCCGGCCGGAGCCGCCGCGCACGGTGCACAGGGTTCAGGTGGTCCATCCCGCCTCGGGCGAGGTCGGGGACGACGCTCTGGCCGCATGTTTTCCGGGCCCGCGGTCCTACACCG
>JACXTT010015125.1_pt1 | contig 10031 bp, 6 predicted proteins | sample 9270951 | NCBI WGS metagenome assembly JACXTT01 (sample SAMN15532306, study PRJNA645909) | rock metagenome | isolation source: weathered quartz diorite | place: Puerto Rico | collected 2017-06-21
GGCGAGTCGTGGCAGGGTACTACGCCCAAGGCCTCGAGGCGGTGGCCCGCAGGGCTCGCAACGGGTTCCGCATCGGCATTCCGTTCATTTGGTGCTCGAACAACCTGGTCGCGTCGTTCGCCACCCAGGCGCTGTTTTACCGAGAGATGACCGGCGACTCGAGCTACGTCGAGTACGAGACCGCCGCGCTCGACTGGCTGTTCGGCACCAACCCCTGGGGCGTCTCGATGGTCATCGGCCTCGGCGTCACCTACCCGCGCGCGCCCCACTCGGTCGTCGCGCAGCAGCTGCGGCTGCAGCTCACCGGCGGGCTGGTGGACGGCCCCGTGTACCGGTCGATCTTCGGGGCGCTGCGGGGGGTGCGGCTGCTCGAGGCCGACGACTACGCCCCGTTCAACACCGGCTTCATCGTCTATCACGACGATGTCGGGGACTATGCGACGAACGAGCCGATCATGGACGGCACCGCGAACCTGGCCTATGTGCTCGCGGCCCAGTCCGCTCACTGAAGTGCTCTTCCCTGAGTCTCGCTCCGCCTGACCCCGGGGAGGCGCCTCTTGCGACCTTCACGACCCCGCGATATATGAACCCCATTGCGTTCGAGCGGGCGGCCGGAGCCGACTCCATGTCCACCCCAACACGGTGCACGTCATCATGAAAAAAAGAGTACTCACGGTGCTGACGGGACTCCTCCTCGTTGCTGCTCAAGCGTTCGCCCAGCAAAAGACTGTTACCGGGAAAGTGACGAGTGAGCAGGGCTCGCCCTTGTCCGGCGTCCTGATCGTCATCAAAGGAACCAGCACCGGGACCTCGAGCAGCATCGAAGGAGACTATTCCATTCGCGCCGAGGTGGGCCAGGTGCTACAGTTCCGGTTCATCGGGACCGCTCTGGTGGAGCGGACCGTCGGCGACTCCGACGTCATCAACGTCCAACTCCGCCGCGTGGCGCTGAGCCTCGACGCCGTGGTGGTGACGGCTCTGGGGCAGACCACCGAGCAGCGGGCCCTGGGCACCGCGCAGCAGACCATCCAGGGAACCGAGATCGCGCAGGCGCAGCGGGAGAACTTCGTCAACGCGCTGCAGGGCCGGATCGCCGGCGTGGACGTGACGAGCACCTCGGGCGTCCCGGGCGCTTCCTCATCCATCATCATCCGCGGCGTCAGCTCGATCAGCGGCAGCAACCAGCCGCTGATCATCGTGGACGGCCTGCCGATGGACAACCGGACCGTCAATACCGGGTTGCTCGCGTCGGATGCGAACTCGAATACAGCGCTCTCGAACCGCGGAATCGACTTCACAAACCGCGCCGCCGATCTCAATCCCGATGATATCGAGACGCTCACCGTGCTCAAAGGGCCGGAAGCGGCCGCGCTGTACGGCATTGACGCGGCGAACGGTGCCATCGTCATCACGACGAAGCGGGGGAGGTCCGGCGGCGGGGTGCAATACAGCAGCACCTTCCGGATTGAAACGACCAGGGCGAAGCCGCAGCTGCAGCGCGTGTACGGCCCGACGACTGTCGCGGCGGATGGGACGCTCGGCTCCTTCTTCTACTTCGGGGCGCCGTATCCCGCCGGGACGGTGTTCTACGACAACATCGACGGCTTCCTGCGCACCGGGACGACCGCCACGACCAACCTGTCTTTCAGCGGGACCACGCCCGACAATCGGATCAACTACCGGCTCGGCACGGCCATCGAGAAACAAGAGGGCGTCGTCCTGAATTCGGGGTACTCGCGGGTCAACGTGACGGGGGCGTCTCAGGCCCAGATCGCTCCCTGGTTGAGCAGCGATCTGTCGATGGCTTACACCTATGACAACAATGATCAGGTCTACAAGGGGGACTTGGGCCCGCTCATCGACCTGATGCTGTGGCCCCAAAACGACAACGCGAAGAACTACCTGACCACGTCGGGTCTGCGGCGCCGGCTGACCAGTCAGACTGCAGGGGCGGAGCTGGACAACCCGTACTTCAACGTCAACAAGAACAAGATCAACGCCAAGACGAGCCGTGTCATGGTCAACCTCGGCCTCCTGATGACGCCGTTCTCGTGGGGGAGCCTCAAGACCAACCTCGGCACCGACGCCTACACCAACCAGAATCTCGTCTTGCGCCATCCCGAGAGCGCGGCCGGCTTTGCGACGAACGGCGTGCTCGATCAGGCGGACGTCGTGACGCGCAATCTCGACGCGCAGACCGTGCTGAGCTTCAACAGTCACCCGCTCACACACAGCATCTCGGTCAGCGGCCTCGTGGGCCACTACATCTCTGATCACAAGGCCACGACGGATGCGACGGTCGGCACGCAGTTCCTGGATCCCAATTTCATCTCCATGAACAACACGAACGCGCGGTTGCCGCTGCCCACCATCGAGCAGCGCCGCCTCGTGAGCTTGTTCGGCAAGGCGGTGGTGGATTACCGCAACTACCTGTATCTCACCGTCACCGGCCGGAATGACTGGACGTCGACGATGCCGCCGGGGGCCAGCTCGTTCTTCTATCCCTCCATCTCGACGAGCTTCGTGTTTTCCGACGCCTTCCCTGCAATCGGACAGTTCATGACCGGGAAGCTCCGGGCGGCCTACGCTGAGGTCGGGAAGGACGCGAAGCCCTATGCATATCGGCCCGCGCTGCAATACAAGACGACGGCGTACGGCGGCTACGGGTACAACTTCTGGGGCCCGAACCTGAGTCTCAAGCCCGAGTTCGCCAAGTCGTGGGAGGTCGGGGCCGAGGTGAGTTTCCTCGATAATCGGCTCGGTCTCGATGCGACCGTGTACCGCAAAGTCACCCAGGACCAGATCGTCAACGACGTGCGCGGCAGTTACGGGACAGGTTTCATTCTCTTCAACCTGAACGGCGCCTCGACGCGGGCCCGGGGCCTCGAGCTCACGGTGCGCGCCACGCCGGTCCTGAGGCCGACGTTCTCCTGGGACCTCGTCGCGAACTGGTTCAGCGCCGGCGAGATCGTGACCGCCCTGCCGCGCGGCATCCCGGAATCGTACGTGTCGGACACTTGGCTCTACGGGAACGTGCGGAACGGGACCATGCCGGGCCTCTCCACCATGTCGCTCACCGGCTTTTTCTATCTCCGGAACAAGAGCGGCGACCTGTTGATCGATCCGACCACGGGCCTTCCCGTGCGATCCAACGTCCTGTCGAGCAACTTCATCAATGGCGGCTACGACCGCCAGCCGGACTTCACGATCGGCCTGACGAACACCCTCCGGTACCGACGCTTCACCCTCGATTTCCTGGTGGATATCCGCAAGGGCGGCGACGTGTTCGATGCGACCGATCACTACCTCACGACCCACGGTCTCAGCATGCAAACGCTGGATCGCGACCGGCCGCGGGTGATCAAGGGCGTGTTGATGGATGGGAAGCAGAACAGCGCGAATCCGACGGTCAACACGATCGTCGTCGTGCCGAGCGCGAACCCGGCCTACTACACCAACATGAGCGAAGAGCTGTTCATCGAGAAGAACATCAAGTGGCTGCGGCTGCGGGACGTGCAGCTGAGCTACGCGCTCCCGGAGGGCTTCCTGGGCTCCCGCAGCGCCAGCGTGTTCATCAAAGGCACTGACCTGCTGTTGATCACCAACTACACGGGGCTCGATCCGATCGTGAACGGCAATACCGCCGCCGTGGGAGGATCCGGGGCGGTGGGGATCGACTTTGGCAACTTCCCCATGCCGCGTGGATTCAACTTCGGGATCAGGATGGGGTTCTGACTATGAGAACGCGACATGTGACGCTCCTGGTCGGCTGTCTGAGCCTGGTTACCGGCTGCAGCGACTTCCTGAACGTCAACACGAATCCGAACGGACCCCAGTCCGTGTCGGCCAATCTGTACCTGACACCGATGCTGCACTGGCTGACGACCTCCCCTCAGTATGACGGGCGGTTCGTCGGCCGCTACACCCAGGAATGGACGCTCCCGAGTGCGACCCTGGCCACCGCGCTCCCCACGACCTGGGACCGGATGGGGTACGATCCGGGGAGCGACAACGGCGGCCAGCAATGGCGCGACGTCTACTGGTCGCTCGGGCAAAACCTGATCGACATGAACACCAAGGCCCAGGCCGAGCAGCGCTGGGACCTCCTGGGGGTCGGGCTGGTCCTCAAGGCGTGGGGGTGGCAGGTCATCACCGATCTCCACGGCGAGATCATCATCAAGGAAGCGTTCGACGAATCGCGTACCACCTTCGATTACGACACGCAGGACTACGCGTATCAGGAAGTGAACCGCTTATTGGACAGCGCGATCGTGCTGCTGCGGCGCACCGACGGCGCCGTGGACGCGACGTACCTGGGCAAAGGCGACCACATTTACAACGGGAACCGGGTGCAGTGGCTCCGCTTCGCGTGGGGCCTGAAAGCGCTCGTGCTGAACCACTTCTCCAATAAGGCGAGCTACGATCCGGCGGCGGTGATGGCCGCGGTCGATTCCTCCTTCAAGAACAACGCCGACGACGCGCTGCTCGCCTATCCGGCCACCAGCACGGACCTTCAGGACTACAACTTCTGGGGGAGCAGCCGGGGCAACATCACCAATTACCGGCAGACCTTGTTCATTGTCGGCCTCATGAACGGCACGCAATTCGGGGGCGTGGTAGACCCACGGATGAGCCGTATGCTGTCGCCGGCGCCCGATGGCCAGTACCGCGGGTTCGATCCCAACCTCGGGGGCTTCGGCGGGCTCACGGCCGCGCAGCGGCCCAATAACTTCTTCGGCTACGTCGGTACGGCCGGGTCGGGCCTGCCGGCCCGTTACATCTTCGCGGACAAGTCGAAGATCCCCGTGATGACCTATGCGGAGCTGCAGTTCATCAAGGCGGAAGCGACGTACCGCGCGGGGAACGCGACCGCCGCCCTGACCCCCTACCAGAATGGCATCTCCGCCTCCATCGATTTCGTGAATGCGCGCAATCTCGATGCCGGCCAGACGCCGACGCAGATCTCGGCCGCGGAAAAAGCTGCCTTCCTGGCCGATCCGAACATCGTCCCCGCCGCGGGACCGCTGACCTTGTCGCAGATCATGTCCCAGAAGTTCATCGCGTTGTGGGGCTGGGGGCACGACGAAATCTGGATGGACATGCGCCGCTATCACTACACGGATCTCGACCCGGTGAGCGGCGTGCAGGTGTTCCGCGGCTTCGCGCCGCCGACGAACTTCTACCCCGACAACCAGGGCAAGGTGGTGCAGCGGATCCGGCCGAGATTCAACTCGGAGTATGTCTGGAACACGGCCGGCCTCTCGGCCATCGGCGCGCTGGCGACGGATTATCACACCAAACCGCTGTGGATCATCCAACCGTGACGCGGACCATGAAACGACACTTTCCTTTCGCGGGGCTGCTCTGCGCGGCCGCGCTCGCATCGTGCGACAAGAACGCCGTTCAGGAATTGCCGTTGGCCCCTACTGCCGCGGCGCGAATCAAATTCTTCAACTTCGGCGTCAACAGCACACCGGCGGTGAATTTCTACGCTAACGAAACGAAAATGACGGCGATCTCTTCCAGCACCGACAATGAGTCGGTCAATGGCGTAGCGTACGGAGGCGTGGGGAACGGCGGCCTGTATTCGGCCATCGCGCCCGGCACCTACACCCTGACCGGCCGGATCGCGGCGACGACCGACAAGGATCTCCCCATCGACACAGTGACCACGACCATCGCCGATGGGAAGTACTACTCATTCTATTTGAGCGGCGCGTACGATGGCACGACCAAAAAGGTGGACGCCTTCATCGTGGAGGATCCCGTTCCCGCGCAATGGGACTACTCGGTCGCGTACGTCCGATTCGTCCATGCGATCTACAACGCGAATCCGATGACCCTGTACGCGAAGAATACGGATCCGACCGTGACGGATTCGATCGCCGTCGGTGGGGCGCTGGCCTACAAGGCGGCCGGTCAGTTCACCGCTGTGCCGAACGGCGTGTACAATCTGATCACGCGGTACACGGGCTCCAACACGAGCGTGATCAGCAGAACGAACGTGTCATTCGTCGCCGGCCACTTCTATACCATCGGGGCGAGAGGGGACATCACCAAGACGTCCGGGACTCTTGTGCCGGCACTGGATAATACGCCCAACAGATAACGGCGATCGGTCGGCCATCCTCGACTAGTGAAACGCACGAGGCTCGCGCTCGTCCTTGGTCTTGCGAGCGGTGCGGTGGCCGCCCGTCTTTCCGCCCAATGCCCCAACGGCTCGCCACCGCCATGCGGGCGGCCTGCGGTCGCGCCCCCGGCCGCCAACAGCGTCGCCGTGCTGTATTTCGAAGCACGGGACACGGCCGACGCCTATCTCGCCGACGGGTTGACCGAAGACCTCACCAGTCTCCTCGGCAGTGTGGCCAGTGTGCAGGTCAAGTCGCCCGGCGTGGTGCGGCGTGCCCAGAAGGCCTCGCCAGGCAACGCGCCGACGATCGCCCGCGCGCTCAATGTGCGCTATCTCGTGGACGGCAGCGTGCGGCGCGTCGGCACGCGCGTCCGGGTGTCCACCCGGCTCTTGAACGGGGCGACGGCGGTCGCGGCGTGGGGCGACGTGTTCGATCGGACGCCGGAGGAGTTGCTCGCGTTGCCGTCGGTGATCGCCCGGGAGGTGGCAGTGCGCGTGGGGGGCGGGCCGGCCCCGTCCTCGGAAACCGTTGCGCTCGGCCAGTTGCCCACGCGCAGCCCCGCCGCCTACGATCACTATTTGCGGGGCAACTTTTTCCTGGCACGGCGCTCGCCGGAGGGGACGGCCCGGGCCCTCACCGAATATCGGGAAGCCGAGCGACTCGACTCCGGGTTTGCCGCGGCGATCGGGCGAGCGGCCTACGCCCACGCGATCGCGCGCGGCAACTACTATCGGTTGCCTGACGCACCGATCGAGAGCCTCGCGGTCCGAGGGCTCGTCGTCGCCGACCGCGCGCTGCGCCGGGATTCGACCTCCTCCGACGCCTGGATGGCGCGTGGCTACCTCCTCGCCTTCGCCCAGCCCCGCACCATGGAGGGCTCGGTGGCAGCGTTCCAGCGGTCCATCGCCCTCGACCCCAAGAACCCTGAGGCGCACCATCAATACGGCGCGATCCTGAGTTGGCTCGGGCGGGACGAGGAGGCCAGCCGGGAGCTGCACCTGGCGCTCATGCTCGATCCGGGGCGCGCGGTGTCCTTCACCGATCTGGCCGCGTGGACGCACGTGCGCGATACCGCGCTCGCCGCGGCTCTGACTGACAGCGCCGTCGCTCTCGATCCTGCCTCGGCGTTCTCGCGCCGGTGGCGGGCGTTGGCCCGCCTACGGGCAGGTGACCTGCGCGGAGCCCGGGAGGACGCCGAGCTGGCCAACCGGCTGCAACCCGGGGACCTCGTGATGGAAAGCATGCTCGCCACCGTCCTCGCCCACGCGGGAGACAGCGCCCGAGCGCGGGCGCTGCTGGCGCACTGGCCGGGGCGGACCGACCATTGGCTCATCATGGCGGCACTCGTGGCGGTGGGCGATACCGCGGCCGCACTGGACCGGATGGAGCGCGCGTCACCCGCCCCCTTCTTGTGGCGCGCGCTGCGTCGGCCGGAGTTCGACGCCCTGCACGGCAATCCGCGTTATGAGCGGCTCGTGGCGGCATTGCGGCCGACCGGGGCGGTGGGGCCGTGAGCACACCAGGGCGGAGGCCTCGGCGGGGCGCCGTAGCGCGGATGCTAGACAAACGTGGGTGTTCCCGTAAGTTGAGCTATTGCCAGCGTTGCGCCGCAAGGCAACACGCCTGCACCGTCGGTGGTCGTCGCCAGGACCAGTTTCCCGGAGGCTCATATGCATCGCGTTTCGCCGTACCTCATGCTCGCGCTGGCGTCGGCCGTCCCCGCCGGCCGGGTCATGGCGCAAGCGAAGCCAACGAATGCTCAGAAGATCGCCAATGCCATGAGAGCCGCCCCCAGCTCCATCTCAGCCAAGGCCACTATCATGGACTGGCCTGCGACGGCGGGTGGGAGCATGGTGACGCTGCGTGCCGGCACGAACGGGTGGACGTGCCTGCCTGATTTCCCGGCGACGCCGGGGAATGATCCGATGTGCGTCGATGATCAGTGGATGTCGTTCATGAACGCGCTGATGACCAAGGCCACGCCGCACATCACGCGCGTCGGCGTCGGGTACATGGCCGCCCCCGGCGGCGCGTATGGCAGCAACGCGGACCCATTTGCGACCAAGGCGACACCCGACAATGATTGGGGGTACGATCCCCCGCACGTGATGCTCCTGGTGCCCGACTCGAGCGGGCTGGCGGGGATGCCGACCAAGCGGCAGAGCGGAGGCCCGTGGGTGATGTGGACCGGTACGCCGTACGCTCACATCATGGTCCCGCTCGCCTCGCCAAGAAAGTGACTCCTCGCGCGGCTCAGGTCGGTCGCCCGAGCGGTGCCGCCGCGACCGGCGCCGCCCGTTCCCGCGTGACCGTCCAGTAGATCACGCCGCACGTCGCGGCCAGCAGGCTCGCCGCCACGAAGGCCGCGCCTGGGAATCGCACCGCCGCGCCGGGTGACGAGAAGCGCCCGAACAACTGGGTCATGAGCGGCGGACCGAGAATGGCGCTGAGCGAGAACAGGCTCGCGACCGCCCCCTGAAGCTCGCCCTGCGCATCCGGCGCGATGCGGTGCGACATGACCGCGTTGGTCACGGGCATCACCAGCGCGCCGAACATCCAAGTCGCGAGCCAGGCGAACATCATCCAGCCCGCCGTCGCGCTGCCATAGCCGAGGTAGCCTACCGTGCCGAGCGCGACGCCGAGCAGCGCGGTCCGCCGCTCGCCCAGCCGCGGCACGAGGATCCGGAGCAGGCCCATCTGCGCCGTCGCCATCGCCACCCCGGCGGTGGCGAGCGAAGCCCCGATCATCGCCTCCGACCATCCGAATCGGAACTTCGTGTAGAAGGACCACGTGGCCGGCATGACCTGGTTCGCCAGCGACCACAGGAACAGTGCCGCGAGTAGGCCCAGCACCACGCGCTGGCGGCGTACTTGGACGAGCGTGCCGAGGGGGTTGGCGCGTCGCCAGTCGAAGGGGCGGCGGCGCTCCACCGGTAGCGACTCGGGCAACACCAGCCAGCCGTATGCGAGGTTCAGCAGGCTCAAGGCCGCGGCCGCGAAGAACGGCGTCCGCGGCCCGAACCCGCCGAGCAGCCCTCCCAGGGCGGGACCGATGATGAACCCGATCCCGAACGCGGCGCTGATCATGCCGAAGCTCTGCGCGCGGCGCTCGGGCGGCGTCACGTCGGCCACGTAGGCGTAGGCGGGCGTGAACGAGGCGCCGGCCATCCCCGAGATGGTGCGGCCGACGAACAGCCAGCCGAGCGTGGGGGCGAGCCCCATGATGATGTAGTCGACGCCTAGCGCGCCGACGGCGAACAGCAGGACGGGGCGACGGCCGAAGCGGTCGGACAGATTGCCGAGTACCGGGGCGCACAGGAATTGCGTGGCCGCGTAGACGAAGGCGAGCCAGCCGCCTTCGATCGCCGCCCGGCTGACGGTGTCGCCCGTCAGGTCGACGAGCAGCGCCGGGAGGACGGGGATGATGAGCGCGAAGCCGATCACGTCGATCAGCACCGTGATCGTCACGAAGGCGAGGGCGTGCCGTCCGGGGGCGCGAAGGGCCATCGGCCCGCGAATCTACCGGGCGGGCGTCTCTCCCGCCAAACTGACGATCGGGGCGACGGGGCGCCGCCTGCGGGCGGTGGACCGCCCGGGAGCGGGGCTTGACGGCCCGGTGGGTGCCGTTGTATATAACCTATCAGTTATGAAAGCAACGCGCCTCGACGCGACCTTCGCGGCGCTCGCCGATCCCACCCGGCGGGCCATCCTGGGCCGGCTCGCCGCGGGGGAGGCATCGGTGCTGGAGCTGGCCCGGCCGTTCGCGATGAGCCAGCCCGCGATCTCCAAGCACCTCAAAGTGCTGGAGCGCGCCGGCCTGATCTCGCGCGGCCGCGACGCGCAGCGCCGGCCACGCCGGCTCGAAGCCAAACGGCTCGCGGAGGCCACCCGCTGGCTGGA
>JACXTT010015126.1_pt1 | contig 10030 bp, 8 predicted proteins | sample 9270951 | NCBI WGS metagenome assembly JACXTT01 (sample SAMN15532306, study PRJNA645909) | rock metagenome | isolation source: weathered quartz diorite | place: Puerto Rico | collected 2017-06-21
GTCGATCCCGCGGCCTCGACCGCGATCGCCACGAGCAGGGCGCAGAGCAGGCACTGCGCGGGCAGCAGGTCGAGGAAGTAGTGCGCGAAGAAGTAGCGGGTGGCGGTGATGCCGGCGAGCGAGCCGGCGGCCCACAGCATCCCGGCCGCCAGCGCTCGCCGCGTGCGCGGCTCGAGGTCGCGAACCGCGATCAGGCACACCGGGGCGAGGCCGAGCGCGAGCCAGATCGGGAAGCTCTCGCGCACGCGGCGCTGGATCATCCACAGGAGCTTCGCGGCGTCGAACCCGCTGTCGGCGACGTAGCGCGCGTTCGAGGCGAAGTTCGCTTCGACGTAGTCGTCCCAGTGCCCGGTCGCCGCGAACACGAGCCCCGTCACCGAGAGCACGCCGATCGGCCCCGCGGCCGCGAGCACGGCGAAGCGGACGACCGCGGCGAGCGGTGCGCGGCGGACCAGGAACAGCGCGAGCAGGAACGCCGCGAGCGCAGCCAGGTCGAAGACGGCGACGAAGCTCACCTGCAGCGCGAGCCCGCCGGCGAGGCCGAGCGCGAGCGGCAGCGACGCGCGGCGCAGCAACTCGTCGGGCTCGTGCACGAGCGCGACGCGGAACGCCGCGAGCACCAGCGGCGCGAACACGAGCTCGAGGTTCGTCGGCCGGCCGTAATCGAGGGTGAAGACGGCGTAGAGCGTCCCGGCGAGAAGACCCGCCAGCGGCGAGCGGACCGCGCGGCCGATCGAGGCCAGCAGCAGCGCCGAGCTCGCGACCGCGAGACAGGCGACGATGCGGATCGCCAGCACGCTCTTCCCGAACAGCAGCTGCGCGAGCGCGAACACCACGAAGATCCCGGGCGGCTTGTGGTCCCAGATGTCGACGTAGAGCGGCCGCCCGTCCAGCAGGCTCCGCGCCATCAGCAAGAACAGGCTCTCGTCCCAATTCTCGTAGGAGTGGAAGAACGTCGCGCTGCGCAGCACGACGACGAGGATCACGAAGAACGGGACGGCGGTGGCCAGCCAATTCGTGGAGGCCGGCGCCGGATCCCGCGATGGAGCGGCGCCGGTCATGGCGGCAGCGGCCGCGTCCCGTCCGCGGGGCGGCGCAGCACGCAGACCAGCGAGATCCCGAACGGCAGCGGCATGCGCCGCAGCAACGCGAGCTCGCTGCCGAACAGGCGCGCGAGCAGCCAGTTCAACGAGCGCGGCAGATAGGTGTTGTCGCCCTCGATCCGCTCGACCACCTGCGGGAATGCCCACGTCCAGGCGCGCTTCAGCAAGCGCACCGTCATCGCGAGCGGCGCCAGCCAGAAGTTGTAGAAGGACAAGAGCTCGACGTCGAAGCCGACGGTGCGAACCAGCGTCTCGAGCTCGCCGCGCCCGTAGCGGCGCTTGTGGTGGTTGATGACGTCGTGCTCGCTCCACAGGAACGGGAAGGCCGGAACGGTGATCACCGCGATGCCGCCGGGCCGGCAGATGCGGAAGATCTCGGCGACGGCGCGGCGGTCGTCGTCGACGTGCTCGATGCCGTCGAGGCAGGTGACGACGTCGACGCTCTCGCCCGCGATCGCGAGCCTCGTCATGTCCGACCGTAGCAGCCGATCGTTGCCGCGGAGGCGCGAGAAGCGGAGCGCGTCGGGAGAGAGGTCGATGCCGACCGCGGAGCCGAGCCCGCGCAGCAGCCCGAGCGTGATGCCGGTCCCCGCGCCGACGTCGACGATCCGCCGGGCCGCCGGCGAGCTCGCGGGATCGCGCCGCGCGAGCGCGTCGCCGAGCAGCCCGAAGACGATGCGCCGCCGTGCGACGAACCACCAGTCGTCGTTCTCGAACGCGAAGTAGCGGGCGTAGTAGTCGATCTGCACGGTCAGCTCGCCGCGGCTCGTGGGCATGCCCCGGGGGCCCGGACGTACGCGACGGGGTCGGGCCCCTGGTAGCCGGGCACGAAGCACGAGAGCGTGGCCCAGGGCAGGGGTCCGCCGGCCGCGCGGCTCGCGAGCACCACGTCGGCGCCGAGCTCGACGAAGCGTGTGCCGGCCTGCGCTCCGTCGCTCATCCCGTAGGCTTCGTGGAGGCGCGTACGTACCGCCTCGAACTCGTCGGGCGGCGCGCCCATCATGAACGCGTTCCGTCGATGCTCGGCCTCGATCAACGGCTGGCGGAGCCAGAGGTCGAGGTTTCGCGGGTGGTTCTCGGGATCGACCGCGACCGGCGAGCCCGGCGGCGCGTGCTCGTTGATCCAACGCGCCGCCTCGACGAGCGACTTCGGCGTCGGGCGGAAGAGGTACCCTTCGAGCGTGGCGCCGGCGAGCCCGTAGGGCAGCGCGGCGAGGCACGGGAGGAGCGCGATCCAGCGCACCAGCGGCACGCGCGGTGACAGCGCCCAGGCCTCGGCAGCGAACGGCGCCAGCAGCCCCCAGACCAGCAGCATCGGCCGCATGCCGAGATTGTTGTCCATTCCGATCGGGGGCCGGAACAGCACGAGGAAGACGAGCACCGCGACGGCGGCCGCGGCGTGCGCGAACGCGAGATCGTCCATGCGCCGCAGCGCCAGCCGGCGAAGGATGCCGATGACGCCGAACGCGCCGAGCACGCCGAACTGCATGAGCAGCAGCATCGGGGTGTCCGCGAGCCGCATGCTCTGCCCGTCGCCGTAGAGCGTCGTGAACAGCGCGCCGTTGCGGATCGTGCCGACCGACGACACGTGCAGGATGAGCGGTGCGACGTGCTGCCCCACGCTCGCGCGGAGCGTCGCGAAGATCGGCAGCGCCAGCAGCAGCGCCGGAATGCCCGCCACCATCCAGTGGCGGAGCTGCGGCGAGCGCCAGGGATTGCGGTGGACGAGCACGTCGGCGGCGACGATCGCGGCGACCGCGACGGCGGTCGCGACCAGTACGTACGCGGAGAGGCCGGGCAGCGCGGCCAGCAGGAATGCGACCGTCAGGAATGCGGGCCGCCGGACCTCGCTCCGCATCGCGTGGATCGCGAGCAGTGCGGTCAGCACCGCCGCGACGTAGTGCGGAGCCCACAAGAGCGCCACGTACGGTGCGTTGAACTGCCGCTCGTAGACCGGGATCCACGCGTGCAGGTGCGCCGACGGGATCAGCAGCCGCAGGCTCTTCAGATCGAGGCCGAGCGGTCCGTTCGCCGCGGCGTTCTCGTAGGCATACGTGGCCCAGACGAGGACGTCGAATCCGGCGAGCAACGTGGCTCCGCCGGCGGCGAGCAGCGCGACGCGCCCGTCGCCGCCGGCGCGGCGGCGTGCCAGCGAGAACACGACCAGCGGGAAGGCCGCGGCGGTCAGCATCGTCAGGCCGAGCAGCAGCGGGAAGATGTCGACCGGGCGATCCGCGATGCGGTGGATCGCCGCGGCGATCAGGTGGAATGCGTAGTGGTAGTACGCCGCGTGGTGCGCGAGCAGGTACGGGTTGTCCGGCGGTAGCGACGGCGCGGTGTCGAGCGTCGTCGTCATCATGAGGTGCAGGTACCAATCGCTGAGACCCATGTGGTGGACGCCGTCGGCACGCTCGAGCCCGTACGGTACGAACGGGACGGCGACCAGGATCGCGAAGACGATGCTCAGCACGGCCAATGCGCGGAACTGCTTCGGGAACGTGCGCCGCGAATCTCCGCGTGACGGACCGAACAGCGTGAGCAGCAGCGACGCCACGACCGGAGCGGCCCCGAGCGTGACGCGCGTGAAGCCGATCGTGGCTCCGGTGATCCAGAGCGCGGTGGCGCTCACCGCGACCCCGCCGAACGCGGCCGCGACGAGATCCGCGCGATCGGCTTCCGAATCACCGCCCGCGAGCGCGTGCGCCGCGACCCATCCGGGGATCCCGAGCACGAGCAGCAGCGATCCGCCGAGCGCGATCGCGGGCTGCGGCACCAGCACGCAGACCGCCGCGATCACTCCCAGGACGGCGACGGCGAGAATGCGTGTCGCGCGATCCAAGCGGAATGGACATGCCGACTGGGGCGGAACCCGTCAAGGACGAGCGACGGCCGCGGCGGGGAGTCGCTTCAGGCGCTCCGCCACCGGGGGAAGATTCCGCAAACGATCGATCAGCGCTTCGGCGACCCAGCGGTTCCCCGCCGCCGTGTAATGGCCGGCGCCCGGACGATCGGCTCCGAGGATCGTGCTGTCGACGAAGCGCGGTGAGAGCGTCCGGTACGGCGCTACCAGATCGACGTACGCGACGCCGAGGCGGTCGGCCTCGGCGCGCACGTGCTCGCGCCAAGGATCGGGCGCATCCGTCTCCTCCTCGTCTTCCATCGGCAGGTAGAGGAGCACGAGGGTGCTTCCCTTCGCTCGGTTCTGCTCGGCGAGGGCCGAGAACACGGCGGCGGCGATCTTCCACGTCGGCTCGTCGAAGTCGGCCTTGGATTTCGGGCCGCCGCTGGGCGCGGATCGCCGGCGCACGGCCTTCAACAGCTCGGGGAGCTTCAGGCCGATGGTGGCGACCTGGAAGCGGCGCAGCAGCGGATGCATGCTCCCGGATTCCTCGGGAACGGGGACGTTGTAGGTCACCAACTTCCCGTTCTCGACCTTCAGGCTGGGCGTGCGGTGGCCGAAGAAGTACGGAGACCGCATCCGGTAGAAATCGCTGGTGATGAACGCGACCACGTGGACGGCGTGCTCGAGCGGCGATCCGTTGCGCTCGTACCAGAGATAGGCCTGGTCGAGGCCGTAGCCCTCCTGCCCCATGTTGACGGTCTCGAAGCGATCGTCGAGCCGGCCGAGCAGGTGGCACCACGTCTCGTCGTCGCCCACCCCGGAGCCGAACGTGAAGGAGTCTCCGCTGCAAACCAGGCGCAGGCGATCGGCCGGAGCCGAGGGCGTCACGAGCACGGGGTGGCGAAAGCCCTGCGCGTTGGTGCGGAGCGTGCTGCCGGGTCCGTAGACGTCCTTGATCTCCGTGTTCGGCTTGCCGACCCAGCCGAGGTCGCGATCGAAGATCACGTGCCCTTCGGCGTCGAGCTGCGGGGCTTGATAGCGCACCAGGTTCCAGCCGAAGAGGACGAGGCTGCTGCCGCCCTCGAGCGCGCAGAACCCCGCGACGAGGCCGAAGACCACGAGAGCGAGGGCACGGAGTGCGGCTCGCCTGGGCGTCTCGAGCGTGCTCACCGATCCCCTCGCGCGCCGACCGATTCGAGCGCCGCACGGAACGGCGGGATCCGGCGGAGCGCCTCCGCGAGCTGCTCCGCCACCCACTCGTGGCCGGCCGCCGCATAGTGCCCGGCGCCCTCCGAACCGTCGGGGATGAACAACGAGCGCATCGTGAGCGCCGGCAGCTCGCGGAGCACGGGCACGAGGTCGACCACGGTGAACCCGCCTGCGTTCGCGAGCACCTGGAGATGCTCGCGATAGCCGTCCGACGCAGTCGTGTCGTGGTCGTCGCGGGTCGGCAGGTAGAGCACGACGAACGTCCGGTGGTGCTCCCGCGCCGAGCGGGCGAGGCTCTCGAACAGCTTCGCGGCCACGCCCCAGGTCGATTCGTCGAACGGATCGACCGCCGCCGCGGAACGGCTGCGGATCCGCTGCACGAGCTGTGCGAAGCGGAGCTCGCCGGCTGCGAACGCGAAGCGCCGCCACAGGAACGGGAACCGCGACGGCGGCGGCACGGGCACGTTCCGCGTCACCAGCCGGTCGCCCTCGAGCGCCAGGATCGGCTTGCCGTGGCCGGCGAACGTCGTGAGCTTCATGCGCTCGAAGTCGCCGGTGATGAGCGCGAAGACCAGCGCCGAGTGCTCGATCGGCTCGCCGTCGCGCTCGTACCAGAGGTAGGCCTGGTCCACGCCATAGCCACCCTGGCCCATGTTCACGGTGTCGAGGTGAGGATCGCGGGCTGCGAGGCGCGCGCACCATGGCTGCTCGTCGCCGACGCCGTAGCCGAGCGTGAACGAGTCGCCCGCACAGATCACGCGCACCCGGTCCTTCGGCGCTTCGCGCGGAGTGTCGCGCACCGCACGAAAGCCCTGCGCGTTCGTCGTCAGGCGAACGCCCGGCCCGTACATGTCCGGGACGACGACGCCGGGGCGGTTCACCCAGCCGAGCTCGCGGTCGTAGACCGTGTGCAGCCGCTCCTGGAACGAGGGCGCGCGGAACGTCACGATCTTGCCGACGAACAGGATCAGGCTGCTCGTGCCCTCGAGCGCGCAGAATCCCGCGACGGCCCCGAGCAGCGGCAGCAGCGCGAGCAGGGCCGCACGTCGAAACTTCACGCGGCCCGCGTAGTCAACGCGGGGTGCGGAGTCAACCGAGCCGGAGTGCTCCCGACGCCGTACGGGCGGCCCCCGCGCCCGCGAGCCATCGGCCCGGACTTGCGCAGAGCTTCCCTAGGTCACGCCCGCGAGGCGTGCGAGCATGTGGAGCGCTTCCGGCATCGGGAAGCGGAAGAACGTCCAGAGCACCGTCACGCAGGCGAACGTCAGCAGCAGCGACGCGGCACGGTAGGCGGGATGCTCGAGCAGCGCCTTCCGGCGTTTCGCCGGCAGCCTGGCGACGACCGTCTGGCGATAAACCTGGTGACCGGCGACGAGCAGCCCGTGGCCGAGCCCCCAGGCCGCGAACGCCGCGCCGTTCCCGTGCCAGAGACCGCACGCGACCATCGTCGTGAGCGCGCTCGCCGAGCCGACGACGAGCGGCCGGCGGCGCAGCGCCGGGTTCTCCGCGAGCTTCACGGACAGCGGCAGGTACACGTAATCGCGGAGCCAGAACGACAACGTCACGTGCCAGCGCCGCCAGAATTCGCCGATGTCCTCGGCGAGGTAGGGCCAGCGGAAGTTCTCGGACAGACGATAGCCGAACAGGCGCGCAACGCCGATCGCGAGATCGCAGTAGGCGGAGAAGTCGAGATACAGGTAGAGCGCGTAGGCGAGGATCCCGCGCCAGGCGGCGATCGTTCCGCCCGCGGGGTCGGCGAAGGCCGCATCGCTCGCGGACAGCAGTGCGCCGACGAGGAACACCTTCTTGACGAGCCCGGCGAGGATGCGCCGCGCGCCGAAGAACGCGGCGTCGAGGTCGAAGCGCGACACGTCGATGCCGCGCGCGAAGTCCGGATGGCGCTCGATCGGTCCGCTGAGGAAGGACGGCGGGAAGAGCACGTATTCCACGAGCGGTGCGAGGCCGGTGTCCGTGACCTTGCCGCGCGCTCGCTCGATCGCGAAGTGGATCAACCGGAAGACCGCGTACGAGAGCCCGACGGCGACGGCGGGCGGCAACACCGGCGAGCCGCGGAGCGCGAGCAGCGCCAGGCCGAGCGCCGTCACGCCGAGCGCGGCGCTCCACGCCGGTCGCGGCTCGCGGCCGAGCAGCAGGTGAACGGCGATCGTCAGCGCGCCGAGCGCCGCGACCGCGAGCGGGAAGTACGACGCCAGCACCGCCAGCGAGACGACGACGAACGTCGTTCGCCGGTGTGCCTCCGGCAGCACCGTCCAGTAGAGCGCGAGGAAGACGAGCGTGGCGAGGCCGAGCAGGAACACGTTCAGCGCTTCGCGATCTCGCGGAGGTAGAAGGCGCGGTTGTCGCGCCGGGCGATCTTGCCGCTCGAGGTCTTGACCAGCGTCTGCGGTGCCAGCACGACCGCGTCCTCGACCGCGCAGTCGAGGCGCTGCAGCACGCGTGCCTTGATCTCGCGGCGCAGGCGCTGCGCGGCCGAGCGGTCGTCGTGCTCCGCGCTCTCGACCAGCACGATCACGTCCTCGGTGCCCTTGTCCTCGCGGAGCACGCCGAACGCGACGACGCGTCCGTCCTTCACGCCGGGGATCTCGTTCACCAGATGCTCGATGTCGTTCGGGTAGAACTTGCGCCCGCCGACGATGATCAGATCGGACTTCCGGCCGAGCACGAAGAGCTCGCCGCCGTGGAAGAAGCCCACGTCGCCGGTGCGGTAGCGGCCGTCGCGCAGCACCGGAGCCGTCGCTTCGGGCAGATGGTGGTAGCCGGAAAACAGCGAAGGCCCGTCGATGCGGACCTCGCCGACGATTCCGTCGCGAAGCGGCGCGCCGTCGTCGTCGACGATCGCCACGCCGACCGACTCGACCGGCGTGCCGGACGACATCACCCAGCGCGCGTCCGCGGCTTCGGCGTCGATCGGTTCGACGGTGCGACCGAGATCGAGCGTGTCGCGCCGCACCGCGATCTGCAGCGGAACTTCGCCGCGCGATTGCGTGACCGCGAACACGTTCTCGGCCATCGCGTACGAGCAATGGAGCGCGCGCGCGGCGAGCCCGCAGGGTGCGAACGTCGCCGCGAAGCGCTCGCGCGAGGAGCGCAGCACGGGCTCCGAGCAGTTCACGATCAACCGGAGCGACGAGAGGTCGAGCGCCGCGAGCTCGGCCGGGCGCGCGCGGTCGGCGAGCAGGGCGAACGTGAAGTTCGGCCACCAGGCGAGCGTCGAGCGCTCGCGGGTGGCGAGTGCGAGGATGCCGATCGGATCGAGGATCCAGTCGCCGGGCGGCATCGTCGCGCAATGCGCGGCGGCCGCGAGCGGCAGCAGGAACGACGTGACGAGGCCCATGTCGTGGTAGAGCGGCAGCCACGAGACGATGCGGTCGGTCGCGGCGTCGAAGCCGATCGCGCGCCGGTAGGCCGCGAGGTGTCCGAGCACGGCCTCGTGCCCCAGCGCCACGCCGCGCGGCACGCCCGTGCTCCCCGACGAGTGCTGCAGGAACGCGACCTCGGGGCCGCCGGCCGCGATCACGTCGAACCGATCGCTCGGTCGGTCGAGTGCCGCCGCATCGAGGAGATCGAGCGCCACCCCAGCCGCCCCCGCGACCGGCTCGATCTTGCTCCGGTAGCCTTCGCCGACCACGACGAAACGGCTCTGGTATCGGGTCATCAGCGTCGCGAGGTTCCGGACCCAGGTCGGCACGTGGGTCTTGAACGTCGGAGCCGAGAGCACGCACGGCACGAGGTCGGCGGCGATCGCTCCGACGAACGCGGCCCACAACGTGGCCGAGCTGCCCGCGACGATGGGAAGCACCGAGCGCCGCGGTACCCCGGAGCTTCGCAGCGCCGCGGCGAAGCCCGCGATGCGCCGGAGCATGGCCGCGGCGTCGAGCGACTCTTCTCCAGCCTCGCGCGAGTGGAACGAGAAGCGGACCTCGGGATCTGCGTGGGCGAGCGCCTCGCCGATCGCGCTCGCCAGGTTGGACCGCATCGCCGACCCTCAGAACCCGATGTAGAGGAAGGGCGTGCCGCCGCTCTGCTCGAGCGCCAGCAGCAGCACCAGGATCGTGGCGGTCATGATCGCGAGCAGGGCGCGCTTGGCGCGCGGCGACAGCCGTTGCTCGATAGGCGTCCGGACGAGATCGGCGAGCGTCATGCGGTCGCCGGAGCGGCCCCGAGCTTCCCGAGCAGGGCGAGGATCCGCGCGATCGTGTCGAAGTCCTCGATCGTCACGTCCGCGATCCGGATCTTCACGCCGAACCGATCCTCGAGCCAGCAGATGAGCTGGGTGACCGAGAACGAGTCGAGCAGGCCCGAGCTGAAGATCGCTTCGTCGGTCGCGAGCTCGAGCTCGTCGTCGCGGATCAGCTCGGACAGCAGGTAGGCGCGCACGTCGCGCTCCGCGGTGGCGGCATCCATCGCGCACTTGTTCGTCGATGCGCGAAGGGGAGTCAAGACGCGTCGAAAGGGCGCCGCTGTACCGCGATTTACGCAGCCGCTATGACGGCCGGCGCATGCGGACGGAGCGATCGGACCCTGCCGCGACGGCCTCCGCGGCGATCGTCTTCACGGCCGTCCTCGGCCTCGGGCTGAACCAGCTCTACCGCTCGCAGCCCGCCGAGGACGCGTTCATCCTGTTCCGCTACGCGGAAAACCTCGCCGCGGGGCGAGGCATCGTCTACTACCCTGGCGGACCGCCGACCGAGGGCGCCACCGACTTCCTGTGGATGGCGTTGCTCGCCGCGAGCGTACGCGCGGGGCTCGACGTGGCCCTGGCCGCGCTCCTCCGGCACGCGCTCCGCGCCGCCATCGCCGCATTGCCGCTCCCCCCGCCCTTTCTCCCCCGCCCCCATACCTGGTCCTCTCGCCC
>JACXTT010015127.1_pt1 | contig 10030 bp, 8 predicted proteins | sample 9270951 | NCBI WGS metagenome assembly JACXTT01 (sample SAMN15532306, study PRJNA645909) | rock metagenome | isolation source: weathered quartz diorite | place: Puerto Rico | collected 2017-06-21
GCGAGATTGTTGATCGCCTTAGCCTGCGCAAGTAACTGCTCAGAGTCATTGCAGCAGTATTTGAAGCAAATCAGCCAAACGATAGAAAGCACAGGGCTTGTGTCCTTGTGTGCGAACCGGTGGCGTTAACGCCGGACTATCTCTTGGTATTGGCAGAATTGGCGATTCTCCCCGCTGAACCCTCCCTCCTATCTTCATGAAAATTTGACATGCGTTGTCACTGTTGTCTTCGGGGCCTTTGCCCTTCGCACAGGGCATCGGGTTAGAACACTTAGTTTGGGAATGTCCCGCGAAGCGGGACCAGGGGAAAATTCATGGCAGATAATACGCACATCCCGGCGCCATTTCAGGTGTCGGTGGAAGTCGGCGGCCGGGCGCTGATTCTTGAAACCGGAAAAATTGCAAAGCAAGCCAACGGCGCAATCGTTGCCAAGTATGGCGACACCGTCGTTCTCAATACCGCCGTTATGGCCTCGAAACCGAATGAGAAAGACTTTTTGCCGCTCACCGTGGACTATCGGGAATACACCTACTCCGCCGGGAAAATCCCCGGTGGCTTTTTCAAGCGAGAGGGCCGTCCGACCGAACGCGAAATTCTCGTTTCCCGCCTGATCGACCGCCCCATGCGCCCGCTCTTCCCGGAATCCTGGCGCAACGAAACCCAAGTTAACGCAATGGTGCTTTCCGCGGACAGCGAAAATGACCCGGACGTCATTGCTGTCACGGGCGCAGCCACTGCAGCCTATTGCTCCGATTTACCATTTGCTACTCCGATTGCTGCGGTTCGCGTTGGCCTGCTAAATGGTCAACTCGTCGCGAACCCGACCGTGGACGAGCAAAAGACCAGCGCGATGAACATTGTCATTGCTGCTTCCGAACAAGCCATCATGATGGTCGAGGCGGGGTCGCTCGAAGTGAGCGAAGACACCGTCGTCGAAGCCCTCGAGTTTGGCCATGCGCAAATCAAGAAGATCATTGCGGCTATTAAGGAACTGAATGCTCAACTCAAAATCAAGAAAGTTGAAGTCGCGCCATTCCCATTCGATGACGCTATCTACGCCACCCTCAAGAAGACAATTTCACCTGACCTCAAGGACGCTCTCAACACCGAAAAGCATCCCAAGAAAGAAAGCTACGCTCTCGTTGATACCCTAAAGGCCAAACTCATCGAAGCCATTCCCGAAGAGGAAGAAGAAAAAATCGCGCTCACCAAGCGTGCTTTCGATCGCCTCAAGGAAGAAATCTTCCGGGACGAGATCCTGAACGCGCGCCGCCGTCCTGATGGCCGCAAGTTCGACCAAATTCGCAAGATCACCTGCGAAACCAGCTTGCTCCCCCGCGTGCACGGCTCCGCGCTTTTCACACGCGGCGAAACCCAAGCTCTCGCCACGCTCACACTCGGCACAAAAGAAGATCAACAGCGTCTCGATCTTCTCTTTGCCCAGGACGTTTTCAAGCGCTTCATGCTTCACTACAACTTCCCGCCCTTCAGCGTCGGCGAAGTGAAGCCTGTTCGCGGCCCTGGGCGCCGCGAAATCGGCCACGGCGCGCTCGCAGAACGCGCCCTGATGAACCTGCTCCCGCCGGAAACCGATTTCCCGTACGCAATGCGTCTCGTCAGCGACATCCTCGAATCCAACGGCTCCTCTTCTATGGCCACAGTTTGCGGCGGCTCCCTCGCCATGATGGACGCGGGCGTTCCGCTCAAGTCCGCTTGCGCGGGCATCGCCATGGGCCTCGTCGTTGGAGATGGCGGCAAATACTCCATCCTCACTGACATCGCTGGCGCCGAAGACCACTACGGCGACATGGACTTCAAAGTTGCCGGCACACGCTCCGGTGTCACCGCTCTCCAAATGGATATCAAGGTCACGGGCATCAGCATTCCCATGATGCGCGAAGCTCTCGCGCAGGCGAAAAAGGCCCGCCTCGAAATTCTGGATATCATGGATGCCTCGCTCGGCGAGCCGCGCGCTGCAATTTCCTCGTATGCCCCGCGCCTCTTCAAGCTCAGCATTCCGACCGACAAGATCCGCGACCTCATCGGTCCGGGCGGCAAGAAAATCAAATCCATCATCGAGCAGACCGGCGTCAAGATTGATGTCCACGAAGACGGCACCGTCCACATCTTCGCCACAAGCGGCTCCGGGGGAGATGCTGCCTTGCAAATGGTTCGCGACGTCACTGCCAGCGCCGAAATTGGCAAAACCTATCTCGGCAGAGTCGTTCGACTCGCGGAATTCGGTGCCTTCGTCGAACTTTTCCCCGGTACCGATGGATTGCTGCACATCAGCGAAATCGCCGAACATCGCGTCCGCGACGTTCGCGACGAGCTGAAGCTCGGCGATCAGGTCATGGTCAAGGTGCTTGCCATCGAGGGCAACAAAATTCGCCTCTCGCGCAAAGCTCTCATCAAGGAAGCCCGTGAAAAGCAGCAAAAGAGCAGGGAAGCCGCAGCTGCTGCTTCCACTCCGGCTCCCGCCGAAGTTCCGCCGGCCGAATAGCTGCTGACAATTTCGCTGGCGAATCTTTCCCGAACAACAAAAAGCCCCTCGACACCATCGAGGGGCTTTTTTCTGCTTGTACTCTCCGCGCTGTGCCCTTCATTTTCGCGTCTCCGGAGTGTAGTGTTCGCGTAAGTACTGCCCAATCTTTTGCGCGTCCGCTTCCGGAATCGCAGCGCCGTACGTCTTGATCATCTTTTGCATCTCTGCGTCCCAGGTCGCCGCAGGCAGTGGCGGCTGCATTGTGATGTAGCGCGGCGTATGGCAGCTGCTGCAATAAATCTGCGTCTCCGCCCGTCCCGTTCCTTCCGCAAGTCCTGCTTCATACGTGGGGTAGCTCGCCACCGCATATTGCGAATCGTCGCCAACCGCCACTGGAGCCGGTTGAGCAATCCTTCCTAGGTTCTGCGCCGCGTACGATCCCATCCGGTGTTCAGCAACCGCCGCGCCAACGAGGATCGCCGCCGCCACAATCAACAAACCAATGCAAAGCGTGCGAAGTTTCATCGCTATCCCCCTCACTCGGCAGTCCCCACGACAAATTCTTGCCGCTCAATCCGGTTCCACAAATATCCGCCCGGATTCCACACCGCTTCATCCGGCTGCGTGTTTCCTTTTTCGTCCGTAGCGCGCACGGCCACCGAATAGCGTCCGGGCACTTTCGGCGTCCACGAAAATTCCCACGCCCGGAAAGAGTAGGGCCCGTGATCCTCGCCCAACTGTGCCGTCCTCCACGTCTTCAAATCGTCGTCGGAAATTTCCAGCTTCGTCACGCGTCCATAACCACTGAACGCAATCCCGCGCAGCGTCACGCTCATTCCCGCGGGAATTTTTCCGCTTCCATCCGGCGAGATGAGAAATGACCGCACAGGCATCCTGTGGATCGGAATCGTCTTCACGCCGCCCGCTTTCACGGCTTCCGGCGTCGTCGTGCCGCGCGGCGTGTCCGGAATACGGTACGCCGTCTTCGTCCAGAAATTTTCATCCGCCTTGTCCAGCACTCGGATCCATGTCAGACATTTCATCCAGTACGTCGCAAAGTATCCCGGCACAACTAGCCGCACCGGGAATCCGTTCAGCATCGGCAGCGGCTCGCCGTTCATCGCGTACGCAACAACGCACTCGTCAATCACTGGATTTTCCAGATCCAGCGATTTCATAAATAGCTTTGAACCAAGCCCCTCCGGACCTTCGCCATGGTCCAGCCCTTGCAGTTGAACTTGGACAGAGCCGCTCTTCAATCCGGCCGCGGCCAGCAATTCGCGCAATCGAACTCCCGTCCAGCGTGCATTTCCCATCGCGCCATTGCCCCACTGTCCGCCCGGAACGCGCGGTAGCAACCGGCTGCGGCTGTTGCCGGAGCATTGGTTCACCGCCACCACCGTCTCGGCGCGGAATTTCCGCAGCAAATCGCCGAACGAATACGCCTGCGGTGAGGAAACATTTCCCTCGATGTGTAGGCGCCATTCTTTCAAATCCACTGCGTTTGGGATGCGGTCCAAATGCCAGCGCACATAGAACGCTTCATTCGGCGTGAACGCGTTCGCGAAATAGTTTCGCGGCGTTTCGAGTTGTACTGTCCGGTCCGTCAGCAATATTAGTGGCGCTTTTTGCGGCTCGCTGATGATAGGCCCGACGGAGTTCCAGTGCGGATTCGCCCCTGGCCCCGTGAAATTAGGCAAGGTTCCGACAGTACCCGCCTCCTGTGAACTCATCGCAAGATCCGGAATCGCCGCGGACAGGGCAATGCCGCCCGCCGCGGCTCCCGCGGCGCGAAACCAGGACCGGCGCGAAATCATTTCAAGTTGTTCGGAATTCTTTCTTGGCATGCAACCTCCCGCAGACCAGCACTTTCTCGGGAATGTTGCCCGCTGTCAACTACGTTGCGTTTCAAAAACAAGGCAAAAATCAAAAAGAATCTTCAGCAGCTCGCGCCATTTGCGCTATGAACCGCGCTCAACGCTCCCCAAAGCGCATCCAGCGCCTCGTTCGTCGACTTCAAAATCTCCGCCTCATTGCCGTTCGCATTCGCTTCAAGCCACTCGCGCCATGCTGCGCGATGCGCCTTGTCCGCTTCCTCATGTACTTCAAAATATGCCAGCCCCTTCGGCTCCGTGATCCCATAAAACTCTTTCAGTCCGTCAATCTTCGTCGTCGCGATTTCTGGCACCTGCGCTTCATACGCATACAGCGCCGCAACCGCTTCTGCGACACTACGCTGCGTGCAAATCTCGCGGAACTTTTGCACCACATGTTGCGTCCCCGGCAACGAAGGGCTCGTCGTAACCACGTCCTCGCTCACACCCAGCGCTCCCGCAAAATCGCGCCAAAGGTTCGGATGCGGCCGCTCCGGATTTTCTTCCTCCGCCAGATTCTCCAGCACCACCGGCTTCAGCGATTCGTCCGCGCGCGCCGCCAGCACCCGCAAGTGTTGCGGAAACGCTTCTACATGCCGGTAATATTGCGCCGCATAAAGCTGCAGCGATTCGCGTGAAAGTTTTCCCGCCTGCCAGTCCTGATAAAACGGGTGCTTCAGTAGATTCTTTTCCGCAATGGCGGCATCGATTTTTTCAAGCAGTCGTCTGTTGGACATTCCTTGGCTTCCTCCGGAGGAATTGGCGCGAACTTGCGCCATAAAGTGACTTCCTCCAAGTCTAGCAGAACGCGTCAAAAATACAGAATTGTACTGGCCGAAGAGCCTTACTGACTCTGCCCATGTACGCGTGCAATCACCGCGCCCAGCGCACGCAACTTCTCCACAATCCGTTCATACCCGCGGTCAATGTGATACACGCGCTCGATAATCGTCTCGCCGTTCGCCACTAGTCCCGCCAGCACCAGCCCCGCGCTTGCCCTCAAATCGGATGCCTGCACCGTCGTTCCGGAAAGCGGCGACGGCCCATGCACCGCCGCGCTATGCCCATCAATCGAAATGTGCGCTCCCATGCGCATCATCTCACTCGCGTGCAAAAACCGGTTCTCAAAAATTGTCTCATTGATATGAGACGCGCCTTCCGCCTGCGTCGCCAGCACCATGTACTGCGCCTGCATGTCCGTTGCAAACCCCGGATATTCTTCTGTCGTCACATCCGCCGCGTGCAGCCTCCGCGGCGCGCGCACGCGCACGCGATTTGGCCCCGTAGTTTCCACAAGCGCGCCCGCCTTCTGCAGCAATCCAATCGTCGCTCCAAGATGCTCTGGATCGCAGTTGATCAGCGTCAAATCTCCGCTCGTAATCGCGCCGGCCACCAAAAACGTCCCCGCTTCAATCCGGTCGGGTATCACCGAATGATCCGCTCCGCGCAGCGTCTGCACCCCTTGCACTCGTAGTGTCGCGTTTCCATCGCCGGAAATCTTCGCGCCCATTTTCCGCAACAACGCAATTAGGTCCGTCACTTCCGGCTCACGCGCCGCGTTCTCGATCAGAGTTTCTCCATCCGCCAGCGCCGCAGCCATCAAAATGTTTTCTGTCCCCGTCACTGTAATTTTCTCAAATCTAATGCGTCCGCCCTGTAATCGCCCGCGCGGCGCTCGCGCTTCGATGAATCCGTGCGTGGTCGCAATCTCCGCGCCCATTTTTTCCAGCGCGCTCAAATGCAAATCCACTGGACGCGCCCCGATCGCGCAACCTCCCGGCAGCGAAACGCGCGCATTTCCGGTACGCGCCAGCGTCGGCCCCAGTGTCAAAATCGAAGCTCGCATCGTCTTGACTAATTCGTACGGCGCCTCTGCGTGCGTAATCGCTTTCACTTCAATCTTGTAATCCGCCGCCGGAAACGAATCCACCGACACGCGCGCTCCCATAAACGCCAACAGCTTTGCCATCGTGATGATGTCGCGCACGCGCGGCATGTTGTGCAGCGTCACCGCCTCCGCTGTCAGCAGCGAAGCCGCCATCGCTGGCAACGCCGAATTTTTCGCTCCGCTGATCGCCACTGTCCCGTGTAGCGGCTTCCCGCCCTTGATCACAAACTTATCCATTGCGCCGCGTTTTCCCCGTTTCTCCCAAAGCCAGCCTCAAATTTCCATCCGCTTTCGAAAGTAGTTTCTTTGCTTCCGCCGCGCCTACTCCGCGCTTCAACATGATCAGTCCAACGCGCATGTTGTGTCTCGATGCACGCAATGCGTGTTCCGCCGAAGACAAGCTTCTTCCCGACGCTGCCTGCAAGATTCGCACCGCGCGCCCTTCCAGCTTCTTGTTCGTCAGCACCGCGTCAATCATCAAGTTTTCATACGCGTGTCCCAACTTCACCATCGAAGCTGTACTTAGCATGTTCAGGACCATCTTCTGCGCTGTCCCTGCCTTCAAGCGCGTCGATCCCGTCAAGACTTCCGGCCCAACCTCTGGCGCAATAAAAATCTTCGCCAGCTTCATCAGCGGCCCCACTCTGTTCGCCGCCACGCCAATCGTCGTCGCTCGCAATTTTTTCGCGTACCGCAGCGCTCCGAGTACATACGGCGTTGTCGCGCTCGCCGCCACTCCCACCACGACGTCCTTCCGTGAAAGTTTCGCGCGCCGCAAGTCCCTCTTCGCGTTTCGCACGGAATCTTCCGCGCCCTCCACTGCGTTCGTAATCGCGCGTCGCCCGCCCGCAATCAATGCCTGCACCGTTCTGCGTGAAACGCCGAATGTCGGCGGGCACTCCGCTGCATCCAGAATTACCAGCCTCCCGCTCGATCCTGCGCCCACGTAAATCAGCCGCCCCCCGTTGCGCAAGCACCGCACGATTTCATCCACCGCCCGCGCGATCGCCGGAACTTCACGCGCCACAGCCGGCGCAATTTGTTTGTCTTCGCGATTCATCAGCCGGATCAATTCCAGCGATGACATCCGGTCTAGATTCTTGGAAGCTGGATTCCGCCGTTCCGTCTGGCGGAATTCCTTCGCAGGCAGGATCATCCTTTTATTATATCCGCCGACGAGCCACGTTCCCTCCTCTCTTCGGGTGCCCCACGTTCGTTCTTTGAACCTGGGTCCTTGGATTGAATCTAGCTTTGCTGTAGGGGCCGTCTTCCGAGCCGGCCCGCCAGCGTCCCATTCTGCGCCATCACATTTCTAGGCACACCGGAACCCGTTATAGGAAATCGCATTCGCCCGAATCGGCTATGCTAGGAAAGCACCAGCAGCGCGACAAGAGTCGCGTCAATTTCCGGACACGCTCAAAATGGAAGTCCTAAAACGCCTTTTCGAGGAATATTTTCACGAGCCGCCGCAGTGCATCGTACCGCTGCAGGGTGAACTCGGCGGCTCCGGGCGCAAAATTATCCGTTTGAGTGCATCACACCACACCGCCATCGGCATCCTCTATGGCGTGCGCGAAGAAAACACCGCGTTCCTCGAATTTTCCCGCCATTTCCGCCGTCACGGCTTGCCTGTTCCGGAAATCTATGCGGAAAGTCTCAGGGAAGGCGCCTACCTCGAAGAAGATCTCGGCGACACGACTCTCTTTGAATTTCTCTCCAAGAATCGTTCCGGCACCATCATTGCGCCTGAGGTCGCCATCGCTTATCGCAAGGTCGTTGAAATTCTTCCGCGCTTTCAAATCGAAGCGGGCCGTGACCTTGATTACGGAGTCTGCTACCCGCGCGGCAGCTTTGACCGTCAGTCCATCGTCTGGGATCTGAACTATTTCAAATATTATTTCCTGCGCCTCGCGGGGATTTCCTTCAACGAACAATTGCTCGAAGACGATTTCGAACGCCTTACCGAATTTCTTCTCAGCGCCGATCGCAACTATTTTCTCTATCGCGACTTTCAGTCCCGCAACATCATGCTTCCCGGCGGTAAACTCTATTTCCTCGATTATCAGGGTGGGCGCAAAGGCGCGCTGCAATACGACCTCGCCTCGCTGCTCTTCGACGCAAAAGCCGACTTAACTCCCGATCTTCGCCTGCAACTCCTCGATCACTATCTCGATTCCGTCACCGACTACGCCGAAATCGATCGCGAAACTTTCTTGAAGTACTACTACGCCCACGTCTACGTCCGCATCTTGCAAGCCCTCGGTGCTTACGGTTTCCGCGGTTTCTACGAACGCAGGCCTCATTTCCTGCAAAGCGTTCCCTACGCACTCAAAAATCTCCGCTGGCTCTTGCATAACGTCGAACTGCCAATTCAGGTCCCGACTTTGACGGCCGCTTTCGAAAGCATGCTTGGCTCCGAAAAGCTCCTCAGCATCGCCAACGAAGCGGACAACCTCGTCGTTCGAATTCGTAGTTTCTCTTTTCATCGTGAACTACCCAAAGATGATAGCGGCAATGGCGGCGGCTTCATTTTTGACGGCCGCAGCCTTCCAAATCCTGGCCGCGAGGAAAAATTCAAGGAGCTTACGGGCAAGGACACTCCTGTTATCGAATATCTGTGTCAGCAGGAAAGCGTTCATCAGTTTCTCGCTTCCGTTTACACGCTCGTTGACGCCAGCGTCGCCAACTATCAATCCCGCGGCTTCAAAAGCTTGATGGTCTCTTTCGGCTGCACCGGCGGCCAGCACCGTTCTGTTTTTCTCGCCGAACAACTCGCCAAACATCTGCGCAGCCGCAACGGCCTCGAAGTCGACCTCCGCCACATCGAACTCGAGAAAATGGGCAAATAAATGGACGCGTCGTTTTTCCGGCCATGAAAGCCATGATCCTTGCCGCCGGTTTACCCCGAGCGCTCTTCGCGAGGGGCCCATTCGGAGTTCGGCCGTGAAGGCCATGATTTTGGCCGCGGGTTTGGGCACCCGCCTCCGCCCCCTCACCAACGACCGCCCCAAAGCCCTTGTTGAAATCAATGGCCGCACGCTTCTCGAAATCACCGTAGAACGCCTCAAGAAATTTGGCGTCAACGAAATCATCGTCAACGTCCACCATCACGCCGAAAAAATCATTACGTTCCTCAAATCGAAAAACAATTTCGGCATTCGAATGGAAATCTCCCGCGAAGACGATTTGCTTCTCGACACCGGCGGCGGCCTCAAGAAAGCTGCCTGGTTTTTCCAGAAAGGGAATTCTAACGAGCCATTCCTTCTTCACAACGTCGATGTCCTCAGCACTATTGATCTGCGCCAAATGCTCGAATCGCACGAAAAAGGTTCCGCCCTCGTCACCCTCGCCATCCAGCAACGCCAATCTTCCCGCCAACTCCTCTTCGACGAAAACAATCTCCTCATCGGCCGCCGCGTCAACAACGTCGACACGTTTGTCCCCAACCCGATCTCTCAACTAAGCGATTGTCATTCCGAGCGAAGCGAGGAATCTGCTTTTTCTTCAAACTCGCCACTCGCCACTCGCCACTCGCCACTTCCTCTCGCCTTCTCCGGCATCCACGTCATCTCTCCCCGCCTTCTCCCCCTCATCACCGAAACTGGCGCCTTCTCCATCGTCGATACCTACCTCCGCCTCGCCAAATCCGGCGAAAAAATCCTCGCCTTCCGCGCCGACCAATTCTATTGGCGCGACCTCGGCCGGCTCGAAGACTTGGCGCAGGCATCCGCCGATTTGAAGAACAAAGAGTGACCTAGGCAAAAGTTAGGTTCTAATGTCCG
>JACXTT010015128.1_pt1 | contig 10030 bp, 13 predicted proteins | sample 9270951 | NCBI WGS metagenome assembly JACXTT01 (sample SAMN15532306, study PRJNA645909) | rock metagenome | isolation source: weathered quartz diorite | place: Puerto Rico | collected 2017-06-21
CCTCGGCTTTAAATTCATCCGAAAATTGTCTGCCTCTGCTCATCTTTGACCCCCTTAGTTAACCAGAAATTATATCTCTGATTTGGCTTTTAGTGGTCTAGATTTTTGGGTCCATTATAATCCTCCTCGGACATTTCACCCCAATCGCCTAAAACATGCCTTCCCAAAGATTCTTTTACAAACTTTGCGAAGCGTATATCTTTAGCGATGGACTCATTAACTGACCGCGTCCAAAACAAATGCCCCAATCTAAATTTTGCTTGAATTATATTCATAGGTTTTCTCCATCTTGGATACCATGTTTAACTTACCTCACCTTAACGCACCATACCGCGAATTTGCTATTTCAAATTAATCTGGAGACAATCTCTCTCCCCCACGATCGCAGAAAAAATAATAATCACTTTTTTTAAGATCAGCTTTAAAGAGAGTATTATAAGCCGTCGTACCACTTACCTCTTCGGGTTTGACGCAATTCCGACAAACAAGCTCACCTTTGAGGAAATAAGCCAAAATTTCTATATCTTTAACTTTAACCATTTCAATCACCTCCTTTTTTTGTATTTTAAATTTCATTGCCTTGTGAGGGCGAGTCACATCTCACCTCTTTTCGATTTAATGTTAATAAAATTCCATTGAACTTCCTCAACCACCAATCTGATTGGGACGTTTGGGACGGCACTTTGACGGTCGGTTGAATTTTTCAAAACAGAGTAGACCCACCAATCAACTACCCCATAGTCCCCTTAACATCTGTCCCAAGTGTCCCAAAAATGTTGCTTTCTATTACCTCCGGAGCATTAACGGTCGTCTTTTTAGAAGGCTTTATGACTATTTTGGCCGCACTTATGTGATCCTTTTTGCCTACGAGTTCAAAAATTTTCTGTCTATGAGAACGTCCCTGGTCCCCGGGGTGCATTACGCATCCGAATCGTCCATCAGCGGCTATAAAAAGATGGTTTCCTTTGTTATCACGCCCTTCTTGAGCGCATGCAGGGCAACGGGCAATCATCGCATTTCCCTGAAGTTTCAATTTCTGAAGTTTGCTCGTATCTAAACCCAAGTTTCGTTTCTCCTGTTTTTAAACCGGACTTTTCGAAATCCCCTCGCCCACTTATCATCCCTGCGGATGGAATTTGATTTACATGTATGAAAGAATTCAAGCATTAGTGACTCAATTTCCCTTTGAATAACTGTGACTGGTTTCGCATGCCAACCTTTGGTAGGACAATATTCAGCATATGCCTCAATAAGTTCCTGAACCGAAAGATCACTTAAATCGTTCGCCTCGACGCAATCAATAAGAAAATGCCGGAGAGAGTCGCTTTCTGCCAACAGCGCGTCAACAATGGTTTCCTGTCTTTTGCCCAATTGGATATCGCCATGTTGATGGATATCCTCAAGTGACATTGCAAGCCCTTTTAGAGCCCAGTTAAGAATTCCGCTTCCCTCTTCACGAATTAACAGATCTGAAAAGTTAGGAATCTTTTTAACTGGAGGGGGCGCCTCAAATCGCACAATCAGTAATCTTCTTTTCCAAGCCCCAAGATCGCCATCAAGTTTCACTTGCAATCGCGAATTCGAGGTGATAATGATGCAATATTTGCCCCGTAATTGAAAACTTGCCGTGCCACACTTTTGCTCGGCGTCATAAAGATCCCCGCCAACCAATCCCTTAATAACGTATCCGCCCTTTTGCCACAAAAAATTTCCTGGCACATCTATCCCAATAAGCAAAGTTTTTTTAAGATACCGATATAATTCAAATCGTTCGTCCAGATGTTTTGTGCGAAGTTCAGTAACGTTATTCAATCCAACAAGTTTTTGAAGAATGTCGGATATTGTGGTTTTACCTTTACCAGCACCACCATCTAAAATAAGGAAACGCTGTACCAAATTGTTACCCAAAAGACATAGCCCAGCATATTTTTGAATTACAATAGCGTCTTCTTCATGGGTGGACGGATTTAATAGTTCGCCTAAGAACCGATCGCACCTGGCAGACGGGTCATAATTAATTGGCGACTGATTACGAGAATAATAGGAAGGAGAAAATTTTGTAAAATCGGCTTCACCTGTGTCCCGAAAGACTATTACACCGTTTCCAAGGTGGACAATATTCTGATTCTTAACAAATGCGTCCCTTTTTTCGGCAATTCCCTTGAGCTGAGAGGTTATATTTTGTAAAGTCGCATTTTTCCTCAGACGTTCAAGCGATGGGAGATCGGCCGACCGAGAGAACTGCAAGAGATTATTTGAGATTTCCTTTTTTATAATGTTCTCTGTAACTTCAAGAAACAAACCACTTACTTCTTGATATCGATAGAAGGCCTTTTCGATAGGTTCATAAAGCTCGATGTGTTGTTCAAAGTGGTGGGCTGCCCAATAAGACTCATTGAGAGAACTAACTTCATCAAAACGATTCTTGTAATATGGCAACCCGAACTCGTCTACAAGCTCGCTAGAAACACTCCCATCAACTGCTTTACATGCAGATTCATGTATCTGCCACAAGGGGGAATTTTCTATTATTTGATCAAATTCTTCCTTAGTTCCTCCAGCGTCTTTCCAATCATTAAAATCTTTGACTATAACCCCATTACGATCTGGCATTTCTACAACCTTTATGACAGGAACGCCAATCCCCGCAATTTGCCCGGCGGCAAATTCAGCCCCATCTCTTCCTGGGACATCCTTATCAGCAATGATAACCACACTTTTGCATCCCTTAAAATTTTCGGTGTAATGGTTTTGCCATTTACCCGCTCCCATTGGGGATGTAGTTACGGTATACCCTAAAGCAGAAAGGGCATCTGCATCTTTCTCCCCCTCGACAATAAAAATCATTTCGCCACGGTCTATTCCCTTCATAATAGAATCTAGTCGATACAGAGTTGTTTCGCATTTTTCTAAACGGATGGCATGTTTAGAGGGGGGCTTACTTGGGTTGTCCGACAAGCTCTCTACCATATAATAATCACCCCCCGCTTTTCGACGCTCATACCATCCCGCCTTCAATCCCCACGCAAAATTTTTTTCGTTAACAGGTCGTCTTTGACTAAAACTTTTGGGTTTGTATCGGACAACCTGGTAAAGCAAGACGCCATTCTCATCACAGTAATCGTAAATTTTTTCGATTGTTCTTTTTTGTCCTTTGAGTCTCTCAAACGATTCCTGAATTTTGATCATTTTGTCCCCCGAGATTTCCTTGTTATTAATTAAAGTATGTTTTGCAGGTGCCTTTGGTTCTTGGTCGTTGGAAGCTTTTACAACGATGCCATTCATTTCAAAAATTTCGTCAACCAGTTTTTCTTCAACCAATTTCACTTGATTGAGAAACGGAAGTGGATTCAAAATTTTCTTAAAGTCTTGACCCATAAAATATGAAATGCCCGAATTTTCAAAAGGATCGTAATGTTTGAGGTCTAACCCCAATGGAAGTTTGATTAAATTTTTTGCGTCGTTTTGTTGAGGGAAAATTATCGTTTTGGGGGGCATTTCTGCTTCAATCAACATAAACTTCATTAACGCTCTGGCCTTTGCCACGTTAATGGGTTTGCGAAATAAAACCCATATATTCAAACCCTTTCCTCCCGGTTCTTCCAGGATTCCTCCTATATCAAAGTGTTCAAGTCTATTTATAAAATTTCTCGCCAAGTTAAAATCTTTATTACCAACATCAATGGCCGCAAACTGAACTATGCTGTTTGTTTTAACGACGTAAACGCTGAGAGGAACCCCCTTTCTTATGTGCTCCAATACCGTCTCATCTGTTAACTCTCCATCAACATGGTGAAATGCGCCATTCTCATCCTGCACGGCGTATGCACCCTCTCTTCCCGAAAAAAGCTTGAGCATCAGCTTAGCAAGTTGGCCATAATCTTCACTTGTCATTTTTTGTGTCTGATCAAATTTCATAGTTCTAGAATTTGTATATAATTAACCCGCATAAAATAAAAAACCGACCCCCTGTGAAGCCATCACTTCATCACATGAGGTCGGCAAAATATGTGCCAAACCAAAAACACAAAAATCTAATTATTTAATTAAAACAACCCACTCCAACACCCATCACCTAGTTTTTTCTTTTATTTTCCTCCTTTGGCTTCTGAAGGCAACGGCCATCCAAGTGATTCTTTTGGTATTCTGCCTTCTCTTATATATTGAAATAAAAGACGTAAATAAAACTCACTTCCTTTATCAGCGCCACTCATTTTTTTCAACCACTTAAGATACAAAATTTCTTTCCCATTAAATAAATAAACATTCATACCGAATTTAGCACTCCATACTTTTTCTTTAGGAAATAATTTATTTCTGATCCACCGCTTCAATGTTGATGATGCTATCCCAACTTCTTTTGCTGCTTGATGCACGCTTAATTTTATCTCCACAACATACTCCAAATATTAAACCATGCCATAATAAAAACCTACTCAAAGTATAGACTATGCCTGATATACTGTCAAGAGGATTTTTTATCTATGTCATTTACGAATTAAAAGTGGACACCTAAAAGTAGGCCATACTTGGAAGAAAAAGGAGATTCCAAGATGGCTATACACATCCACACAAAATTTACCAATGAACAAATTAAAGAGCTTTTACAAAAATATCTCAACAAAGAGGTTGAACGAAAATACATTCAAGAAATTTTAGGCATCGGCAAATCCAGATTCTTTGAGATTATTCAAAGCTATCGCAATAATCCCAAAGACTTCTCCGTCGAGTATCAGCGCTCAGGCAAAACGCGTTCCATCGCGCCTGAAATTAAAGCCAACATCATCAAAGAGCTCTCCATTGACAAAAAAGCTATTCAAAACAAAGACATTCCACTTTACAAATATAATTACAGTTACATCCAAAAGCGTTTAGCCAAAAAATATTCTCAGTCTGTAGCCTTATCAACCGTTATTCAACACGCCAAAGTTAATTGATTTTATCTTGCTAAACGCCCTAAACCTAAAGCTCATGATCGAGAAGTCCTCACAACCTACCCCGGTCAACTTATCCAACATGATGCTTCCTATCACCTTTGGGCTCCGGATTCAGGAGTCAAATGGGCCCTCATTACTTCTTTAGATGACTACTACAATGTTAAATTAATATTTAATAGTTTCATAAATTCCATTGAATTTCTCGCGAGCTTTGCTCTTTGTAAAATGCCAGGTGATTTTGGTTCCAAGTCGATTGCGTTTGGCCGACCATGCCATAACTTCTTTGGCTAAGATGCGCCTCTGGTCAATGCGTCGATCAAGACATTGTTTTGATAATGCCGATAATTCAATCTCAGCCATATTAAGCCAACTGGCCTTCTTGGGCGTATAAACCATCTCAAAACGCTGGGATAGGGCAAAGGCTTCGGGCGCATCAAAGACTTCATAGAAGGAAGATGGGTTATGTGTGTTAAGATTGTCCTGAACCAAAATAATCTTTTCGGCGTCCACATAACGCGATGCTAAAAATTTTATAAATTCAGCGTAATCTTTCTTTGTTTTTTGTTCGGTGACTTTAACGATACGTTGTCCGGCCAGGGGTTCAACGGCCATAAGCACAACACATGTTCCATTGCGCTTATAATGATAATCTTGACGTTCAACCCGCCCTGGCTTCATGGGGATCGGCATTAGAATATTCCCCAACAGTTGACAGGGGCGTTCGTCAAAACAGATAACTGGTCGTCGATGATCATAAGGCTTCTCATAAGTATCCAGGACTTGTTCCATCCGCCACAGATATTCGGACGTGATGATTCCAATGCACCATTGTTTCTTTAAGTGAGGCTTGAGTTCGTTTTTTTAAAAATATTGTGCACACTCACATGCGAAATGCTCTCAACAATATCCAACTCTATGACACGATCTGCCAACAAACGCAAGCTCCATTTGGCATGGCCTTCGGGTGGCCTGCTGCACGCAATGGCCGTAATCTTCGCCATGTCTTTACCTTTGAATTTCGGAGGTTGTCCTGATCGCGCCTCTTCGCTGATCGCGCGTTCTAATCCTCCTTGGGAATAACGCCGTCTAATATTGAATATGGTTGCCAAGCATACATTTAACGCGTCAGATATCTCTTGGTCCGTTTTACCCTTATCGGCCAATAAAAGAACTCGGCACCGTGTGATTTTGCGCGCCTTATCTTCACCTGATTCAACGATCTTCTGCAAATACTCACGGGCATGCTTTTTTAATTTAACGCAATGGCATTTCTGGCTCATGGGTTATCTCCTTTCGGAAGATAATACCATGAAAATTATAGACTAGTAACAACTAACTTAACAATGTACTACAGTCGCTTTATGCTTTACGCTCAATTGGTGGAACATGAATCATCCTGGGCTCATATCCAGGCTTTACAATCCGTTGTTGTCAAATACGGAACCCCTTTGGCTTACTATACAGACTGTCATTCCATCTTTCGTTACGTCAGAGGCCGAGACCAAAGACACATGAGTTTTGAGCGATTTACCGACGACGTTGACCCCCAATGGAAGATGGTTGTCAAAGATTGCAAAATTAAACCCATCTACGCCTTATCTCCCCAAGCCAAAGGCAAAGTCGAACGCCCTTATGGATGGCTCCAAGATCATCTCATTCGCACCTGTTTAAGAGAAAATGTCAAAGACATTAACCACGCTCAGCGTCTCCTTAATTATGAACGTGATCGCTACAATTACAAACAACTTCACTCTACAACCAAAGAAATCCCTTCTCAGAGATTTAATTCCGCTTTAGAGGCCAAAAAATCTTTATTCCGTTCTTGGAGCATTCCTGCCCCTTTTGTCAGCCTGCGCGACATCTTCGCCTTACGCACCAAACGCTTCGTGGACAACTACCATTCTGTTACCATTAGAAACTTAACCGTCAAACTCCCTAGTGTTGAACCCACTTATCCCGTCGACATTCGCGTTTACATCCTTGATCAAGACTTCTACGAACTTCGATTCTGGTACAACGCTAAACTCATCAAGGTCGAACGTCTCAAAATTAAGGACTTTTTACCTGTCCACTTTTAAATCGTAAACTGTCCACTTTTAAAAAGTTGGTAACAGAGGATTTTTTATCTAAACAATTTTCACTTCTTTTCATAACATTATCGTCGGACATGTAGGTTTTTATGTGTCCGTTCCCTAAAATTTTTTTGGCCTGATTAAAAATTCTCTCCGAAATTATTGGTTCATGGGTATTTTTCTTCACGACCCATTTCTCAATTGGTTTAAGGCGCCCCAAGCGTGCATTCCTTTTGTTCCATATAGTGTGACCTGCATACGCTCCATTTTGTAAAATTCTAATAACCTTTTTTTGAGAAAATTTTTTACCATAGGATGTCACAAAATTTCTCTTATTTAAATATTCCGCAATTTTTGTTAAATTATTATTTTTAAGAAATTGCCTAAAAATTATCTGAACAATCGGTGCGGTTACTGGGTCAACCTGCAATTTTCCATTAATTATTTTAAACCCAATTGGAGGTTTTCCGCCTAAGTGAATCTGCGAGACCTTTGATAACATTGTAGCCAAAGTGCGCTCGGCCGCAGCAGACGCCTCAAACTCAGCCAGTACTCCAACCATATTTAGGAAGGCACGACCGCTGGCAGTGCTCCCATCAACCTGTTCCATTATTGATACTAATGCCACTCCTTTATTGGTTAAATCATGTTCTAATTCAAGTAGATTTCTAAGGTTTCTAAAAATTCTATCGAGCCGCCAAACCAAAAGTACCTTTGTATCTTTGTTGATTTCCAAATCAATAAAAAGTTTTTTTAATTGGGGCCTTTTCCGTACTGGCAACGACCCCGAAAAACCGGCGTCACGATAAAGCCCCACTAAACACCCATCACCCTTCCTCTTTATATAATCTCTACAAGCCAACTCCTGAGCTTCTAAACTAAATCCTTCTTGAGACTGCTCAATTGTGCTTACTCTACCGTAAAAGATATATCTGGTCATCGGTCTTCCTTTCTGTTAGAGGACACAAAAGACGTTGAAGACAGAGTTCTGAAACACACTTGTCCATCCATCACCAACGAAAATCATCGGTGGGTAGTATGCTTGTGGTGTGTGCCTTAAGCGTCCTTTGCGTCCTTCACCATTGATATGGTTTATTTTCTAAATAGCCACCTCTTTTTTCGGAATCATTGCCCCACAGAAAATTCCACCACACCGCTTTTCTTGTGTCAATATTTTCGCGTTTCTAATCAAGAAAAATGCAGCAAAATTCCAATTAATCCATTCGGGAATTTCTTGTTACGGTGAGGTTACGCGGGGAGTATCGGTTGGAATTCTTTGTGTTATTAATTTTGGGGAACTGATCGGTATTTTCACCGAAAAAATCTTGCTTTTCTTCTTTGCTTAAAAATGAGCTCTGCAATTTCAGGCGCTAACTCAGTTGCTCTTCTTAAATCGTCCACAGCCCTATTATATAGATGTAGCTTGAAATATGAATATCCACGACCAAGATAAGCGCCAAATTCGTTAGGATTAACTTCTATCGCACCGTTGAATTTAAAGATGGCGCTCTTGTATAATCCGGCCTTCATCAATCTTCGTCCACTCTTTAAAAGACTTCTATATAAACCAATAGACACTATCCACTCAATTTTCTAACCATCTGTTCAAATTTTAAATCCTCTAATAATATTTCCGCTGATCTCTCAAAAGTAAGCCCACCTTCACAGTTCCTCCCATCGAGATACCATTCCAAGAATTTTATTGCCCTAACGGGGTCTTTGTTAGCATACCAAACGCCTATTTTATATAATTCAACTGGGCCCCCAGGAAGCGGCAATATATTTATTTCTTTATAGATTTCCATCGTCAATTCATATTCTCTGATCGCTTCCTTAACCCGACCTCGGTATTTCAAAATGCACAAATCTCTCGTCGTCATCTAATTGCCAATAATATCGGAGGGCTTCCTCATACATCTGCAAACTCCAATATATATTTACGTGTTCATGCAAATCTATACTATTGAGTATTTTTACCATTGGGGTCATTCAAATTAATATTAATCAAACCTAATCTCCGACGGTTTTGCGACCTTTTGAATCGATAGCGACCTGTCAGTTAAAATTATTATTTTATATCCGTCTGGCGATATGTATCTCCATCCAGTAACCAGATCTTCGTTTTTCGTTTCACTAAATTGTTCCATTCCCCGTATTTTGTAGCCGTCCGCAAACCTTTTTGCGAATTCCTCCCCAGGAAGACCAGCACTATTAAATAACCTATCAACCACAGCCGCTGGCAACACTATAGTATTTACCGCTTTTTTATCGTCGGCATAAACTAAGTAGTTCATTTGCTCAGCCAAAGCATCAGAAGCAAAAATTACAAAGCCACCATCATCCGGTTTAGGACCAACTTCCGTTATTTCAATACCGGAATTCTCCCCAAGCTTATCCTTAAGAACCTTAAATGCATCGTCTATATTCATCCCCAAATACAAATCCTTAATCTTTAAAATTTTTCCATCCTTTATCCCTTGGTCTAATACTTTTTGTTCCTTCTGCCAAAACATTGTTAACTCTTCTTCCTTTTTACTATCTTTTATTGCATTTGTGACTTCACTATTCGGCTCAGCACCAATGTTACTTTGAGTACTACTTAAAGGTTTTTGCCCTTCAGAAGACGAGGATGCTTTTTGGTTGTTTGCATTCTTTGATGCTGCATCCAAAAATCCCCCCAATATACCAAGTCCAGTTTGAATACCCTGCTGAACTGCCGCATTATCACCAGCATAAATATTTTTAAATCCCAAAACCAGAAAAAACAATAAACTAATTAAAATTAACCTTTTCATACCCTTCCTCCCAATTTATATCCCACCCCTTTTTATCCCAAATTTCTATTCTTTTGGCCAACACTACGACGACGATTTCCTTTGTTATCATGGCATAATCTCTTAAGCTTTCGGAAATAGGTATCCTCTCATAATTGTTCGCCCTAAACTGAAATGCCTCCCCCCCAGAAAAAAACAATTTTCCGGTTTACTTTCTTTACCCTTTATCTATAACTGTCCCCAAAAA
>JACXTT010015129.1_pt1 | contig 10030 bp, 3 predicted proteins | sample 9270951 | NCBI WGS metagenome assembly JACXTT01 (sample SAMN15532306, study PRJNA645909) | rock metagenome | isolation source: weathered quartz diorite | place: Puerto Rico | collected 2017-06-21
CGAGAATGGAAACCTGCCGACATTCCCACTGATGACACTGTGCTCGATTGTCGGATGGTCTTTTGGGAAGGCCGGCCATGTATGGTCTGGGTCCAATGGCGCCCGGGCGTTTTCGATAATGCGGGTCAACTGCAAAGCCTGCATGAGCTGGAAGTCATGGTGGCGTTCATCGCGCTGGACGACAGTTGGTCGCCCCCCATCCGCTTGCATCTGCTGCAGACGGACAAGGACGTATCGAAGGGGTGCCGGTTGGTCGCGGTGATTTTGCGCGACGAGATCGATACCTCGTATCCCAAGGGCAGACTGGCGGTACATGTGACCAATGCCCAGCCCAAAGTCGGTACATCGTCAGCGCTGTCTGTCGCAATCTACGAAACCCGTGACTCGCTGTTTCGCAAAGTGAAGGACGAAACGGCGGTCATGGATTATCTGGCCAACCACTTGTTTGTCGAGCGCCGCACGCTTCAGCAAAAAATGCGGCCGCAGTTGTTTCCGGCGGTTGACAGCCGGGTCACCATGGCCGGCACGCTGGTCGAGTACCTGGGGATCAAGGCTTACATCGTGCGTAACAGCTCTTCTGAGCACTCACTCTGGGTTCAGGGGTATTGTGCTCATGTCTCACGGGGTGTTGGCACCGGGATAGATTTCACGCTGGCCGTCAAGTCTTCCACCGGTAGCGATCCTCAGCCATTTACTGACAAGTACCCGTCCTCTGGCGGATGGGCAACGAAATGGCAGGAAATCAAGCGGTCGGCGTTCAACAGCACCACGATTACCGTGACGTTGACAGGTGCCGCAAACTACGGTGAGCGAACCCTCGTCCTGACGGTCCCCGCCACGCTCGGCGATCATGGGCCATTGCCGTACATCCATGACACCGATGCGCAGGGCGCCCAGTTTCTGGCCTTCAACCAACCGTCCAATGTTCTCCAGCTGAAATACGTTCGGCTCAATACATTGATCGGTCACGAACTGGTGTTGCGCTCCAGTGTATCGATCGGAGCGTTGCTGGACTGGGCGACACAGTTTCCGAAGGAGCCACCTCTGCCTGAAAACCAGAACGAGCCGAACGGGCCGTTCGATGGCGCTAATGGTCTGTTTTTCTGGGAGCTGTTTTTTCACTTGCCCCACCTGATTGCCGCCCGGCTACGTGACGAGAATCGTTTTGAAGCGGCCCAGCGCTGGCTGCATTTCATATTCGAGCCGCAGGCGCCTGCCAAACCGGCGGATGGCGACATTCCGGCAAGACCGCAATACTGGCGTTCCCGGCCTTTGGACGTGAAAAAGCCCAATTTCGCCTATGAAGTCTTCGCACCGGGGGATCCGGATGCCATTGCCTATTCATCGCCCTGGCATTACCAGGCCGTAATTTTCCTCGACTACGTGAACAACCTCATCGCCTGGGGTGACTGGCTCTATCGTCAGATGACGCGAGACAGCCTGACGGCCGCCAAACTGCAGTATGTCCGGGCCCGATCGCTGATGGGGGCCAGGCCGGATACCCGTAGCGTCAATCGCTGGGTTGCAAAAGAACTCGGTGAGCTTGTGGGAGAGATGCAGACCCGATCGGCTCTCGCGGATTTTGAAAAGACACTGCTGCTGCAGGAGGAGGGTTTGCCGGTCAGGGCTGCACGTACTCAGCATTTGGGTGTCTACGGCACGTCTTCTTTCAAGATCCCGGTCAGTCCGCGTTTGCTGACGTTCTTTGACCTGCCTGATCAGCGTATCGACAATATTCGTCATGGTCGGACAATCGACGGCAAGCTTGCATCCATTCCTCTTTTTACCGCCATGGATCCAGGTGAGTTGTTGAGCCGCCTGGCCGCCGGTAATGCGGGGCCGGTGCGACCGATGGGTGGGCAGTTGCGGGTGGCGGCCTATCGCTGGAACGTACTGTTCGATGCAGCGTTGCAGATGGTGCAGCACTTGCAGGAGCTGGGGAACGAAGTACAGCGTCTGCTTGAACATCAGGATCGTGTCCAGCAAGAGACGTTGCAGCAACGCCATTTGACCGAGCTTGGCGAATTCGCTCGTCGGGCACAGGAAGAATCCATTGCACGTGAGGTCGAGAGCCTGACGGCGCTGCAGCACAGCAAAACCATGGCCGAAGAGCGTGAGCTGCATTACGCCGATCTGTACGACAAACACATTTCTCCAGACGAGTTCAAAGTCATGGAGCATGTTGAAGCTGCTTCGGGCTTCGTTTCTCTGGCCACCGGCTTTCAACTGGGGGCGGCAGTCATCCATGCGTTCCCCAACATTTTCGGATTGGCCAATGGCGGTCATCAGCCAGGTCACCTGGTAAGCGCCGTGGGGTTTGGTTTCCAGATCGCTGCCGACGTGCAGCGCGCCAGTGCCGACAAGACGGCTACCTCCGAAAGCTATCGTCGCCGCCGAGAAGAATGGCGGTTGCTGCGTAATCAGGCCACTACCGAAAAGAACGCCATCAGTGCCCAGATTGCGGGCCAGGAACGGGCCATCAATGCAGCGAGGATCAATCTGGAACACACCCTGGCTGTGAATAGCCAGGCGCTCAAACTGTTCGAGTTCCTGCAGACCCGGGCGACCAATCTGGAGCTTTACCAGTGGTTGATGGGGCAACTGCAGACCTTGCACTTTCAGGCGTATGACGCCGCTGTTGCTCTGTGTCTGAGCGCCCAGACGGCCTTGCGGGCGGAAACCTGTGAGTTCGAGGCCTATCAACTGGACACCGATGTCTGGCGCGACCAGCGGCGCGGCTTGACGGCTGGCCCGACATTGCAGGCCGGTCTGTTGCGAATGCGGTCGGAATATTTGCAACGCCGGGAGCGACGCCAGGAGATCGTCAAGACCGTATCGCTGCAACAGCTGTTCAATGATCCGGCAACCCGGCCAAAGGGTTTTGACAACTGGACTGATGCGCTGGAGCACTTGCTGGCAACGGGCGTACTGGATTTCGAGCTGATTCAGCTGCTGTTCGACCGTGACTACCACGATCACTACTGTCGCCAGATTTCTCGCGTTGAAGTCAGTCTGCCGGTGCTCACCGGGCCCTTCGAAAATGTGGTCGCGAATCTGATACAGGTCGGTAGCTATATCGCCACAAAACCGTCGAACGAGTCTTTGGAATATCTGCACTCCGGTGAGGGCGTTGCGCCGGTCGATGTGCTGATCAATCTGAGCAGCGGGCAGCAGGTTTCCCTGTCCTCCGGTCTGGACGACATGGGCATTGTCTCTCTCAGAGCTGACGAAGGCATGACGCTGCCGTTTGAAAACACCGGAGCCGTGTCGCGCTGGCGGATCGTGTTTCCCTGGCATGTGAAGCAACAGCCGATGCTGTTTTCGCTGACCGATATCGTGATCAAGGTGTTTTACACCGCCAAGGTCGGGGATCTGGCTTTTTCCAGAAAGGTACAGGAACTGGTGAACGAGGCTGAGCGCAAGGTCGAGGCCAAGGGAGCGCAATCATGAGCGAAAGAGACATCGACACGGATCACAACTTCGTGATGAACGGCGACATGACTGAGGGCTATGAGAACTGGGACGTTGTGGCCAATGCGAACGGTGTCGGTATCCGGGACGATAGATGGGGCGACACCATCGTATCGATCATGACACTGACTAACCGAGCGGCGGTTCGGCAAAGGATGATCGTGCCGATCGGACAGCAGGCGGAGGCTCGTTATAGCCTGCGTTTTCTTTACGAGAACACCTATTCGTCATCGCCCGGGCTAGTGGTGGTCAATAAAAGGGGCAGTGACGAAAAGCTTGAAATCGAATTGCCGGCGAAGACAGGGGGGCAGGATGCCGATCCTTTGGCGGTTGATCTGACCGAGATGCGCAAGGATTTGCCGGACAGCCTGGGTTTACAAGCAGGTGATGAGCTGGAAATCAATATGAGCAGCCCGGCAAGGGCTGTGGGCGAACCCGTCTCTGTGGAAATTCGTCTGACAGGACTAAAGCTAAATCTGAATCTTCCGATGCTGGCGTTGGAGGCCGTCATCAATGATGGCAAACGCTTCGATGCAGGAAACGTATTGCCGATCTGCCTGGGCGCTACCGGGGATCAACGTCACAGGGTTTCGTTTGCGGTTGATTCGCAGAGTGTCTGGAAAAACCTCGAGGCCAGCCTGTGGTTTGAGGACAACCCGCAGGAGGCCATTACCGCCGAGCCCGAGTTGGGAAAATCCCAGCTCATCGGTCTGGATTGGCTGCTGGATTGTCCAGAGCCGTCAGGCAAAGAACCTTATGAACTGAAGGCGAAGATTTACAGCAAATACTCGGCGCCACCGTATCCGCTGTCGGTTTCCTGGAGGCATCATCGTTTGGAGCTGCACGTGCTCAAACAGGCCGAGACGTACCCGGTCATCGAGTACAACCAGTCGGTGGAGCTGCAGGTTCAGGTCAGGTCCTTCTATACCCACGCACCGGTAGCGAGTGAGGTGGTCTGGCGGCTTGAGGGTAAGGCGGGGATGGTTCTGCACCGGGCATCCACCGATGCTCAAGGTCGTGCGACGTACCAGTACACGCCAACCGATGAGGGGGTGAGCAGGGTTACCGCCTCGGTTGCCAGCCTTTTGTCCGACGATGGCGAAGCGACGCATACCTTCGAGGTTCGGGCATTCGCGATTGACCCGTTCAAAACCTTGCTGGCTCGGTTCGATGGCGGGGCACCGGACATCTGGGGGAAGAAAACTCGCTATCCGGAGCGCGGAGAGCCTTTTTCCGTCAATCTGGACATACCTGCGGGGCATCCTCTGAGTGCTGCCCATTTTCTCCTGAACTGGGGAAGTGGTGATTCTCAAACAGACGTGGGGGCAACTGCTCAACCGGATTTCGGGGCTCCAGCGTCTGTTGCTGACAGTACAGCCCATTGGAAAGTGGACTTCGAGGACAAACGCGACGGGTTGTTTTACTGGGACCTCGGTTGTTCCAGGTTGCAGCATTTATCGACAGGCAATGCCCTGTCGCTGGCGTACAACCGAGTCGGGATCGGCGAAACCTGGGGGCCGAACAAGTCGCCGGTGGTGGATGAAAACGACGCTGTCATCTGCATGGTGAAAGTGCAAAGGAGTGACGGACAACCTGTCAGCAACACCGAAGTAGAGTTTGTGACACCAACCGGTACGGTCAAGTCCTTCACGGGTGTGGATGGCTGGGGGAGCGTGGATCACACGCCGGTCAATGCGGGTGATTACGTTATCGTCGCGCGGGTACAGCGCCACGAAGACGCGCCTGTGGAGGAGCGTTCATTCGCCGTCAAGGCATTGCCCACCAGCCCATGGAAAGGGCAGGTCAACTTCTCTCTGGACGGAAAACCGGTCGATCGGGTAGTGCACGGCGTAATCTGTCGACGTGGCAGGGCGCACAAACTGCGTATTGATCCTGTAGCGGGCAGCAGCTTTATCGGCAAATCGATTGCTGTGAACCTGAACGGGAATACACCCCCTTTACCGGGATTTCAGCTGAGTCCGCAAGTCGGTGTTAGCCGGGTCATGACTAGTTCCGGCCTTGAGTGGGACATTACCTCGGGCACCGATCATAGTGGGTTCTCGACATTGGCGTTCAGCAGTTCACATTTGCCGGAAATGCTCGAGCTTCCCTTGCGGCTGCTGGCCGCCGATCTCGCCAGTGAGATCCGGGCGATGCTGGATCATGTTTCGGCGGAGCCGGGTAGTGACACGCTTTACCCGTGCCATTGGGCCACCCACAAATTCGCACTTATGCCAAACGGGGTCAGTGCGTTGCACGGGTTGACGGTGAAATCCGCCATTTCACCGGTTCCACCTGGTCTGGTGATCGATCCCCCGCTGTCAACCGATCTTGTCATGACGGCGGGGGGCGCACGCAGGGAACTGAACTTTTCCAATAGCTCGGCCGATTCAGTGATGACATTGACCGAGACTGTCATGGTTGGTGAGGAGTCGCTGACTGCGCAGACTCAATTGAGGCTGGGTCACAATAAAATCAAATCGGTTGCCGCTCTCGGGCCGGCCGTTGATCCGGTATTGAGCAAAGGACAACGTGCGCGAGTTCAAGCGCAGTTCTACTCGGCATTTGCTGATCGGCCGGTCGAGTCTTCGCTGATTGAATGGCAGGTGGGGAGTGCAGATCCGGTCAACGCCTCGACAGATCCGGATGGCTGGTCAACGTATGACGCACAGTCGCAAAGCGCGGGTATCAGTACCGTAAGCGCGACCGCTCTCAATCTGTACGATCAAACAACGGCCGAGCAGCATTTTGAACTCAAGACCTTGCCGGACGATCCCTGGAAAAGTCTGCGGTTGGTCACCGAGTCATCCGATGGTCTTTGGGCGCAACGTGCTCTGTTCCCGAGGCGCAATGAACTGTTTAGCTTTCACCTACGGGCCGATGACGACAATCCCTTGCAAAATCAACGGCTGGCTGTCGGCCTGAGTCATCCTGCCCCGAGCGAGCTCGGGCTTGAATTCACCGAGACGTTGGGTGAGTTCCGGGACTGGACGAGTGAGGGGCTGGAATACTCGTTCAGTGCCGGCGATATCAAGGACGGCAGCGTGTCCGTCCGATTGGCCGCCAGTCGTTTGCTGGAACTGTCTCCTCCTCAACCCATGTCTTTGGGCACCCAGGCTATTGCTGCACACATCAATGCGAGCGCAGGTGTGTTTCAGACTGTCAATTGGGGGAAACCTGTTGTTTGCGAAGTTCGATTGACGAATGCGGTGACCGGCAAGGCGGTGGCAAACATGCAGGTCAAGTGGGAGCGGCCGGAACATGAGGCGATGTTTACGACCACTAATTATCGGGGCATGACGCGGATCAGCTTCATCTCCGAGTTTCCTGGTCCAGGTACAGTTCGCGCGTCGGTAGTGGCCGGCGCTGACTCGGCGTATGTCGATTTCCAATACGTCATGAATGAACCTCGCCAGATTGAAGCCTTGTTCGCCGATGTAACGGAGGGAACACCGGGGACGAGGGTCACAGCACACATCATTTTGGTGTCGGCCATCAATGGCAGGCGATTGAAAGGCGTCGACGTCGAATGGACGTTTCTGGACCTTTTCATCCCGTCGACGAAAACCGACGAAAATGGGGAAGCCAAGGCGTCGTTCAGATTACCAGGCTTCAACAAAGCGGTCCTTCGCGCAACCGTGAAAGGTGGTATTGCCGGTTGGAGTGTCAATCAAATCGAGTTCAAAGGGGTGCCAAATGTCTAATTTCCCCGTTACTTCTCAGACCTGGCTGCAGAATTTCAGACCCTACGTGAATGGCACAAAAGTAAGATGGCCTGACCTGTATTTGTCTCTGATGGCGGGAGAGTGCATCTGCCTGACGCTGGAGTTTGAATACAGCTATTTGATTGGCGATCCGGAGTCCCCTTTGAAGTTGTGTTGTGAGCCGGACGCGGAGTCGTTGGGGTTGGAGTGTGATCCACCTTTTGGACAACTGGTCGAGATGGCGGAGGGGCTTACCGAACTGACTTGGCATATTTGTGCAGGCCAAACGGCTAGTGGGCCATTTGGACTGCATTTTGAAATGCCTCTTTACGAGGGGATGCCGCATTCACCACCAGTTCCGGGAGTCGTTTTCAATCTGGCAAGAGCGCTGGAAATTAAGTTTGACGATATGACAAACCCTTTAGGGGCGACAGTCTATGCTTGCCATGGTGCAAAGCATTTTTTTAATGTACGACCACGTAATGATATTTTTTTGAACGAAAAAGTCAGACTGCTTCGGTCTGGGCATGCAGGGGTTGAAATTCTACCCGCAGAAACAAGCATTATAACTTTGGATCGCTTAGGATCGAGTTGGCGGGTTGATTGTTCGAATAGTACGGTAGATGGTGTGTTTTCCGTGCAGTTGGAGTTTCCTGATCTAGGACTCAAAACTAATCCACTGCATTTTGAACTTGGCCATAATTTTGTAACTGCTAAGAGGTGGGAAACAGAATACTGGGGTTCGACAACCTATTCGATTCGTGCAACTTCAAATTTTTTGGGAGTTCCCGTGGCTGGCGTTCAAGTAAAGAATAATGGAGTGGATTACGATAAAACTGACAGGCGTGGCGAGGTGCACAAAACGGATGAGGTGGGTGATGTTGTTATTCTCAGCATCAAAAATCTTTACGACGGAAGTTATGCTTGAAGTGTTCAGATTGCAAGCGGGTTTTAATTTTATAGTGAAATGGCTGGTATCGTGTTTTTCACTTTGCAAAGAAGAGGTTGCCGATGTCAAATTCCTCCCTGTCTTCGACCTGGCGCGCCAATTTCAGACCATATCTCGATGGTATTCGAAAGAGATGGGATGATCTGGTACTGAATCTGGTCTCAGGCAAACGTTATCAACTGAAACTGGAGTTTGATGAAAGCTATTTGATTGGTGATCCCGAGTCGCCTATTGCCATTCATTTCGTGTCAAGCGGCGATGTGAGTGGCATTGAAGCTGTTCCTCCAGAAGGGCAGCTCATTGAAATGGTGCGAGATCCGGATACGTTCAGCAGCTTGATATGGACCCTTTCAACGGAGCACGCGCACCCTGGCCCTTTCCATATCTTTTTCAGAATGCCTCTCTATGACGGCATGCCTGATTCGCCGATGATTTCAGGGCAAATCGAAAATGTGACCATCGATTCGCTGACTTGTGATCAAGCTGTTACGTATGCCGGGTATGAAATCAATGCTCATGCATTGGTGCTGACTTCTCCCAGCGGTCAGCCCGAATCAGGCATCACCCTGAAATGGACTTACGGGGGAAAGTCCTTGCCCGATTCCATCACGGATGAGAATGGCATTGCATCCGTCAGATTTGCGGTACCGGACGTTGGAGAGTACGACCTGACAGCCACTCTGGTTTCTGGTTCACACGATACAAAGACTCTGCGCATTGTTGTTCAAGAACTTCGGCGTGCAGGTATTGAAAGGATGACACAGTATCCCTTCGAACTGACGGTCGGACAGACTGCGGAAATTGCAGTGTTTGTACGAGACTGGTACACCTTGCAGCCGCTGGAAGGGCGAAAAGTCCAATGGACATTCAATGGATATGAATTCGACGTCAGCTATACGGATTCAAGAGGCCGGGCAACAACTCGTTGGCTTGCGACTGGAGCCGTCACGGGAGTTGTACATATCTGGGCTCATGTCCATAGCCCGGATCACGTGGCGGAAAAATCCGCTCCACTAAATGTTGTTCGATCCCGCGTGCTTGAATAACGAGATTATTTCTCAAGTTTGAATTGTCACTGCAATACACCGGATCTTTTCCAGTCCAGATAGCGCGTCACAAGTTTGGCACCCAACTCTTCGGAGTGCGTATCCAGTACGGGAAGTCCGTGAGCGCTCAATCGCTCATGAGTAGCGGCTCTGGCATTCAGGTAGTCCACAGAGCCGCAATAGGACAGTGCCTCGTGAAGTGTTTGCACGGGTTCATGGCACAAAAGATCAGGAGCTTTTTCCCGCAGGCTGACCACCAATAACTGATTTTTCTGGATAAGTTGTTTGACTGCACTGAGCAACTCAACATCGTCCTCACCTTGCACATTGGTCACCAGCACCACCAACGCCCGGCGTTTTTGCCTCGCCAGCAACTGATTTACCGCCGCCGGATAATCAGCAGGTCGTTGTGTGCTGTCGAGGTCGTAAACTCCATTGAGCAACACATTCAGTTGCCCGGCCCCTTTGACCGGAGCAACGTAGCGCGGCTGATCGCCGGCAAACGTACTCAATCCCACCGCATCCCCCTGCCGTAACGCCACATAACTCAACAGCAGACAAGCATTCAACGCATGATCGAAATGCGACAGCTCACCATCCTGACTGCGCATCTGCCGGCCGCAATCAAGCATGAGGATGATCTGCTGATCCCGCTCGTCTTCGTACTCCCGGGCAATCGGTGTGCGATGGCGGGCGGTGGCTTTCCAATCGATCTGGCGCAGGCTGTCGCCTTCGCGAAATTCCCGCAGTTGATGGAATTCCATCCCCTGGCCACGGCGTTGGCGCTGGCGTACGCCGAGCTGGCTGAGCCAGTTGTCGACCGCCAGCAACTGGCCGCCGTAGAGGCGGGCGAAGTCGGG